>FTCT01004948.1_pt1 | contig 92232 bp, 86 predicted proteins | sample 1658881 | NCBI WGS metagenome assembly FTCT01 (sample SAMEA3914864, study PRJEB12502) | metagenome | biome: forest; material: soil | place: USA | collected 2012-03-12 | depth 0.3 m | reverse complement strand
GCATTGCCGGGAGTCCGTCCCGGCGGCCGGGTAACTTTCTTCTGCGGGGCCAGAAGAAAGTCACCAAAGAAGAGGCCCTGAACCGCACACGAGCACCACGCCGTCATCAACGGCGCGCGAAAACATCCACTGGCTTTGCGGGAAGACGCGACCCGCTGCGCTCTCGCTGCTGACCCTGTCACCAGCACCATTCACCGCATCAGCGAGCCGCTGAACGCGCGGCTGCACGCCGGGCTCACGAGGAGCAGCCCAATGCAGCGTCGCTCGGGCGACGCGGCTGTTCGGTATTTCCTGATGAGCCCGGCGTGCAGCCGGCGTTAACGGGTGTGAAGCGGCGATGGATGGCGCTCCTCATAGGGACAGCAGCGAGAGCGCAGCGGGTCGCGTGTAGGCAAGGCCCAACTCCGAGCATCGCGAGCGCATGCCGCCACTCGAGTGCGGATTGCATTGAGCGCTCCTCTTTTGGTGACTTTTCTCTGGCGCGTCAGAGAAAAGTTACCCGCCATCGCGGGGCGGATTCCCGCGGCACTGCACACGAGTCATGAGGACGCTGGCAAATGCAGCCACAAACAAAAAACGGGGCCGAAGCCCCGTCCATCAAAGCAGCAAACCGCAGATCACCACACCGTGATCGGATCCGCCGCCACCATCGCGCTGCCTGCCTTGCAGCTGAAGGCCTGGGCGAAGTAGGCGGAGTTGCTCATCGGGGTCAGCACGCGGTACTTGGCCGGCGAGTGCGGGTCGGTGCGGACCTGGTTGATGAGGAACTCGGGGCGGACCTTGGTGCGCCAGATCAGGGCGTTGCTGAGGAAGAAGCGCTGCGCGGGCGTGTAGCCGTCGACGGTTTTGCTGGCGTCGCCGCTGCGCTTGAGCGCGCGCTGCAGGCCCTCGTAGGCGATGGGCAGGCCCGACATGTCGGAGATGTTCTCGCCCAGCGTGAGCCGGCCGTTGATGTTGTAGCCGGGCAGGGGCGAGATGGCGCTGTAGCGCTCGGCCACCTTGTCGGCGCGGGCCTTGTAGCCGGCGGCGTCGGCCGGCGTCCACCAGTCGGTCAGCGTGCCGATGGCGTCGAAGTTGCGGCCGCTGTCGTCGAAGTGGTGGGTGATCTCATGGCCGATGACCATGCCGATGCCCCCGTAGTTCGTGGCGTCATCGGCCTTGGCGTCGAAGAAGGGCGGCTGCAGGATGCCGGCGGGGAAAGTGATCTCGTTGAGGCCGCCGGCCTGGGCGTTGACGATGTGCGAGGCCATGCGCCAGCGGCCGCGCTCCACCGGCGAGTCCAGGTCCTTGACCTGCTGGCCGCTGTGCCACAGCGCCACCTTCAGCCAGTTGCCGGCATAGTCGTTGCCACTCAGCTGCAGCCCCTCGTACTGCGGCCATTTGTCGGGCGCGCCGATCTTGGCCTGCATATTGGCCAGTTTCTCCAGCGCCTTGGTCTTGGTGCCGGGCGTCATCCAGTCCAGCTTCTCGATGCGCGCCTTCATGCTGGCGCGCACGTCGTCCACCAGCTGCACGGCGCGCTTCTGCGCTTCGGGCGAGAAGGCGCGGGCGACGAAGAGTTCACCCAGTGCCTGGCCCATCGGCTCGCTGCCGGTGCGGCCGCCAATGCGCAGGATGACGTCTTCGCTGCGCGGCGGCGGCGCCTCCAGGCCGGTGATGGCCTTGCCGCGGTACTCGAAGGCCGCGTTGGCGAAGGCCTTGGGCAGGCGGGGGGCCAGCGTGTCCAGCACGCGAACCGTCAGGTAGCGGCGCCACACGTCCAGCGGGGCGTCCGCCGCCAGCTTGGCCACGCGGGTCGCCACCTCGGGCTGGCCGACGATGAAACGCTGCGGCAGCTTGGCGCCGGCGGTCAGCACGGCCAGGTAGGCGTTCCAGTCGAAGCCGGGCGCGGCCGCGGCCAGGTCGGCCGGGCTCATCGCGTTGTAGTTGGCATTCGGGTCGCGCAGCTTGGCGCGCTCACGCATGGCCTCGGCAAGCTGGCCCTCGAAGGCCACCAGGGCGTCCAGCTCGGCGTCGCTGGCCGGGCGGTTGGCGGCGGCCAGCAGCGCCTTGGCGAAGTCGCGGTAGGCCGTGCCGATCTTCTTGGTGCGTTCGTCGCTGCGGAAGTAGTCGTCGCGGTCCGGCAGCCCGAGGCCGGCTTGGGATTGCGACAGGCCCAGCACATTGCGGCGCGTGTCCTTGCGGTCGGGCTGCACGCCGAAGTTCAGCGGCGCGTCGATGCCGCTGCGGTTGATCAGCGCCAGCAGCGTGGGCAGGTCCTCGCGGCGCTGCAGGCCGTCGATGCGGTTCAGCAAAGGCGTGGCGGAACTGATGCCGCGCGCCTCGATGGTGGCCTCGTCCATGCCGCTGGAGAAATAGGCGGCGATGAGCTTCAGGCCGGGCGTGGTCTGCAGCGTCGGCTTGTCGGCCAGATCCTTCAAGGCCTTGTCCAGCAGCGCGTCATTGCTGCGGCGCAGGTCCTCGAAGCCGCCGATGCGGGCGCGGCTGGCGGGCAGCTCGGTGGCGGCTTCCCAGTTGCCGTTGACGAAGGCGTAGAAGTCGTCGCAGGGCTTGACGTCCTTGGACAGGCCGCTCAGGTCGAGGGCTTGTGCGGCGGTGGCCAGGCCGAGCAGGGTGGCTGCAGCGGCCAGGCGGTGGCGAGCGAAACGGGGCATGACAGGGCGATGAATGGCCGTAGAAGCTGACGATTAGAGCGCGCGCTACCAGAGAAGGTCAGAAGACACAGGGCATGATCGCGGGTTTTTACCGAGCCGCTCTCCGCTCATGTCCGCTTCCCTGTCCCTTCTTCTGCGCCCGACGCTGGCCCTGCTGGCCTCCCTGCTGCTGTCCACCCCCGCTCTTGCCCAAGCCGTGCAGGGGCAGGGCGCCACCTTCCCCGCCAAGATCTATGACACCTGGGCCCGTGCCTTCCAGAAGGCCGGCGGCGGCGCGGTGGCCTACAAGGGCACCGGCTCGGGCGACGGCATCAAGCAGATCGGCACCCGGGCCGTGGATTTCGGCGGCACCGATGCGCCGCTGCCGGCCGCCGAGCTGGCCAGGCAGAAGCTGGTCCAGATCCCGATGCTGGTGGGCGGCGTCGTGCCCGTCGTCAACCTGCCCAACGCGGCGCCGCTGCAACTGGACGGCGCGTTGCTGGCCGACATCTTCCAGGGCAAGGTGAAAGCCTGGAACGATCCCCGCATCGCCGCGCTGAACCCGGGCGTGGGCCTGCCAGGCCTGCCCATCAAGCGCGTCGTGCGCGCCGAGAAGTCGGGCACCAGCGATGGCTTCAGCCGCTATCTGGCCGGCGCGTCCGCAGCCTTCAAGGGCGAGGTCGGTGCCAGCCAGGCGCCCGCCTGGCCCGGCGAGCCGCTGAGGGCCGAGGGCAATGACGGCATGGTGCAGACGCTGCGTGCCACGCCGGGCGCCATCGCCTACGTGTCCTACGACCGCGTGCTGCGCGACAAGCTCGCCGCCGTGAAGCTGCGCAATGCCGCCGGCAAGTTCGTGCTGCCCAGCGAGGCGGGCTTCCGCGCCGCCATTCTGGAGAGCGACATGCACCGCCAGGGCGACGACCTTGCCACCCTGCTGGACCGCGCGGGCAACGACACCTGGCCCATCACGCTGACCAGCTTCGTCCTCGTCGACGCCGAGCCCGCCACTTCCGGCAAGGTGGCGCCGACGCTGAAATACCTCTACTGGTGCTTCATGCATGGCGACGACCTGACGCGTGGCACCGGCTTTGCGCCGCTGCCCGTCAGCGTGCAGTCGCGCCTGGCGGCGCGCTTCACGCTGGTCAAGCCCAAGGACGGCGTGGTGCCGGCCTATCTGGTTCTTTGACCGAGCCGCCCGCCTACACTGGCCGCATGCCCGCGCCGACCGATATCACCGTCCACCAGCGTTCCCGCATGCTGGAGATCGCCTTCGACGACGGCGCGCGTTTCAGCATCCCTTTCGAGCTGATGCGCGTCTACAGCCCGTCCGCCGAGGTCATGGGCCACGGCCCGGGCCAGGAAGTGCTGCAAACCGGCAAGCGCGAGGTCGGCATCAAGGGCCTGGAGCCGGTGGGCCACTACGCGGTGCGGCCGGAGTTCAGCGATGGCCACAACAGCGGCCTGTTCTCCTGGGACTACCTCTACAAGCTCGGCAGCCAGCAGGATGCGCTCTGGCGCGACTACGAAGCCCGCCTCGCCGCAGCCGGCAAGAGCCGCGACGACGCCATGCCGGTCAAGGGCGGCGGTTCCTGCCATTCCCATTGAGCCTATGAGCAGCACACATTTCGGATTCAGCACGGTCGACGAGAACGAGAAGGCCGGCAAGGTCAAGGGGGTCTTCGACTCCGTCGCGTCCAAGTACGACCTGATGAACGACCTCATGTCGGCCGGCCTGCACCGGGCCTGGAAGGCCTACACCGTGCAGGTCGCCAACCTGAAGCCGGGCGAAAGGGCGCTGGACATCGCCGGCGGTACGGGCGATCTGTCGCGCGCCTTCGCCCGCAAGGTCGGCGAGACCGGGGTCGTCGTGCACACCGACATCAACGAAGCCATGCTGCGCCAGGGCCGCGACCGCCTGCTGGACGAAGGGCTCATCCTGCCCACCAGCCTGGCCGACGCCGAGAAGCTGCCCTTCAAGAGCGAGAGCTTCGACCTCGTCAGCGTCGCCTTCGGCCTGCGCAACATGACGCACAAGGACCTGGCCCTGGCCGAGATGTGCCGCGTGCTCAAGCCCGGCGGCCGGCTGCTGGTGCTGGAGTTCTCCCGCATCGCCGAGCCGCTGAAGAAGCCCTACGACTGGTACTCCTTCAACATCCTGCCCAAGCTGGGCTCGCTGTTCGCCGGCGACGCCGAGAGCTACAAATACCTGGCCGAGTCCATCCGCATGCATCCCGACCAGGCGACGCTGAAGGCCATGATGAAGACGGCCGGCTTCGGCCATGTGGATGTGCACAACCTCAGCGCGGGCATCGTGGCGCTGCACGCCGGGATCAAGTGTTGACCCCTCGCCTGGTCTGGCCGCGCTGAACGCGGGCCAACCCAGTCGGTCTTGCAGACCGCGCCGCGGCAGGCACGGCGAGTCCACTGGACTCACCATGTCCGGCCTAAGCCCCCGAGGGGACGGCGATGCTTGCGGCATCGAGCCGCAAGCACATCGCCAAGCGGGCCGGCTAGGGGCGGCCCGTCGCTCGGCCCAAATACTGAAACCAGGTGCGGAGCGCCTGCTACCAACGACGCCGGGAGGCGTCATCCTCAATCGCGAGCGACCTTCCCCCAAGAACGTGGGGGGTGTGGGAACTTCCCGCTTGTATTTGCTCTAACCGCGCGTCACTCACGAACCCAGTTATGGCTTCGTGCGCCGCCGGATAGTGACATTTCGCACGGCTACACTCGTTTGCTGATCATGGGGCGGGTGCCCTTCCTCTGCATAACAAGGACCTTCATCAGATGGCAAACCAACAGAACAAGCACCGCGCCAGCCTGGTCTTGGCAGTGGTCGCCGCGGCGGCGCTGCTCACCGCCTGTGGTGGCGACAAGGGTGACAAGGCGTCCCAGACGGCGGCCAAGGTCAACAAGGAAGAGATCACCGTCCACCAGATCAATTTCGCGCTGCAGCGCCAGCCAGGGCTCAAGGCGGACCAGGTCGAGACCGCCAGCCGTCAGGTGCTGGAGCGCCTGGTCGACCAGGAACTCGCGGTGCAGAAGGCGCAGGAGCAAAAACTCGATCGTGACGCGCGCGTCGTGCAGCAGATTGAATTTGCCAAGCGCGAAATCATCGCCCGCGCCTATGCCGATCGCGTCGGTGAGAGCGTCGCCAAGCCCAGCGCCGACGAGATCGCCAAGTACTACAACGACAAGCCGGCCCTGTTCAAGGACCGCCGCATCTACAGCCTGCAGGAACTGCAGATCGAGGCCAAGCCCGAGCAGTTCGAAGCCATCCGTGCCAAGCTCGCCGCAGCCAAGAACCTGAACGAATTCGCCGAATACCTGAAGTCCTCGGACATCCGTTTCGCCGGCAACCAGGCCGTGCGCGCCGCGGAGCAGCTGCCCCTGGCTGGTCTGGACGCCATCTCCAAGATGAAGGACGGCGACTCCATGGTCAGCCCGAGCCCCAACGGCCTCACGGTGCTCTTCCTGGTCGGCTCGCGCAGCCAGCCCGTCGACGAGGCTCGCGCCCGTCCGGCCATCGAAGCCTTCCTGCTGAACCAGCGCAGGGCCGAGGCCGTGCAGAAGGACATCAAGGCGCTGCGTGACAGCTCCAAGATCGAATACGTCGGCAAGTTTGCCCAGGCGGCTTCGGCGCCCGGCACCGCGGCGCCCCAGGCCCTGCCTGCAGCACCCGACCCCGCAACCCCCGCTCCGGCCGCCAGTGGCCTGGATCCTGCTTCCATTTCCAAGGGCATGGGCCTGAAATGATGATGCGCATTCCTCGACTCATCCTCGCCGCCGTTCTCGGCTTTGCCGCCCTCGGCGCACAAGCGCAATCCGGCGCTGCGACCCCCGCCGCTGCGGCCGTCTCGCCTGAGTACCGACTCGGTGCCGGCGACGTTGTCCGCATCGTGGTCTATCAAAACCCTGACCTGACGCTGGAGACCCGTGTCTCTGAAAACGGCCTCGTCAGTTATCCGCTGCTCGGCAATGTGCGCATCGGCGGTCTGGGCGTCAGCGCCGCCGAGAAGCTCATCGCCGACGGCCTGAAGAACGGCAACTTCGTGAAGTCGCCCCAGGTCACCCTGGTGCTGCTGCAGGTCAAGGGCAACCAGGCCAGCGTGCTGGGCCAGGTCAACCGCCCGGGCCGCTTTCCCATCGAGACGGCTGACATGCGCGTGACCGACCTGCTGGCCAATGCCGGCGGCGTCGCCACCACCGGCGCCGAGGTCCTCGTGCTCAGCGGCACCCGCGCGGGCAAGCCCTTCCGCATGGAGATCGACCTGCCCAGCGTCTTCGGTCCCAGCGCCGAGCAGGGCCGCCCCAATGATGTGCTGATCCAGAACGGCGACGTGCTGTGGGTCGACCGCGCACCGCTGGTCTACATCTACGGCGAAGTGCAACGCCCCGGTCCGATGCGCCTGGAGCGCGGCATGACCGTGATGCAGGTTCTTGCCGCCGGCGGCGGCCTGACCCAGCGTGGTACGGAGCGGGGCATTCGCGTGCACCGCAAGGGCGCCGACGGCAAGGTCCAGGTGATGCAGCCCGGCATGGACGATGGCGTCAAGGACGGCGATGTCGTCTACGTCAAGGAAAGCCTGTTCTGATAACCGATTGAAAGTTCAGACAATGACTTTTGCCCAATTTCTGTTGATCCTGCGCGCGCGCAGGTGGTTGGCCCTTGGCATCTTCGCGTTTGTCGTTGTGGGCGTGGTTGGCGTGAGTTTGGTCTGGCCAAAGAAATACACGGGCGAGGCCAGCGTTGTTATTGATATCAAGCCTGACCCCGTGTCGGCCATGCTCAATCCCGCAGCCGCAGCCCCCAGTTTCATGGCAACGCAGATCGACATCATGAACAGCGACCGTGTGGCGCTGCGCGTGATTCGTGACCTCAAATTGGCCGACGATCCGGCCATTCGTGAACAGTGGCAGACCGACGGTGATGGCAAGGGCACCATCGAGCAGTACATCATCAACTATCTGCAGAAGTTTCTCGATATTCGACCGAGTCGCGAAAGCAATGTCATCAACATCGCTTATCGCAGTCCCGACCCAAAGTTTGCTGCCGTGCTCGCCAATGCTTTCGCACAAGCGTATGTGGCAACGACTCTGGAATTGCGGACGAATCCGGCGCTGAATTTCAAGAACTTTTTTGATTCGCAAATCAAGGACTCCAGGACGGCACTCGAGCAAGCGCAGTCGAAGTTGTCGGCCTACCAGCAGGAAAAGGGCATCATCGCGACCGATGAGCGCCTGGATGTTGAGAATGCTCGCCTCGTCGAACTGGGCAGTCAGCTGACGCAGCTCCAGGCTATTTCCGCGGAAAGCTCGAGCAAGGAAGTCCAGGCGCAAGGAGCCAAGGCCGATCGTCTGCAGGAAGTCATCAACAACCCGGTCATTGGCGGCTTGAAGGTCGACATCAGTCGGTCCGAGGCGAAGCTGCAGGAACTCACGCAGCGCTTGGGCGATGCCAATCCGCAGGTCGTTGAAATCAAGGCCAATATCGCCGAGCTGCGCAGCAGGATGGACGCGGAAACCCGCCGAATTTCCAGCGCCGTGGGTGTCAGCAATACGGTCAACAAGTCGCGTGAAGGTCAAGTTCGTGCGTCGATGGAGGCTCAGCGCAACAAGATATTGCAGATGAAGGCGGTGCGCGATGAAGGCGCCGTACTGCAGCGTGAAGTCGAGAATGCGCAGCGTGCCTATGACAACCTGGGTCTGCGAATGAGTCAGACCACCCTGGAAGCCCAGAATACCCAAAGTTACGCGAACATCCTGACAGTGGCCCAGCCGCCCGCTGAACACAGCAGCCCGCGGATTCTTCTGAACTCAGTCCTGGCTGTTTTCATGGGCATCTTCCTGGCGATCGGCTCCGCGCTGATCCTGGAAATGATGGACCGCCGCGTGCGCAGCCCGGAAGACGCTGCCGCCGCGCTCGGCTTGCCGGTCATTGGTTTCATCCCAACGCCTAACGCAAAGCGATACAAGCTGGCGTGGTCAGCGGTTTCTGTCAAACCTCGCGCAGCTGCCGAACTGCCTTGGAATGATCGCCCCGCTTGAATCGAGCACAACCGAACGATCACCATCAAGAAAGAATCGAACGTGCAAGCCGATAACCATACCGCCTTGGCTGACCGATCCATTGGCAGCATCCTGGCCAATCTGCGCAATCTCTCGGCCGAACAAGTCGAGAAGATCGCCTCCCATCAACGAGAGAACGGGGTGCGGTTCGGCGAAGCAGCGGTGTCGCTGGGCTATGCAAGCAATGACGACGTCATGTTCGCGCTGGCGCAGCAATTCCATTACCCCTACGCAGCCGAAGACAAACGCAGCGCCAACACCGAGCTGGTCACGTTGAACCAGCCCTTCGGCGTCCAGTCCGAAAGCTTCCGTGCTGCGCGCAGCCAAATCATGATGCGGCTGTTCAATGAAGGGCAGCCCAGGCGTGCGATCGCGGTCGTCAGTCCCGACGGTGGCGACGGCAAGACCTACTTTGCCGCCAACCTGGCGGTGGTGCTGGCCCAACTGGGCGGCAGGACCCTGGTGGTGGATGCTGATCTGCGTCATCCGCGCTTGCACGAGGTTTTCGGCGTCGGCAACAAGGCTGGCCTGTCGGGCATCCTGAGTGGCCGAGCCGAGGCCCAGATCATCCAGCAGGTGCCGGGCGTGCCCAGCCTTTTCCTGCTGCCCGTTGGCAACACGCCGCCCAACCCGCTCGAACTGCTCGAGCGCCCGGCGTTCGGCTTGCTGATGCGCGAGTTGCTTTCCAAGTTCGACCACGTCGTGGTGGATACGCCTGCCGCCTGCTACGGCAGCGACGGCGCGGTGATCGCGTCGCGCTGTGGCGCCGCGCTGGTCGTGGCCCGCAAGGACAAGGCGCGTGTCGGCGCGCTGCAGGACATGGTCGCGAGCATGAGCGAAACCCCTGCGGCCGTGGTCGGCGTCGTCTTCAACCAGTTCTGATGCCCCCTCCGGCGCTGCAACCCACCATGACTTCGGCTCATCCCGACGCGCCTTCGCACGCCGAAGTGACGCTGCAACGCATGGGACCCTGGCTGCTGTTGCTGCTGTCGCTTTCGCTGCTCTACGTTCCAACCTTCATCGATCTGGCCCGCACCCTCTGGGCCACCGATCAAAACAGCCATGGACCGATCGTGCTCGCCATGGCGGCATGGTTCTTCTGGTTCCAGGGCAACCGTATCGCTCAGGACGCCACGGTCGTGCGGTCGGCTGACCCCGTGTTGGGATGGCTCGCCATCGCCGCGGCGCTTTGCATCTATGTGGTCGGCCAGTCGCAGGATGTTCATCTGCTGTCAGTGGGCTCGCTGCTGCCTCTGACCCTGGGCATCGTGTTGATGTACTTCGGCAGGCAGGTCGCTGGCAAGCTCTGGTTCGCATACTTCTTCCTGTTCTTTGCCGTCCCTCTGCCTGGTGCGGTCGTGGACACGTTGACCCATCCCATGAAGATCGCCGTGTCCTGGGCGAGCGAGCATCTGCTGTGGTACGGCGGGCTTCCCGTGTCGCGGGCCGGTGTGGTGTTGAACGTGGGGCAGTACCAGTTGCTGGTGGCGGACGCATGCGCAGGGTTGAACTCCCTGTTCACGCTGGAAGCGCTCGGCCTGATGTACATGAACATCCGCCGCCACGAATCGGCGCTGCGCAACTCCTTGCTGGCGCTGCTGATCGTGCCGATCAGTTTCTCTGCAAACGTGATCCGCGTGATCGTCCTGTGCCTGATCACCTACTACATGGGTGACGCTGCCGGCCAGGGGTTCCTGCACAAGTTCTCGGGGATGGTGCTGTTCCTGTCGGCCCTCCTTCTCGTGATTTCCACTGACGGTTTGCTGCGGCGCATCGCATCTCGCTGGGGACGTTGACGTGGATTGGCTTCAAAAGACCTTGAAGAGCCTTGGGCACCTGCCCAAGCTCGGTATCTGGCCCGCTACGGCCTTCCTGCTGTGCAGCGCCGCGGCATTGGTGGCCGCGCAGCAACTGCGGCCCACGCGCCATGCAGAGCGCCAAGGCGTGACCCTGAATGCGATGCTGCCGCCCAACGTGAAGCAATGGCATGAGGTGAAAAGCAACCTGGTGCAGATGTCCCTCACGCCCGAAGGCGTCGATCGCAGCGAAGCCGTCGCCGCGACCTATGACGACACGGCCATGACTTCCTACGCCGATGCCCAGGGCAATCTCGTGATGGTGGCGCTGGCCTACGGGCGGCTGCAGCGCCAGGAGGGCAAGATCCACCGGCCGGAGCTCTGCTACTCGGCGCAAGGTTTCACCGTAAAAAGCCAGGCAACGGTGGCGCTGCCGCTGACGGCGGACGGGGCGCTGGACGGTCAGGTCCAGGTCCACCGCATCGACACGGCGAGTCGCAGGCAGCGGGAAATCGTCAGCTATTGGATCCGCATTGGCGACCTCTTCTCCGCCAGTGCTTTCGAGACCCGGACTCACATCATGAAGGTCGGTTTGCAAGGCGAGATCCCGGACGGCATCCTGTTCCGCGTTTCTCAGGTCATCCCGGCCGATCTTGCGGGGCCGGAGTTGGAAGCAGCGTACGCGCGCCAGGAGGCTTTCATGGCCGCGCTTTCTGGGTCGCTCACCGGTGGCGGCAAGAAGATGTTGATCGGTGACCGGCTTGCGCTGCGCGCTGGAGGTAGTCATGCGACGTCGTGAATGGATGGCCGGTACTGCCGGCGCAATGGCCCTTTTGCCCAGCTTTGTCGCTGTTGCAGCTGAGGCAGACCCGGATTTCCTGTGCGGCCTGGGCCTGTCGATCAACGACAAGCCCTTGACGCGTGCCGTGACGCTGGCTGCGGAGCTTGGTGCCCGCTCCATACGCATCGACGCTCCCTGGTCGCGTATCGAGGACGCGAACGGCCAGCTTCGCATGCTTCCCGAGCTGGATGCGATGGTCGACCAATGCGTCACCTCCGGGGTCGTTCCGCTGCTCATCCTGGCCTATGGCCACCCGCGTTATGGCGGCGACAAGCCGACATCCCCGGAAGCTGTCAGCGCATTCGCCCGTTATGCCGCGTTCGTGGTCGGCCACTTCAAGGGCAAGGTGCGGCTGTACGACGTCTGGAACGAGTGGAACACCCACACCGGCAAGACCCGTCCGGGTTCTGCCGACGAATACATCCAACTTGCCTCGGCGGTCCACAAGGCTGCCAAGGATGTCGATCCGAATGTGAAGCTGCTGTCGGGCGGCATTTCGGACCTGGGCCTGGGCAAAGGCTGGATCGAGCGCTTCCTGAGCCTGGGTGGGCACAAGTTTGTGGATGGTCTGTCCATCCACCCCTACAACTGGTTCTATCGCAACAAGCGCACACCTGAAGAGGCGATGGAGCTGGTGGACGACCTGGCGGCGCAGCTCGATGCGGCAGGCGCCACGTCCATGCCCATCTACGTGACCGAGGTCGGCTGGCCCAGCTTCAACGGCAAGTACGGCCGCACCGACACCGAAGTCGAGTCCTACCTGTCTCGCTTCATGCTGCTGGCCTCCAGCCGCAAGCGGGTGGCGGGCGTCTGGTGGTACTGCCTGCGTGATCAGGGGCAGGACACCAGCAACAAGGAGCACCGTTTCGGGCTGCTTCAGTTCGACTACAGCCGCAAACCCGTTGCCGATCATTTCCAGCAAGTGGCCAGCCTGGTGCGGCAGAACGGTCGACCCGTGCAGCAGTCTGCCAAGGGGGAGTTCAAGCTGCGCTGGAACAAGGCCGGTGCTCCCGCTGTTGACTGGCAGCCTCAGGGTGAAGCGGCCGTGCCGATGAGTGGGCTCGAAAGGCCTGGTCGCTGATGGACTTGACCTGGCTCTTGTCGTCGGCCTTCTGGCTGGCGATCTTCGGTGTGCCCGTGCTGGTCGCGCTCGGCACTGTGCTGCTGCTGACGCTGGTCAAGCCGCACCGTTGGCTGTGGATGGCTGGTGCCACGTCCACGGTGATGGCCTATACGCTGCCCGTGGGCAGCATCTTCCCGTCGCTGAACCTGCTGTCCAGCCTCGCGGCACTGAAGGGCATTCGCGCCTGGCCGCTGTGGCGCACCTGGTGGATGCGCTCGGCGGCAGCCATGGCCGTCATCCAGTTGGTCGCCTGCGTCTGGTCGCCCTCACCGGTGGCGGGCATCCGTGAGTTCATTTACCTCCTGCCTTTCTTCCTGCTGAGTGGTGCGGCCTTCCAGTACGGCATGGAACGGCCCGAAGGCCTGGTGAAGCTGTTCGTCCTGGTGCTGTGGGTGTCGTTGATCCAGGTGGTTCTCATCATGCTGTTCCGGGTGGCCCCCAGCATCGAGGCGCGCTTCATCACCTCGCGCTTGGCCGGCCTGTTCATCTCGCCCAATGTGCTGGCCAGCCTGTTCGACGGCTCGCCCAACAACATCTTCGACGCCAACAAGGCCGGTGGGCTGTTCGTCAACGCCAACGGTGCGGCGGCCTTTGCCGGTTGCTGCGCCATGCTGGCCTGGCACTTCGGCGGCGCGTTGCGGCGGCTCGATCTGCGCCTGATCGGCGTGCTGAACTGGATGGCGGTCTTTTTCACCGGCTCCAAGGCGGGTGCCATCTGTGCGGTGATGGTGCCCTTGGTGGTCATCGCCGTGCTGTTCGCCCGGGGACGGCGGCCCACCCTGCTGCAGGTGGCGTCGGTGTGTTTCCTGCTGGCGGTCGCTGCCGTGGTCCTGCCCGTGGCCTGGGAGCTGTACCACCAGTCCGGCTTCACGCGAGCCTCCGGCGACACGCTCAACGTGCGCCAGCGCATCTGGTCGTTCGCCTGGGCGTCGTTCAAGAAGCACCCGCTGATCGGCTTCGGCCACGGCGGCTGGGAGTTGAAGTTTCCGTTCTATGCCTTCGCCAACGGCCTCAACCCCAACTACCCGCCGCACAACATGTTCATGCTGTTGTGGAGCAAGGCCGGCATCGGCGCGGCACTGGCGGGGTTGGCCTTCTCGCTGAGTTTCATGTGGGCGCAATTGCGCTTGGCCTGGACGACACCGGGCGAAGTGTCCAGCATGCCGTTGGGCGTGTTCGCCGCCTTCCTGTGGGTGTTTGTGCAGGCACAGGGTGAGAACTTCGGCATCCTGGGCGAGCCGCATATCACCACCGTTCTGGCCCTCGTCGCAGGCGGCGTGACGGCCTTGATGCAGTACGGCCGCCGCGCCGCGCCTCCAGTTTCATGACCTCTGTTGCCCCGCTGCGGCTCGCGGCCTTTCGCACCCAACTGTTCAAACCCTCCGAGCCCTTCATCGCTGAACAGCTGGCCGCCTTGCCCAACAGCGACGTGCTGCTGCTGGGCCGGCAGTCCTTCGGCCCGGCCGATTCCCGGATTGCCAGCTGGACGGTGGCCTCGCGCGGCGTCTGGCCCGCCCGCCTGGCCGGCGCCCTGGGGTGGCCCGACTACTACCGCCAGCCCATCCAGGGCCACGGCGCCCAGCTCATCCATGCGCACTTCGCGGTCGACGCCTTCCAGGTGCTGCCCACCGCGCGCCGCCTGGCGCTGCCGCTGCTCACCACCTTGCACGGCTTTGACGTCACCACGCATCGCTCCCACTTTCTGCGCTCGCGCAAGCCGTCGCTGATGCGCTTTGCGTTGGGCATGCAGCAGCTGCAGCAGCAGGGCGACCAGTTCATCTGCGTCTCCGAATTCATGCGCCAGGAGGCGCTCAAGGCCGGCTATCCCGCAGCACGCCTGCAGGTGCACTACATGGGCATCGATCCCCGGCCCTTCGCCGCGGCATCGCATGACGGCGCGCCTCACATCCTGCATGTCGCCCGCCTGGTCGACAAGAAGGGCACCACCTATCTCATCGATGCCTTCGCCAGGCTGGCCGGCCGCCATCCCGAGGCGCGGCTCACCATTCTTGGCGACGGGCCGCTGCGCGCTGCGCTCGAGGCGCAGGTCGCGGGCCATGGCTTGCAGGGCCGCGTCGAGTTCGCGGGCGCGGTTCCGCACCGCGTGGTGCGCGAGCGCATGGCCCAGGCCAGCGTGCTGGCGCTGCCGTCCGTCACGGCGCCAAGCGGCGACTCCGAGGGCTTGGGCCTCGTGCTGCTCGAGGCAGCGGCCAGTGGCCTGCCGGTGGTCGGCACTCTGCATGGCGGCATTCCCGAGGCGGTCGACAGTGGCAACAGCGGTTATCTCGTGCCGGAGCGCGACGCCGTGAAGCTCGCCGAGGCGCTCGACACCCTGCTGTCTGATGCCTCGCTGCGCCGCCGCATGGGCGCCGCGGGCCGTGCCCTCGTCAACGGGCGTTTCGACATCCAGTCACAGTCGAGCAAGCTCGAAGAGATCTACAGGGCCTGGGCATGACGGCAGGCATCCATGTGCTGGGCGCGTCCAGGACGCTGCCCTTCCACAGCATCGGCGGCATGCAGGCCATCGCGTGGGATGTGTTTCGCATGCTGGCCCAGCAGGGCCACCGCGTCACGGTGCTGACCACGGCCATCCCTGGCCGCCAGGCGGCCTTCGAAGCCGATGGCGTGCGCGTCGAGCCCGTGGCCAGCGCCGCGCCCGAACGCTATTCGCCCGCCTGGTGGCGCGACTCCGATGCCGCGGCACTGCGCGTGCACGCTGAACGGCCGGTCGATGCGGTGCTGAGCATCAGTTCGGCCGCCGCCGAGTTGTCGCGGTTTCGCGCAGCAGCGCCACATGTGCCCTTCGTGTTCCAGGCCCACGGGACCTCCTGGGGCGAATTCCTGTCCAAGTGGCGTTCCGGCGAGCCGCTCAAGTGGCTCAAGTCCGCGAAGAACCTGTTCTGGACCTTCAAGGACGCCCGCATCTACCGCCGCTTCGATCACATTGCCCTGTGTGGCGACGTGCTGGCCCAGCAGTTCAACGCATGGCCCATGCCCTGGGTTGCGGGCGACGTGCCGTGCAGCCTCATCCGCAACGGCATCGACACGCAGCGCTTCCGTCCCGACGCCGAAGCCGCCGCGCGCACGCGCCAGCGCTTTGGCGTCGACCCGCAGCGGCCGCTCATCGTGTTCGCTTCCCGGCTGCATGCGCAGAAAGGCGCGCGCGAGTTGGTCCAGGCCTTCGACTGGCTGGCCGCAAGCCATCCCGAGCCTGAACTTCTCATCATCGGCGGCGGTGAGGAAGAGGCCGCGCTCCGTGCCCAGGCAGCAGCCACCTCTTGTGCCCACCGCATCCATTTCACCGGGGCGGTGGATCGCGCCGACATGCCGGCCCTGCTCGCGGCCGGCCAGGTCTTTGCCTTCCCGAGCCTGGCCCAGGAAGGCCTGCCCATGAGCGTGTTGGAAGCACTGGCCTGCGGGCTTCCCGCTGTTGCATCCGACAGCATGCGACCCGTCTTCCTGCCGGGCCTGGGCTTGCGCTTCTGCGAGCCACGCGACCCGGCCGCCTTCGCGACCGCGCTGCGCGATGCGCTGGCCGACAACCCGCCCGGCTCGCCGGCCCGCGGTCGCCTCACGCCTGAGTACGTGCTGTCCGAGTGCGCGCAGGCTTATGCGCGCCTGCTGGCCCGGCCGAAGGCCTGATCCCATGTCGGGCCTCGACCTTCGGCCGCATGCCGGCGCGCGCACCCGCGGCGGGATCGTGACCCTCCTCGGTTTGGTGCCTTGCGTGCCGGAACTGGTGCATGGGGCCGATGGCGACGCACGCCAAATGGGGCTTGTGGGTGGCGGGCGGCGCCAGCCGCGCGCGCACGGCCCGGAGGCACGCCGGGCAATGAGGCGTCTCTCGCCGCTTGTGGCCGGTCGCGCAGGGCTGCGTCATCGCACCTCTTTGGGCTGGCCGGCGTTGGTCTGCCGCTTGCATGGATATCCAGGTTCTCACTCTTCGGAGCCTGGCATGACAAGCGCCCTTCACGTCCTCGGTGTGTCCCGCACCTTGCCCTTCCACAGCATCGGCGGCATGCAGGCCATCGCCTGGGACATCTTCCGCATGCTGGCACGGCAGGGACACCGCGTCACCGTGCTGACCACGGCCATCCCGGGTCACGACGCCCCGTTCGATGTCGATGGCGTTCGCGTCGAACCGGTGCCTAGCGCCCCGGCCGAGCGGTATTCGGCAGCCTGGTGGCGGGACTCGGATGCCGCCGCGATGCGCATCCATGCGCGCGAGCCCATCGGTGCCGTGCTCAGCATCAGTGCCGCGGCGGCCGAGATGCCGAGCCTGCGTGCCGCCGCGCCCCGCGTGCCCTTCCTGTTCCAGGCCCACGGCACGTCCTGGGGCGAGTTCCAGTCCAAGTGGCGCTCGGGCCAGCCGCTGCAGTGGCTCAAGTCAGCCAGGAACCTGCTCTGGATCTTCAAGGACGCGCGCATCTACCGGCGCTTCGATCACATCGCCTTGGTGGGCGACGTGCTCGACCGCCAGTTCGGGGCCTGGCCCATGCCCTGGGTTGCGGGGCGGGTGCCGCGCGCCGTCATCCGCAATGGCATCGACACGCAGCGCTTCCGTCCGGACGCTGAGGCTGCCTTGCAGGCGCGCCAGCGGCTGGCCATCGATCCGCAGGCGCCTCTCATCGTTTTCGCAGCGCGGCTGCACCCGCAAAAGGGCGCGCGCCAGCTCATGCAGGCTTTTGAAAAGCTTGCGGCTCGCGATCCGGCGCCGCATCTGCTCATCGTCGGTGGCGGCGAGGATGAGGCCGGCCTGCGCGCTCAGGCGAAAGCGGGGGTGCACGCCGGTCGCATCCATTTCACGGGCGCCGTGGATCGTGGCGAGATGCCGGCCTTGCTGGCTGCCGGGCAGGTGTTCGCATTTCCCAGCCTGCGCCAGGAGGGGTTGCCAATGAATGTGCTGGAAGCGCTTGCCTGCGGTCTTCCGGCCATCGTGTCCGACAGCATGCGCCCGGTGTTCCTGCCCGCCCTCGGCCTGAGCTTTTGCGATCCAAAGGACCCAGCCGCGCTTGCCGACGCGCTGGCGACGGCGCTGGCCGACAGCCCCGTGAGTGCGCCCGTCCGCAGCCGGCTCACCTCCGAGTACGCGCTGGCTGAGTGCGCGCAGGCCTATTCGGGCCTGCTCGCGCGACCTAAGGACTGACGCGGATGCAGGGCCTCGTCAAACGGCTGCTTTTTGGCGGCATTGCCGGCAAGGTCCTGGGCGTCCTGCGTGAGCTCGTGGCCGCCTGGTGCTTCGGCACCGGCCTGGTGGCCAATGCCTACCGGCTTGCGCAGGCGGCGTTTCTGTTGCCCCTGCATGGCTTCGTATCGGATGTCGTGAACGGAGCCTTTACTCCGCACTACGCGCGCTTGCGCGTGGCTGACCCAGCTCAAGCACAAATCCTGTTTCTTGCGACTCAGCGCCTTCTGTTGGGCGCAGGGATATTCGCGGCCGCTGGTTTGATGATTTGGGGGCAGTGGCTGGTGGCTTTGATGGCGCCAGGGTTCTCTGCTGAAGCAAGGAAACTCACAACAGAATTGGTGACCGTGCTGGCGCTGGCATTGCCTGCTTATGTAGTGGTGGGGCTGTATGGTGCTACCGAACTGGTGCATGGTCAGGGGCGATTGGTCGCCGCAAGAGCGTCCATACAAAGTTGTGGCCTCCTGGTTGGAACGATGGCTGCGTGGATATGGCACTATCCATTGCTAATCGCCGTTGGTTTTGTTGCTTCTTATGTTGTTCTGTTCTTCTGGTCCATTTCGATAAATCGAAGCTTGGGCGTCAAGATGACTGGACAAATTGGCTCCTTTAGGGCGTGGACTGATGCGCTAACGCCAATCGCTAAAGTATTTTTGGTGTTGATGTGGGTGCCGTTATCTTTGCAAGTTTCTCAAATAGTTGAGCGGCGAATTGCATCTGCACTCGATCAAAACGCTGTAGCCGCGCTGGATTATGCCCGCTTCATTACTGAAACACTGCTGATTGTCATTGCAATGCCGTTTGGGGTTGCGGGTCAGGCGGCTATGCCAACAATGAATGAGCAAGAGTTTCGGAGGGAGGCGCAACGATCAGTGCGGCTGCTTGTCATGGTTGGCTTGCCCTTGGCAACCTTTATTTGGTCACAAGCGCAAGCAATCGTGGTTTTGCTTTTCAAGCGAGGCGCTTTCAATGCGGACTCTGTAAATGTGACGGCCAGCATTCTTGGCGCGAATGCATTAGGCGTTGCGTTTTTGCTTGTTGCCTACGCGGGTCAAAAATTTCTAAATGCACGTGGCCGAAATCTGGTCGTGCTTCGATCGACCCTTGCCGGCGTTGCAGTGTCGGTTATCTGCAATCTTGGACTGTCGACGGCATTCGGTGTTTCAGTTCTAGGCGTTGCTGCGGCCGCATCCGGATTTGTCGTGATGATTTCGGTCTTGTTGGCATTGGATCTTCTTCGACCAGTTTGGCTTCAAACTTGGACGCTATGGCTTACAGCATTGTGCCATCTGGCGGTAGTTGTCGTTGTGCGTGCATCGTGGGTTTCGATCTGGTGGGTTGAGTTGATTGTTGGAATGCTCGTTTGGATGATTGCCTTGACTGCAGTTCCGGCACAGCGCGCGATTGTTGTTCAAGCCCTGGGCTTGCTACGGCGAAAGGGGAATAAATGACGCACGTTAGAAGTGATCCGCTAAGCAAGCTGAATCGGCTGATCGTGTGGATGTGCACGGCTGGAAGGCCGAGAATTTTTCAAAAAATTGTTCAAATTCTGTTCCATATTGAATTGCCTCCGCTTAAGCATGCTGTGAGAATGGCGCATCCTTATTGCATTGTGGTAAATCCGAAGGTGAGGATCGGAGAAAATGTCACCCTTTTTCAGGGCGTCACAATTGGCGGGAAACGTGAAGGGCGCCGAGCTGGTGTTCCTACGATAGAAAACGATGTTGTGATTTATGCGAATGCCGTTGTTGTTGGGGAGATAACGGTCGGTGCGGGTGCGCAAGTTGGCCCCGGCGCGGTGGTTTTTGAGGATGTGCCCGCGGGATGCACTGTCGTTGGAAATCCTGCAAAGTTATTAGTTTCGAAAGGCTATTGAATTGCGAAGCGCTTACGACATCGTGTTGCTCTCCACGGCTGACTGGGACAACCCTTTCTGGACCAACAAGCAGCATGTGGCCTGCGAGCTGGCCCGCACAGGGCACCGCGTGCTGTACGTGGAGTCGCTGGGTTTGCGCCGGCCGTCCGCCAGCGCGCAGGACGTGGGGCGCCTGTGGCGGCGGCTCAAGCGGGGCCTGAAGCGGCCCAGAGAGGTGCGCCCCAACCTGTGGGTGTGGTCGCCGCTGGTGGTGCCTCTGCAGCGCTTTGCGCTGGTGCGCGGCCTCAACCAGTTGCTGGTGCGTGGGGGCCTGAAGCTGTGGTCCATGGTGTTGGGCCTGAAGCCCACGCTGCTGTGGACCTACAACCCGATGACGGTGCGCTTCGTCAAGCTGGCGAGCTACCCGCACACGGTCTATCACTGCGTGGACGAGATCAAGGCGCAGCCGGGCATGCCGGTGCAGGAGATCGAGCGCGCCGAGGGCGAGCTGATGTCGCAGGTGGGCTTGTGCTTTGTCACGGCGGAACATTTGCTGGAGACGCGGCGGCAGCAGAACCCGAACACCTACTACTTCCCCAATGTGGCGGAGTTCGACCACTTCGCCGCGGCCCGTTCGGAAGATCTGGCGGTCCCTGCCGATCTGGCGGCGTTGCCTGGCCCGCGCATCGGCTTTGTCGGGGCCATCAGTGGCTACAAGGTGGATTTCCCGCTGTTGCGCCGCATGTGCGAGTCGCATCCCGAGTGGAGCGTCGTGTTGATCGGCAAGGTGGGTGAGGGTGACCCGTGGACCGACGTGAGCAGCCTGAAGGACTTGAAGAACCTCCATTTCGTCGGCCCGCGCAGCTATGCCGACCTGCCGGCCTATCTGAAGGGCTTCGACGTTGCCACCCTGCCGAGCATGATCAACGAGTACACGCGTGGCATGTTCCCGATGAAGTTCTTCGAGTACCTGGCCGCGGGCCGCCCGGTTGTGTCGACGCAGCTGCATGCTCTGAAGGCCTACGGTCATGTCGCCTGCCTGGCGGCCGATCATGAGGCCTTCATCAAGGGCATTGAGGATGCCCTGGCGAACCGGGTGCCTCCCCTGGAGGAGCGCCTGGATGCGGCACGGGACCAGACCTATGAGCGCCGCACCGCCCGCATGATGGCCCTGCTGGCTGCGCCCCAGGGCGCCGCTGCATCGGCTGCGCGCTGACCCTTCACGAATTGCTGATCGACTGCGACATGACCCATCAATCCGCAGCCACCCGCCCTCCGCGTGTGGCCATCGTGCACGACTGGCTGACCGTTTACGGCGGCGGCGAGAAGGTGCTCGAGAAGATGCTCGAGACCTGGCCCGAGGCCGACCTGTTCAGCGTGGTGGATTTCGTGCCCGAGAACCTGCGGTTCTTCCTGCGCGGCCGCACGCCCAAGACCACCTTCATCCAGCGCCTGCCCTGGGCCAAGACGAAGTACCGCTCCTACCTTCCGCTGATGCCGCTGGCCATCGAGCAGCTGGATCTCTCCGGGTACGACGTGGTGCTGTCCAGCAGCCATGCCGTGGCCAAGGGCGTCATCACGGGGCCGGACCAGGTGCACGTGAGCTATGTGCATTCACCAATCCGCTATGCCTGGGACCTGCAGCATCAGTATCTGGCCGAGGCCGGCCTTGTGAAGGGTCTCAAGAGCGCGATCGCGCGCCTGATCCTGCATTACATGCGCCTGTGGGATACGCGCACGGCCAACGGCGTGGACGCGTTCGTCGCCAACTCGCGCTTCGTGGCCCGCCGCCTGGCGAAGGCGTATGGCCGCCAGGCCGAGGTCATCCATCCCCCCGTGGACATTGACCGGTTCACGATGCGGGAGCAGAAGGAAGACTTCTACCTGACCGCTTCGCGCATGGTGCCGTACAAGAAGATTCCGCTGATCGTGCAGGCCTTCGCCGGCATGCCCGACAAGCGCCTGCTGGTGATCGGCGAAGGTCCGGAATTCGACAAGGTGAAGGCCGCGGCCACGCCCAATGTCCAGGTGCTGGGCTACAAGTCCACGCCGGAGCTGATCGACCACATGCAGCGCGCCAAGGCCTTCGTGTTCGCGGCCGAGGAGGACTTCGGCATCACGCCGGTGGAGGCGCAGGCCTGCGGGACGCCGGTCATCGCCTACGGCAAGGGCGGCAGCCTGGAGACGGTGCGAGGCAGGTCCGAGGACGCGGAGCGTACCGGCGTGTTCTTCCACGAGCAGTCCGTCGCGGCGGTGCAGGCGGCGGTCCGCGAGTTTGAGTCGATACCGGGCGGCATCCAGCCCCAGGCGTGCCGTGCCCACGCGGTCAGCTTTGCGCCGCAGCGATTTCAATCGGAACTGAAGCGCGTGGTCGATGGCGCCTGGGCCCGATTTTGCGGCTCGCCGGCTTGAACGCGCACTGACTGGGCGGGATCGTCAAGCCACGCCAGCGGCCAGCATGCGTGCGGCGGTGATTCCCTATATTGAATGTTTAGGCATGCGTGGCGGCGTCGTAGCATCGTCGTGACGGGCCTCTGGGCGACGACCGTATCGTCGGCAGCAGGCCTCCTCTAACCGCGCCATTCCAGAAGCGATCGACCGATGAAGCGCATGCTTGCCGCACGCCACGTGCTTGGCCGTCGCCTTTTCGACCCACGCTGACGTGCAGTTGAACGCGTCGATGACGGGCTTCAGGATTGAACTGGTCGACCTGGACCCTGCCGACGGCATCACGCCAGCGGTGAGCTTCGCAGCCGGGTCTTCCTACGGCTTGGCGACGGCCACTATCGGCTGGGAATCCAACGACTCGAAATCCGTCCATGTGCCGCTGCCGTTCCAAGCAGCTTCCGGCGACTCAAGCAAGAGCGTTTGAGCTTGGCGTTTGCCAACATCACGTCGGATGACCTGGGTGGGGAACTGTGGACTGGCACATCGGCGCAGCAAATGCTGTTGCCTGTACCGGAGCCTACAAACTCGGCGTTGTTGTTGGCAGGCCTCGGCATGCTTGCCTTTGCCTGTGGGCGACGCCGTCATGATCGCGCGATGACCCCTCCACCTGCCGGTTGATCCGTCGGCTTCTCACCGCTGCGCTTCCAGTCGGAACTGCAGGGCGTGTTGGACGACGCGTGGATGCGGTTTTGCAATGCGGGCGCCTGAACGCCCGCAAGCATCGGGTTCGCACTGATGAAGGTGACAAGTCGTTGCATTGACAGGCCCCGCAGCACGCCGCAAGGATGCTTCTCACGCCCCTTGGTAGGGATACTCGAAACCAGAGGGGCGTTTGAACATGCAGACATCGCTGCATCCCCGATGCAGCGGAAAGGGCTGTATGAACAAGTGGATCGTTGGTGCGGCCGCGTGGATGGTGGCTGGGGCTGCGGGCGCGGAGATCACCCTGGGGGCAGCGTTAGGGCCGATTGCCGTACAACTCACTGACCTGGATGCAGCGGATGGCATCCAGCCGGCGTTGACATTCAACAGCGGCCAGGCCTTCGGTGCGGTAGGCGCCACGCCGCCGTTCTCATTCAACACCCACGTGTCCAGCAGCCACGCCATCTACTACTCGGCGGCAATCGATCTGTCCGTGAATCCCATGATGGCCTCCGTGGGGTTCATCGGCAACGGCACGCTGCAAGGTGCCAGCACCAAGGTCGACGCGCGCACCTCGCTGAGGGACGGCAGCGGGACCGGCTTCAGCCTGTATGCCTTCACCTCGGAGTCGGCCTACTTCACGCTCTCGGCGCACACGCAGCTGCAGCTGGTGTCCCAGGCTTCAGCAAGCGCCCAGGGCAGTTTTTCAGCGGACGGGCATTTCGACCGGAACTTCTCCAGCTCCGCGCAAATCCAGATCAGCGGCAATGGCGGGCAGAACGGTGACTGGGAAGATGTCGACGACGCACTGCGCGTTGGCGTGGGCCGCAGCCAGTCCACCTTCGACGAGCAGGGCCAGCGCCTGCTGGTCGTGACTTTCACGAACCAGACCGACAAGGACATCCAGGTGAATGTGCAGTCCGGCGTGGGCGTGAGTGGCAGCGCCTTGCCCGTGCCGGAGCCCGACACCTGGGCGCTGCTGCTGTGCGGCGCTGCGCTGGCCGGCGTGGTTGCAAGGCGCCGTGCGCGCCGCTGCTGAGACCGGCGGTTCTGCCGGTTTGAGCCGGCTTAGGGATTTGCGTTGGCCTTGACTGCTGTCAACGTACGGTGCGGTTTGGTGCCTGTCGCGGGTCGGGCGCATGAAGTGTTCAAGAATGTCGTTGCGGCGAGTGCTCCCGATGGCGGCCTTCTGCTCCCATGCGGGTATCGGGGTGACGGCCGGCTCACTGGCTTCAAGGTCCAACTGATCGATCTGGTGAGTGACCGACGTTCCTGAACCGGCGACGTCTGGTCTGTTTGCCTGTGGCGCCTCGCTTGTGGGGTTTTCAGCCCGTCGGAGCCGCCTCACGCGCTGAGGTGTGCCGCGTCGGTGTACGACGCAGGTTGAAGTGAGCTGTTTCTTTCGGTCAGAGGAGCTGGAATGTTCAAAAGCGTCGTTGCTCTGGGGGTCCTGTCGATGGTGGCGGTTTCGGCGCAAGCGGGCGTCGAAGTGCGGGCCTCGCTGACGGGCTTCAGCTTTCAATTGATCGACCTGGATGTGTCCGACGGGATCGCTCCGGCTGTGACATTCACAGGAGGACGCTCGGATGGCACTGCAAGCAATCTGCTCAGCGACCAATCGACCACATACGACGTGGTCGGCTACAGGACCCCTTTTCAGTCCGACTCCCGTTCGGCAACTCTCGGACCCTTCACGAGTGCCTTCGAGTTGAAAGGCGTAGGCGGCTTGAACGGATACAACCTTGAGGCGAACGCGAAGGCGTCGAACGCTGTGGCCGAGCCTTGGACCTCGATGTTCGGCAACGCGAGCATGAGTGCCGAGTTCGCGCTGACGCCCAGGACCCAGCTGGTGGTGTCCGTCGTTGGCATGGCGAGCGTGCAGTCATCGATGCTTGCAAGCCGCTACCTGAACGACATCACCGCGCAAGCCTGGGTCAACCTGGAGGGGTATGGCCTGCAGGGTGGCTTGTGGCAGAGCGCGACCGATGATGTATCGATCAGTGTGCCATCCGACATCTGGAGTGTCGACGAGCACCAGCAGAAGGCGATGACACTGGCCTTCTCCAACGAAACCTCCATCACCCGGTTCGGAACACTGACGGCTTATGCGAGGACCCGCCAATACGTGAGTGACGTTCCGGAGCCTGCCAGCAGCCAGCTGTTGATTTCCGGCGTGGCGCTTCTCGGGCTGCTTGCAACTCGAAGACGCACCGGCAACTGAGACTCAGCAGGAGTTGCCGACGGGATGCGGCGCCAATGCCGCATGACAGATATGCCGGCACAAAATGCACAAGGGCGGCCAAGCCGCCCTTGTCTGCGCGCGCTGTCCTTACAGGGTCAGGCAAACAAGCTCGGACCCGCGTTGAAGCTGGACAGATTGGGCAGCACGACCTGTTGCTCGGTCGCGCTCAGGCCCATCCAGCCCGCCAGGCTGCTCGCCAACTGGGTGACGCCGATGCTTGGGAGCAGTCGGCCGGAGCCGATGTCATCGTCGGTGCCCAGGGCGGTGACCGGGAAGTTGCCCAAGATCTGCTTGCCCTTGACCGCGCCACCGACGACGAAGTGATGGCTGCCCCAGCCGTGGTCCGAACCGTCGCCGTTGCTGAGCAGGGTGCGGCCGAAGTCGCTGGCCGTGAACAGCGTGACGTTGCTCATCATGCCCAGGGCCTGCAGGGTGTTCAGGAACCAGTCCACGGACTGGGCGACACGGGCCATCTGCAGCGGCTGGTCGCGCATCTGGAAGGCGTGGCTGTCGAAGCCGCTGATGTTGACCATGAAGACCTGGCGCTTCATGCCCAGTGCCGGGCCGGCGGAGATCATTTGCGCCACGATGCGCAGTTGCTTGGCGATGCTTTCGTTGGCCAGGATCAGGTTGCTGCCGTTGGGCAGCGCAATGGGAGCCGTGGGCAGTGCCGCCACGCCGCCGGCGGTGATGGCGGCCTGCAGGGCCGTGGTGGTGTTCAGCGAACGCTGCGCGACCTTGATGTACTCGGCCTGGAAGTCGTTGGGGCTGGTGCTGGCGTTCAGCATGCTGCGCAGCGCGCCCGGCACGGCAGCGCTGCCGGCGTGCCAGCCGTCCTGCGCGGCATTGATCTGCACCACGCCGCCGCTGCCGATGTAGTAGGGCGTGACCTTGGAGCCGGCCAGGAACACGGCATTGCCGCTGGCGCCGACGGCGGTGAAGACCGGCTGCTGGTTGGCCGACATCAGCGCGTCGCCCATGCGGCCACCCCAGCCCGAAGGCGCGCCTTCGGTCTTGAGCGACTGCCACATGGAGGCCTGGTCGTTGTGCGAGAACAGCTTGGCCGGCACGCCGGCTCCGCCGGCCGTGAACTCGGCCTTGGTGATGGGCCTGACCAGCGTGCCGACGTTGGCCACCACGGCGCACTGGCCCTGCTCGTAGCGCCTTTGCAGCGGCGCCAGCTCCTGCGGCATGCCGAAGGCGCGGCCGGCGGCCTGGCCCGTGGTGCTCAGGGCGAGCAGCTTGTTGAGCGGCACCGCGAGATCGGTGCGGGCGCTGGCATAGCTGGCGTAGTTCGTGGCGTCCATCGGCACCACCCAGTTGTGGCTGTCGTTGCCGCCACTCATGTACAGGCAGACCAGGGCCTTGTAGCCATCGCTGGTGTTGGCCGCCTGGGCCTGGCCGGCGGCGAGGGCGCCCAGGCCGGCGAGGTTCATGGCCAGGGGAGCGGCACGGCCAAGACCGGCGACGGCCAGGCCGGAGGCTGCAGAGAGGAAGGCGCGGCGAGAAGCGTTCATGATGATCGGTGCGGCGTCAGGGGTTACGGCTGGAACACGTACTCGGGCGAAGCGAGCGACAGGAAGATGGCGGCACGGGCGCGGAAAAGCGGTCCGTCGACATTGCCTGTGGGGATCTGGCTCATCATGTCGATGAGTTGAGTGCGCAGGGAAGGGGTCATGCGGCCGCCGAGCAGCAGCAGGTTCAGCTGGTCCAGCAGCGCAGCCATGTTGTCGCTGCCCGCAAGCGTGGCCTGCGGCGTGTAGTTGGCGACGATGTCGTTGGCGGAACCGGTCCAGGCGATGCCCGAGCCGGCCATGGATTCGGCCATGTTCAGCCAGGAGGCGACGGTGGTCTCGTTGACGATCTGGAACTCGGGCGCATAGGCGCCACGGTTGCTGAAGTTGGTGTTGGGAGGCACGTAGCCGGGGCGGAAGTAGCTGAACACCGACGGCGAGCCGTAGGCGCGTTCGCCCTGCTCGTCCAGCAGCCAGGGCATCGGGAATTCGCCGTTGGCCGACCTGACGCCGAAGGCACGGATCCAGTGCGTCACGCGCAGGATGGGCTCGCGCAGCTTGCCGGCCGTGGCGCTGGGTGCGTTGCGGGCCTCCGCGTCCAGCAGGATGGCGCGGACGACGGCGCCCAGATCGCCCCGCACGCCCTGGCCGTTGTTGTTGAAGACGGCGGTGATGCGGCTGACGTAGGCCTGGCTCGGGTTGCTGGTGACGAGATGCTGGATCAGCTGGCGGCCGATGAAGGGGCCGACATTGGGGTGGTTGAAGAGCGCGTCGAGCGCGGCCTTCACGTCGGCCTGGGCTGAGTTGCCCGCGGGCATCGTCACGGCCCAGCGGCGGCCCGTGAACAGCTTCTTCTGCACGGTCGAGTGCTGGCCCGGGTAGGGCTTCATGCGCTGCAGGTCGATCTGGGTGTCGTTGGCCACCGACACGCTGGGCGTGACGAAGCGGAAGTTGGTCAGCGTCAGCTGTGCATCAGGGAAGCCCCAGCTCCAGCCGGTGAACACCTTGGACATCGCCAGCACGTCGTCGTTGCTGTAGTTGTCGATGGGATTGCCGTTGGGGTCGACATGCAGCGTGCCGTCGGCATTCAGCTCGTAAAGGCCGATCGTGAACAGCTGCATGATCTCGCGGGCAAAGTTCTCGTCCGGCATGCGGCCGACGGTCAGGTCTTCCGGGCGGTTGCGGATGTGGGAGAGGTAGATGCCCATTGCCGGGCTCAGGGCGACGTCTTCCAGCAGGTCGCGGAAGTTGCCGAAGGCATGCTTGTGCAGCATGTCGGCGTAGTTGGCGTAGGCGCGGGCCTGGAACTGCAGGTTGCTGTCGGCCTGCGAGATCATGAAGATCTGGTGCAGGGCGAGTGCCGTGCGCTGGCGCAGCTGGTCGGGGGCGTTGACCGCGCGTTCCCAGAACTTCTGGCCGACCCAGGTGTAGTTGTAGTTGGCGCCCATCGGCCGGTAGGCGTCGCCCAGCACGTACTTGCTCTGGATGTAGTTGACGAAGTCCGCCGTGTACGGCATGGCCATCTGCGCGGCGATCCAGTCGCCGTAGCCGGTGTTGACCAGCGCGTTGACGTCGGCCATCGTCGGTCCGAAGGTGGCCTGCTGCAGGAAGCGCACCGCGTCGACCTTGCGGGCCCAATCCGTGTCCACCGGATTGCTGGGCCAAATGACTCGCAGGGCACTGGCCCAGGGCATGTTGATCTGACCCTTGATGACGTCCACGCCGTCGAATGACGCAGCGCCGACGCCGCGGTCGATGGTTACGCCAGGCGCCGTGGAAGGCACGACCGTCCTGCCGTCCGTGATGTAGGTGATGTAGAAGTTGCGGTCCACGCCGTTGACAACGGCGTCGTTCGTGAACGCCAGTTCGACCCTGGCGCCGGCGGTCAGGCCAGGCGCATTGACCTTGTAGTCGGCCAGCGTGGTGGATTTGACTTCCACCGTGCCGACCGTGGCGCCGTTGACGAGAACGGAAACCATGGCGCCAACGCCGCCAGCGACGTCGGCACGGGCGCGGAACGTCAACGTGGGCGTGGCGGCCGTTGCATCGGCGGCGCCATTGGCAACAAGGGCGGCGGCCATCGGTGCGGCCTCGGGTTCGGTGTTGCCGACAGAAATGACCACCGGTTGCGGCTGGGCGGCGGCGGCCGTTGCCGCCTGGGTCGTGTTTTCGGCCTTCAGGGCGGCTTCACCCGCCTGCACGGCCGCCGCGGCGGCGGCTTCGGCCTGGGCGGCCAGCATGGATTCGACAGGAAGTGCCTGGGTCGTGGGCGACGAGGCGGCGGCAGCGCCGGCGCCGAGACTCTCGCTCGGGGTCACCGAAGCCGAGCCCGGGGGGGCGTCTGCGCCAGATGACCCGCCGCCACAGGCGGTCAAGGCACCGGAGACCAGCAGCGCGGAGATGGCTGCTGACAGGGGGCGCGATACGGCGGAGCGCAGGACGGAGGGCTGGAGGAACATGGCGGGGTACAACCGGAATTTGGGGGGACTACGGTGCCGAAGCGGTCGAGCGATTTGGCTTGGACGGAATTGTCTTGGCGCACCCCCCCGAATTGGGGGTTTGGGAGTTGAAAGCAAAAGTAGCCGCCGTGAACCAAACCACGACGCATTCCCGAGGCTGCGGTGGATCGTTCGAATTGCACGACTCGAAGGCGGGTGCGTTCAGTTGTCCAGCTAGGCCTGCGACCCCTTCAGGTGATGGTCCCTGGGCTCGGACGACTGTTGGAGAATGCTGGGCGCGCATTGTTAAGGATTGATCTTGAAAGTACTCGTAACCGGCGCCGCCGGCTTCATCGGCATGCATGTCAGCCAGATCCTGCTGGCGCGAGGCGACCAGGTCGTCGGCCTCGACAACTTGAACGACTACTACTCTCCGCAGCTGAAGCACGACCGCCTGGCGCGCCTGACGGGCAAGCCCGGCTTCAGCTTCGTCAAGCTGGACGTGGCCGACCGTGAGGGCATGGCCAAGTTGTTTGCCGAGGAGCGCTTCGACCGTGTGGTGCACCTGGCGGCCCAGGCAGGGGTGCGCTATTCCATCGAGAACCCGCACGCCTACATCGACAGCAACATCGTCGGCTTCACCAACATCCTGGAAGGCTGCCGCCACAGCGGCGTGCAGCACCTGGCCTACGCCTCCAGCTCCAGCGTCTATGGCGGCAACACGCTGATGCCCTTCTCGGAGCATCACAGCGTCGACCATCCCATCAGCCTCTACGCCGCGACCAAGAAGGCCAACGAGCTGATGGCTCACACCTATTCGCACCTTTTTGGGTTGCCGACGACGGGCCTGCGCTTCTTCACGGTGTATGGCCCCTGGGGACGCCCCGACATGGCGCTGTTCCTGTTCACCAAGGCCATCATCGAAGGGCGGCCCATCAACGTGTTCAACCACGGCAAGATGATTCGCGACTTCACCTACATCGACGACATCGCCGAAGGCGTCGTCCGGGTGCTGGACCGCACGGCGACGGCCGACCCCGACTACGACCCGAACAAGGCCGATCCGGCGCGTTCCAGCGCGCCCTACCGGGTCTTCAACATCGGCAACCATGCGCCCATCCAGCTGATGAGCTTCATCGAAGCCATCGAGCAGTCGGTCGGCCGCGAGGCGATCAAGAACTTCATGCCGATGCAGGACGGCGATGTGCCGGCCACGCATGCCGACGTCGAGGAACTGGCGGCTTGGACGGATTTCCGTCCCGCCATGCCTGTACCTGAAGGAATTCAGCGTTTTGTCGCCTGGTATCGGGACTACTACAAGGTCTGATCACCACAGCGGCGTCACTCACGTGCGTTAAAAACGGGTGAACTGTTTTGCACGAGGATAGAGAATGAAAGTCACCGCCATCGGCACCGGCTATGTGGGCCTGGTCACCGGGGCCTGCCTGGCCGAAATGGGCAACCACGTCGTTTGCCTGGACGTGAACCCCGAGAAGATCCGCGTCCTCAACGATGGCGAGATTCCCATCCACGAGCCGGGTCTGCTGGAAGTGGTGCGCCGCAATGTGGCGGCGGGCCGCTTGCAGTTCACGACCGACGTGGATATGGCCGTGCAGCACGGCACGCTGCTTTTCATCGGCGTGGGAACCCCGCCTGACGAAGACGGCTCGGCCGATCTGCAATATGTGGTGGCAGCGGCCCGCTCCATTGGCCGGCGCATGACGGACTACAAGGTCATCGTCGACAAAAGCACGGTGCCCGTGGGCACGGCGGACAAGGTCCGCGAGGCCATCAAGGACGAATTGACCCAGCGGGGTCTGGGCGACATGGCTTACGCCGTCGTCTCCAACCCCGAGTTCCTGAAGGAAGGCGCGGCAGTCGAGGACTTCATGAAGCCCGACCGCATCATCGTCGGCTCAGACGACGAGCAGGCCACGCTGCTGATGCGTGCCCTGTATGCGCCTTTCAACCGCACCCAGGACCGCATGCTGGTCATGGACGTGAAGAGCGCCGAGTTCACCAAGTACGCGGCCAACGCGATGCTCGCCACGCGCATCAGCTTCATGAACGAACTGGCCCTGCTGGCTGAGCGCGTCGGCGCCGATATCGAGCTGGTGCGCCGTGGCATCGGCTCCGATCCGCGCATTGGCTACCAGTTCCTCTACGCCGGCGCCGGCTATGGCGGCTCTTGCTTCCCCAAGGATGTCAAGGCGCTGGTGAAGACGGCGGCCGACAACGGCATTCCGCTGAAGGTGCTGACTGCCGTGGAGGAGGCCAACGAGCGACAGAAGCGCGTGCTGGTGGACAAGGTCGTCGAGCGCTTCGGCGCCGACCTCAAAGGCCGCCGCTTCGCCGTCTGGGGACTCGCCTTCAAGCCTAATACCGATGACATGCGGGAGGCGCCGTCTCTCGTCGTCATCGATGAGCTGACCAAGCGTGGTGCGACAGTGGCGGCCTACGACCCGGTGTCGATGCCCGAAACCGCCCGCGTGATCGGTCCGCGCGATGACGTGACGCTGGTCGAGCGTGCCGAGTCTGCTCTGCAAGGGGCCGATGCGCTGCTGATCGTGACCGAGTGGAAGGAGTTCCGCACGCCGGACTTCGACGCCATCAAGTCCAAGCTCAAGGCCCCGGTCATCTTCGACGGCCGCAATCTTTACGATCCCAAGCTGATGAAGACGCTGGGCATCGACTATCGCGGCATCGGCCGCGGCTGACCCCCTAACTTTGCGAGGCAGGCCCGGCGCTTGCTTGCCTCCATGCACTCATCATCAAGTTAGGAGGCCGCCATGGCCAAAGCAATGATCCTGGCTGCGGGCCAGGGAACGCGCGTGCGTCCGTTGACCAAGCACACGCCCAAGCCGATGGTGCCCATTCTGGGCAAGCCGGTCATGGAGTACCTGGTCGAGCACCTGGCGCGCTACGACGTCAGGCAGATCATGGTCAACGTGGCCTTCATGCACTGGAAGATCGAGAACTACTTCGGCTCTGGCCATCGCTGGGGTGTCGAACTCGGTTACTCCTACGAGGGCGTGCGCGAGCAGGGCGAGGTGGTCTGCAAGCCAGTCGGTTCGGCGGGCGGCATGCGCAAGATTCAGGATTTCGGTGGTTTCTTCGATGAAACCTTCCTCGTCCTGTGCGGCGACGCCGTCATCGACCTGGACATCGCCGCTGCGCTCGCCGAGCACAAGGCCAAGGGCGCCATCGCGAGCGTCGTCACCCTCGACGTACCCCGCGACCAGACCAAGAATTACGGCATCGTTGTCGCGGATGCCGAGGGACGTGTAACTTCTTTCCAGGAAAAGCCCAAGCCTGAGGAAGCGAAGAGCACGCTGGCATCGACCGGCATCTACATCTTCGAGCCCGAAGTGCTGGATCTGATCCCGTCCGGCGTCGAGTTCGACATCGGCAGCCAGCTGTTCCCGCTGCTGGTCGACAAGGGCCTGCCGTTCTTCGCGCAGAAGCGGCCGTTCAACTGGATCGACATCGGCCGCGTGACCGATTACTGGGCCGTCACCCAGCAGGTGATGGCCGGGGAGGTTGCGCAGATGGACATGCCTGGTCGAGAGGTGCGACCGCAGGTGTGGGTTGGTCTGAACACCTCCGTGGATTGGGACAAGGTGCATATCGAAGGGCCCGTCTACATCGGCTCCAACGTTCGCATCGAACCTGGTGCCCGCGTCATCGGACCAACCTGGATCGGCCATGGCTCGCACCTGAGGGCTGGCTCGGTTGTGGAGAAGTCCATCCTGATCGAGCACACGCGAATCGGGGAGGGCATGGCGGTGCGCGAGATGATCATTTCGCCGCAGTACTGCGTCGATCGCAGCGGCCATACCAGCTACGTGGGCGACGAGATCACGCCGCTGCGCTGGGGTGACGCGCGGGCCTGAAGGCGAGCGAGGCCATGCTCCCCTCGGGGCGGTGCATGGCGGCGGCGTCGTGGCCGCTTCGCGGTGATCGATGCGTAGAGTTGCCTGATTAGGGGTTGCCTGTCGAACACCATTTTCGACACTCGCTGCTTCGGTTTTGGCGGAGGCCTGTTGCGATGATCAAGTGGATGGGTGGTGGGTTGCTGGCCTGCATGGCCGTCTCGTGCATGGCAGCCGGCCAAGCCACGGCATCGCTCCAAGGGTTTGCCGTCACGCTCAAGGACCTGGACCTCGCGGATGGTGTTGCGCCCGTGCTCAGTGAATGGAACCCGGAAGTCCATGCGCCCAACGGGCTGAGCTACGTGCGGGTCAGCGAGGCGCCGGGCTTCGAGGAGGTCCTCGACCCGCATCGCTCGGCATCGGCGTCCGGTTTGCCGATCTCCGTTCACTCGGCGTCGACGTCGGCGTACATGCGGATCGATGACAGCCATTGCTGCGTGGACATGAACGGTATCGGCATGCTGTCCTCGGTTGCATCCACCTACGCGGTGGCGGCCCCGGCCGACCATGCCGACGCGCAGTCCTATGCGTACGCCGTGGGGGGCTACTTCGTGTCGCCTCGCACGTCGCTGACACTGAGCGGCTCGTTCAGCGTGTCGACATCGGCGCAGTCGACTTCAGCCTTTCCCGACCAGCATGTCACGGCGGTGGCGGACGGTTGGCTGCAAATCGTGAACGGCAGTTCTGAAATCCTGGACGCGCGAAGGCTTGCGGTGGTGTCCGAGGTCAAGGCTCCGGGCGCGACATCGGATGCGCGCAGCGGCTTGCTCAGCGTGACCTTCGAGAATCTCAGCGATCAGGAGTTTTTCGTGTTCGTCTCCGTGGGCGCGGACACCTCGATCGGCAGCAGCTTCGCTGCGCCCGTGCCTGAGCCGGCGGCCGCGCTGCTGCTGGCAATCGGCACCGTGGCCGTGAGCCTGCGACACCGGCGCCAGTCGACGGCCGCTCGAGGCTGACACGGCGACGTTTCAGTCGAACGTCTTGGCTGCAGCGAACAAAGGCGCGGCCACGTCCTTGGCTGACAGCTGCGGCGTGATGTCGCCCAGCGGCCAGTGGATGCCGATGCTGGGGTCGTCCCAGCGCACCGCCCCTTCGCACTCGGGGGCGTAGCGGCCGCTGGTCTTGTAGAGGAAGTCGGCGGTTTCGCTGGTGACGACGAAGCCGTGCGCAAAGCCGGGCGGGATCCACAGCTGGCGCTGGTTCTCGGCCGACAGCTCATAGCCCACCCAGCGCCCGAAATTGGGGCTGGAGCGGCGCATGTCCACGGCGACGTCGAACACCGAACCCGTGACACAGCGCACCAGCTTGCCCTGGGCTTGGGGATGCAGCTGGTAGTGCAGACCGCGCAGCACGCCGCGCGAGGAGCGCGAGTGGTTGTCCTGCACGAAGTGGACGTCGTGGCCCAGCGCCTCGTTGAAGCGCGCCTCGTTCCAGCTCTCCATGAAGAAGCCGCGGGCGTCGCCGAACACCTTGGGCTCGATGAGCAGGACTTCGGGCAGGGCGGTGGGAATGACGTTCATGTCAGAAAGCGCGGTCGGTCAGGAGCTTGAGCAGGTATTGGCCATAGCCGTTCTTGGCCAGCGGCTTGGCGAGGGCTTCGAGCTGGGCGGCATCGATCCAGCCGGCGCGGAAGGCGATTTCCTCGGGGCAGGCGACCTTCAGGCCCTGGCGCTTCTCGAGCGTGGCGATGAACTGGCCGGCTTCCATCAGGCTGTCGTGGGTGCCGGTGTCCAGCCAGGCATAGCCGCGGCCCATGATCTCGACGTTGAGCTGGCCCTGGCGCAGGTATTGGGCGTTGACGTCGGTGATTTCGAGCTCGCCGCGCGCGCTGGGCTTGATGTTGGCGGCGATGTCGCAGACCTGCTCATCGTAGAAGTACAGGCCCGTGACGGCGTAGTTGCTCTTGGGCGCCTTGGGCTTTTCCTCGATGGAGAGGGCGCGCTGCTTGGCGTCGAAATCGACGACGCCGTAACGCTCGGGATCGGTCACGTGATAGGCGAACACGCTGGCGCCGCTGTCGCGCGATGTCGCGCTGCTCAGCAGGCCGGCGAAGTCATGGCCGTAGTAGATGTTGTCGCCCAGCACCAGGGCGCTGGGGTGGCCGCCGACGAAGTCGCGGCCCAGGATGAAGGCCTGGGCCAGACCGTCTGGGCTGGGCTGCACGCAGTAGCTGATGTTCAGGCCCCAGCGCGAGCCGTCGCCGAGCAGGGCCTCGAAGCGCGGCGTGTCCTGCGGCGTGCTGATGAGCAGGATGTCCCGGATGCCCGCGAGCATCAGCGTGGTCAGCGGGTAATAGACCATGGGCTTGTCGTAGACCGGCAGCAGCTGTTTGCTGACGGCCAGCGTGGCCGGATGCAGGCGCGTGCCGGAGCCGCCGGCGAGGATGATGCCCTTGCGGTTTTTCATCGGGGAACCTCGGTGGGTTTTGATCAGAGGATTTCGGTCAGCATGCGCTCGACGCCTTGCTGCCAGTGCGGCAGCTTCAGGCCGAAGCGCTGCTGCAGCTTGGCCGTGGACAGGCGTGAGTTCAGCGGGCGCTTGGCCGGCGTCGGGTAGTCGCTGGTCGGGATCGGCAGGATCTGGTCTGGCGCCACCTTGATGGCGGCGCCGCGGGCGCGCGCGAACTCGATGACGAAGTGGGCGTAGTCGTGCCAGCTGGTCTCGCCGCCGGCCACGGCGTGATAGGTGCCGGTGAAGGCCGGGTTCACCCGGGCCGCGCGCAGCATGTGCACGGTCAGGTCGGCCAGCAGGTCGGCGCCGGTGGGGGCGCCGATCTGGTCGGCGATGACTTTGAGCTGTTCGCGCTCGGCAGCCAGTCGCAGCATGGTCTTGGCAAAGTTGCCGCCGCGGGCACCGAACACCCAGCTGGTGCGCAGGATCAGGTGCTGGCAGCCGCTGGCACGGATGGCGTCCTCGCCCTCGGCCTTGGTCGTGCCGTAGACGCTCAAGGGGCCGATGGCTGCCTCTTCGTCGCGGGCGTGGCTGCCGCTGCCGTCGAACACATAGTCGGTCGAGTAGTGCACCAGCAGGGCGCCCATGCGCTTGGCCTCGATGGCGAGCAGGGCGGGCGTGGTGGCGTTGATCTGGCGGGCCAGCTCGGGCTCGCTCTCGGCCTTGTCGACGGCAGTGTGGGCCGCGGCATTGACGATGACCTGAGGCGCGATGGCCTGCACCTTGGCCAGCAACGCGTCGGGCTGCGCGAAGTCGCCCCCGTCGTCATGGTCCAAGGCCACGACCTCACCGGCCACGGACAGCGAGCGCTGCAGCTCCCAGCCAACCTGGCCGCCCTTGCCCAGCAGCAGAATCTTCATGGCGTGTACTGCTTGGCGACCCAGTCCTTGTAGGCGCCGCTCTGCACGCGGGCGACCCAGTCCGGATGGTCGAGATACCACTGCACCGTCTTGCGGATGCCGGTCTCGAAGGTTTCGGCCGGGCGCCAGCCCAGCTCGCGCTCGATCTTGCGGGCGTCGATGGCGTAGCGGCGGTCGTGACCCGGGCGGTCCTTCACATAGGTGATGAGGCGCGCGTAGGGGCCTTCGGCCGAGGGCTTGAGTTCGTCGAGCAGGGCGCACACCGTCTTGACGATGTCGATGTTGGCCTTCTCGTTCCAGCCGCCGATGTTGTAGGTCTCGCCGAGCTTGCCGCCGGCCAGTACGGCGCGGATGCCGCTGCAGTGGTCGGTCACGTACAGCCAGTCGCGGATCTGCTGGCCGTCGCCGTAGACGGGCAGGGGCTTGCCCGCGAGGGCGTTGACGATCATCAGCGGGATCAGCTTCTCGGGGAAGTGATAGGGCCCGTAGTTGTTGGAGCAGTTGGTCGTGACGACCGGCAGGCCATAGGTGTGGTGCCAGGCGCGCACGAGGTGGTCGCTGGCGGCCTTGCTGGCCGAGTAGGGGCTGTTGGGCTCGTAGGGGTTGGTCTCGGCGAAGGGCGGGTCGTCGGCCTTCAGTGAGCCGTAGACCTCGTCGGTCGAGACATGGTGGAAGCGGAAGGCCTGCTTCGCATCGCCTTCGAGGGCGCTCCAGTAGGCGCGCGCGGCTTCCAGCAGCGTGAAGGTGCCTTCGACATTCGTCTTCATGAAGGCGCCGGGACCGTGGATGGAGCGGTCGACGTGGCTCTCGGCGGCGAAATGGACGATGGCGCGCGGCTGGTGCGTGGCCAGCAACCGGTCGATCAGGGCGCGGTCGCAGATGTCGCCCTTCACGAAGACATGGCGGGCATCACCTTCCAGCGAGGCGAAGTTTTCCGGGTTGCCCGCATAGGTCAACACGTCGAGGTTGACGACGGGCTCATCGGACTGGCGCAGCCAGTCCAGCACGAAATTGCTGCCGATGAAGCCGGCGCCGCCGGTGACCAGAATCGTCATGTCGTCATTCTCAAGGGGCTCGAACGACGCATCCTAGGGCCTCCGGCGCCCCTGTTGGCTCCGAAAAGCCGGGGCTTTTACGTCCGCCCGTATGTGTCTTCAAAGCGGACGATGTCGTCCTCGCCCAGGTAGGAGCCGGACTGCACCTCGATGATCTCGAGGGGCACCTTGCCCGGGTTGGCCAGGCGATGGGTCTGGCCCAGCGGGATGTAGGTGGACTGGTTCTCGGTCAGCAGGATGGTCTTGTCGCCGTTGACGATCTCGGCCGTGCCGCTGACGACGATCCAGTGCTCGGCACGGTGGTGGTGCATCTGCAGGCTCAGCGACGCACCGGGCTTGACCATGATGCGCTTGACCTGGAAGCGTTCGCCCGAGTCGATGCTGTCATACCAGCCCCAGGGGCGGTGCACCTTGCGGTGCAGGGCGTGCTCGCCGCGCTGCTCGGCGCCCAGGCGGTTGACGATCTGCTTGACCTCCTGGCTGCGCGAGCGATCGCTCACCAGCACGGCATCAGCCGTCTCGACCACAACGATGTCGGTCAGGCCGACGACGCCGACGAGGCGGCTGGTGGCGTGGACCAGGGTGTTCTTGCTGTCGGCGATCAGGGCGTCACCGACGAAGGCGTTGCCGTCGGCGTCCTTGTCCGCCACCTGCCAGACGGCCTCCCAGGCGCCGAGGTCGTTCCAGCCGGCGTCCAGTGCCACCATGCGCAGCGGGACGTCGGTGCCGGGGCAGCGCTCCATGACGGCATAGTCGACCGACTCAGCGGGCACGGCGGCGAATTCGGTCTTGCCGGGACGCACGAACTTGGCGTCGGTCTTGCGCGCGTCCCATGCGGCGCGCGTTGCGTTGGCGATGTCGGGGCGGAAGCGCTCCAGCGCCCTCATCCAGACGCTGGCCCGCAGCACGAACATGCCGCTGTTCCAGTAGTAGTCGCCTTCGGCCAGATAGCGCCGGGCGGTTTCCAGGTCGGGCTTCTCGACGAACTGGGCGACCGCCAGGCCGCCGGCGTCGGCTGCCGTACGGATGTAGCCATAGCCCGTCTCGGGCCGGTCCGGCGTGATGCCGAGGATGGCGATGCTGCCTTCTGAAGCGATGCGCACGGCATCCTGCAGCGCGGCTGTGAAGGCGGTCGGGTTGGTGACAGTCTGGTCGGCCGGCGTGACGACGAGGACGGGGTCATTGCCGCCCTCGAGTGCCGCCAGCGCTGCCAGCGTCAGTGCAGGAGCGGTGTTGCGGCCCAGCGGTTCCAGCAGCACGCTGCTGGGCTCCAGGCGGGTTTCGCGCAACTGGTCAAGCACAAGGAAACGGTGCTCCTCATTGCCGACGATGCAGGGACCGGCCAGCTCGAACTCGCGCGAGGCCAGCGCCGCCAAACGGCGCGCGGCCAATTGGAACAGGCTTTCGTTGCCCGACAGCACGAGGAACTGCTTGGGATAGCCCGCGCGCGACAGCGGCCACAGGCGAGTGCCGGAGCCGCCGGCCATGATGACGGGTTGGACCTGGATCATTGTTGTAGTGCCCGTGTCAGGCAGGTTTGAATCCGTGGGGATTGTCGTGTTGCCAGCGCCAGCTGTCTTCGCACATGCGGGCAAGGTCGAGCTTGGCCTCCCAGCCAAGCATTTCGCGGGCCAGGGCCGGGTCTGCCCAGCAGGCTGCGATGTCGCCGGGGCGGCGCGGGACGATTTCATACGGCACACTGCGCCCGCTGGCTGCCTCGTAGGCACGCACCAGATCGATGACGCTGTAGCCCTGGCCGGTGCCAAGATTGACCGTCAGCGAGCCTGGGTTGCCCAGCAGCCAGCGCAGCGCGGCGACATGACCCTCGGCCAGATCGCTGACATGGATGTAGTCGCGCACGCCAGTGCCATCGGGCGTCGGGTAGTCGTTGCCGAAGACCGAGAGCTTGTCGCGCCGGCCGACGGCAACCTGGGCGACATAGGGCATCAGGTTGTTGGGCGTGCCGCGCGGGTCCTCGCCGATGCGGCCGCTTTCGTGGGCGCCGACCGGGTTGAAGTAGCGCAGGCAGGCGGTCTGCCAGGCGGGATCGGCGACGCCAAGATCGCGCAGGATCTGCTCGCCCATCAGCTTGGTAGCGCCGTAGGGATTGGTCGACGAAGTCTGCGCGTCCTCGCGCAGCGGCAGCTTTTCCGGTGCGCCATACACCGTGGCGCTGGAGCTGAACACCATGCGTGTGCAGCCGTGGCGCCTCATGACCTCGCAGGTGTTGACGAGGCCGCCGAGGTTGTTGCGGTAGTAGGCCAGGGGCTGAGTGACCGATTCGCCGACGGCCTTGTAGGCGGCGAAATGCACGACCGCCGCGGGGCGGTAGTTGCCGAAGATCTCATCCAGCGCGGCTGTGTCGCAGACATCGGCGCGCTCGAACTCAATGGCGGCCGTGGCGAGTTCGGCCAGTCGTTCCAGCACGACGGGCGAGCTGTTGGCGAAGTTGTCCACGCCCACGACGCGGTAGCCGGCCTGCTGCAGGGCCAGCCAGGTGTGCGAGGCGATATAGCCGGCCGCACCGGTGAGCAGGACGGTGGTCATCAGAAGAGGATGGCTTGCGCGGTGCAGCCGTAGCTGCTGGCGGTGTAGATGTACTGCGGCACGCTGCTGTCGCGGCTGGCATGGTCGTACTGGCAGCCGAGGCTGATGCCGCGGGAGAAGGTCCAGCGCGCACCCACGTTGTAGGTCTTGAAGTCGTCCAGTGCATCCGCCAGCGCAACACCTGCTGTGCTGGTGCGGGTGCCGTGATTCTGGTTGAGCCTGCCGCTCAGGCTGAGCTTGCTGGTGAGGGCGTAGCTGACCCCCAGTTGCTCAGTGGTGTAGACGCGGTTCAAGTCCGCGGCCTGAACCAGGCTTTCCTGCCCGGTATCGCGGGCATAGAGCAAGTCCAGTTGCAGCTTGGCCGTGGGTTGCCATTTCCAGCCCACGGAACCCGTCGTGCCGCTGAAGTCCCGTGTGAGGGTGTTCAGGCTGTTGCTGGATTTGCTGCGACTGATGCGAGTGTTCAGGGTGCTATGGCCACCGGTGCTCCACTTCGTCGTGAAATCGAAGTCGTCGCGTGTGTAGTCGTTAGGCGCTGTGACGACCACGATTTGCAGCGTTGCCGGATCGAGGGTCAGCCCGACGGGAAAGCGCGGATTGCTGCCTTTGGTGTGCCTGGCGACCAGGCCGAACTTCACGTTCCCCGCCGGAGTGGCATAGACGCCCAAAGACCCCGCGTTCTGGTGAAAGCTGAAGCGGTCATATTCGGGCGCGCTGAATTCACGGCGACGGTAGGACCAGCCACCTTCGAGCGTGTAACGCGTGGCGACGCCAAGGCGCGCCAATGCCTGGTATTCGTCCTCGCGCTCGGTGTTTTTCTTGAGGATGGGGTCGACGCCGCTGCCGATGTTGAAGTCGGCAAGTGATCGATTCGATTTCGCGCTCAGCACGCCCGACAGATCGCCCGCCGTCTGCCAGTTCAGCGCGGTGCGCAGGGTGTACGACAGGTTGTTCAGGTCGCGGTTCAACGAATATCGGTTGTCCTGCATCGAGCCATCGACCGTCAGATGCTGGCGACCGAGCTTTTCATCGATGCCGCCGAGCACGCCGACGCTGGTCACCCGGTCATTGTTGGTGGCGCTCGACTGCCGGTACACGTTGGAGACATGCGTCGCGCCGAATGAGCCGCCGACGTAGAAGGGGGTCGTGTCGTCGGTCTGGGCTTGCGCGGACTGGGCCATCACAAGGGCGACGATCAGCGGCGTGAGCGCCGAAAGGCGGCAGTTGCGGGGGGGTTTAATAGGCATGGCGATCAAACACCACCAGCCTCACGGTGCGCAGAATGATCTGCAGATCGAGGGCCAATGACCAGTTGCGCAGGTATTCCAGATCGTATTCGACACGTGCCACCATCTTGTCGATGGTGTCGGTTTCGCCACGCAGGCCATTGACCTGGGCCCAGCCGGTGATGCCGGGCTTGACCTTGTGGCGAACCATGTAGGCCTTGATGAGCTTGCGGTATTCCTCGTTGTGCGCGACCGCATGGGGGCGCGGGCCCACGATGCTCATGCGGCCCTGCAACACGTTGACGAACTGCGGCAGCTCGTCGAGCGACGTGCGGCGGATGAAGGCGCCGAAGGGCGTGATGCGCGCGTCGCCCTTGGTGGCCTGCTTGACCACGGGGCCGTTGTCCTGCGTCCGCATGGAGCGGAACTTGTAGACGACGATCTCCTCGCCATCCAGGCCGTTGCGCTTCTGCCTGAAGATGACGGGGCCGGGTGAGCTGAGCTTCACGCCGATGGCCAGGGCGAGCAGGATGGGCGAGATCAGGATCAGGATCAGCGTGGCCAGCACGATGTCGCTGACGCGCTTGATCAGCTGGTTGGTGCCGGTGAAGGGCGTCTCGCAGATGCCGACGACGGGCACGCCGGAGATGTCCTGCAGGCGGCCCTGGATGATGCTGATGCCGAACACGTCGGGCACGAAGAACAGGGAGGCGGTCGTGCCCTGCACCTGTTCGAGCAGTTCCACGATGCGGGGCTGTGAGCCCAGCGGCAGGGTGATGTAGACCTCGCGCACACCCTTGTCGCGCACGAATTCGCTGAGCTGGGGCAGGGTGCCGAGGAGGGCCGAACCGGCCTCGGGATGCAGTCGGTCGGGACTGCGGTCGTCGAAATAGCCCAGGCAGATGACGCCCTGGGAGTCACGCAGCGCCCGGCCGACCTTGTGGCCCAGCGGGCCGGCGCCGACCACGACCGCGGTGCGTCGCGCACTGGGGTCGCGGGCCCGCCATTGCTGGACGCGCCGCCCCGCCTCGATGGCGGCAATCTGCACCACCGGCGTGATGCCGGCCCACCAGAGCAGCACCTCGTCCTCGAAGTAATGCAGGCTGTTGGTCGCGTAGCCGCACAGCAGCAGGATGCCCAGCAGCACCAGCCAGGAGGACAGCACGTCCACGATGGCGCTGGCCGGGTGGTCGCTGAAGCGGTTGCGGCCCGGGAAGGTGAGGGCGAAGACGAGCAGGCACAGCGTCAGGGCCGGGCGCAGCACCGGCTCGTCGAAATGGCCGTTCACCAAGAGGAAGGTCAGAACGATGATGCCGGGCTCCAGAAAGGCGGCAATCAGGGACTCGACCGACTGTGGTGCGCTGTAGAACGTCCTCTTGTAGCTGCGGTCCTCGAACATCGTTGGCTAATGCGGTAGCCCCCCGGGTTGGGAGGTAGGGGGCGGGAAAACGATCAGGGATTCTCCATCAACAAATTTGACAGGCGGACGGGCGGCGTCCCTTGTTCAGGGTCCGCTGCCTACAATCTTGTGTATGTCTGCGTCCTGGTCCATGCCGCCTCTGCCTCCCTTGCCCTCCATCACGCCCCTGCTGATGCCGGCCCTGCAGGACCGGCTGGTTCTGCTGATCAACCATGTGGTGTCGCGGGAACCCATCGCGGCCCAGCGCCTGAAGCCCTTGGCCGGTCGAGGGCTGGTGCTCCACCTTGCGGGCTGGCCCTCCCTGCTGCCTGCAGCGCCCGATCTGATACTCGGTGTCACACCTGCGGGCCTGTTCGAGCGCCTGGAAGTTCCGCCCCCGGCCGCCGGGGGGCTGCGCATCGAGATCGACGCCTCCAATCCCGCCAAGCTGGCCCTCGGGGCTTTGACCGGCGAGGCGCCGACCGTCAGCGTACAGGGCGATGCCGCGTTCGCGGGTGAGATGCACTGGCTGATGGACAACCTGCGCTGGGACGTCGAGGACGACCTGGCCGGCATCGTCGGGCCCTTGCCCGCTCGTCAGCTGGCCCAGTTCGGCCGCACGCTGCGGCGGACTTTGTCGGGCATGGCCGCGCGCATGGCTCCCGCGAGCGGCGCATGAGGTTTGTCTCCCGGCTGCTCGTCATTCTTTGGACGGTCTGGCGCTTCGGTCTCGATGACCTGGCCCTGTCGGGCCTGCGCCGGCGGCGTTTCCAGGTCCTGAGGCGGGCCACCCGTTTCGGCCGCCGTTGGCAGCAGCCGCGCGGCGTGCGCCTGCGGCTGGCCCTTGAGCATCTGGGGCCGATCTTCGTCAAGCTGGGCCAGGTGCTGTCCACGAGGCGCGACCTGCTGCCCGAGGACGTGGCGCTGGAACTCGCCAAGCTGCAGGACCGTGTGCCGCCGTTTCCGGCCGCGGAGTCGCGCGAGCTGATCGAGCGCGCCTTTGGCCGGCCGCTGGAGGCGCTGTTCGCCACCTTCGACGCCGAGCCGGTGGCCAGCGCCAGCATCGCGCAGGTCCATTTCGCGACGCTGAAGGACGGTCGCGAGGTCGCCGTCAAGGTGCTGCGCCCCGGCATGCTGGACATCATCGACGACGACCTCTCGCTGATGCGCCAGCTGGCCGCCTGGATCGAGCGCTCGTCGGCCGATGGCCGGCGCCTGAAGCCGCGCGAGGTCGTCGCCGAATTCGACACCTATCTGCACGACGAACTGGACCTGGTGCGCGAGGCCGCCAATGCCGCCCAATTGCGCCGCAACATGGAGGGGCTGGACCTCATCCTGGTGCCCGAGATGCACTGGGACCTGTGCAGGTCCGAAGTCATCGTCATGGAGCGCATGAAGGGTGTGCCGATCTCGCACCGCCCGGCGCTCGAGGCCGCCGGCATCGACATCCCCAAGCTGGCCCGGGACGGCGTGACCATCTTCTTCACCCAGGTGTTCCGCGACGGCTTCTTCCATGCCGACATGCACCCGGGCAACATCCAGGTCAGCCTGGCGCCCGAGACCTTCGGCCGCTACGTGGCCCTGGACTTCGGCATCATGGGCACGCTGACCGAGGTGGACAAGGACTACCTCGCGCAGAACTTCATTGCCTTCTTCCAGCGCGACTACAAGCGCGTCGCTGAACTGCACATCGCCTCCGGCTGGGTGCCGCCCGAGACCCGGGTCGATGCGCTCGAGAGCGCGGTTCGGGCGGTTTGCGAGCCTCATTTCGACCGCCCGCTGAAGGACATCTCCCTGGGCCAGGTGCTGATGCGCCTGTTCCAGACCTCGCGGCGCTTCAACGTCGAGATCCAGCCCCAGCTGGTGCTGCTGCAGAAGACGCTGCTGAACGTCGAAGGCCTGGGCCGCCAGCTCGACCCCGAGCTCGACCTGTGGGCCACGGCCAAGCCCTTCCTGGAGCGCTGGATGAACGAGCAGGTCGGCTGGCCGGCTCTGGCCAAGCAGCTGCAGAAGGAGGCGCCGCGCTTCGCCCAGCTCATCCCCGAGCTGCCGCGATTGCTGCACGACGCGCTGAAAAACCAGGCCAAGCACGGCGGCGACAGCGACATGACCGCCCTGGTGCGGGAATTGCGTCGCACCAATCGCCTGCTGTCCAGCCTGCTCTGGGGCGCGGCGGGCTTTGCCCTGGGCGTGGCCGCGGCCTGGCTGACGGTGCGCTTTCTGGGCCTGGCCCTCTAAGTTGCTTTCCCTAGGACTGCCGCGGGGCGGCGCCTTCATAATCCGCGCCGTTTTTCCGTCCTTCCCGCTCCCAAGCCCATGAATACCACGCTCATCGTCTTCGTCGTGCTCTATCTGCTCGGCACCCTGGGCATCGGCGTCTGGGCGGGTACGCGGGTCAAGAACACGTCGGACTTCGCCGTCGCCGGACGCAGCCTGCCGCTGATCATGGTGGTCACGACGACCTTTGCGACCTGGTTTGGTGCGGAAACCGTCATGGGCCTGCCGGCGAAGTTCGTGCAGGGTGGCCTGGGCGCCGTCGTCGAAGACCCGTTTGGCGCTGGCTTCTGCCTGGTGCTGGTGGGCGCTTTCTTCGCCACCCGGCTCTACCGGATGAACCTGCTGACCATTGGCGACTTCTACCGCCAGCGCTTTGGCAAGGGCGTCGAGGTGTTCTGTTCGCTGGCCATCATCCTGAGTTATCTGGGCTGGGTGGCCGCCCAGGTCACCGCCTTGGGCCTGGTTTTCAACATCCTGACCGACGGCGCCATGAGCCCGCAGACCGGCATGATCGTCGGCCTGCTGGCGGTGCTGGTCTACGTCGTCATCGGCGGTTTCCTGGCCGTGGCCTGGACGGACTTCATCCAGATGATCGTGCTGGTGTTCGGGCTGGGCATCATCGCCGTCTTCGCGGCCGACCTGGCCGGCGGCACGGACAAGGTGCTGGCCCTGGCCAAGACGCGCGACCTGGGCCGCTTCCTGCCCAACCCGAGCTTCACCGGGATGGCCATGTTCATCGGATCGGGCCTGACCATGATGCTGGGCTCCATTCCGCAGCAGGACGTCTTCCAGCGCGTCATGTCCGCCAAGGACGCCAAGACCGCCAAGCGCGGCGCCATGATCGGTGGCTTCAGCTACATCGCCTTCGCCTTCGTGCCGATGTTCATCGTGCTGGCCGCCGTGGCTGTCATGGGCGACAAGGCGCTGGAGCTGGCCCAGAACGACTACCAGCGGGTGCTGCCCAGCTTCGTGCTGGGCCACATGCCGCTGCTGATGCAGATCCTGTTCTTCGGCGCCCTGCTGTCCGCCATCAAGAGCACCTCGTCGGCCACGCTGCTGGCACCGACGACCAGCTTCGTCGAGAACATCCTCAAGCAGATCCGCCCCGGCATGAGTGACAAGCAGTCCCTCGTCGCCATGCGCGTGACCCTGGTCATCTTCGCCTTCGCCGTGCTGGCCTATGCCATCGCGCTGCAGGGCACCTCCATCTACGACCTGGTCAGCGCCGCCTACCAGGTGACCCTGGTGGCCGCCTTCGTGCCCCTGGTCTTCGGCCTGTACTGGAGTCGCGCTAGCACGCAGGGCGCCGTGTTCTCCATCCTGGCCGGCATCGCCGTCTGGGTCGCCTTCTTCCCTCAGGTCACCACCTGGGGCGAGCTCTTCCCGGGCCAGCTGGCTGGCCTGCTGGCGGCCCTGGCCGGCATGATTGTTGGTTCGCTGATGCCGCAGATCCTGACCAATCGCCAAGAGCACGTCAGCCATCATCTGCAGCCGCATCCCTGATCCGGCCGTCATCCCTTAAAATCGCGGGCTTTTCGCCTCTGACGAGCCCACCATGCCGATTTACGCCTACCGCTGCAGCGCCTGTGGCCACGCCAAGGACGTGCTGCAAAAGCTGTCCGACGCGCCGCTGACCACCTGCCCGGCCTGCTCGGCAGAGAGCTTTTCCAAGCAGGTCACCGCCGCCGGCTTCCAGCTGAAGGGCTCGGGCTGGTACCAGACCGACTTCCGTGGCGGCTCCACGGCCGCTCCGTCGGCCACCGGCACCGCTGAAGCTGCCAAGACCGAGTCGCCCAAGGCCGAGGCCTCGTCCAGTGCCTCGTCGTCATCCACCCCCTGCGGCGGCTCCTGCGCCTGCCACTGACCGGACCTTTCGTGGGCGCCTCACTTCGCAAATACCTGGTCGCCGGCCTGCTGGTCTGGCTACCCCTGGCCATCACCATCTGGGTGCTGGCCCAGGTGCTGGACGTCGTCAACGGCGTCTTCGGCTCCATGTTGGCCGCCCTGGCCCTCGTCATGCCGGCTTCCTGGGGCGGGGCTATCCAGGAACTGCGCCATGTGCCGGGCCTGGGCCTGGTCATCCTGGCCGGCGGTCTGCTGGCCACGGGCGTGTTCGTGGCCAATATCTTCGGGCAGTGGCTGCTGACGCAATGGGACCGGCTGATGTCCCACATCCCCATCGTCAAGAGCATCTACAGCTCGGTCAAGCAGGTGTCGGACACGCTGTTCTCCAGCAGCGGCAACGCCTTCCGTGAGGCCGTGCTGGTGCAATACCCGCGCGCCGGCTCCTGGACCATTGCCTTCGTCACCGGCACGCCCAGCGGCGAGGTGGCCTGCCATCTGGAGCAGGAGCACGTCAGCCTCTATGTGCCGACGACGCCCAACCCCACCTCGGGCTTCTTCCTCATCATGCCGCGGGCCGACGTCAAGCCCCTGCACATGACGGTGGACGAGGCGCTGAAGTACATCATCTCCATGGGCACGGTCGCACCGATGCCGCACCCTGGCGAGCCGGCCCTGGTCCTCGAAGGCAATCGAAATCTGCAGGGTTGAACGCCCCGGCCGGCGTTCAATCCTGAGAGCCGGACGAGCTCATCAGCGCCTCCTCAAGAACACCTCACACAAGATTCCGGAGTAATTCCATGCGTACCTGCTATGCCGGCCAAGTCAGCGAAAAGCTGCTCGACCAGACCGTGACCCTGATGGGCTGGGCCCACCGTCGCCGCGACCACGGCGGCGTCATCTTCATCGACCTGCGCGACCGCGAAGGCCTGGTCCAGGTCGTCTGCGACCCCGACCGCGCCGACAGCTTCAAGATCGCCGAGGACGTCCGCAGCGAGTTCTGCCTCAAGATCGTCGGCAAGGTGCGCGCGCGCCCGGCCGGCACCGAGAACGCCAACCTCGTCAGCGGCAAGATCGAAGTGCTGTGCCACGAGATCGAGGTGCTGAACCCGTCGGTGCCCATCCCCTTCCAGATCGACGAAGAAAATCTGTCGGAGACGACCCGCCTCACGCACCGTGTGCTGGACCTGCGCCGTCCCTATATGCAGAACAACCTGATGCTGCGCTACCGCGTCGCGATGGAAGTCCGCAAGTTCCTGGACGAGCATGGCTTCGTCGACATCGAGACGCCCATGCTGACCAAGAGCACGCCCGAAGGCGCGCGCGACTACCTCGTGCCCAGCCGCGTGCACGATGGCCATTTCTTCGCGCTGCCGCAGTCGCCCCAGCTGTTCAAGCAGCTGCTGATGGTGTCGGGCTTCGACCGTTACTACCAGATCACCAAGTGCTTCCGTGACGAAGATCTGCGCGCCGACCGCCAGCCCGAGTTCACGCAGATCGATATCGAGACCTCCTTCCTGACCGAGGAAGAGATCCGCTCGATGTTCGAGGGCATGATCCGCCACGTCTTCCGCAAGGCGCTCAACGTCGAGCTGGGCGACTACCCGGTCATGAAGTATGCGGACGCCATGCACCGCTTCGGTTCCGACAAGCCGGACCTGCGCGTCAAGCTCGAGTTCACCGAGCTGACCGACGCCATGACGACGGTGGACTTCAAGGTCTTCTCCGGCCCGGCCACCACGCCGGGCGGTCGCGTCGTCGCGCTGCGCGTGCCGGGCGGTGCAGCCATGAGCCGCGGCGAGATCGATGCCTACACCGAGTTCGTCAAGATCTACGGCGCCAAGGGCCTGGCCTGGATCAAGGTCAACGAAGTGGCCAAGGGTCGCGAAGGCCTGCAGTCGCCCATCGTCAAGAACCTGCACGACGAAGCCGTCGCCGAGGTCCTGAAGCGCACCGGCGCCCAAGACGGCGACCTGATCTTCTTCGGCGCCGACAAGGCCAAGATCGTCAATGACGCCATCGGCGCGCTGCGCCTGAAGGTCGGCCACAGCGAGTTCGGCAAGACCAACGGCCTGTTCGAGGACAAGTGGGCGCCGCTGTGGGTGGTCGACTTCCCGATGTTCGAGCACGACGAGGAGAACAACCGCTGGGCGGCTGTTCACCACCCCTTCACGGCGCCCAAGGACGGCCATGAGGACCTGATGACGTCGGACCCGGGCAAGTGCATTGCCAAGGCCTACGACATGGTGCTCAACGGCTGGGAACTGGGCGGCGGCTCGGTGCGTATCCACCGCGCCGAAGTGCAGGCCAAGGTCTTTGCGGCGCTGAACATCAGCGAGGAAGACCAGCGCATCAAGTTCGGCTTCCTGCTGGACGCCCTGCAGTACGGCGCGCCCCCGCACGGTGGCCTGGCCTTCGGCCTGGACCGCATCGTCACGATGATGACCAAGGCCGAGTCCATCCGCGACGTCATCGCCTTCCCGAAGACCCAGCGCGCCCAGTGCCTGCTGACGGGCGCCCCGTCGCTGGTCGATGAGAAGCAACTGCGCGAGCTGCACATCCGCCTGCGCAACGCGACGCCGGCGGCCTGAATGGCCTGACCCCGATGCAAGCCCCGCCTCGGCGGGGCTTTTTTACGTCCCGCACTCCGGGGGATGTCCCCCGTCCTTGGGGCAGACAACCCGACGGCCGGGGCAGACTCTCGCGACTCTTTCTGAGGTGACCCGCATGAACCCCGCCCGCTCCCTTCCGGCCCTCGCCGCCGTCCTGTTGATCGCCGGTTGCGGCAAGTCGTCCACCACCCTTGGCGACGGCGGCTCGGTCATCAGCGGCTCGGCCGGCCCGGCGGGTGCCCACAAGGCCAGCCGCGAGCTCGTCAAATGCGACGCACCGGTGGCGACCCTGGCCCTGGTCGAGAACCCCAACGGCTATGCCTATTCCGGCCACCAACTGCCCTCCAGCCCCGTGCCGCTGGTGCGCTTGCTGGCCCAGCAGAGCGGCTGCTTTCGTGTCGTCGACCGCGCCGCCGGCCTGAAGGCCACGGTGCGCGAGCAGGAGCTGAAGGACGCCGGCATCTTGCGCCAGGACGGCAATACCGTGCACAAGGGCAAGGGCTACGAAGCCCAGTACAGCCTGACGCCCAGCCTGACCTTCAGCGAGCAGGACGCCGGCCGTCAGATCGGCGGCATCCTGCAGGCCATTCCTTATCTGAACAAGCTCGTCGGCGCGGCCGAGCAGGTCAAGCTCAAGCAGGCCCAGGCGGCTCTGCTGCTGACCGATAACGAGACGACCGAGCAGGTCGCTGCCTCCACCGGTTCCGTCGAAGTGGCTGACCTTGGCGTCGGCGGTGCGGTGCTCGGCAAGCTGGGCGGCGCGGCGGGGGCCGGCTGGAGCAATTCCAACGAAGGCAAGGTCATCGCGGCGGCCTTCCTGGACGCCCACAACCAGCTCGTCGCCCAGGTGCGCGAGCTGCAGGCCAAGGAGCTGCCGCCGGAGGTGGCGACCAAGCGCAAGCAGGGCGGTTGATCGGCTTGCACGCTGGCACTGACGCCACATCTCGCCGCCTCAGGCTGTACATCTCTCTAGAACGCCTTGGTGCAGGGGATACCTAAGTCGTTTCGTTCACTTCGAGCGGTTTCATCCGGCACCTTTCGGCCAGCTGAGTCAAATCGATAAATTCCGCCGGCACACGCTCCTCCGACCTCCCGAAATTCAGAGACGTATGTCGTGTTTTCTTCAGGTCGGAACGAAAACGCCATGAGGCAACCTCGAGTTGTGCCGCTAGCGCCATGCTCAACATACAGGCGTTTGCCAGCCTTGATACGTGTTCCAGACCACATCTCCCGCGGCACAAGCTTCGTATCGGCGCACGATTTCTCTTCCCGTATAGACGCCTGCCACGCTGAGCCTGAAAAAATAATCCGCGAAGTGGCATTAGGCGGCGACTCGTACATGCGCGACGTCAACGCGCCACACGATGCCAGAAGCGCGCAACTCAGCACGAAGCAATACGACGGCAATGACGATCTCATGGAATCAAAGATGCGCAGTGAATCGGAGTCCACATGATCGCATCGCCGCACACCGCAGCCTGACAGCCAGCCTGATCGCGCCAAGCCTCCCGCAAGACCGCCACCGAGCGCACGGCTATGCTGTTCGCATGTCCCCTGGCAAGCCGTACAAGATCCCCGAGTCGGTCCTCGTCGTCATCCACACGCCCGATCTGCAGGTGCTGCTGATCGAGCGGGCCGACCATCCGGGCTACTGGCAGAGCGTCACCGGCTCCAAGGACACGCCTGACGAGGCGCCTGCCGAAACCGCGCGCCGCGAGGTGCTGGAGGAAACCGGCTTCGACATCGCGGCTGTCGGCGGCGAGCTGCGCGACTGGAACCTCGCCAATGTCTACGAGATCTACCCGCACTGGCGGCATCGCTATGCGCCGGGCGTCACGCGCAACACCGAACACGTCTTTGGCCTACAACTGCCCGAGACATTGACGCCGGTGCTGGCGCCGCGCGAGCATCTATCGTGGCTCTGGCTGCCCTGGCACGAGGCAGTCGACCGCTGCTTCTCGCCCTCCAACGCCGAAGCCGTGCTGCAACTGCCCCGCTTCAGCGCCGCAACCTCGATGCCCTAGATGAGATCCGTTGCCCGCCCCACCCCCCATGCGCCCGGCGACGTGCTGCGCGTCGCCACCTACAACATCCACAAGGGTGTGCGCGGCCTCGGGCCGGCCAAGCGCCTGGAGATCCACAACCTGCAGATGGGCGTCGAGGCCATGGACGCCGACCTGGTCTGTCTGCAGGAGGTGCGCCTCTTCCATCACCGCGAGGCCGCGTATTTCGACCGCACCTGGTTCGGCTGGCCAGACAAGGGCCAGGCCGAATTCCTGGCACCCGACGGCTACGAGGTGGCCTACCGCACCAACGCCACGACCAAGTACGGCGAACACGGCAACGCGCTGCTGTCGCGCTGGCCCTTGGGCGATATCGGCCATCATGACGTGTCGGACCATTCCCTGGAGCAACGCGGCCTGCTGCACGTGCCCGTGCATTGGCAGGGCACGGTCGTGCATGTCGTCGTCGCCCATTTCGGGTTGATCCATTCCAGCCGCATGCGCCAGGTCGACCGCCTCGCCAGCTTTGTGCGCGACAACGTGCCCGAAGGCGCACCGTTCCTGGTCGCGGGTGACTACAACGACTGGGGCGAGCGCCTGGATACGCCCATGCGTGCCCATGGCCTGCGTCGCGCCACCGCGCCGCACGGTCGCGCGCGGGCACCCACCTTCCCGTCGCGGCTGCCCGTGTTCGCGCTCGACCGCGTCTACATGCGCGGCCTGCGCTGCACCGGCGTTCAGGTGCCGCGCGGGCCCAGCTGGGCGCGCATGTCGGACCATCTGCCGCTGATCGTGGAGCTGGCGCTCGAATGAGGCAGGAACGATGCCCCTCGTCTGGCCTCGCGTCGCTGAACGCGCGCGAGTCCAGCCCGTCCCCCGCGGGGACGGCGATGCTTGCGGCGTTGAGCCGCAAGCACATCGCCTGCGGGCCGGCTTGGGGCGGCCCGGCGCCGGTCCGCGGTTCTATGCGTTGTGCGTGGTGCGAAGCACCATGAAACACTGATATGCGGCGTTTGGGGTCGAAGCGGCGCCGGCGTCACCACGCCGTCGACCCCGGCTTCGTCGGCGGCAACGAGGTCGAGCTGCTGCGCGGCGGCGACCAGCTGTTCCCGCGCATGCACGCCGCCATCCGTTACGCCAGCAGCGAAATCTGGCTGGCGACCTATATCTTTCACAACGACGAGACGTCGCTGGCCCTCGTCGACGAGTTGCTGGCCGCCGATCGGCGCGGCGTGCGCGTGCGCATCGTCGTCGACGGCTTCGGCAGCAACGGCAGCATCCGCGCGCTGCGCGAACGCTTTGCCGGCAGCGGCGTGGCGCTGGCGGTGTTCCGGCCCATGGACCGCTGGTGGCGCTGGTTCCAGCCGGGCCAACTGCGCCGTCTGCACCAGAAGCTCTTCGTCGTCGATGGCGACATCGCCTTCGTCGGCGGCATCAACGTCATCGACGACCGCTTCGACATCCATCACGGCGTCAGCGAGCTGCCGCGGCTGGACTTCGCGGTGCAGGTCCGTGGCGGCCTCGTCGACCTCGTCGCCCAGAGCGTGCGCTCGATCTGGTCGCGCGCCTGGCTGGGGCGCGAGTTCGACGATGCGCTGCTCGACTACGTGCCGCTGCGCCGCCGCATGAGCCTGTGGCTGACCCAGATCTGGCGCGGCCCGCAGCGCCTGGCCGAGCCGGTGTCACGCCTGTCGCCCATCGCCGCAGCCTTTGTGCTGCGTGACAACCTGCGCCGCCGCCGCACCATCGAGCATGCCTATGCCGACGCCATCCGCGAGGCGCGCGCCAACGTCGACATCATCTGCCCCTACTTCTACCCGGGCCAGCGCATCCGCCAGGCCCTGCGCCAGGCTGCCGACCGCGGTGTGCGCGTCCGCCTGCTGCTGCAGGGCAAGCTGGATTACCGCATCGCCGGCTGGGCCGCGGAAGCGCTGTACGCCGACCTGCTGGGCCACGGTGTCGAGATCTACGAATACACGCCGGCCTTCCTGCACGCCAAGGTCGCCGTCGTCGACGGACACTGGGCCACTGTGGGCAGCTCCAACATCGACCCGCTGTCCCTGCTGGTCAACCTGGAGGCCAATGTGGTTGTCGAGGACGCCGGCTTCGCGGCTCAGTTGGCCGGCGAGATCGAGTCGTCCATCGCCGTGTCGGACCGCGTGGGCGAACGCCGGACCACGGGGCTGCGCGCGCTGTTCCACCGCGCCGTCGTGGCCTGGTTCGCCTACGTCTTCCTGCGCGTGGCCGGCGCCGCTGGCCGCTACTGAAGCCCCTCGTCCAAGGACTACCTTGGCCGGTCCCTCCAGGGGAGGGCGATGTTTGCAGCATTGAGCCGCAAGCACATCGCCCCCGCGGGCCGGCCAGGTGAACTGGAGTCGGACACAAGCAGTCCCTGCGGACTGCTTGTGCCTACGGAAGGCCATGGGCCTCTGGCCCATGGCAGGCCCGGCGCTCGGCCCGAATGCCGCGCTAGGGCGAAGTGGTCTGGCCATCCGCGCGATACAGGAAGTCCAGCATCGCCGGCACACGGCGCGCCCAGCTGCCTTCGTCGTGGCGACCGTTGGCATCCTCCTCGAAGCGCAGCTTGCCGTCGTTCCAGCCGCGCCGGCGCAGCAGCTCGTTCAGCTCGCGGGCGAACTGCATCGCCTGATCGCCCTCCTGCGCGCCCATGTCCAGCCACAGCCGAGGGCGCGGCGAGGGCGACGTCGCCGCCGTGTCGCGCAGGATGAAGCGATCGTCCCACCAGACCGAGGGCGACACGACCAGGGCCGAGCCGAAGGTCTCGGGGTGGTGCAGGGCCAGCCACATCGAGGCCAGTCCGCCGAATGAGGAACCGCCCACGGCCGTATCCGCCCGGCCGGGCAGCGTGCGATAGCGGGTGTCGATGACAGGCTTCAGCTCCTCCACGAGGAAGCGCGCATAGACGGCAACGTTGCCGCCGCGCCGTTGCGCCGCCTGACCCTGGAGTTCCGCGGGCAGCGTCATGCCGGTGGGCGTGTAGTCGTCCGTGCGGCTGGCGTCGACGCTGGACACGGCCACGACGATGAAGGGCCGCAGCCGACCGCTGGTCACGCCACGCTGTGCCGCCTCGTCCACCTGCCACTCGGAGCCGGCGGCCTGGGCGTCGAAGACGTTCTGGCCGTCATGCAGGTACAGCACCGGATAGCGTGCTTCGGGATGCTCGGCATAGCCCGGCGGCAGCCAGACCTGGACCTCGCGCGGGCTCACATGGGCGGACGGGACGAGGCCCATGCGCTCGATGGTGCCCACGCGGGACACCGGCACGTCGTCGGCCGGAGCGCCGAACACGCGCGCGACCAGGACCTCTCCGCCATTGAGCAACACAGCGTGATTGCGCCCCGGCTCCCAGCCCTCGCTGCCATCCTGGCCCGCGCCGCGCTCGATGCGGAACTTGTAGGCCAGCGGCTGGCCGCCCGTGGCATCGTCGGGCAGCGTCAACTTCAGCCGATAGCGACCTGGCTTGTCACCGGGCTCGGCCAGCACGGAGCGGTCCCAGCTCAAGGGCGCCGCACCCCCGCGCAGGCCGACGCGGTCGCGGACCGGGTCGAAGCGGCCGGCGGCGATTTCGGCGTTCAGGTCGATGGCGAAGCGGATCGTCGTGTCGGCCTGGCTCGACGCTGCGAACAAGCCCAGCAGCAGGGCGGCAATGAAGGGGCGCATGCCGCCACGATAGGCGAGTCGGCCGGTCCTGCCAAAAGCCATCCGGCGCAAAACCGGCTCAGGGCGTGCCCGGCGCCGGCTGGCCGCGGGCCGCCGCGTCAAAGCGCGCCAGCCAGGCGGCCGGCACGCGCAGGCTGCAGGCCAGATGGCGCGTGGGCGGCGCCGGCATGCCGGGCAGATTCAGCACCTCGATGGACTGCGCCTCGGCGCCGCCGCTGGCACGCAGGGCCTGCAGCTCCGATGCGACAGAGATCGTGAAGTCCGCGCGGCCCCGCGCCAGCATCGGCGCGACCTGGGCCGTGCCGTTGTCCACCCACAGCGGTTTGCGTTGGCGTTCGGCAATCCAACGGTCCAGCGTGGGCCCATAGGCCACGCCGTCGAAGGCCAGCAATTCGAAGCGCGGGTCCAGCATCACGCTGCGGACGTCGCGCAAGGCCCGCATCTGCGCAGCGACGCGGCTGGCCACGAGCAGGAACTGCGGCTCGCCGGGCACCAGGGGCACGGAAAGGCGTGCCATGCGCCGGCGCTCCGGCAGATCGAAGACGCCCAGCAAGCAGAAGGCCTGGTCGTTGCGGCGCAATTCTTCGAGGCTGCGCTTGAAGGGCACAGGCACCCAGCGAACTTCCAGGCCTGCCTGGGCCGCCCAGCGCGCGGTGCGCTCGCCCATGGGCAGGTCGGGCACGCCCGCGGCCGTCAGCTCGGCCTGGGGAATGTGGTGGATGACCAGCACGTCGGCCGCGGCGCAGGCCAGCGGCAGCGCGAGCGTCGCTGCGGCAAGCGAGTGGCGGATGGCGGCACGCATGGAGGTCGATCCTGGCGCCGATTCTGCGCCGCGGTCGTCGCGGCGCAGGCCACTCATACCCGGGGATCAGCCGCCGAAGCGCGGCGCATGGGGCGACACCAGCACGCCCGCTTGAACCAATGCGGCCGCACGCTCGATGTCCGGCGCCAGGTAGTGGTCGGCCGGCATGCTGGCGCAGTCGGCGCGCAGGCGCTGGTGCAGGGCTTCGACCGGCGCCGAACTCTGCAGCGGGCGCAGGAAGTCGATGCCCTGGGCCGCGGCCAGCATCTCGATGGCGACGATGTGGGCCGTGTTGTCGATCATGGCGTGCAGGCGGCGCGCCGCGAAGGTGGCCATGGAGACATGGTCCTCCTGGTTGGCGCTGGTCGGCAGGCTGTCGACGCTGGCCGGGTGCGCCAGGCTCTTGTTCTCGCTGGCCAGGGCCGCGGCGGTCACATGGGCAATCATGAAGCCGCTGTGCAAGCCGGCATCGGCCGTCAGGAAGGGCGGCAGGCGCGAGATGCCCGGGTCGATCAGCATGGCGATGCGGCGCTCGGCGATGGCGCCGACCTCGGCGATGGCCAGGGCCAGGTTGTCGGCCGCGAAGGCCACCGGCTCGGCGTGGAAGTTGCCGCCCGAGACCATCACGTCCTCGAACACCAGCGGGTTGTCGGTCACGGCATTGGCCTCGCGCACCAGCACGGCGGCGGTGTGGCGGGCCTGGTCCAGGCAGGCACCCATGACCTGGGGCTGGCAACGCAGGCAGTACGGGTCCTGCACGCGCTCGTCGCCTTCGCGGTGCGATTGGCGGATGGCGCTGCCGGCCAGCAGCTCGCGGTAGACGCCGGCGACTTCGATCTGGCCGGGCTGGCCGCGCACCTCATGGATGCGGGCATCGAAGGGACCATCGCTGCCGCGGGCGGCGTCCAGCGTCATCGCGCCGCTGGCCAGGGCTGTCGCGAACAGGCCTTCGAAGCGCAGCAGGGCATGCAGGGCCAGGGCCGTGCTGGCCTGGGTGCCGTTGATCAGGGCCAGGCCTTCCTTGGCGGCCAGGGTCAGCGGCTTGAGCTCCAGCCGGGCCAGCTCGTCGCGGGCCGACACGCGCTGACCCGCCACCAGGGCTTCGCCTTCGCCCATCAGGGCCAGCGTCATGTGGGCCAGCGGGGCCAGGTCGCCGCTGGCACCCACCGAACCCTGGCAGGGCACATAGGGGATGAAGCCGGCGTTGAAGGCGTCCAGCAGTGACTGCACCACCTCGCGGCGCACGCCCGAGAAGCCGCGCGCCAGGCTGCCGGCCTTGGTGGCCAGCATCAGCCGCATGACCTCGGGCGACATTGGCGCGCCAACGCCGACCGCGTGGCTGCGGATCAGGTTGAGCTGCAGCTGGGCGAGCTGGTCCTTGGCGATGCGCGTGCTGGCCAGCTTGCCGAAGCCGGTGTTGACGCCATAGACCGGCGCATCGCCAGCTGCGGCGGCCGCGACCAGGGCGGCGCTCTTGTCGACGGCGCTCCAGTCGGCCAGCTCCAGCGCGGCGCGGCCGGCGGCGATGTCGGCGAGCTGGGCCAGCGTCAGTTGTCCGGGGATGAGTTTCATAGCGAAGGCAGGTTCAGTTCGTGGGTGCGGGCGCAGGCAGCAGCAGACTCATAGCCTGCATCGGCGTGGCGCATGACGCCGGTGCCGGGGTCGTTCCACAGCACGCGCTCGATACGCTTGGCGGCGGCATCCGTGCCGTCGCAGACGATGACGACGCCCGAGTGCTGCGAGTAGCCCATGCCCACGCCGCCGCCATGGTGCAGCGACACCCAGGTGGCGCCGCCGGCGGTGTTCAGCAGCGCGTTCAGCAGCGGCCAGTCGGAGACGGCGTCCGAGCCGTCCTTCATGCCCTCGGTCTCGCGGTTCGGGCTGGCGACGGAGCCGCTGTCCAGGTGGTCGCGGCCGATGACGATGGGCGCCTTCAGTTCGCCGTTCTTGACCATCTCGTTGAAGGCCAGGCCGGCGATGTGGCGTTCGCCCAGGCCCAGCCAGCAGATGCGCGCCGGCAGGCCCTGGAAGGCGATGCGCTCGGCGGCCATGTCCAGCCAGCGGTGCAGGGCAGCGTGCTGCGGGAACAGCTCCTTCAGCTTGGCGTCGGTCTTGCGGATGTCTTCCGGGTCACCCGACAGGGCCACCCAGCGGAAGGGGCCCCTGCCCTCGCAGAACAGCGGGCGCACATAGGCGGGCACGAAGCCGGGGAAGTCGAAGGCGTTGGTCACGCCCTGGTCCTTGGCGACCTGGCGGATGTTGTTGCCGTAGTCGACCGTCGGGATGCCCATCTGCTGGAAGGCCAGCATGCCCTTCACATGCTCGGCGGCGCTTTTGGCGGCGGCGGCCTTCAGTTCGGCGTGCTGGGCCGGGTCGGCCGCGGCGGCCTTCCACTGCTCGACGCTCCAGCCGGCCGGCAGATAGCCGTGGATGAGGTCATGGGCCGAGGTCTGGTCCGTCACCAGGTGGGGCTTGATGGCCGTGCCCTGCTTGCAGCGCTCGGCGAGTTGCGGAATCAGGCGGGCCGCATTGCCGAGCAGGGCGATGGACTTGGCCTCGCCGGCGGCCGTGTACTTGGCGATGCGATCCAGCGCGTCGTCCAGGTCGAAGGCCTGCTCGTCCACGTAGCGGGTCTTCAGGCGGAAGTCGATGCGCGACTGCTGGCACTCGATGTTCAGCGAGCAGAAGCCCGCGAAGGTGGCGGCCAGTGGCTGGGCGCCGCCCATGCCGCCCAGGCCGGCGGTCAGCACCCAGCGGCCCTTGGCCACGCCGCCGTAATGCTGGCGTGCGGCTTCAGCGAAGGTTTCATACGTGCCCTGCACGATGCCCTGGCTGCCGATGTAGATCCAGCTGCCGGCCGTCATCTGGCCGTACATCATCAGGCCCTTGCGGTCCAGCTCGTGGAAGTGCTCCCAGTTGGCCCAGGCCGGCACGAGATTGGAATTGGCCAGCAGCACGCGCGGGGCATCCGCATGCGTGCGGAACACGCCGACCGGCTTGCCCGACTGGATCAGCAGGGTCTCGTCGTCATTCAGCTCGCGCAGCGACTTGCAGATGGCGTCGAAGGCGTCCCAGTTGCGCGCCGCCTTGCCGATGCCGCCGTAGACGACCAGGGCGTCCGGGTTCTCGGCCACGGCGGGGTCCAGGTTGTTCTGCAGCATGCGGTAGGCCGCTTCGGTGAGCCAACTCTTGCAGTGCAACTCGGTGCCGGTGGGCGCTTTGACGGGGCGGGGCAGGGCGGTCATGACTTCTCCTGGGGGTCTGTTCGTATCACGGGAATCGGTGCGAGAGGGCTGCGCGGGGGCAGGGCAAGGCGCGCAACGACGCCATGCGCCTGCGCAGACCCTCTCCCTAAGGGTTGTCACTCAAAAGCCCGCGCGCAGCGTTGCGAAACCTCGTTGGAGACGACCCCAACTTCGGTTCCGCGCCTTGCTCGCGGGCTTTTGAGTGGCAACGCATCCAACTCCCGTGATACGAACAGACCCCGCGGGCGGACTCTAGTTGTCTATACAAGTCAAGTCAACTAGGATGGCGCCATGCCCAAGAGCCCGGCCAGTCCCGAACCCCAGTACCTCAAGGTCAAGAACCATCTGCGTGAAGGCATCGCCAGCAGCCATTGGGTGGCCGGCGATCTGCTGCCCAGCGAAGGTGCCCTGGTCACCCAGTTCGAAGTCAGCCGCATGACGGTGAACCGGGCCCTGCGCGAACTGGTGCAGGAGGGCTTGATCGAGCGCGTGCAGGGCGTGGGCAGCTTCGTGGCCCAGCTGCACCGCATCTCGTCGACGCTGAACGTGCGCGACGTGCACGAGGAGATCGTGGAGCGCGGCGGCACGCACGAAGCCCGCGTGCACGCCCTGACCCGCGGCAAGGCCACGCCTCAGCAGGCGGCCGAACTCGGCCTCAAGCGTGGTGCGCCGGTCTTCCTCAGCCTCATCGTGCACCTGGAGAACGGTGTCGCCATCCAGTGCGAGGAGCGGGCCGTCAACCCGGCCTGCGCGCCCGACTACCTGGCCCAGGATTTCACTCGCATTACGCCGACTCACTATCTGTTGGACGTGGCGCCGCTGTCCGAGGCGCGCTACATGATCGAGGCGGCCCTGACCGGTGAGGTCGAGGCCAAGCTGCTGGGCATCAACCGCCGCGATCCCTGCCTGGTCGTCAAGCGCATCACCTACAGCCGCGGCGTGGCCGTAACCAGCGTGAAACTGACCCACCCCGGCGCACGTTACCAATTGCAAGGGAGCTTCTCGGCATGAGCCGGGCCGCACAGAGCTGCGGAAAATGCGCGGTTGCCCGCAAGACGGGATTGAGCGCGAGGAAAAGAACATGAGTTGGAGCAGGGTCAGCGCGGCCGATGTACAGCCGCAGGCCTGGAAGAACGGCGGCGGCACGACGCGTGAGCTGCTGGCCTGGCCGCACGCCCATGACTGGGCACTGCGCATCAGCGTCGCGCGCGTGGAGCGCGACGGGCCTTTTTCGGCCTTCCCCGGCGTGCACCGCTGGCTGGCCGTCATCCGTGGCTCGGGCCTGCGCCTGTTCGACTGGCCGCAGAGCGTGGGCGACGAACCGTTGCGCTTCGAGGGCGGGCTGGCCCCCGAGGCCACCCTCATCAAGGGCGACACGGACGTCTTCAACGTGATGGAGAGGCGCGGCAACCTGGAGGTCGAGTCGGCCCACCATGTGCTGCTGCCGCGCACGCCTTGGGTGGGCCTGTTCACCGTCAGCGGCGGTCTGCTGGAACATGGCCATCGCGCCATGCCGATGGCGCCCCTGACCCTCGCCTGGTGCGAAGACCCGGTGGGACAGAGCTGCGTGTTCACGGGTGAGGGCAATGCCTGGTGGCTGACCTGGAGCCCGGACGCATGAAGCTCTGGCGCGGCGGTGCGCTCGCGACGCTGGCCGGCGACAGCGGCTGGGGCCTGATCGAGGACGGCGCCCTGCTGGTCGAGGACGGGCTGCTGCGCTGGGTCGGGCCGAGCGTCGAGGCTCCTGCCGCAGATGAAGTGGTGGAACTCAAGGGCGCCCTGGTCACGCCCGGTTTCGTCGACTGCCATACCCATCTCGTCTATGGCGGCAACCGCGCCAACGAGTTCGAACAGCGCCTGCACGGCGCCAGCTACGCCGACATCGCCCGTGTGGGCGGCGGCATCAAGTCGACGGTGGCCGCCACGCGGGCTGCCAGCGAGGCCGACCTGCTGGCCGGCGCCACCAAGCGGGCGCGTGCGCTGATGCGCGAAGGCGTGACGACGCTGGAGGTCAAGTCCGGCTATGGCCTGGATGCCGCCACCGAGGCCCGCATGCTGCGCGTGGCCCGCCAGCTCGGCAAGCTGGGCGTCGATGTGCGCACCAGCTATCTCGCCGCTCACGCCTTGCCGCCGGAGTTCGCCGACGCCGACGACTACATCGCCGCCGCCTGCCTGTGGCTGCCGGACCTGCACGAGGCCGGCCTGGTCGACGCGGTGGACGCCTTCTGCGAGAACATCGCCTTCAGCCCGGCCCAGGTCGCGCGCGTCTTCGATGCGGCCAGGCGCCTGAACCTGCCCGTCAAGCTGCACGCCGAGCAGCTCAGCGACCAGGGCGGCACCCAGCTCGCGGCCCGCTACAGCGCGTTGAGCTGCGACCATCTTGAATACCTCAGCCCGGCCGGCATCCAGGCCATGAAGGCGGCCGGCACCGTCGCGGTGCTGCTGCCCGGCGCCTACTACGCGCTGCGCGAAACCCAGCTGCCGCCGATTGCCGCGCTGCGCGAGGCCGGCGTACCCATCGCCATCGCTACCGACCACAACCCCGGCAGCTCGCCGACGCTGTCGCCGCTGCTGATGCTGAACATGGCTTGCGTGCTGTTCCGCCTCACGCCTGAGGAAGCGTTGCGCGGCCTGACGGTCAACGGCGCGCATGCGCTGGGCCTGCGCGACCGCGGCCAGCTCGTCGCCGGCCAGCGTGCCGACTTCTGCGTCTGGGATAGTGGACATCCGCGTGAACTGGCTGCATGCTTTGGACATAACCCGCTGACAGAACGGGTCTTCCAAGGACAACAGGGAGAAGCATGAGCGTCTATCGACTGCAGCAGGGAACTGCCCCGCTGCTGATCAGCCTGCCGCATGCAGGCACCGAAATCCCGCCGGAGCTGCACGACCGCTATGTGCCGCGCGCGCTGGCCAGCGAGGACACCGACTGGCATCTGGAGCGCTTCTACCGACCGCTGGCCGAGAAGCTGGGCGCCAGCCTCATCGTGCCGCGCTACAGCCGCTACGTCATCGACCTGAACCGCCCGTCGGACGACGCCCCCCTCTACCCCGGCGCCACGGGCGGCACGGGCCTGGCGCCGACGCGCTTCTTCACCAGCGAACCGCTGTACCGCGAAGGCGGCGAGCCCGGCGCGGCCGACATCGATGCGCGGGTCGAGGCCTACTGGAAGCCCTATCACGAAGCCCTGGCGGCCGAGCTGGCGCGGCTGCATGCCGAGCATGGCCGCGCCCTGCTGTTCGAGGGCCACAGCATCCGCTCCGTGCTGCCCTGGCTGTTCGAGGGCGAGCTGCCGGCGCTCAACCTTGGCACGGCCGACGGCGCTTCCTGCGCGCCCGCCATCACGGCCAGGCTGGGCGCGCTGCTGGCCGGCCAGCAGCAGTACAGCCAGGTCGTCAACGGCCGCTTCAAGGGCGGCTACATCACCCGCCACTACGGCCGCCCCGCCGCGGGCTGGCATGCCGTGCAGCTGGAGATGTGCCAGCGCTGCTACATGGACGAAGACGCCGATCCGCGCGCCGCCTATGACGAAGCGCGCGCCGCCCAGGTCGGGCCGCTGATCGAGAAGATGTTGAAAGAGATGCTCGCATGGCAGCCCTGAAGCGCCTTCATGCTCCCCTGGCCTGGATCGACGGCCGCTGGCAACGGGATGTGCTGCTGACGGTGGATGCGAGCGGTCACTGGTCCGAGATTGCTGTCAACCTGCCGGCGCCGGCAGATGCCGAAAAGCTGGGTGGCCCCGTCATCCCCAGCCTCGTCAACGCCCACAGCCACGCCTTCCAGCGCGCCTTTGTTGGCTTGGCCGAGCGCCGCGAGGCGGGCCAGGACGATTTCTGGAGCTGGCGCGACCGCATGTATGCCCTGGCCTTGCGCATCTCGCCCCAGCAGTTGCGCGCGGTGGCCAGCCAGCTCTATGCCGAACTGCTGCGCGGCGGCTACACCCAGGTCTGCGAGTTCCACTACCTGCACCACCCCGCCGAGGGCCAGGTTTTCGACGACGAGCTCGACATGGCCTGGGCCCTGACCGAGGCCGCTGCCGACGCCGGCATCGGCCTGACCCTGCTGCCCGTCGTCTATACGCGCAGCGGCTTTGGTACCGCGGGCCTGCGACTCGACCAGCACCGCTTTGCCGCCGATGCCGGGTGGGCCTGGCGGGCCAGCCAGCGCGTCATGGCCGCCGGCTTGCCGCGCGTGAACGCCGGCGTGGCACTGCATTCGCTGCGTGGCGCTTCGCCGGACGACATCGCCCGGTTGCGCGACCTGGTCGGCGCGACCGACCTGCCCATCCATGTCCACGTGGCCGAGCAGACGGCCGAGGTGGCCGATTGCCTCAAGGCCACGGGCATGCGGCCCATTGAATGGCTGGCCAACGAGGGTCATCTCGACCCGCGCTGGCAGCTGGTGCATGCCACCCATGCCGATCCCGCCGAGATCGAGGCCGTGGCCCGCAGCGGCGCCGGCATCGTCATCTGCCCCGGCACCGAGGCCAATCTCGGCGACGGCCTGGCCGACCTGCCGCGATGGCTGGCCCAGGGCGTGCCGCTGACCGTCGGCTCGGACAGCCAGGTCACGCGCGGCTGGGTGGAGGAGCTGCGTTGGCTGGAGTACGGCCAGCGCCTGGCCCTGCGCCAGCGCAATGTCGCCTCGGCGCCCGGCGCCCAGCCGTCCAGCGCCGCGCGGCTGTTCGATGCCGCCGCGCATGGCGGCGCCCGGGCCGCCGGCTTCGCGGCCTGGGGCCTGACGCCCGGCGCCCGTGCCGACTGCCTGGTGCTCAATCGCGAGGCCGACGGCCTGCGCGGTCTGCCGGACGAAGCCTTGCTGGACGCCGTCGTCTTTGGCAGCAATGGCTCGCCGTGGCAGTCGGTCTGGGTGGCCGGGCGGGCCCGTCCCTGGCGGCCCCCCACCCGGGTGGGGGATGGTTTCGAGGCCGCCATGCGTGAGCTTTGGGCCACGAAATGACCTAAATCGGTCAGAAATGGCTAACCTTCCCCCATCCCAACGGAGGGGTGGAGGTTGCCATGATCGACATGAACCAATTTCCGATCCGGGCGAGGCTGGCCGCTGTAGGCGTGCTGGCTGGCCTGGGCATGTTGCTGATCGGAGGATCCGGGCTGCTGGCCCAGTCCGATGCCAGCGCCCAGCTCAAGCGCTTCGTCGACAACGACGTCGAAGCCCAGGCCCAGCTGTCCAACGCGCGGGCTGGCGTCGGCAACTTGCGGCGCTATGAGAAGGACACGCTGATCAACATGGCCGACGCGGCGGCCGTCGCCAGATACCGCAAGGACTGGGACGAGACCGAGGTCAAGGCCCGAGGCGCCCTGGACAAGGTCGCCGGCCTGCAGTTGAACAAGGACATCCTGGCGGCCGTCGCGGAGTCGCAGCGGGCGCTGAAGGCCTATCGCGAGGGCTTCCTGCCTTTCGCCGAACGCGTCGGCAAGGGCGAGTTCCCCGACACGGCGGAGGCCAACAAGGGCATGGAGCCCGTCAAGGGACCGGTGCGCGCGCTGGACAAGGAGCTGGCCTCGCTGACCAAGCTCATCGACGAGAACTCCGAGAAACAGATCGCGCAGATCGACGCGCGTTTCGCGTCCTCGCGCACCGGGCTGATCGTGCTGCTGGTCGTGGCCATCAGCGTGCTGACGCTGCTGCTCTGGGCCAATTCCAAATCCATCCTCAGCTCACTGCAGCGCGCGGTCGCGGCGGCCGAGCGCATTTCACGCCAGGACCTGACCGGCGATGTGCAGGCGCGCGGCCGCGACGAGACGGCCCAGTTGATGCGTGGCATGGCGGCCATGCAGGACTCCTTGGTCGGCGTCGTGCGCCAGGTGCGCGGCGCCACCGACAGCATCGCCACGGCCTCCCGCGAGGTGGCTGTTGGCAGCCATGACCTCAGCTCGCGCACCGAGCAGGCGGCTTCCAATCTGCAGCAGACGGCCTCGGCCATGGAAGAGCTGACTGCCAGCGTCACGCACAACGCCGAGTCGGCGCGGCAGGCGGACAAGCTGGCCGGTGATGCCGCCGAGGTGGCGCGCCGCGGCGGCGAGGTGGTCAACGAGGTCGTGGCCACCATGGGCCGCATCAGCAGCTCGTCCCACAAGATCAGCGACATCATCGGCACCATCGACGGCATCGCCTTCCAGACCAACATCCTGGCCCTGAACGCGGCCGTGGAGGCCGCGCGTGCCGGCGAGCAGGGGCGGGGCTTCGCCGTTGTCGCGGCCGAGGTGCGCACCCTGGCCCAGCGCTCGGCGGAAGCCGCCAAGGAGATCAAGGCGCTGATCACGCGCAGCACCGAGAACGTCGACAGCGGCTCGGCCCTGGTCACCCAGGCGGGCGAGACGATGAAGGAGATCAACGCCTCCATCGCCCGCGTCTCCGACATCGTGGCCGAGATCAGCCACGCCACCGGCGAGCAGAGCACCGGCATCGGCCAGATCAGCCAGGCCATCGCCAACCTCGACCAGATGACCCAGCAGAACGCCGCGCTGGTGGAAGAGTCGGCGGCCGCGGCCTCCAGCCTGCAGCAGCAGGCGGATGAGCTGTCTCAGTCGGTGGCGGTGTTCAGGCTCAGCGCGTGAACGATATCGCCGCGGTGGCACGTGGTTTCGGGTCCGGACACACCGCCACGTGCGCCGGGAAAACCTCGAGCAGCCAGTCCATGAACACACGCAGGCGATGCGTTACGTGCCGCGCCTGGGGGTAGACGAGCTGGAAGGGGTAGGGCGCCGGGCGCCAAGCCTGGAGGATCTCCACCAGCCGTCCGTCGCCTAGCGCTTCAGCCGCCGCGTAGCCGAAGGTCTGGGCAACACCCAGGCCTGCAACGCAGGCGGCGAGGTGGGCATTGCTCTCGTTGATGCCCACGCGGTGCTCGATCTTGATCTCCGTTGACTGGCCATCATGCGCGAAGCGCAAGGGCACCGGCCTGCCCGTGTCGCTGGAAACATAGGCGACGAGGCGATGCCCGTTCCTGAGTTCCTCGGGGTAGGCGGGCGTGCCGCACTGCTTCAGGTAGGCGGGGGCGGCGCAGGTGATCAGCACTGCCTCGCCCAGCCGGCGAGCGACCAGGGATGAGCTCTGCATCGCCCCACCGCGGATCACGCAATCGACGTTGTCGCCCACCAGGTCCACGGACCTGTCGGACACGCTGAGCTCCAGGCGGATGTCCGGGTAGCGCGCCATGAAGTCCGGCAGCAGGGGGATCAGCACGTCGCGCGCCGTTGACCCGCCCACGTCGACGCGCACTGGCCGCGTGGCTTGCCGCGGGCCAGGTTGAAGGCGCCGTCGATGTCTTCGATGTCACGCACCACCCGGCTGCTCTTGGCGTAGTAGTCCTGGCCTTCAGGCGTGACGGTCACGCGCCGCGTGGTGCGCTGCAGCAGGCGCACGCCGAGGTGGTTTTCGAGGTCTCGCACCAGCTTGCTCACGGTGGCGATGGGCATGTTCAGGGAGTCTGCCGCCCGCGTGAAGCTGCCGGCTTCGATGACCCGGGCGAGGGCGCGTATCGCCAGCAGCTGGTCCATGCCAATTCCTCCGGTTGAGCAAACCCAATTATCTATGTGTGTGGATAGTCATTCCATCCTTCTCTATTTTTCAATCAATGCCGCATACCTACATTGACTCCATGCCGACAGCGCCGGTGCCTCTCCAGCAGGGGCCGAACACGCAAAGGCAGGTTTTCCCAACCCATCGTCATGGAGCTGAACATGAACAAGTCACTCGCAGGAAAGATTGCCCTCGTCACCGGCGGCAGCACGGGCATCGGCCTGGGCGCCGCCAAGGAGCTGGCCGCCCAGGGGGCACAGGTTTTCATCACCGGCCGCCGCCAGACGGAGCTGGACGCGGCGGTTGCCGAGATCGGCACCCAGGCGACCGGCATCCGCGCAGACGCCTCGGTGCTCGCGGACCTGGACGCGGTGTATGCACAGATCGCCAAGAAGGCCGGCAGGCTGGACATCCTGTTCGCCAACGCCGGCGGCGGCGACATGCTGCCGCTCGGCGCCATCACCGAAGAGCATTTCGACCGCATCTTCGACACCAACGTTCGGGGCGTTCTGTTCACTGTGCAGAAGGCGTTGCCCCTGCTGACCCAGGGCGCTTCCATCGTGCTGACGTCGTCGACGACGTCGGTGCTCGGCACCGCGAACTTCAGCGTGTACAGCGCCAGCAAGGCGGCCGTGCGCAACTTCGCGCGGTCGTGGGCGCTGGACTTGAAGGATCGCGGCATCCGCGTCAACGCCGTCAGCCCCGGCCCCATCCGCACACCCGGCCTGGGCGGCCTGGCGCCAGATGACGCCACGCGCCAGGGCCTGTTCGACTATCTCGCCTCCCAGGTGCCACTGGGTCGCCTCGGCGAGCCGGCCGAGATCGGCAAGGTGGTGGCCTTCCTCGCGTCGGACGCCGCCAGCTACATCAACGGCATCGAACTCTTCGTCGACGGCGGCATGGCCCAGGTCTGAGCCCGCCGACTCACCAAGGACAGCCATGACAACCGCTCTCGAACTCCTCAAGGCCTATCTGGACAACATCCAGGACCCGGCCGCAGCCGCCGCGCTTTTTGCCGAAGATGGCATCCTGGAACTGCCCACCGTCAACGCCCGCGCCGTCGGCCCGGTCCAGGTCCAGGGCCTCGTGGCCGGCATCCTCACGCGCGTGCCCGACTTCCGCTTCAAGGATCTGCAGGTCTGGATCGACACACCCGACAAGGTGTTTGCGGAGTACGCCGTCGAGGCCGTCGTCACTGCCACCGGGAAGCTCTATCGGCAGACCTATGCCGGTGTCCTGATCGCCGAGCACGGCAAGATCAAGCGCCTGCGCGAAGCGTTGGACACCGCAGCGGCGGCAGCGGCTTTCAAGCCGGACTGACCTCAGGCCGAAACGGCGGCGGGCGCAACTCCCCCACAGGGCTCGTCAAGAACTCCCCACAGCCAGCCGCGAGCACACTTCCTAGAGTCTGCGGCCATGAAGTCTGGCGAGCACAACACCGATGAAGGCCCTGTCGTGGATGATCTGGGCTTCTGGGCCTGCGTCCTCGACGTGCCTGAATCCCAGCTCGAATTCGCGGTGCGCATGGTGGGCCGGGATGCGCACGCCGTCACGAGGTATATGGCGATGCTGGTGCGTCTGAGCATCCACTGCCACTAAAAAGGGCCTGGCCTTCACAGGCCAAGCCTTCACCGGGAAGCTTGGAGTCAGTTCAGGCCGACACCAGCTCCTCGCCTTCCGGCCGTGCCTTCTTCTTGCGGCTGAAGCGCTGGATGGCGTCGTCGACAACTTCGTAGAGCACCGGGATCACCAGCAGGCTCAGGAAGGTGCTGGTGATCAGCCCGCCGATGACGACGATGGCCATCGGGGCGCGGAAGCTCGGGTCGGTGCCGAAGCCCAGGGCAATGGGCATCATGCCGGCGCCCATGGCCAAGGTCGTCATGACGATGGGGCGCGCGCGCTTGTGGCAGGCGTCCAGCAGGGCGTCCAGCCGTGACAGGCCTTGTTCGCGCTGCGCGACGATGGCGTACTCCACCAGCAGGATGGAATTCTTGGTCGCGATGCCCATCAGCATGATCATGCCGATCATGGCTGGCATGCTGAGGTCGGTGCCGGTCACGAACAGGGCCAGGATGGCGCCCGGGATGGACAGCACCAGGGCGCCCAGGATGGTCACCGGCTGGATCCAGGCATGGAAGAGCAGCACCAGCACGATGTAGATGCAGGCGACCCCCGTGCCCATGGCCAGTGCAAAGCCCTGGCCCAGTTCAGCAAAGGCCTCGGCGTCACCGATCTCGGCCTTGGTCACGCCCGGCGGCAGGTTGGCGATGCTGGGCAGGGCCGCGGCGGCCGCCTGCACCTCGCTCAGCGGCATGCCGTTCAGCTCGATCTCGAAGTTGACATTGCGCAGGCGGTCGAAGCGGTCGATCTGGGCCGGGCCGCTGGTCACCGTCAGGTCGGCGACCTGCTGCAGCGGCACGGGGCCGCGGCTGCCGGGCACGGTCAGCTGGCCAAGCAGGTCCAGGTCGGCGCGCGCCGCGTCGGGCAGGCGCACGACGATGGGCACCTGGCGCTGCGACAGGTTGAGCTTGGGCAGGAACTGGTCGTAGTCGCCGGCCGTCGCGATGCGCAGCGTGTCGGCGATCGCGACCGTGGACACGCCCAGGTCGGCCGCACGCGCGGTGTCGGGGCGCACGATGAGTTCGGGGCGCTGCAGGCTGGAGCTGCTGGTCACCTGGCCGATGCCGTGCAGGCCGCGCAGCTCCTTCTCGACCTTGGCCGCATGGGCCGCCAGGACGTCGCCATCCTCGCCGGCCAGCACGAGCTGGTATTTGTCGTTGGAGCCGCCGAAGGTCACCTTGAGGCGGGCGCCGGCGATGTTCTCCAGCTGCCCGCGCAGCTCGCGCTCGATCTGCTGCTTGCTGATGCCGCGGCGTTCCTTGCGCGGTGTCAGGTTCAGCGTCAGCGTGGCCTTGCGGGCCTCGGCCGCACCGCCCATGGCGAAGGGGTCGCCGCCGGCGCTGCCACCGCCCACCGCGGTGTAGACCAGCTTGACCTGTTTGTGGGCAGCCGCCACGGCGCGCGCCTGCTCGGCGATGGCCGCCGTCTGCGCATAGGTGCTGCCGGGCGGCAGCTCGATGCTGATCTGGGTCTGGCTGAGGTCGTCCGGCGGGATGAAGGCGCCGGGGATCTTGCCCATGAACAGCGGCGTGCAGGCGGCCACGGCGAAGACCGCGGTGATGGCCAGGGTCTTGCCCTTGTGCGTGAAGGCCCAGCGCGCGGCCTTCATGTAGCTGGGCATCCAGAAGGGCTCCTTGTGCTGCTTCTCGGGCGCCTTCAGGATGTAGGCGGCCATCATCGGCGTCAGCATGCGGGCGACGACGAGGGAGAAGAACACGGCGATGGAGGCCGTCCAGCCGAACTGCACGAAGAACTTGCCGACCACGCCGCTCATGAAGGCGGTGGGCAGGAAGACGGCGATCAGCGTGAACGTCGTGGCGATGACGGCGAGACCAATTTCATCGGCGGCCTCTCGCGCCGCTTCGAGCGGCGTCTTGCCCATCGTCAGGTGCCGCATGATGTTCTCGATCTCGACGATGGCGTCGTCCACCAGCACGCCGATGACGAGGGACAGCGACAGCAGCGTCACGACGTTCAGCGTGAAGCCCATCCAGTACATGACGAGGAAGGCCGGAATCGCCGACAGCGGCAGGGCCACGGCGCTGACGAAGGTGGCACGCCAGTCGCGCAGGAACAGGAACACGACCAGCACGGCCAGGGCCGCGCCTTCCAGCAGCAGCTTCATGCTGCCGTCGTAGTTCTCGATGACGGGGTCGACGAAGTTGAAGGCCTCGGTGACCGTGATGTCGGGATGGGCGGCCTTGAGCTCTTCCAGCGCGGCGCGGATGCGCTCGGCCACGTCGACCTCGCCGGCGCCCTTGGCGCGCACGATCTCGAAGCCCACGACGGCCTTGCCGTTCAGGAAGGCACCGGCGCGGCGTTCGGCCAGCGTGTCGCTGACGGTCGCGACCTGGTCCAGGCGGATGTGCCGGCCGTCGGACAGCGGGATGCTCATCGCTGCCAGTTCGTCCGCCGTCTGCACGGTGGCGATGGTGCGCAGCGACTGCTCGGCGCCGCCCAGTGTCGCCCGGCCGCCGGGGGCTTCCTGCTGCACCTGCTTGAGCTGGCGCGACACATCGGCGGCGCTGACGCGCAAGGCCAGCAGGCGGGCCGGGTCGATCTCGACGCGCAGCTCGCGGCTGACGCCACCGACGCGGGCCACCGAGCCCACGCCCTTGACGGCCAGCATGCGCTTGGCGACCTGGTTGTCGACGAACCAGGACAGGGCCTCGTCGTCCATGCGGTTGCTCGAGACCGTGTAGGTCAGGATGGGCATGCCCGACAGGTTCATCTTGGTGATGACCGGGTCGCGCAGGTCGGCGGGCAGGTCGGCACGCACCTTGGCGACGGCGTCGCGGGTGTCGTCCAGGGCTTCCTGCAGCGGCTTCTCCAGGCGGTACTCGACGGTGACGGTCGCGATGCCGTCCTGCACCTTGGTGTAGATGTGCTTGACGCCGGTGGCCGTGGCGACCGAGTTCTCGATCTTGCGGGCGACCTCGGTTTCCATCTGCGCGGGCGCGGCACCGGGCAGGGAGGCGCTGATGACGATGGTGGGCAGTTCGATGTCGGGGAACTGCTGGACCTTCATCTGCTTGAAGCCGTAGAGGCCGGCCGCCGTCAGCATGATGAAGAGCATGATGGCCGGCACCGGGTTGGCGATGGACCAGCGGGAGACGTTGAACATGGTGGCGTCTCCTTACTGCGCCACGCGGACCGTGTCGCCGTCCACCAGGAAACCGACGCCGGACTCGACGACGGCGACGCCGGCAGCCAGGCCCGACTTCACCTCGACGCGGTTGCCCTCGCGGCGGCCGACCTGCACCTTCTGCTCGCGCACCTTCGTGCCGTCGATGCGGAAGACATAGCTGAAGCCGTCACGCAGCAGCACGGCGGTCTGAGGCAGGGTCAGGGCGCTGCTCTCGCCGAGCACGAAGTCGCCGCGGGCGAACAGGCCGGCGCGCAGGGCCTCACCGGCCTTCAGGTCCACGTAGACGAGACCGTTGCGGGTCTGGGCGTCGATCTGCGGCGCGACGCGACGGATGCGGCCTTCCAGGGCCGGCGCGCCGCTGGGCTGCACACGCACGGTCTGGCCGACCTTGAGCTGGGCCAGCTCGGCACCCGGCACCTCGGCCCGCCATTCCAGGCGGCCCTGGCGTTGCAGGCGGAACAGCTCCTGGCCCGGCTGGACCAGGGCGCCCGGCGTGGCGACGCGGGCGCTGATGACGCCGTCGTCGGGCGCGGTGATGCGGGTGTAGGACAGGCGCAGCTGGTCGGCCTGCACGCGCGCCTTGGCAGCTTCCACGCGGGCCTGGGCGGCGCCGTCGGCGGCCAAGGCCTGGTCGATGGCCTGGGGCGACAGGGCCTCGCTGCCCTGCAGTGTCTTGACGCGTTCGGCGGTCTGGTGGGCTTCGCGGGCCGAGGCTTCCGCTTCGAGCAGCGCGGCCTTGCTGGCGGCGAGGTCGGCCTCCAGCGTGCCGGGGCTCAGGCGGGCCAGCAACTGGCCCTTCTTGACGCGGTCGCCCACGTCGACCTCGAGGCTGGCCAGGCGTTGGCCGCCGATCTCGGCGCCGATGATGGCTTCCTGCCAGGCGGCGATGGAGCCGGTGCCCGACAGGGTCTGGGCCCAGGTGCCGGCCTGGGGCAGCACGCGCTTGACGGTGAGGGCCGGCTTGGGGGCTGCGCTCGCGGCCTGATCAGCAGCGAAGGCGGGGCTGGACAGGGCAGCGACGAAGGCTGCTGCGAGAGCGACCGTCAGGGCAGCGGTGATGAAAGGGATGCGGGTCTTCATGTCAGTTGTCCATTGCAAGTATTTGCGGGCCGAGCGCCGGGCCGCTCCCTAGCCGGCCCGCGCTGGCGATGTGCTTGCCGGTCGATCCGGCAAGCATCGCCGTCCCCTCGGGGGACCGACTGGGCTGGCCGCGTTCAGCGCGGCCGGACCGGGCGAGGGGCTTCATGTCGGAGCGGTCCAGCCGCCGCCTAGGCTGCGATAGAGGCGGATCCAGGCCAGGGCATGCTCGGCACGCACGCTGAGCACGGCGTCGTAGGCGGCCAGCGCGTTGCGGAAGGTGGTGTTGCGCTGCACGCCGCTCTGCAGGCCGGCCTGGGCCTGGGAGTAGGAGCGCAGGGCGATGCCTTCCCACTCGCGCTTGACGGCGTCCACCTCGCGTTCGCGTTCGGCGCCGGCGGCCACGCGCTGCAGCGATTCCTCCACCTCGCTCGTGGCCACCAGCCACTGGGCCTGCAGCGCGGCCGCGGCTTCGTCGGACGCTGCCTTGGCCGCATCGCCGGCGGCGACCAGGGCGCCGCCGTCGAACAGCGGCACGGTCAGGCTGGGGCCGAAGGACCACATCGAGCCGTGGCTGTTCTTGCCGCCCACGCGCAGCTGCGATTCACCGGCCATGGCGGCGAGGCTGAGCTGCGGATAGCGCTGGGCATCCATGCTGCGCTGCTGCTGCACCGCGGCCAGCCAGCGCTGATGGGCGGCGGCGAGGTCGGGGCGCTGGGCCAGCAACTGGGCGGGCAGGGCGCTGACGTCGAAGCCCGGTGCCCGCGGCTGGCTGCGGCGCAGCTCGAAGCCTTGGGTGGCGATCTCAGGCGGCGCCAACTCGGTAGCCAGGGTGTCGGCCCTTTCGGCGCACAGCACAGCCAGGGTCTGCAGCGCGATCTGGGCTTCGGCTCGCCATTGGCTGCGGCCGGCCGAGGCGGCGGCGCGCTCGGTGTTCAGCAAGGCGGCGTCGCTGGCGCTCATCAGGCCGGCCTTCTGTTGCAGGCGGCCCCAGCCGGCGATCTGCTCGGCAAAGCGCGTGTCGAGTTCGGCCGACTCTTCGTGGGCCTGGGCCAGGCGCAGTTGCACATAGGCCTGGGCCACATCGGCCGCCAGGCTGACGCGGGCGGCGTGCCAGTCGGCGGTTGCGGCGTTGGCCTGGGCGGCGGCGGCCAAGGCTGCGGCGCGCTGGCCGCCGAAGAGATCGATCTCCCAACTGGCGCTGAATTGCGCGCTGGCCTGGGTGCTGTCCCCGGCCACCCCGTTCAGCGCGCGGCCGCGCTGGACCTGGGCACCGATGCCGCCCTGCGGCATCAGCCCCGCGCGGGCCTGGGCGGCGCCGGCCTCGGCCTGGCGGCGGCGCGCGGCCGCCTGTTCCAGCGTCGGGCTCTGGCTTTCCGCCCGCGCAATGAGGCGGGCGAGCAGGGGGTCTTCGAAGCTCTGCCACCACTGCGTCAACGCGGCCGTGCTGCCCCCGTGCGGCAGGGGCGAGCGCCAGGCGGCGGGGATGGCGGCGGGCGTGGGCGGCGCAGCGGGCGGGGCCGTCATGCAGGCGCTGAGCAGGGCCAGCAGAGGCGCGGCGAGGAGTGGGCGTCGGTTCATGGGGTCTGGGCGTGTTGGGCCCGCTCGTACGCGACGAGGGCACAGCCCCAGTCGGCCAGGCGCTTGCAGGTCTGCTCGAGCAGCGGGTCGTCGGCCAGCAGTTCGGGGTGGAAGGCGTCCAGCATGGGCCGGGTCATGGAGTAGTCGTGGGCCATGGCCTGCAGGCCCATGGCGAGCTGGTGGATGGCGGCCGTCGGCTCGGCCAGGCCGGCATGTCGCGCCAGCAGGCGCGCGAAGCGGTCGAAGATGGGCCCGACTTCCTGGGCCACCGTCTGCATGAAGATGGGGCTGGGCGCCTGCATCTCGCGGAAGAACAGCTGGGCACTGCAGGCGCCGTCGTCGAACAAAAACGGTTGCAGGAAGCGGCGGATGGACTCGTGCAGGCTCAAGGCCGGGTCATCGAAGCCGGTCAGCTGCTGCTGCAGGTCGACGACGGGCAGGCGCAGCACCTCGCGGTACAGGCCGTCCTTGTCGCCGAAGTGGTAGTGGATGGCACCCGGGTTGACGCCCGCGGCGGCGCAGATCTCGCGCGTCGTCACGGCATCGACGCCGCGCTCGCCGAACAGGCGCATGGCCTCCTGCAGCAGGCGCTCGCGCGGGGGCAGGGCGGCGGAGGTGGAAGGCTTTTCAGCACGCATGGGCCGGACTGTAAAGCCAACCAAGCGCTTGCTTGGTCGCGTTTTGTATCGTTTTTTATCGGCTGGCGACTGACGGCGCGGCGCGATAGGACTCAGATCGACCGAGCCGGCAGGGGGTGCTTCCGGCACGGGAACGGTCTTTGCCGGCCTGCCAAGGCGGCGTCGGCCGCGCCGCGCTGCCAGTTGATGGCAGCGTGAACCGCTTCATCAACTCTGGAGAGTCATCATGAGCAGGAAATTCAACCCCTTGTCGACGGCTGTTGCAGTGGCGACGGCCACCTTGGTGATTGGCATCGCTGGCTGCGCATCCACGCGCTCCAACGACGAAATCGCGGGCCTGTCACGCGACGCGGACACGACCCCCACCCTGGCCGAGGCGACACCGACCAATCCGTTGGACAGGACGAGCGAGCCCAATGCCGTTGACACGACGACGGTGGCCATGCCGGCCGAGACCCCGGCTCCGGCTGCGCCTGTCGCCAGCATCGAGCCCCAGCCCGCTGCGACCACGATCAGCGAGGCCACACCGCCCGTGACGGACACCAGCGCGACGCCGGCCATGCCCGCCCAGACCGCCCAGCCCAGCATGCCGGCCTATCCGGCCACGGACTCGACGACATCGAGCACGACAGCCGCACCGGCAACCGACACCACGACGGCGCCGAGCAGCAGTGACCAAGCCCTGCCGCCGCGCCCTGACCGCCACTGAGGCGGATGAGGCTAGGGCGCGAGCGCCTCGCTAAGCGCTTGCGCCGGCCGCAGCGAGCCGACGTCGATGCCGCGCCAGTTGCGCAATTGCAAGTGGCTGTAGCCGCGTAACAGTTCGTCCTCGGTCTTCAACAGGGCCTGGGCGACTGTTGCGAACGCCGCCTCGGCGGCGCGGACGGCACCGTCGTCGATCTTGAGCGCAACGCCCAGGCCGAGCTCCGGCAGGGTGGCGCAGTAGACGCCTTCGGCGCCGATCTTGCAGAAGACGCTTTCGCCGTAGGCCTGCATGACGCGGGTGTCGAAGCGGTCCGTGCCGCCCACCATGAAGGGGGCGATTGCGGCGGCTTGGCGCAGCCTGCGCGCGGCGCGCGCGTGGCCTTCCGACAGGCCTTGCCCCGTGCCGCAGCGCGCGAAGGCCAGTGCCAGCGAACGCAGGGGCAGGGCGAAGGTCGGGATGGAACAGCCGTCGGTGCCGCGCGGCGCCTGCTCGACGTCGATGCCCGTTGTTGCCGACAAGGCTGCCGACACTTCGCGCATGACCGGGTGCTCGGCCGCGACATAGCCGCGCGCGAACTGTGCGGGCTCGGCGCCGGCATTGCGCGCCATCAGGCAGGCCACGCAGACAAAGCCGCTGTGCTTGCCCGAACAGTTGTTGTGCAGCGGCGTGGCCATTTCGCCGCGCGCCACCATGCCGCGCAGCACCGGGTCGCGGCTGGGCCACTGCGTGCCGCACTCCAGCGCGTCGGCCGTCAGCCCCAGCTTGGCCAGCACCCCGGCGGCGGTGGCGACATGCTCGGGCTCGCCGCTGTGCGAGGCGCAGGCCAGGGCCAGCTCTGCGTCGGTCAGTGCAAAGGTTTCGGCAGCACCGCTGGCCACCAGCGGTAAAGCCTGCAGCAACTTGACGGCCGAGCGCGGGAAGATGGGCCGATCGATGTCGCCGAGAGCCGTGTGCACCGCACCCGAAGCGTCGACGATGGCCAGGGCGCCGGCATGGCGGGACTCGACGGCGCTGCCGCGCAGGACTTCGATGAGGACGGGGTTCATGCCGCCATCATCCGCCGAAAAGAGAAAGGGCCCGATGCGCACTGGCAGCGGGCCCCGGTGTCGGTCAGCGCCTGTAGAGCAACTCTTCAGCTGCAACTCCGGCTCGCGACAACTCCAATCTAGTCGAGCGGCGGCGGCTGCGCAGGTGTGCGAAGCCGCATGCTTTCGTCAGCGCGTCCCTACGCCAGCGCCGCGACCGTGAAGCGGGCGCGCAGATGGCGCGGCTGCTCGATCTCGTCGGCGATGGCCACGGCCAGGTCGGCCACCGAGATGCCGGCGGGGGCCTCGCCCGCCATCAGCAGCTGTTCGCTGCCACTGCGGTAGCCGCCCGTGCGCTCGCCCGGGGCCAGCAGGGCCGGCGGGCTCAGGAAGGTCCAGTCCAGCGCCGTGTTGCCGCGCAGCGCGGTCAGGTGGTCGCGCGCCGCGCGGGCGCCGGGAACGATATTGGGCGGTACATGGCTGGCGAACTCGGGCGTGTCGACCAGCTGCACGCCAGGCGCGACGAAGAGGCTGCCCGCGCCGCCGACGACGAGCAGGCGCTTGACGCCGCTGGCCTCGACGCCCTGGGTGATGGCGGTGGCGCCACGCAGGAACTTGTCGTACAGCGCGGCCTCGTTCCAGCCCGGGTTGAAGGCCGACACGACGGCGTCGTGGCCGCGCACGGTGGTCGCGACTGCGTTGGCGTCATAGGCGTCGGCGGCGGCGACCGTCAGGCCGGCGCGGGCCGGCAGCTTGGCGGGGTCGCGTGCCAGGGCGGTGACCTGGTGGCCGCGTTGCAGCAGTTCGGCGAGGACGGCGGCGCCGACGAAACCGGTGGCGCCGATGAGGGCGATGTTCATGGTGTTCTCCAAAGGGTGAAAGCGATGGAAGAACGATATGAGCTTCACGATCTGGGGATAAGACAGTCAAAATCCCCAACACCTTGAAGTGAAGCTTAAAGATGGATGAGCTCAAGCCCTATGCCGTGTTTGCCGAGACGGTCGCCGCCGGCTCCATGAGCGCGGCTGGCCGGCGCCTTGGCATGAGTGCCTCGGCGGTCAGCCAGACCCTACGCGCGTTGGAACGACAGATGGGCGTGACGCTGCTGCATCGCTCCACGCGCAAGCTCACGCTGACCGAGGCGGGCGAGCGCTGCTACCCGCATTGCCTGCGCCTCGTGGAGGCGGCCCGGGCTGCGGCGGATTCACTGGTAAATGCGCGTGACGCGCCCAGCGGCGAGCTGCGCGTGGCGGCGCCCGTCGGCTTTGCAGCCCACATCGCCCAAGCCCTGGCGCCGGTGCTGGCTCAGGCGCCGGGCCTGAGGCTGCGCCTGCTGGTGGACGACGCCATGATCGACCTCATCGATGAGCGCATCGACATCGCCGTGCGCGTCGGCCAGCTGGCCGATTCCAACTGGGTCGCACGGCCGCTGTGCGAGATCGAGATGATCCTGTGCGCGGCGCCGGCCTACGTGGAGCGCCACGGCCTGCCGACCACACCGGCCGACCTGCCGGGCTTCGACTGGATCGCCTGGGCCCGCGAGACCCAGGACGCCGGTGACGCCGCGCCCACCATTGCCCTGCTGCTGCATGGCGCCGGCGGCGAGAGCCAGCGCGTGCAGGTGCCGGTGCGCGTTGCCAGCAACAACCATGTGGCCCTGCAGCAGATGTGCGAGCAGGGATTGGGCATCGCCCGCCTCGGCTATGCGGACGTGCTGGCCCAGCTGTCGCGCGGCACCCTGGTGCACCTGCTGCCGCAATGGCGCATCACACCGCTGCCGGTGTCCGCGGTGTCGCAGCGCCGCGAAGGTGAGCCGGCCAAGGTGAGGGTGGCGGTGGAGGCGCTGAAGCGCTACTTCGCGACGTTGCCGGGGTTGGTGGTTTGAGTTTGCTGTGCGTCTTTCACCAAGCTCAGGATGCGCGCAATTTCGTCATAGAGCTCAGGCCAGTCTTCGCAAACATTTCCTGACCGAACGAGTATTTCGACAAAGATTCCGTTGCGCCACATGAAGCCAGCAGCGCCGCCGGAATTTGCTGGATCGGTGCTCAGCTCGCATGCGAACACGGGTGGCTGCCCATCCGGCGTCTTGCGGTTCGTCGCGACGAATGCGAGCGCTGGGTGAGATTTGTTGATTTCACCGGTACTCGGATTCTTGTAGAAGTAGCTGATCCGTTCCAATCCAGCGCGAAGCACTTCTCGACGAAGAATTCGTCCTTCACGTTCCGCGGCTTCGAAGCGGATGTAGCCGACGGGCGGGGCGGGAAGATCATGGGACCGAGGGAGCAGTTCGATCTTCACGTCTCCCGGAGCACTGCGTTCCGTTGCGGGACGTTTGCTTGGCCAATAGAAGCCCAAGCTACCAGACAACTGATATTCACGCGGCGCAACAAACCACCTGTCGTTCCATTTGTTCAGCCGCTGAGTCGCTTCGTCGTACGGCGGTCGCTGGCTGCTATCGCCGCAGTGAGCTTCGTCTTTGCATTGCTCCTGGCGCCGCGCTACATCCCGCGCGCGTTGATCCTCATCGGGGCCTTGCCGGCAGGCAGATAGCACGCCAAGCGAGCACATCATCACCGTGAGCAAGACCCATTTGAGCTTCAGCCGATTGGTTCTTAGTGGCAGGCGGAGAAATCCGAACATGATCAGCAATCAGCCCGTGGCATCGGTTCAATCCACATGCACCCGATTCCGCCCACCCCGCTTGGCCGCGTACAGCGCCTGGTCGGCGCGGTTGAGCAGGGTGTCGCCCTGGTGCTGAAGCGGCGCGCCGCCGGAGATGCCGACGCTGATGCGCACCAGCAGGCCGGGCGTGATGGCGGCCCAGTCGTGCTCGACGACGGCCAGACGCAGGCGTTCGCAGATCTCGGCGGCCTGCTGGGGCGCAATGCCGACCAGCACGGCCAAAAATTCCTCGCCGCCGATGCGGGCCATCAGGTCGGCGCTGCGCAGGCGGTGGCGCAGCAGCTGGGCGAGCTGCTGCAGGACGGCGTCACCCACGGCATGGCCATGGCTGTCGTTGATCTTCTTGAAATGGTCGACGTCCAGGGCCGCGACGCTGATGACTTGGTTGGCCATGCGCGCGCCCTCGACGAGCAGGGGCAGGGCGAACTCGGCGTGGCGGCGGTTGTGCAGGCCGGTCAGCACGTCCTCGTGGGCGGCGCGGTCCAGGGCCATGGCGTGCTCGCGCAGGCGTGCTTGCTCGGTCTCGAGATGGGCCGCACGCGCACGTTCGCGGCGGGCATCGGCAGCGGCGCTGTCGGCGCGGGCTTGCGCCTGCTCGACCTGGTCGCGGATCAGGATGACCTCGGTCTGCAGCACCAGGTTGTCGCGCGTGATCTGGCGGTCCAGGCCGACCAGTTCCTCCAGCCAGCCCAGGGCCTCGCGGTACTGGCCGCAGGCCTTGTGGGTCTCGTACAGCGAGCGGATCAGCAGGCGGCGCAGCTTGGGTGGTGGCTCGGCAGCGGCATGCAGCAGGGCCTCGAGGATGTTGGCGGCCTGCACCGGCTCGCCCTTCAGGCGCAGGAAGACGGCGCGCTGGGCGTCGGCCTCAATGGCCAGCGTGCGGTAGCCATGGTCATGGGCCAGGTGGCCGAATTCATTGAGCAGCGGCAGAGCTTCGTTCAGCAGGCCGCCGGCCAGCAGGGCATTGACGCGGTTGGACACCGCCACGGCGACCTGGAAGGGGCTGCCCGACTGGCGCGCCAGTGCGGTGGCCTGTTCGGCCGTGCTCAGGGCGTTGGCAATGGCATCGGCCAGCGCAGGGCCATCGCCCAGGGTCTGGGCCTCCTCGATGCGGCGCAGCCAGAAATAAGCCAGGTTGTTGTGGCAGGAGAACAGCACCTCGGCGCAGTCGGTGCGGGCCGCGATCTCCAGCGCCTGGCCGGCTGAAGCGCAGGCCTGCAGCGGGTTCTCCAGGCTGGCGTAGGCGATGCCGACGCGGTTCAGCGCCCAGGCCTCGCGCACGGGGTCGGCGGCACGGCGTGCGGCGGCCAGCGCCTTCATGCCTGATTCGAGGGCCTCGCGACCCATCAGCAACTGGCCGAAGACATAGCACTGGCTGGTCAGCGCATCGGCCAGCAGACCGTCATCGTGGAGGCGCTCGGCCAAGGCCAGGGCTTCGGTCGAGCAGCGAGCACTGGGGGTCAGCTTGCCGACGCGAGGGTATTGGTGAGCCAGCAGGGCGAGGGTTTCGGCGCGCCGGCGCAGCTCCGTCGGCGGGCAAGTCAGCAGCAACTGCTCGAGGGCTTCGCTGGACGCCTGGTAGGCCCCGGCCGCGGCACGCTGATGCGCGGTCGCAAAAGCCGCGTCGAAGGCGGCGGCGTCGAAACCGCGGTCTTCCGCAGGCGGGGCAGGGAGGTCAAGCACGGCTGACATGAATCCGTCGATTTTGCCTAGGCCCAGAATGCCGGCCATGAGCGACATCGCTGTTTTCGGGATCGACTTCACGAGTGCACCGCGCCGGGGCAAGCCAATTTGCATCGCGGCGGGGCAGCGTCACGGCGCCGTGGTGCGCTTGTCAGGATTGGTAGCGCTACACAGCCTGGACGAGTTTGCGGACTGGCTTTCTCGGCCCGGGCCCTGGGTGGCCGGTTTCGACCTGCCCTTTGGCCTGCCGCGCGAGCTGGTCGAGCAACTGGGCTGGCCGACCGACTACGCGGCCCTGATGGCGCATTACGCCAGCCTGAGCCGTGAAGACATCCGCCAGCGTTTTGCCGCCTTCTGCGATGCACGGCCAGCCGGCTCCAAGTTCGCCCATCGGGCCTGCGACGTGCCGGCCGGCTCCAGCCCGAGCATGAAATGGGTCAACCCGCCGGTGGCGTGGATGCTGCACGCGGGCGTGCCGCGTTTGATTGCGGCCGGCGTGCACATGCCGGGGCATCTCGCCGGCGACGAGAACCGTGTCGCGCTGGAGGCCTATCCCGGCCTGCTGGCCCGCGAGCTGATCGCGCGGCGCTCCTACAAGAGCGACACCAAGGCGGCGCAGACGCCAGAGCGGCTGATTGCGCGCAAGGACATCGTCGACGCGCTGGAACAGGGCCGAAGCAAGCTGGGCCTGCGCCTCAAGCTCAGCCATGCCCAGCGGGACGATCTGGTGGCGGATGCGAGTGGCGATCGCCTGGACGCCGTGCTCGCCATGCTGCAGGCGGCGTGGGCGGCAACGCAGCCGCACTACAGCTGGCCGCAGGGCGTGGACCCCATCGAGGGATGGATCGTCAGCGCCTGAACACGGCATCATCCGCCGCCATGAAAATCCAACGACTCCTGCTGGCCGCCCTGTTGCCGCTGGCACTGATGAACCCCGCACCCGCCGCCGACGCCGGCTTCAACATCAAGCTGGCCCACGACAGCGAACGCGAGCGCCAGACGCAAGCCCAGCTCGAACGCCTGCTGCAGGGCTACGACGTCTCGCGCTGGGTGCACACCCGCGACATCGTCATCGACGAGACCGAGATCCCGCACAGCCATCCCGTGCTGACCCTGCACGCCCGCCACCTGAAGGACGACGACCTGCTGCTGTCGACCTTTGTGCACGAGCAGACCCACCATCTGTTGGACGAGCATCCCGCAGAGCGTGCCGCCGCCGTGCGCGAGCTGAGGAAGCTCTATCCGCGCATCCCCGTCGGCTACCCCGAGGGCTCGGACAGTGCCGAGGTCAACTACGACCACCTCATCATCATCTACACCGAGTTCCGGGCCGACCAGCGCCTGATGGGTGAGCTGCGCGCTCGGGCCGTCATGGAGTTCTTCGCCCACGACCACTACCGCTGGCTCTACCGCGAGCTGCTGCGCGACCCCGAGAAGGTCGGCCGCGTCGTCAAGGCCCACGGCCTCTGACCCCCATGAAGCGACGTCATCTCTGCGCCGGTGCACTGCTTGGCCTGCTGCCCTGGCAGGCCGGGGCCGACACTTTGCGACTGCCCTCGGGCGAGGTGGCGCTGCAACTCGACGGTGAGTTCCCGCCCGACACACGGCGCGAGATCGATGTCTGGGTCACGCGCAGCGCGGCGGCGCTGGTCGGCTATTTCGGGCGTCAGCCCCAGCCGCGCATCGAGCTGCGCCTGCGCGCGGTGCCGGGCGAGGGTGTCAACGGCGGCCGCACGGATATCGACTCCGGACCCTTCGTCAGCGTGCGCGTCGGCCGCGAGACCCGGGCCGCACGCTTCCTGGACGACTGGGTGCTGGTGCACGAGCTCGTGCACTTGAGCGTGCCCAATCTGCCGCGTGCGCAGAACTGGCTGCACGAGGGCCTGGCCACCTATGTCGAGACGGTGGCGCGGGCACGCGCCGGCATCACGCCTTTCACCCAGCTCTGGGGCGAACTGGCCCGCGGCATGCCGCAGGGCCAGCCCGCGCATGGCGACGGCGGCCTGGACGGCACGCGCAGCTGGGGGCGCCTTTACTGGGGCGGCGCCATCTTCTGCCTGCAGGCCGATGTGCGCATGCTGCGCGCGAGCAATGGGCGCGCCGGGTTGCGCCAGGCCCTGCAGGGTGTGCAGGCGGCGGGCGGGCACTACGGCCAGGACTGGAGCGTCACGCGGCTGCTTGCGGTGGCCGATGCCGCGGTCGGCCAGAAGGTGCTGACCGATCTCTACCGCGATGTGAAGGACACGGCGACGCCGGTTGACCTCGATGCACTGTGGCGGGAGCTGGGTGTGGTGGTGCGTGGCGACGAGGTGGGCTTCGACGAGTCCGCGCCTGCGGCTGCGATCCGGCGCGCCATCGAAGGCCGCTAGTGCGCCGCCGCCGCGCGCCAGGCCGCAGCAAAGCGCTCCAGCTCGGTGACGTCGACATCCGACACCGCCCAGTACTGCATGGCGCCATCGCTCCAGTGCACGAGGTTGAAGCCGCGGCGCTGCAGCTTCTCGTCGGCGACGCCGCGGTCGACAGGCCATTGGTAGAGGTCGATCTTGTGCAGCCTGACCTGGTAGGCCAAGGCCGCGGTGGGTCGCCCCTGCACGGCCTGCACGCGGCCGCCGAGCAGCGCGAAGCCCTGCTCGCGCAGCGGCCCGTCGAGCTCGAGCACGGTGGGCGCGTAGTCCAGCCGGCCCTGGAACCAGGGCTTGACGGTGTGGCGGTCGCTGGAAGCAACTTCGAAGAGCGGGCCGACCTGCAGGGCGCGCACATGGGCGGCGACAAGATCGTCGGGCAGTTGGCCCTCGGGCGCGCGCAGCATCAGCAGGGTCAGCAGCACGCCCACGGCCAGACCGCCGGCCCCCGCGAAAGCCGGATGGATGCGTACCAGGCTGGCAAAGCGCTCGCGCCAGGTCGGTCGCTTGGGTGGCGCCTCCTGCGCGGCGGCCTGCAGCGTGATCTGCGTGCGCACCCGGGCGCGCAGGCCCTCCTCCGCCGGGTGGCGGCTGGCGTGCTGCTGCAGCAGTTGGGAGAGGTCGTCGTCGTTCATCAGGGCAGGCCGGCCAGGCTGAGCTGGCGCTTGAGTTGAGTACGGGCGCGGGACAGCCGTGACATCACGGTGCCGATGGGAATGCCGGCGATGTGGGCGATGTCGCGGTAGTCCAGGCCTTCGAGTTCGCGCAGCACGATGACCTCGCGCATGGGCGGGCTCAGGGCGCGCAGGGCGGCGTCGACCAGCGTGCGTTCGCGTTGAGTGCCCAGGGCCGCGAGCGGATCGGGCGCAGGGCTGGGCGAGCGAGCCTCGAGCTGGTCCCAACCGTCTTCATCCAGCAGGGTCACGTCTGCGCGGCCGCGCTCGCGCGCCAGGGCCGTGAAGCAGGCATTGCGCACGATGCCGAGGAACCAGGGCCTGGCGTCCTCCCCGGCGCGCAGCGAGCCGAAGTAGCGGAAGGCGCGCAGGGCGGCCTCCTGCACGGCGTCCTCGGCGGCTGCAGGCTCGCGCAGCAGCCAGCGGGCGAGGTTGTGCGCCGCGTCCAGCAGCGGCAGCACCTTGGCCTCGAATTGGCGTGCGTCGGTCATGACACGATGAAGTGCCCGTCCATGCCTTCGTGGCCATCGCCGCAGAAGTTGTCGCACAGAAAGGCGAGCTCTCCGGGGGCCTGGGGCGTGAGGGCGAGGCGGGTGACGCGGCCGGGCATGAGGTCGGTGCGCAGGTTGAGGTCGGGCACGAAGAAGCCGTGCGCGAAGTCCAGGGAGCGTATCAGCAGCACGACGGGCTCGCCGGCCTTCAGCGGGATCTCGGCCGGCGTGAACTTGAAGCGTTGGGCGGTAATCTCGATCTCGCGCGGGGCCTGGGCGCGGGCGGCCGTGAACGCCACGCCGGCGCCGGCCGCGCCCATCAACAGCAGATGGCGGCGCTTCATGCGGTGCCCACGCCATGCTCGATGCGCTCGGCCTTGGCGCCTTCGACGTCCACCTCGCGCCAGCCCAGGCCTCGGTAGGGCGCGGCGGGGTCCCAGGGCAGGGCGGTCGGCTTCTCGGCCGTGCCGGGCGCGGGCAGCGGGAAGATCAGCGAGCGCGCCGAGTGGTGGGCGATATGGCCCGTCATCTGGTGGTGCTCCTGGTGGATGTGGCCATAGAACACCGTCACGTTCTTGTGCGGCATCAGCAGGGCCAGGGCCTGGTCGCCGTCGCGCGTGTGCCAGTCCCATTTGGGCACCAGCGGGAACAGCGGCCGATGGGCCAGCACCACCAGCGGCGCATTCGGATCGAGCTTGGCCAGTTCGGCCTGCATCCAGGCGAGCTGTTCGGCGCCCAGCGTCGTGCCGCGGTCGGACACGTTGTCCAGGGCGATGAAGTGCACGCCCTTGTGATCAAAGCGGAAATAGGTGTCGCCGAAAAACTGCTTGAAGGCAGCGCCGCGGTCCAGCGAGGCGTCGTGCTCGCCCGGCATGAAGCGCACGGTCTTGACCTTGAGCTCGCCGACGATCTGCTTGAACTCGGCCATGCGGCGGCGGCGCTCGGCGGGGTCGTCGGTGGTGTGGGTCAGGTCGCCGGTGAAGACGACGAAGTCCGGTGGCTTGGGCAGGGCGTTGACGGCCGCGATCGCCTTGGGCAGGGTGCCGCGCGCATCGGGGTTGGGCGCGCCCTGGAAGCCCCAGTGCGTGTCGGAGAGCTGCACGAAATAGAACTCGTCCAAAGGCTTGCCGGCGGTGGCGCAGCCGGCCAGCGAGGCCGAGAAGATGGCGCCGCCGCCCAGGCCGGCAAGGTGGAGGAAGTCGCGTCGCTGCATGGTGGTCGCTCGCGTGGAAGTGGTGAACTCATGCGATACCGGCCGTCGCGGCGGTTTATTCCTTGTTTTTTGCGAGGGTCCGCAAAAAGGCGATCACGTCGGCGCGTTCGCCTGCATCCGACAGGCTCACGCCCATGGCCTGGCCCGGCACCAGCGCCTCCGGGTCGGCCAGCCAGCGGTCGAGGCTGGCTTCGTTCCAGGTGATGTTGGAGCGCTTCAGCGCCGCCGAGTAGTTCGTGAAACCCTTGGCCGTGCCGGCCAGGCGCCCGAACACGCCGCGGTGGGCGGGGCCGATGCCATTGAAGTCCACGGAGTGGCAGGCGGCGCAGCGGGCCTGGTAGAGGGCCTGGCCGCGGGCGGGGTCAGGTGCTGCATGCGCCAGAGAGGCTGCGACGAACAGGGTGAGGGTGAGGGCGGTCTTGTTCATGCCAGCAGTACTCGTGCCCGGCTGAGGTTTATTCCCGGCTCAGTTCTCGCAGACGAAGCCGTGCTCGCGCTTGTACCTAGCGACGACATCCTTGGGCATGGTCTTGAACAGCGCGCAGACGGTGTAGCTGCCGACCTGTTTGCCGTTCAGCTGATAGCCCCAGTCCGAGATCTGCTCGCGCTTGAATTCGTAGACCTTGCCCTCGGTGACCGACTTGACGATCTCCGGCGTGTTGGCCAGCACGCCCGCAAAACCCTGGGGCGTCTCCTTGAACGGCGTGAACCAGAAATGTTCAGTGCCGTTCCTGTCGGTCAACATCACTTTCAGCTTGAAGCCGCTTGCGTCGGCTGGCGGGTTGCGGGCGACTGCAAGGAAGTCGTCCAGCATCCGGCGCGCCTGCGCGATGGCGGCGTTCATGTCGCGGTCGCTCTCGCTAACGATTTGCATCTGGTCAGCGATGCGGTCGGTGCCGAATGCGGAACAAGACGCGGCCAACACGGCGGCTGCGGCGAGCGCTTTCATGATGAGGGCGTTCAACGCAGCCCCACCTGTCCCTTCCACGCATTCAGGATCTTGGCCCGGTCCCAGGCCCGCCCGGCCTTCATCGTCCAGGCCACGTCGGGCAGGGCCGGCTTGGCCGCATCCAGCGGCGCGGCGAAGGCGACCAGGTCGGCGCGCAGGCCCGGGGCGATGCGGCCGATGTCGGCGCTGCGGCCCAGGTAGGTCGCGCCATTGGCCGTCATGACCTTGACGGTCGTCGCCGCGTCGAAGCCGGCCTCGCGCAGCAGCTCGAACTGGCGCAGCGACGAATAGCCCGGGATGACGCCGCCATAGCCCGTCGGGTCGGTGCCCGCGACGAGGAGGCCGCCGGCGTCGTGGAAGCGCTTCTCCCAGACCATGTTCTTCGGAAAGATGCGGCCATGCGGGTTGGGCCCGCCGCGCTGGATGGCGGTGTAGCGCAGCACATACTGCTCGCGCAGTTGCGGCATCAGGAGGTCCAGCGCCGCGGCCGGCGCCATGGGGCGGCCGTAGGAGAATGTCTCGAAGATGGTCAGCGTCGAGGTCAGGGCGACCTTGTTGTCGATCATCTGCATTTGCAGCGCGGCCATGCGTGGGTCGTCGACGGCGAGGGCGTCGAGGGACCTGGGCGCGGCGTCGCCGCTGGGGCAGACGTCCGGCTGTTTGCCGTCGACAAAGTCCGTGGACGCGAAGAAGCCATGCTCCAGGTTGTCGATGCCCATGGCCGTGGCTTCGGCGTAGGTCACCGCGCACAGATGGGCCGTGACCTTGGCCTTGCGCTCGTGGGCCGCCTTGACTATGGCCGCCAGTTGCTCGCGCGTCAGGTGCATATAGCCCTTGTACGAGGTCGCACCGACGTCGGCCCAGTAGCCCACCTGGCGCACGGCGTCGGCGGCATCGACGAGGCGCGGCACCTGGGCGACGAAGGCCTGGATGCCGTTGAGGAAGGGCGCCGTCACATCGAGGTCGGGCCCGGGCGCCTTGCCGTCACGGATGTCCTTCCAGGTGTTGAGGTCGGCGTAGGGGCTCATGCTGCCGGCCGTGCGCATCGTCGTCACGCCGCCGGCCAGATACAGCAGCGGGAAGCTCTGGAAGAAGGCGCCGTAGCTGCCGCGCTCGGTCGGGTAGAACATGTGCTCGTGCAGCAGCACGAAGCCGGGCATCAGGGCGCCGCCGTTGAGGTCCTTGACCAGCGCGCCGGCCGGCGCTTTCAGCTCGGCATCGGGCTTCACGTCCGCGATGCGGCCCTCACGGATCAGCACGCTCATGTGCTCGCGCGGCGCACCGCCCGTGCCGTCGTAGAGCTGGGCGTTGCGCAGCAACGTGACGGGCGCCTGGAAGAGGGTGTAGCGCTCGACGTCGCTGGGCGGCGTAGTCTGGGCCACGGCGACCGTGGAGACGAGGGTGGCGAGCAGCAGGCTGGGCGTCTTCTTCATGCGAGCCATCCTCGCACGCGCACCGCTGCTCAGAGATCGGGGATGACCTCGGGGTGGCCGGCGTGGGCGAGGTGGCTGACCAGGGGCAGGCCGGGGCCCCAGGCGTGGACGAGCCAGCCGGCCGGCTCCAGCGCGATGGCCAGCGGCGCGTCGGGCGCCAGGTCCAGTGCGACCTGGTGGGCCGTCGATGGCGCGCTGAGCGATGTGGCGTGGGCGACGCGGCCCAGCGTCATGCGGTGCAGATGCCCGCAGACGACGCGCTGCACCTGCGGGTGGCGGGCGATCAGCGCCTCGAAGCCGGCCAGGCCGTGCTGCAGGGCCATGCCGTCCATCACCGCCAGGCCGGTGGCATGCGGCGGATGGTGCAGGGCGATGAGGGTGGGCGTGGACGGGCGCTCGGCCAGCAGGCTCTGGGCTTGCGCCAGCCGCGCTTCGTCGAAGCCGCCTTCGGGCCGGCCGGGCATCAGGCTGTCGAGCACGACGAGGCGCAGCGGACCGGGCAGGTCCAGCGCGTACTGGATGGCCGCTGCGCCAGGCTCGCCACGGTGCACAGTCGTCAGGCCGGCAAAGGCCTCCTGCAGCGGGCCGCGTGCGTCGTGATTGCCGGGCAGCAGGGCCAACGGCAGACCGGCGTCGACCAGGGGCATCAGCAGCTCGCGCAGCTGGGCGTACTCGGCCGGGTGGCCGGCGTCGACGAGGTCGCCGCTGATCAGCACGGCCACCGGCCGCGGCTGGATCTGCAGCACGCGCTCGACGGCATGGCGCAGCGCCGCCGCCGTGTCGACGCGGCCCGAGATCAGCTGGCCCGGGTGGGTGATGTGCGGGTCGCTGAGCTGGACGAGGAGATAGGGTGTCGCGTCCATGCCGGTCAGCGCCGCCCGGCCGCCCGAAGGGGCTGACGCGCCCCCTCGGGGGGCAGTGAGCGAAGCGAGCGTGGGGGCTTCATGTCTTTACTTGCGCATCAGCGTGCTCTTGCCGAACAGGCTTTCAATCAAATCCACCGCCACCAGCGCCGTCTTGTTCTTCTCGTCCAGCGCCGGGTTCAGCTCGACCAGGTCCAGCGAAGCCATGCGGCCGGTGTCGGCAATCATCTCCATGCACAGATGGGCTTCGCGGTAGGTCGGGCCGCCGCCCACCGTCGTGCCGACGCCGGGCGCCATGACGGGGTCGAGGAAGTCGACGTCGAAGCTGACGTGCAGATGGGTGTTGTCGTCCAGCGTGGCCAGGGCCAGCTCCATGGTGTGGCGCATGCCCATCTCGTCGATGAAGCGCATGTCGAACACTTCCAGGTCGTGCTCGTGCACGAAGGCACGCTCGCCCTCGTCGACGCTGCGGATGCCGATCTGGCGGATCCACTTCGGGCTGATGGCCGGCACATGGCCGCCGATCTCGATGAGTTCCTTGGGGCCGAAGCCACACAGGCAGGCCACCGGCATGCCGTGGATGTTGCCGCTGGGGGTCAGCTCGCTGGTATTGAAGTCGGCATGGGCATCCAGCCACAACACGCGCAGCTTCTTGCCGGTGTCGCGGCAGTGGCGGGCCACGGCGCTGATGGAGCCCAGGCCCAGGCAGTGGTCGCCGCCGAGCATGATGGGCAGGCGGCCGGTCTTCAGCTCGGCATAGATGGCGTCGTGGGTGACCTGGTTCCAGGCGACGACTTCCTGCAGATGGCGGTAGCCGTCGGTCGGCGGCAGCCAGGGGTTGGACGGACCGGCCAGGTTGCCGCGGTCGATGACGTCCACGCCACGGGCACGCAGGGCCTCGGCCAGGCCGGCCACGCGCATGGCTTCGGGGCCCATGCTGGCACCGCGGGCGCCGGCGCCGATGTCGGTCGGCACGCCGATCAGGGAGACGTTTCTGAGTTGGGTCATGGTTTGGTGGCGCTCGCGGGCGCGGCGAGTTCGGGTTGGGATTCGAGCAGGCCCCAAGCTTCTTCAGCCGTCTCGACGTAGTGGAAGAGCTGCTGGTCCTCGGGCTTGATCATGCCGGTCTCGACCAACCACTCGATGTTGAGGAGCTTGGTCCAGAACTCGCGGCCGAACAGCAGGATGGGTCGCGGCCGGCTCTTCTTGGTCTGGATCAAGGTCAGCGTCTCGAACAGTTCATCCAGCGTGCCGAAGCCGCCCGGGAAGCAGACCAGGGCCACGGCGCGCATCAGGAAATGCATCTTGCGCAGGCCGAAGTAGTGGAAGCGGAAGCACAGCTCCGGCGTGATGTAGGGGTTGGGGTACTGCTCGTGCGGCAGCACGATGTTCAGGCCGACGCTCTTGCCGCCCACCTCGTAGGCACCGCGGTTGCCGGCTTCCATGATGCCGGGGCCGCCGCCGGTGGCGATGACGACATGGTTGCCGCGCTCGGTGCAGGCGCTGGTGGCGATCTGGGCGAAGCGGCGCGCCTCTTCGTAGTAGCGGCTCATGGCGAGATGGCGACGCGCGCGCAGGGCGCCTTCCTCGTCGCCGCGGTCCTCGGCCACGGTCAGCAGGGCCTGGGCGGCTTCTTCAGACAGGATGCGGGCGCTGCCGAAGATGACGATGGTGGATTTGACGCCCTGTTCGTTCTGCAGCAGCTCGGGCTTCATCAGCTCCAGCTGCATGCGCACGGCGCGCATGTCCTGGCGCAGCAGGAAGCTCTCGTCCTTGAAGGACAGGTTGTAGGCGGCGCCCGGACCGTCGTAGTCGGGGTGGGGAGGCAGGTCGCGGCACTCTTCCTTGGCAGTGGGGAAGTTGCGCGTCGGGACGTCGGTGGGCTTCATGGGACGAAAAGAGATTGTGGGCAGGTCTGCGCTGGATTTTCCGCCCCATTCAGAGGCGGTCGCGGGATTTCATCCAGCGCTGCAGACGCTGCATTCAGGGTCACGCTGCATCGCGATTTCGCTCCACTGCATGCGACGGCCGTCCAGCATCAGCAGGCGCCCAGCCAGGGGCTCGCCAATGCCGGCCAGCAGCTTCAGGGCCTCGGCGGCCTGCAGGCTGCCGACGATGCCGACCAGCGGCGCGAACACGCCCATGGTCGAGCAGGCGACGTCCTCGAAGCCGGACTCGGGCGGGAACAGGCAGGCGTAGCAGGGCTGCTCGCGGGAACGGCTGTCATAGACGCTGATCTGGCCGTCGAAGCCGATGGCCGCGCCCGAGACCAGCGGTTTGCCGTGGTGCACGCAGGCGGCATTGACGAGGTGGCGGGTGGCGAAGTTGTCGGTGCAGTCGATGACGACGTCGGCGCGCGGGACTTCCTCGTCGAGCAGGGCGGCGTCGGCCTTGCGTGCGACGGTGCGCACCTGCACGCCGGGGTTGAGCGCCACCATGCGCGCCGCAGCGGATTCGACCTTGAGCAGGTCCAGGCTGGCCATGTCGTGGGCGATCTGGCGCTGCAGATTGGTCAGCGACACCGTGTCGTGGTCGACCAGGGTGATGCGGCCGACGCCGGCCGAGGCCAGGTAGAGGGCGACCGGCGAACCCAGGCCGCCGGCGCCGATGACGAGGGCGCTGGCATCGAGCAGGCGCTGCTGGCCTTCGATGCCGATCTCGTCGAGCAGCAGGTGGCGGGAGTAGCGCAGCAGGTCGTCGTCGGTCATGGTGACGGCAGGATAGCCCCGTCAGGCCAGAGGGGCTCGGCCATGCTGCGCCGCATGGCCTCGATGAAATAGCGCAGCCGCGCCGTGGGCGCCGGCGGGTTGGGATAGAGCAGGTGGACGGGCAGGTCGGGCCCGCGCCAGCGCGGCAGCAGGTGCACGAGGCGGCCCTCAGCAATGTCCTGGCGCACCGACCAGCCCGACAGCAGGGCCGCGCCCAGGCCCAGGCGGGCCGCCTCGCGGGTGGCGTAGAGGCTGTCCGTTGCCAGCACCGGCCGGATGGGCAGGCGCTGGCGCACGCCGTCGTCGCGCTCCAGCTGCAGCTCCTGGCGGTAGAAGGTCGAGATCGCAATCCATGGCAGCTGGGCCAGCGCATCAGGCCCCTCGATGTGGCGCCCGGCCAGCAACTCGGGCGAGGCCACCAGCACGCGCGGCACGCTGGCCAGCGGGATGGCGACGACGGCCCCCTCGGCCGTGCCGCCGACGCGGATGGCGCAGTCCAGGCCCTGCTCGATGAAATTGGGCGTCGCGTCGTTCAGCAGCCAGTCGATGCGCAGGCCCGGCGCGGCCTTGAGGGCCTGGACCAGCGGCGCGATCAAGTGCTCCTGGCCGAAAGCATGCGGTACCTGCACGCGCAGCAGGCCCTCGGGCAGGCCGGGCTCGGCACGCAGCGACTGCTCGAAACACTCCCAGTCCGTCGCCAGGGCCTTGGCCCGGGCATAGGCACGCTCGCCCGTCTCGGACAGGCGCAGCGCATGGGTGGAGCGCTGGACCAGCGGCTGGCCGAGCTGGCGCTCCAGCGCCTGCAGCCGGCGGCTGACCGTGGGCTGGGTGGTGCCGAGCTGGCGCGCCGCCGCGGACAGGCTGCCGGCCTCGACGATGCGGATGAAGGTCTGCATCAACAACAGGCGATCAATGGGGCTTTTTGACGTCATGGGAATCGGTGCGAGAGGGGCTGCGCGGGTGCAGGACTAGGCGCCGCGCTGAAGCCCGGGCTGGTTGCCCGGGCAAGGCGCGCAACAACGCCATGCGCCCACGCAGCCCCTCTCCCGAAGGGTTGTCACTCAAAAGCCCGCGCGCG
>FTCT01002521.1_pt1 | contig 108607 bp, 101 predicted proteins | sample 1658881 | NCBI WGS metagenome assembly FTCT01 (sample SAMEA3914864, study PRJEB12502) | metagenome | biome: forest; material: soil | place: USA | collected 2012-03-12 | depth 0.3 m | reverse complement strand
TGGGTTCGAAGGACCGGCCCGACGCGATCCGCGAAAACCGCCGCCGCGTAGCCGCCGCTTTCGATCAGCCGGAAGAGCGTCTCTTAAGCCTCTACCAGGTCCATTCGGCGACAGCGGTCGAGGTTTCCGGACCGTGGGCGGCCGACGCCCGTCCCGAGGCCGACGGCCTGGTCACCACCACGCCCGGCCTGATCCTGTCGGCCCTGTCGGCCGATTGCGCGCCGCTCTTGTTCGCCGACGCCGAAGCCGGCGTCATCGGCTCTTGCCACGCCGGATGGAAGGGCGCGCTTTACGGCGTCATCGAAAACACCATCACCCTGATGGAAACAAAGGGCGCCGCGATCCCGCGCATCCGCTGCGTCGTCGGCCCCTGCATCGCGCAAGCCTCGTACGAGGTCGGCGCCGACTATGCCGACACCTTCGCGCAGGCCGATCCCGACAGCCCGGCCTTCTTTATACCGGGCGCCGCGCCCGACAAGCGCATGTTCGACCTGCCCGGTTATTGCCTGATGCGGTTGAAGCGCGCCGGCGTCACGCACTGCGCCGCCACGGGCCACGACACGCGTGCCGACGCCGCCCTCTTCTTCTCCAACCGCCGCGCCTATCTCAACGGCGAACCCGACTACGGCCGCCTCACCTCCTGCATCATGCTGAGGCCGCAATGACACCGTCCGACGTCGTCAAGGCACAGCTCGACGCCTATAATGCCAGGGATATCGACGCCTTCATGCAGCATTGGGCGGACGAGGCGCGCATGTATGCGCACCCGGACACGCTGCTGTGCGAAGGCCAGGCCGCTATCCGCGCGCGCCACGCCGAGCGATTCAAGGAGCCCGACCTGCACGCCCGCCTGATCGACCGCCAGGTCATCGGCGACACCGTCATCGACCGCGAACGCGTCACGCGGACCTTCCCGCAAGGCCGCGGCGAAATCGACGTGATCGGCATCTATGAAGTGACGGCCGGAAAGATCACGCGCGTCTGGTTCATCAGCGGCCCACCGGAATTCCAAAAGGCAGCAATCGTCGAATAGTCTTAGGCTTGGTCGCATTTCCCACGCCCGGCCAGCCCCACCCGCGCTGGATAGGCTCATTATTTTACGGTTTTGCGACGAAATGGACTTGTGGCTGCGGCAACCCCTGCTAAAAGCCCGCCGTGAAAGCGCACTTATGTCTTTGAATAGGTCTCCCATGAAACTGCTTGCCGCCAACTCCAACCGGACCCTGGCCCAGGCCATCGGCGACTATCTCGACATTCCGCTCACCAAGGCGCGCGTCCAGCGCTTCCTCGACAAGGAAATCTTCGTCACCATCGACGAAAACGTGCGCGGCGAAGACGTCTTCGTCATCCAGTCGACCAGCTATCCCGCCAACGACAACCTGATGGAACTCCTGATCTGCATCGATGCGCTGACCCGCGCCTCGGCCAAGCGGATCACCGCCGTCATCCCCTACTTCGGCTATGCCCGCCAGGACCGCAAGACCGGCGGCCGCACGCCGATCTCGGCCAAGCTGGTGGCCAATATCATCACCCGCGCCGGCGCCCACCGCGTCCTGACCATGGACCTGCACGCCGGCCAGATCCAGGGCTTCTTCGATATCCCGACCGACAACCTGGTCGCCATCCCGTTCATGGCCAAGGATATCAAGGCCAACTATCCCGACCCGCACGAACTGATGATCGTGTCGCCCGACGTCGGCGGCGTGGTGCGCGCCCGCGCCCTGGCCGACCGTCTCAATGTCGACCTGGCCATCGTCGACAAGCGCCGTCCGCGCCCGGGCGAATCCGAAGTGATGAACATCATCGGCGACGTCACCGGCCGCCGTTGCATCCTGTTCGACGACATCGTCGATTCCGCGGGCACCCTGTGCCACGCCGCCAAGGCCCTGATGGAGCGCGGCGCCAAGACGGTGTCGGCCTATGTCAGCCACGGCGTCCTGTCGGGCCCGGCGCTCGACCGCGTCGCGGATTCGGTTCTGAGCGAACTGGTCATAACCGACTCGATCGAAGCGACCGACGCCATCCGCGCCCACCCCAAGATGCGCATCGTCGGCGTGGCGCCGCTGATCGGCGAAGCCATCCGCCGCATCGCCAACGAAGAATCGGTGTCGAAACTCTTCGATTGATCATCAAGACTTTTTGATCGTGGCCGGTCATTTCATTGATTGACGCCTTTCCGGCGTTTTCCTAATCGATTCCTTATCCGGGGCCGGGACGCCGCCGGCCTGCGTTGGTGCCTTAATTTGGGCGCTTTCGTGGGGCTTCCCTTGGGCAGCAAATCGTCCCCGCAAGAGACGTATCCGAAAATAACGCCGGCAAATGTCGCCGCGCCTTTACAATTTCCGGCCATAACGGCCCATCCAATCCAATTCTTCCGCCTTAAGGAGTTGCGTATGAAGTTGTCAGTGTCCAAGGGACATGCCTACGGTTTCCTGGCGTGCAGCCTTTTTGCCCTTGGTTTGACGCTGGCCGGCTGCGCCACCGACGCGCCCCCGCCACCGCCCCCTCCGCCGCCACCCGCGCCCGCAGGCCCGCCGGTCGCCCTCAGCTCGCAGGTCTCCGACGCGGCCGCGGCCTACGTCGCCTATGTCGAGCAGGCGCGCAGGCTGCCGGCCAATTTCGCCGACGGCGCCTCGGTCCAGGCCGAGCTTCAGGCCGGCGAATCGTATGAGCCGACGCAACTCGCCCGCGGCGCGGTCGCCTACGGCGCCATCGTCGCCATGCAGGAGCCGTCGTTCCGCAGCGCGCTGCGCGCCTACGCCGCCGATCCGGCCGCCCGCGCCGACATGGTGCAGAAGCTGCTCGGCAATCCGTATTACGCCGCGGGCCTGCCGTCGGCCAATATCGCCGCCCGCCGCGTCATCCTGGCCCTGTCGACCGACGGCCAGTCGATCTACAAGGCCGGCGCCGCCGTCAAGCAATCGGCCTACGACATCCAGCGCCAGGCGTGGTCGAAGGAATTCGTCAACGGCCGCGACGAGCGCCTGGCCCTGGCCAAGCAGAACTCGGTCACGCTGAAGAGCATCCAGTCCGACGAGAGCGCCAAGCTCCTGGCGGCGGCCCTCAGCGGCGAAGGCCTGGTCACCCGCGCCCACACCGGTGAAGCGACCGGCGACGCCTCGGTTGGCGGCAGCCCGCTGCCGGCCGGCAGCAATGCCAGCTCGGGCGCCCCGACAGCGACCGATCCGGCGCCCGCCGCGTCGTCGGCCAATCCGGCCGCGGCGCAGGTCAACGACCCCAACGCCAATTTCGGCCGCCCCGATCTGTTCGACCAACCCTACACCCAGACCGTCAACCGCGCCCTGACCATCGCGGCGGTCGCCATCCTGGGCGAAGGCGGCGACAACAACGCCCAGAACCTGGTGTCGCTGCTCGACGAAGGCGACGGCGCGCGCTGCCTCAATATGAGCAAGCTCAACCTCTACCAGTGCCTGGCCGTGGCCAAGCCGCACTATGAGGACGTCTTCTGCCTGGGCCAGCACGTGCTGATGGATACCGGCCAGTGCCTGGGCAAGATGTCGAGCAACGCGCTCAGCTTCGAGCCCGTGCGCAATATCGGCTTCAATGACGACGGCACGGTCGCCCACGCCGACGCCGAGCCCTATCTGAAGCCCGAACCCACGGTGAAGTGCAAGAAGGGCAAGAAGTGCAAGGCCGCGCCCTCGGGCGCCAAGGCCGCCACCACCAAGAGCTCGACGAAGAGCACAAAGAAGAAAAAGGGCTGATTGTCCTTCCATTCCGCAAAATGCGCCGAAGGCAACTTCGGCGCATTTTTTATTGAGAAATGGGCGTGAGAGGCGGTTGCGTCCCCGGACGGAGTCGTGTATGTCCCGCGCTCTTGAAATTTTCGCGCTGCGCCCAAGCGGCCGCGGCGCTCTTTTCTGTTTGAGGATGAAGGCTCATGGCCGAGATTGTTCTGGACGTCGAAGTGCGTGAGCGCACCGGTACCGGCGGCGCCCGCGAAGTTCGCAATGCCGGCAAACTGCCGGGTATCCTGTACGGTGGCAACCTGGGCCCCGTGCCGATCGCCGTCAGCCTGAATGAATTCAAGAAGGCGCTTTACACGGGCAAGCTGGCCGGCCACCTGGTTACGCTGAAGTACGGCACCGAGACCCAGAAGGTCATCGCCAAGGCGATCGACTTCCACCCGGTCACGGACATCCCCACCCACTTCGACCTGATGCGCGTCGACGAGCACGCCAAGATCCGCATCGCCGTCCCCGTGCACTTCAAGAACCACGAAGCTTCGCCGGGCCTGAAAAAGGGCGGCGCGCTCAACGTTTCGGTCCACGAACTGGAAATCCTGGTTCCGGCCGACCACATCCCGGAAGACATCATCGTCGACCTGACCGGTTTCGAAATCGGCCACAGCGTCCACGTTTCGGACCTCAAGCTGCCGTCGGACGTCACCGCCGTGCTCAAGGGCGAAGCCGTCATCGCATCGGTTCGTTCGTCGGGCGCCAGCCAGAGCGAAGACGCCGCCTCGGCCTCGGAAGGCTGATGCCACGGGGCGTCCTCGCCCCTTCACATGCTACGATAGAAAAGACTCGTCCGACGGATGGGTCTTTTTTATTGAAGCGGGTCTCTTTGTCCGGAGTGCTGTCATGCATCTTATCGTCGGCCTCGGCAATCCGGGCGCGCAGTACGCGAAGAACCGGCACAATATCGGCTTCATGATGGTCGATGCCCTGATCGCGTCCGGCGGATTCAGCCCGGAAAAGAAAGCGTTCGACGGCGTCGTCTCCGAGGGACTGATCGAAACCGCAAAGGGTCCGCAGAAGATTTTGGCGCTCAAGCCTCAGACATATATGAATAATTCCGGCCTGAGCGTCGCCAAGGCCTTGCAGTTCTACAAGCTGAAGCCCGAACAGATCACCGTCTTCCACGACGAGCTCGACCTGGCGCCGGGGCGGCTGCGCATGAAGATGGGCGGCGGCCACGCCGGACATAATGGCCTGCGGTCCATCATGGCGCACATCGGCCCCAACTTTATGCGCGCGCGCCTGGGGATAGGTCATCCCGGCGCCAAGGAGCTGGTGCACAACTGGGTGCTGGCGGACTTTGGCAAAAGCGATCACATCTGGGTCGAAGCCCTTGATGACGCTTGCGTTCGCGCGCTTCCCATGCTGTTTTCGGGTGCGCCCGATGCGGCAGATCGCTACCAGGCGGAAGTCATGCGCCTGGCGCCTGCCCCTAAGTTCGATGCCCGCCAATTGGCGGCGCAAAAGCCGCAGTAATGTTACTTTTTATGGTAACGAAAGGCCTAAGTGTGAAAGTCGGGATTGATTTTCGTCGCTATTTTGCCCCATTGTCGTGCGAGCGGAAGGGCGCTTGGGGAATGGTCAGGGCATAATCAGTGGCACACGGGACTCTGTCAGACGAAAGATCGACAGACCACGGCGCGCAGCCCTTACCGGCTGAACGCAGGGTGGTGCTGGCTACCCATGGGTCGCTGGGCGATCTGCATCCATTCATCGCGCTGGGTCGTGCGCTGGCCGACAAGGGCTGTCACGTATCCCTGGCCTCGCACCCGGACTACCGGCCCAAGGTCGAGACCGCCGGTCTTAACTTTATTCCCTACGGCATCAGCCGCGACGACTACGTCGAGACCCTGCGTCTGCGCCCGGCCGAAATCGTCAAACGCATCTCGTCCGACCACGGCTTCCTGATCCGCCGCCTGATCGCCCCCTATCTGGAACGATCGATTCGCGACATCCAGCCCATCGTCAACGACTGCGACATCGTCCTGGGTTCGCCCTTCGCCTATGGCGCGCACATCGCCGCCTCGCTGGCCGGCAAGCCTTTCACGACGGTAGCGCTGCAGCCGACCGTGATGATGTCGCGCTACGACCCGCCCAAGATCAAGCAGGCGCCTTTCATCCTCTCGCCGCAGTCGAAGCTGGCCGCCGCCTATAACCGCCTGATCATGAAGACCGGCGAAAAGTTCATGGCCGCCAGCCATATCGAGGTCATGGCCATCTACCGCCGCTACGGCCTCAATCCGACGATCGGCCTGGGCGGAATCGTTTCGGATCACCAAACGATCGCCTTCTATTCCAAGGTCCTGCAGGACATCCAGCCGGACTTCCCCGCCAATACCGAAATCGTCGGCTTCCCCTTCCACGACAGCGAATCGGGCACGACGCCGACCCTGCCGGCCAAGCTCGAAGCCTTCCTCGACTCGGGCCCCGCCCCGCTGGTCTTCAGCCTGGGTACCTGGGTCGTCTATGGCGGCGAGCTCTTCTACCGCCGCGCCGTCGATGTCGCCAAGGCACTGGGCGAGCGTTGCGTCATCCTGGTGGGCGGCGAGAGCCCCCTGCTCAACGAAGACTTCGGACCGGACGTCTGCGTCATCGGATATGCGCCGCACTCCCTGCTTTTCCCGCGCTGCAAGGCCGTGATCCACCACGGCGGCATCGGCTCCACGGCCCAGGCCCTGCGCTCGGGCCGTCCGCAGCTGGTCACGCCGGTCTTCGGCGACCAGTTCGACAACGCCTTCCGCCTGGCCAAGTCCGGCGCCAGCCTGACGCTGAACTACGACAAGTGGCGCAAGAACGCCGCCGTCAAGCAGATCCGCGATCTTCTGGCCAGTCCCGCGATCGCCGCCCAGGCGGCGGCCTGCGCCGTGATGCTGGCGGCCGAGGACGGCGCCCGCCGCGCCGCCGATGTGGTGCTCGGCTCGATCTAAGGTCTAAGATTTAGCCCCGGATAGCACGGATGGCGCTGGCGCGCCCGACACGGATAAGAAAAGCGCGAGCGCGTCGTCCATTCTCATCGTGGCACCGGCGGCTCTTCTACTCAGTCCATCCGTGTCGCCGCGAAGCGGCGTATCCGTGTCATCCGTGGTTAAATCCTAACCGGCGCAATCCGCCTGTTCCGTGGCTAAAACCAATATTGACGTTCCCTTCCGTGCCGTTTTGCTCTAGGGAAGCGGCCATATTCGTTTCCCGAGACCCATAATGGCCCTTAAAGTCGCTATCGTCGGGCTGCCGAACGTCGGCAAGTCGACCCTGTTCAACGCCCTGACCCAGACGGCGGCCGCCCAGGCCGCCAACTATCCCTTCTGTACCATCGAGCCCAATACCGGCGACGTCGCCGTCCCGGAGCCGCGCCTGGCCGTCCTGGCCGAAATCGCCGGCTCGAAGGAAATCATCCCGGCGCGCATCAACTTCGTCGATATCGCCGGCCTGGTGCGCGGCGCGTCGAAAGGCGAAGGCCTGGGCAACCAATTCCTGGCCAATATCCGCGACTGCGACGCCATCACCTACGTGGCGCGCTGCTTCGTCGATACCGACATCACGCACGTCGAAGGCCGCATCGACCCGATTTCGGACCTCGAAATCATCGAGACCGAGCTGATGCTGGCCGACCTGGAAAGCCTCGAAAAGCGCCTGCCGCAGCTCGAAAAGCGCGCCAAGACCGGCGGCGACAAGGAAGCGGCGATCACCGTGTCGCTGATCAACGCGGCGCTGGGCTACCTGCGCGACGGCCGCCCTGCCCGCCTGGCCGTCGAAAACGGAAAGGTCAGCAAGGAGGACATGAAGGCCTGGAACATGCTCCAGCTCCTGACGTCGAAGCCCGCGCTCTACTGCTGCAATGTCGAGGAAGGCGCCGCCGACAAGGGCAACGATCTTTCGGCGAAGGTGGCCGAACGCGCGAAGGCCGACCACGCCAACAGCGTCGTCATCTCGGCGCAGATCGAGTCGGAAATCGCCATGCTCGACGCGGCTGAGCGCCAGGAATTCCTCGAGACCCTGGGCCTTGAAGAACCCGGCCTCAACCGCCTGATCCGCGAAGCCTACAAGCTTCTCGGCCTGCAATCCTACTTCACGGTCGGCCCCAAGGAGGCGCGCGCCTGGACGATCCCCGTGGGCTGCTCGGCGCCGCAAGCCGCCGGCGTCATCCATACCGACTTCGAAAAGGGCTTCATCCGCGCCGAAACCATCGCCTATGCCGACTACGTCCAGTTCAAGGGCGAAGCCGGGGCGCGCGACGCGGGCAAGTTCCGCCAGGAAGGCAAGGACTACATCGTCAAGGACGGCGATGTAATGAACTTCCGCTTCAACGTCTAAGCATGCCACGCAACCGTTCAGGCACGGCGGATACCGAGGAGGCCGTTGCAAAACTGCCCCTCCCCCATCTGAACGCGCTGATTGAACACGCGCTGAACGGCTATCAGACCGGCGGCTCTTCGCAGGGCCGCAAGTCTTTTTTCCAACGCCTGGTCTGGATGGAAGGGCTGCGCGAACAGCTGCACGGTATTGAAGCCCCGAAGCGCCGCTTCAACCGATGAGCGGGATTGTGGCATTCTCCCCATATTGACCCGCCTCCGCCCCGATCGTAGTTTGCCCGCGGTCCGGAGGGGGATAATCATGCGCACATGGCTGTTTTTGGCTTTGGCCGCCGTTGCGGTTGCGGGATGCGACAAACTGCCGGCAGCGCATCCCAAGGCGTCGCCGTGGCCGGATTTCAACCACCGCCTGCCCACGACCTACCGCCAGGCCGTTGCACTCAACGCCGGCGAGGCCGAGCGGCTCAAGGCGAATCCGGAGCTGGGATTGCGCGACGGCGAAACGCTCAAGATCTTCCATAACGGCCGGCTGATCCACACAGCCGTCAGCACCGACTGCGACAAGGTCGGGGCGGACCAGTGCCGGGGCTTCTACTTCATCGGGCCCGTCGCCGTGCTATCTCCGGTGACGCACAAGCTGGAGGCCTACGCCCAGGTCGGCGAGCTGTTTTACGAAGGCTCCGGCGGCTACGATATTCCCCTCGAAAACGGCAAGAGCATCCACACCGACGGCCAGGCCACGGGATCGCCGGACGGCCATTGGCTGGTCTCGGGCGAAGATGTCTTCGACGACCAGGACGGCAGGTCGAACCTGACGATCCATGACATGACGGCGCAAAAGCCGGATATCGTGTTCGCGCCGTCGTGCATGCCCAATGAATGGACAGGCCCTTCGCAATTTACGGCCCTGTGCGAGCAGTTCGAGGAGGCGGGCGATATCCGCTTCGAAGCCGTCGCCGCGCAAGGACCAGGCGGGCAGTGGACGCTGACCACCACCCGCATACTGTCCTACGAGCCGTCGGTGACGGCGACCGCGCCGATCGACCCGCACCGCGTCTATCCGGGCAAGGCCTATATCCCACAACCCTCGTCAAACTGACGCGGGCTCCGGCTGAAACACGGCTCCGCGCGACACCGCCTCCCAGTCCGCCAGATCTTTGAGCACGGCCACCGCGTGCGCGCGGATGCCGTCGAGCGCGTCGTTGCCGAGCGCCAGCCGCAGCGGCGGCGTGTCCGACCCGATCGCCTGGAAGACCGCCTGCGCCGCCTTGACGGGGTCGCCCGGCTGGGTGGCGTCCATGTCGTGGGCGAAGGCGCGCGTCGGCCCGACGCCGGCGTCGTAGGCGTCGATGACCGGCATGTGGCGTAAGGCTCCGCCGGCAAAGTCGGTGCGGAAGGCGCCGGGCTCGACGATCATCACCTTGATGCCCATACCTTTCACCTCGTCCGCCAGGGCTTCGCTCAGGCCCTCCAGAGCGAACTTGGTCGCTGAATAGGCCGAGAAGCCGGCGAACGACAATTGCCCGCCCATGGACGAGATATTGACGATCATGCCTGACGCTTGCGCCCGCATGACCGGCAGCACGGCGCGCGTCGTCTCGACGGCGCCAAACAGGTTGGTGCGAAAGACCGCCTGCCATTCCTCGGCCGGGGTTTCTTCCAGGGCGCCGACCAGGCCATAGCCGGCATTGTTGATCAGAACGTCGATGCGGCCGAAACGCCTCACGGCGGCGTCGACGGCCGTCTTGACGGTGTCGGGGCGGTCGACATCGAGGGCCAGCGGCAAGACGCGGTCGGGCGCCTGGGCGGCCAGCGCTTCGAGACGATCGAGGCGGCGCGCCGTGGCGACGACATTGTAGCCGAGGCGCAGCGCTTCTTCGGTGAAATGGCGGCCGAAGCCCGCCGAGGCGCCGGTGATGAAAACGGTCTTGGTCATGATTGTCTCTCCTGTCCTTGAGAACAAGGCCATCATGCCGCTGTCGCCATTGCATGATAATACGTTTCGAAATGCATGGATTATGCGATATAATTGCATAATGGATCGAAGTATTTTGCCGCACCTGCCTGTGGTCGCCGCCGTCGCGCGCCATTCCAGCTTTGCCCGCGCCGCCGCCGAGCTCCAGATGAGCCCTTCGGCGGTCAGCCACGCCGTGCGGATGGTCGAGACGCATCTGGGCCAGCCCGTTTTCCTGCGCACGACGCGCAGCGTCCGCCTGACCGATGCCGGACGCGACCTGCTCGACGCTGTCCTGCCCGGCCTGAGCTACCTGTCAGAGGTCTCGGAACGGCTACGCGCCGACCGAGGACGCGTGTCGGGGACGCTACGGCTCAATGTGCCCCGCGTCGCCCTGCCCCACCTGACGCCGATCCTGGTGCGCATAGCCGAGGCGCATCCAGAATTGACGGTCGAGGTCATCGCCGACGAGGCGCTCACCGACATCGTCGGCCTGGGCTTCGACGCCGGGGTGCGCCTCGGCAATATGATCGCGCAGGACATGGTCGCCGTGCGCCTGACGCCGCCGATGAACGCCGTCATGGTCGCGGCACCCGCCTATGCAGCCCGCCGCGGCCTGCCGGCAAGTCTCGACGCGCTTCAGCACCACGCCTGCATCGGTTACCGCCAGCTGGCTTCGGGCGGCATCTACGACTGGGACCTGAGCGACGGCGGCCATGATGTCGCGGTGCGCGTCTCGGGTCCCGTGCGAATCACCGACGGCCTCTATGCCCGCGAACTGGCGTTGGCGGGTATCGGTATCGCCTATGTCTTCGACTTTCAGGTCCGCGACGACCTCGCTGCCGGACGGCTGATCCAGGTCCTGCCCGACACGGCGATCGAGGAGCCCGGTTTCTTCCTCTATTTTCCCGAGCGCCAGCGCCATGCACCGAAGCTGCGCGCCCTGCTCGACCTGATCCGCACATGAAAAAAGCCCGCCGTTGCCGGCGGGCTTTCCCAGATTCAAAGTCTCAGGCGGTTACTTCGGCCGCAGTAGAACTCGGCAACGCATTAATGTTTGCCCTTCCAAACCTGACGATAGGCCAGATAGGTAACGCCCGCCATCAGCAGCAGATAGAACAGTACGGCCAGGCCGGTCTGCTTGCGTTCGACGGCGTGCGGATCAGACGCCCATTCGAGGAAGGCGGCGACATCGGCGGCTTCGTTTTCCACCGTCGACTTGCGGCCGTCGTCGAAGGTCACGCGGCCGTCCGACAGCGGAGGCGGCATGGCCAGGACGCCGCCCAGCGGCACCTTCTTGGGGTCGCCCTTCCACTGCGTCGCCAGCGAGCCGTGGACGTAGGGGTTGTAGTGCTGGCCTTCGGGAACCGTCAGGCCGGCCGGCGGCGCCTTGAAGCCCGACAGCACCGAGTAGATATAGCGGGCGCCGCCTTCGCGAGCCTTGGCCATGACCGACAGATCGGGCGGGATGGCCCCGCCGTTCGACGCCTTGGCGGCTTCATCGTTCTTGAACGGCGACGGGAAGCGATCCGACGGCGAGCCCTTGCGGGTCGTGTCGTCGCCCGTATCCGGGTCGATTTCCGCGACGTCGTATTCCGACGCGATCTGCTTCACGATCGGGTTGTCGTTCGGGTTCTTGTACTTCTCTTCGTAGAAGGGACCATCCTTCTGCGCGAGGTTGCGGAACGACAGCAGCTTCATCGAGTGACAGGCCGAGCAGACTTCGCGGTAAACCTTGTAACCGCGCTGCAACTGGGCCTGATCGAAGGTGCCGAACGGTCCTTCGAAGGTGAAGCCTTCCTTCGGGGCTTCGGGTTCCTTGAAACCCTCCCCCGCGAAGGCGTGCGAACCCGCCATCAGCGACACCGCGAGAACGGCGCCTGCGACGACCTTGAGACTCTTGGTCATAAACGTCATTGTTCTCCCCTCCCTTAGTGCTTTTTGCCGGCCAGGACGGCTTCGGAGATCGACGCCGGCAAGGGCAGAGGATCTTCCTTCAGGCCAATCCAGGGCATGATGATGAGGAAGAAGGCGAAGTAATAGGCCGTCAGGATCTGCGACAACAGCACGACCGACAGGCCGATCGGGCTGCCGTGGGCGTCGTCGCCCATCGAGAACACCATGTCCGTCGGCTTCTGGCCGCCGCACCAGCCCAGGCCGAGGCAGGCGATGACGAACAGGATGAAGAACCAGCGCATGACCGGGCGGTAGCGCATCGAGCGCACCTTGGAGGTGTCGAGCCACGGCAGAAGGAAGATGACCGCGATGGCGGCGAACATAAGCACGACGCCGATCAGCTTGGACGGGATCGGACCGATGTCGAAGACCATGCTGCGCAGGATGGCGTAGAAGGGCAGCATGTACCATTCGGGCACGATGTGGTTCGGCGTCTGCAGGGGGTTGGCCGGCACGTAGTTGTCGGCGTGGCCCAGCGCGTCCGGCGCGAAGAAGACGAAGACGGCGAACATGATCAGGAACAGGATCATGGCGAAGCCGTCCTTGATCGTCGCGTACGGCGTGAACGGAACCGTGTCTTCCTTCGACTTGATCTCGACGCCCGTCGGATTGTTCTGGCCGGTGACGTGCAGCGCCCAAACGTGCAGGACGGTGACGCCGGCAATGACGAACGGCAGCAGGTAGTGCAGCGAGAAGAAGCGGTTCAGCGTCGGCTGGTCGACCGAGAAGCCGCCCTGCAGCCAGGTCAGGATCGACGGGCCGACGACCGGGATCGCGCCGATCAGGTTGGTGATGACGACCGCGCCGTAGTAGGACATCTGTCCCCACGGCAGGACGTAGCCCATGAAGGCGGTGGCGATCATCAGGAAGTAGATGACGCAGCCGAGCAGCCACAGCACTTCACGCGGCGCCTTGTAGGAGCCGTAATAGAGGCCGCGGAACATGTGGATGTAGACGGCGAAGAAGAACATCGACGCGCCGTTGGCGTGCGTATAGCGAATCAGCCAGCCGTAGTTGACGTCGCGCATGATGCGCTCGACGCTGTTGAAGGCCAGGTCCGCGCTGGCCACGTAGTGCATGGCCAGGATGACGCCGGTGATGATCTGGATGCCGAGGCACAGCGACAGGATGCCGCCGAACGTCCACCAGTAGTTCAGGTTCTTCGGCGTCGGATAGTCGACGAAGCTGTCGTAGCCGAGGCGGATGATGGGCAGGCGCGCGTCCAGCCACTTTTCGATGCCCGTCTTGGGCTCATAGGTCGATTTATGCTCGCTCATCGCTATCAGCCCACCTTGATCTTGGTGTCGGAGAGGAAGGTGTATTCCGGAACCTCGAGGTTCTTGGGGGCAGGCCCCTGACGGATGCGGCCCGACGTGTCGTACTGCGAACCGTGACAGGGGCAGAACCAGCCGCCGAAGTCACCGGCGCCGAAGTTCGGCACGCACCCCAGGTGGGTGCAGACGCCGACGAGGATGAGGTACTTTTCGTGACCCTTTTTGACGCGGTCCGAATCGGGCTGCGGGTCGCGGAAACCTTTCCAGTCCGCGTCCTGGGCTTCCTTGATTTCCTTGGCCGTGCGGTAGCGCACGAAGAGCGGCTTGCCGCGCCACTTGACGACGACCTGCTGGCCTTCGGCGACTTTCGACAGATCGTATTCGATGGACGCAAGCGCGAGCGTGTCGGCGGCCGGATTCATCTGCCCGATCAAGGGGATGGCGGCCATCGCGGCCGCTCCGGCGGCACCTGCCGCCGCCGCGATATAGATAAAGTCGCGCCGGTTGGGGTCCTTGTACTCCCCGATCGACGCGTGATTCTGCCCAGGTTCGCTCACCTTGCCACCTCTTCGTTACCTCTCGCGCCCTGCCGGCCCTTGCGGGTCGTCCGCGCCACGCCACTTATATGAGTCGTTGTCGCGTTCGGCCGGACGCCGAAGCTACATAGACGAATTTTTAAAAAGCTCAAACGCTCCCGTGCCGCAATTCGCTTTTCCGGGCAAGGCCCGGCACGAATTGCCGCTGAGAACGCGGCCTGCGTAGATAACGTCGTCTATAAACACAATTATGCCGCATGTCCAAACGCCGATTTGCCGTTTTTCGCGCAATGACGCCGAACATCGCAAAGTCAGTGCCAGCCTGCTGTTCGGGCTGGACGAAGCGCGCTATTTCTTGGCAATAGGCGCGAATCATCGGTTTGCGGAGTAACCCCATGCGCCTGGCCCTTTATCAGCCCGATATCCCGCAAAATCTCGGGGCTTCCATTCGCCTGTGCGCCGCCTTCGAAGTCGATCTCGACATTATCGAGCCCTGCGGCTTTCCGCTCAGCGACAAGGCGATACGCCGCGCGGCCATGGATTACGGCCAGTGCGCCAAAGTGTCGCACCACGCCGGGTGGGAGCCCTTCCTCGATTTTCGCCGCGCGGCGCTGCCGCCCGAAACGCGGCTGATTCTCTTCACGACGAAGGGGGGCCGGCCCTTAACGGACTTCGTTTTCCGCCCCTCCGACGTCCTCCTGATGGGCCGGGAAAGTGCCGGCGTCCCCGAAGACGTCCATGACGCCGCCGACGCCCGGGTCTTCATTCCCATCAGCGCCGCCGCGCGGTCGATCAACGTCGTGACGGCGGCCGCCATCGGGCTGGCCGAAGCCCTGCGACAAACGAACAGCTTTCCGGTTCGCGGCTGAAGGGATAAGACGGCACCATGACGCAAGCAGCCCCCCTTTCCGCCGATATCCTGTCGCATCGCCAGCACGCGGCTTCCGCCTGGTTCCGCCGTTTGCGCGATGCCATCTGCCAGGCCTTCGAGGCCTTGGAGACCGAAGCGCCCGACACGCTTTACCCCGGCACGCCCGGCCGCTTCGAGCGCACGCCGTGGGACCGTCCGGAAGGCGGCGGCGGGGAGATGTCCGTCATGCGCGGCCGGCTGTTCGAAAAGGTCGGCGTCCACATCTCGACCGTGCACGGCAGCTTTTCGCCGGAATTCGCCAGGACCATCCCGGGCGCCGCCGAAGATCCGCGTTTTCACGCCACGGGCATTTCGCTGATCGCGCACCTGACCAATCCGCACGTCCCGGCCGTGCACATGAATACGCGTTTCATCTCGACGACCCGAAGCTGGTTCGGCGGTGGCGCCGACCTGACGCCCCTGATGGCCGCCGACCGCCGCGACGACGCGCCCGACGCCCTTGCCTTCCATGGGGCTTTCAAGGCCGCGTGCGATCGGTTTGACGAAAGTTATTACGAGCGTTTCAAGGCCTGGTGCGACGAATATTTCTATCTGCCGCACCGCGACGAGCCGCGCGGCACGGGCGGCATTTTTTACGATCACCTCGATAGCGGCGACCACGAGACCGATTTCGCCTTCACGCGCGCGGTAGGCGAAGCCTTCCTGGCCATCTATCCGCAGATCGTGCGGGGCCGCATGAACCAGGCCTGGAGCGAAGACGACCGTGAAGCGCAACTGATCCAGCGCGGCCGCTATGTCGAATTCAACCTGCTCTACGATCGCGGCACGTTGTTCGGGCTGAAGACCGGCGGCAATGTCGCATCGATCCTGTCGTCGATGCCGCCCGTGGTGAAGTGGCCTTAGGGCTCTAAGCCGGCAGGTTGACGAGCAGCGTCATGACTATCAGCGCAAGGGCGCACATGGCAAATAGCGCGGCAAAACAACGGACTATGATAATGCCGAGGCGAATACTGAGCGGCATTTTGGGATGAAGTTGGACGAACGCCAATTGCCACAACAAGGTTGGGTCGGTCAGAACTGATCTTATGCGCTCCTGCTTGTCATCCCAGACCTTGGGCGCAATGACGGTGTTGTACCAGTCGGCATAGGCATTCCAGGTACAAAGGAAAACGATCGCGTAGATGGCTATTGGAACCACAATCGCCGCCAGAATGATGTCGTCAACCGGAATAGCCATGGTTCCCCCTTGCCCTTGAAACCATAATCCCTTCCGCGCTGCCCGGCAAGCGAAGCGCTCCTACCGGAAAACCAAATTCACGTCGCGGCAGGCCACCTTGACCGCGCCCCATTCGCCGTCGAGGTAATAGCCGTCAGGCCCGCATTCGAAGCCGTCGATTTCGCCGAGATCGACATTGCCCATGCCGTCGAAATTGCGTGCCTCGAGATTGCGCTCGACCCAGGTCACGCGGATATCGCCGGAAAAAACCAGCCGGGCGGTCCGATAGCAATAACGCAGGTCTTCGGGCGGCGGACGATACAACGGATGTTCGTCGGTCAGTACGGCGTCGAGGTCGAAGAACAGGCTGTCGTCACCCTCATGGATGCCCAGCACGAAACTGTCTTCGAGGTAGATGCTCTTCAGGTCTTCGACGACTTCGTAATAGGGATGGGTTCCGTTCATGCGCCCAGGAACTTCGAAATGGCGCCCAGCACCTCGGCGCGATGGTTCTCGCCCTTCAGGCTGTCCACAGCCTTATCCACAAGGTCCTCCGAAATGCGGACACCACGCCGGCTGATCAGCAGGTCGCTGGCGAAGCGCTCGCAGAATTCGGGATGGCACTGAAAGGACAGGGCCTTGCGGTCGGTGTACCAAAGCGCGCCGTTGGGCGTAAACTCGGATCCGGCAAGGCGTACAGCCGCATCGGGCTTCTGCACCACCTGGTCCTGATGCGTAACGGCGATACGGATGGCGGCGTGTTCCGCCTCGGGCCCGAACAGCTGCTTCCAGACGTCCTGGTCGTGGACCTCGTATTCGTGCAGCCCGACACCCCAGCCCTTATGCGACTTTTCCACATGCCCGCCCCAAGCCTGGGCCATGATCTGGTGGCCGAAGCATATGCCGACGACCGGAATGTCGCGGTGAAGCGCGCGCAGCCAGCCGATCAGCGCGCCTATCCACGGGTCGTCTTCGTAGACGCCCGATGGCGAGCCGGTAATCACGACGCCCTTGAGATGGCCGTCGGCATCGGGCAGTTCGCCCTGCAATGTCTTGAATACCCGGAAGGTCCGGCCCTCGCGCGCCAGGGTATCCTGGAACATGTCGGCATAGGTGCCGTACGTCTGGTCGAGGCCCGCCGGCGGAACGCCGGTCTCCAGGATGGCGATGTAGTCAGGATTACGCATCACTTTTATCGTCCGAATAAGCCCTATTTAGTTTGGCTTTTTGCCAATCCCGTCAAGGTTCCGGTCAATCACGCTTTGTGAAAAATCATGATTAAGCCATTCGGTTTCGATTTGCTTAAGATGCTCGCCCAACACCTTGCCGGGCTTGACGCCGCGCGCGATCAGGTCCGCGCCCTTGAGCGGGAAGACCGGAATCTCCATGGCGTCGATGTGCGCCAGCAGGCCGTGCGGCGAACGCCCCAAGTGCGCGGCGATGAGATAGACGGCGTCCTCGACCGCCAGACGTCCCACCCGATAGATCAATCGTTTCAGCACGCCTTCGTCGACCTCGGCCAGCTCGGCGGCGGCGCGGCCGGCGCTCAGAAGGCGGTCGTACAAGGCGTTGGAGAATTTCAGCCGTGCGTGGACCGCTTCCAACTGCGCTTCAGCGAGGCCGATACCGTTGTCGAGCAAGGCCATCAGCCGGCGCGGCATGTCAGGCGTCAGGCCGATCATCGCCGACAGCTCGGGCAGGGTCTTGGCATCGTGCGTCCAGCCCGGCAGGACGTGGTGCATGATGCCGCTGCCCGATAAGGTCTCAAACGCCTTGAGGGGATCCGGCAGCGCCAGAATCTTGCCGATCTCCTGCCAGATGCGCTCGCCCGACAGACCGTCGATTCCGCTCATCAGGCGGATGCAGGCGTCGAGCGATACGGGATCGAAGTCCTGCGCATATCCCGCCGAAAACCGGAAGAAGCGCAGGATACGCAGATAGTCCTCGCGGATGCGCTGATCGGCCTCGCCGATAAAGCGCACCCTGCCCGCGTGCGCATCTTCGACCCCGCAGCCGGTCGGATCGTAGACGGCGCCTTCGATATCGGCATAGAGCGCATTGAGATAGAAGTCGCGGCGCTGCGCGTCCTTTTCCCAGTCGGTGGTGTAACTGACCACGGCGCGGCGGCCGTCGGTCTCGACGTCCTCGCGCAAGGACGTGATTTCATAGAGTTGCGGCACGCCGTCGACATCGATCACCGCGGTGATGGTGCCGAACGGCTTGCCCGTCGGAACGCTCTTTATGCCCGCCGCTTTCAGCGCGGCTTCGGTCTCATCGGGCAGGAGCTGAGTCGAAAGGTCGAGATCGCTGATATCGCGCCCCATCAGGGCGTTGCGCACGCAGCCACCGACAAAGCGCACGCAGCCCTTTCCGCCCCGGGCTTCGAGAGCGGCGAAGACGGCGCGCGTGGCGGGCGCGCCCATATCGGCGGACAGGGTGATTTGCGTCATGCCGGAGGCTTACCGGCTAAGCCAGCCAAGATCAATCCGCGCGGGCGACCTCACCCGACAACGACACGCCGGGCTGAAGGTAATGGATCAGCACGCGGCGCGGATCGACCGGCCCCGGCAGGGTCAGGTCGGCGCGCTGGAAACCGAGCGATTCGAAATAGGCGGCATCGCCGACCAGAGCCACGGCGCGCAACCCGGCAGCGGCGGCGGCGTTCAGCGCCCGAAGGATCAGCTGGCGGCCCAGCCCCACCGAGCGGAATTCCGGCTCGACGACGATGGGACCGAGAAAGGCGATGGTTTCCGACGTATCCTCAGCGCGCACGACCACGGGCCACAGCCGGACGGAGCCGGCCAGGCGGCCGTTCTTCTGCGCGACGAAGCTGAGGTCCCGGTACGGCGTGGCGCCTTCACGCAGGCGCTCGGCCGTCTTGACGTATCGGCCCGGACCGAAGGCGCGGTCGGTCATTCCGATAATGTGCGCATCCATTTCGGGCGTCTCGGTCCCGATGGTGAAGCCCTGCACCAGGGTTTCGGAATCGCGGCTGTCCAAGGGCATGTCCGTTGACCTTCGCGGGCACTCCCGCAGGAAAAAAGAGCCGCGCCAATACGGTCAAACGGCGCACACGTCAAATCACAACATGCCAGCGGTTGTAACCGGTTATGGTGAAGGTTTTTGAACGCACCCTACCCGGCCTTGCTCATGAAGGCCGAAAAGGCCGCCATGGCTTCGGGACTGGTCAGCAGTTTACGAAAGACTTCGCCTTCGGCCTTCACGACCTCCCAGACGTCCTCTGCGTCGCGCAGGAAGGCCTTGGTGTGTTTCAACGCCGTAGGCGGCAGGCCCGCGACCTTCGCCGCCATTTCGCCGGCCACCGCATCGACATCCGCGGACGGCGCGACGCGATTGACCAGGCCCAACGACCTGGCGTCGTCCGCGCCGATCACCTCGCCCAGCGCCATCCAGGCAAAGGCGCGCTGATGGCCGATGCGCCGCGGCAGCAATAGCGTCGAGCCCGCTTCCGGCACCAGGCCGAGCTTGAGGAACGGCAGGCTCAAACGCACATCGTCAGCCACCACCACCAGGTCGCAATGCAGGAGCAGGGTCACGCCCACGCCGACGGCCTGGCCGCGCACGGCGGCGATCAAAGGCTTGTCGAAAAAGGTCAGCGCCTTCAGGAAACGGAAGACCGGCACGGCGTCGAGTTCGGCCGTCTGCAGCTCCGCCGCGCCTTGCGCGAAATCGAGGATGTCGTTGCCGGCGGAAAAGTCGTTGCCTTCCGCGCAAATGACGACGGCCCGTACGGCGTCGTCACCGGACGCCGCCTCCAGCCGCGCCGTCAGTTCCGAATACATGGCGCGCGTCAGGGCATTCTTCTTGTGCGGCCGATTGAGTCGCAGCCGCATCACGCCCAGGTCGATATCGCAAAGAACTTCGCCCATGGCGTGCCTCCCAAGCGCCCCCCGAAAAGTGCCCGGCACTTTTCGGATAAGCGCGACAAACAAAAAGCCCAATCTCCCTCCGATCCAATCGGACGGGAGGGAGATTAGTCTTACAATATTGGCCTATAGAGGTAACGTAAATTGACGTTCACGGCAACTATGACGCAAGGTCAAGTCCATTCCCACGTTATGACATAACGGCCCCTTGCCATCGCTTCGCCACATCCTGTAAATAGCGTCAGTTAACAAGAATACAGCCGCGCCAGCCGCGGCGGACTACAGGTTCTTCGCGCAACTTACAGAAAGTCGCCCCATGAAACTCACACATCTCGCCGAGCGGGTCCGGACCCTCGTCGTGGCCGCGGGCTTTGCCGTCGTGGCGTGCCTGGGCTCTACCCAGGCATTTGCCGCCGACACCAAGGCCAAGGTCGATCCGATGGCCGATGCCGCCACCATCATCGCCACCAAGACGATCGCCTGCGAACCCACGGCCGCCAAGCTTCTCGGATCGGCCGACATGGCCAAGGCCGACGGCGCCAAGGCCAAGGCGAACATCTACGAAATCGGCTGCAAGACCGGCCCGGGCTTCGTCGCCTTCGCGTTTTCGCCGACCGAAATCCAACTGGTGGTCACCTGCGCCGAAGCCTTCGAAGCGCACAAGAAGAACCCTCAGGGCGTCATCTGCGCCCTGCCCGAAAACACGCCGCCGTACAAGTGGCTGACGCCGGTGGCTCAGTCGCTGATCCCGGGTTGCGACGTCAACAATGCCCGCCTGGTGGGTTCGAGCAAGGTCGAGCCGATCGACCGCTACGAAGTCGGCTGTACCGGCAAGGCCGGCGGCATGATCGACTATCCCCAGTTGGGCAAGACGGCGCAGACCAGCGTCAAGAGCTGCCTGATCTTCGAAGGCGCTGCGGCCTGTCAGTTCACCACCAAGGACCAGATCATGGCCAGCATGGCGCCGCTGTCGTCCAAGGCCGATCCCAAGTGCCAGGTCAAGGACGTCCGCTTCGTCGGCGCCTCGGCCAGCGAGGATTCGATTTTCTATGAATTCGGCTGCTCGAACCAGGCCGGCTTCATGGTCCAGACCAAGTCGGACAACACCTATGTCAAGACCATCCCCTGCGGCTCCGCGGCCGGCATCGCCGGCGGCTGCACGCTGACCGACATGGGCGTCGCCGCCAACGGCCAGAAGGGCTACTACACCACGACCCTCAAGACCGCGGGCATCACCTGCAACGTCACGGACTACAACCTGATCGGCCAGCAGGAAAGCAGCAAGCGCGACTATGTCGAGTTCAAGTGCCCCGAACAGAAGTGGGGCCTGATCGGCTTCGTTCCGCAACCCGGCTCGTCCGCCGGCGTCCGCGTCAACGACTGCTTCATCGACCAGCTGAGCCGCAAGAGCTGCACCTACGTCACCGCCGACCAGCTCAAGGCCCAATGGGACGTGCTGATCAAGGCGGCCGAGCCGACCAAGGGCTGCGACGTCGCCGAGGTCCGCTATATCGGCGAATCGTCTGCCGTGCCCAGCGGCGTCATCGCCGAACTGGCCTGCAAGAACAAGCGCGGCTACATCGTCGTCGCCAGCACCGACCGCACCAAGCTGGAACTCGATACGCCCTGCCGCATCGCCAAGGCGCACAAGGACGAGCAGCAGTGCGAAATCAAGGACAACGGCACCTATAACGAATAGGTCCCGCCGTCTTTTCGGAACAGCGCCCGCGGAGTTCGCTCCGCGGGCGTTTTTTTATGTCCAAAGGCGGCGACCTGGCCTATTCAAGGCACGCCAAACCGATGGAGCTGCCCATGAAAACCGTCATCAGTACCGTTGCCGCGTTCGTGCTTCTGTCCGCCGTGCCCGCGCTGGCCGCCCCGGCGCCCGCCCAACCCGCCGCCACGACCTTCCATGTCGGCAAGCTGTCGCTGGTGTCTTTGAGCGACGCGACCTTTACCCTGCCTAATGACGGCAAGGTCTTCGGCGGCGATGCCGGTCCCGCGGCCGTCAGCGACGTGCTCAAGGCCGCCAATGTGCCGACCGATACGATCACCCTCAACATCGATGCCCTGCTCGTGCGCGACGGCAGCCGGCTCGTCCTGATCGATACGGGTTTCGGCCCCAAGGTCGGCGGCGCGCTGCAGGCCAGTCTGAAGCTGGCGGGCGTGGCTCCCGACCAGATCACCGATGTCCTGGTCACGCACCCGCACGGCGACCATATCGGCGGGCTTTTGACCGCGGACGGCAAGCCGGCCTTTCCCAAGGCCAAGGTGCGTATGTCTTCGGCCGACTGGACGTATCTGCAATCGCAATCGGGCATGGCCGACATGACGAAGGCGATCGCGCCCCAGGTCGTTGCCTTCGAACCCGGCGCGAATGTCACGCCGTCGATCACGGCCGTCGCGATTCCGGGCCACACGCCGGGGCACGTCGGCTATCAGATCGCGTCGGGACATGAGCATCTGCTCGATATCGGCGACATGGCGCACAGTTCGATCGTCTCGCTGGCCAAACCCAACTGGACCATGGGTTTCGACAGCGACGCGGCCGCCGCCAGGACCAGCCGCCGCGAGACCCTGACCGAACTGGCCAAGGACCATGAAATGGTCTTCGCGCCGCACTTCCCCTATCCGGGCGTGGGCACTGTGGCGGCGTCGGGCGATGGCTTCGTCTGGCAGCCGGCGGATCTGACGGCGAAGCCGGGTAAGAAGAAGCACAAGCACTAAGAAAGATACCCCTCCACCACTTCGTGGTCCCCCTCCCCATCAAAGATGGGGAGGAGAGCATAGCGCTCGTTTCTCCTCCCTACGCGAAGCGTGGGGAGGGGGACCACGAAGCGGTGGAGGGGTCTACAGCCTTAACTCCCAGACCTGGGCGTTGAGGTCCTTGCCGAAGCTGTGGTGGCGTTCCTCCGATACCAGCGCGAAGCCGGCGCCCTGGTAAATCCGGCGCGCCGAGGTCAGGCAGTCCTGCGTCCACAGACGCAGCCTTTTGTACCCCCGCGCCCTGGCCGCATCGATACAGGCTTCGACAAGCCGCGCCCCCAGCCCTGCCCCGCGCGCGGCGGCATCGACATAGAGCAGCCGGAGCTTCGCGGCATCCGGCGTATCGCCGCGAAACAGAAAGACCGAACCCACGACCTCGCCGTCGCGCACGGCGATAAAGGCCTCTTCCCTTGCGGCATCGAAGGTCTCGACGAAGCCCGCCAGCAGTTCCGCGACCAGGCCTTCGTAGGTGATGTCCCAGCCGTACTCTTCGGCGTACAATCTTCCCTGGCGCGCCGTGATCGTGCCGATATCGCCTATAGCCAGGGGCCGCAGATTGATCTCAGGCGCGGCCCTTCCGGCGACAAGATCGCGCACCGTATTGACGGCGCCGCGCAGGCGTTGACGCTGATCGTCGGTCAGATGCGCCACCATCGCCGACAGGCTTTCGGCCGACGCTTGATTGAGCGGTTCAAAGACCTCGCGCCCTGCCTCCGTCATCGACACGATAACGCCCCTGCCATCGTCGGGATCGCGTTCGCGGACGACGAAACCGGCCTTCTCGAACGTCTTGAGGATGCGGCTGACATAGGCGGGATCGAGTCCCAACTGCGCCACCAGATCGCCCGGCTTCAGCGCCTCGGCGTGCGCCAGTTCGAACAGTACCCGCACCTCGGTCAAGGTGAAGTCGCCGCCGTACGGCCGCTCGTTCAACAGGCCGATCTGGCGGGTATAGAAGCGGTTGAAGGCGCGGATATCGGCGACGACGTCAGACATGATCAGGCTCCCTTTTACAAGGAGCTTAACCCAAGATATTGGACTGAGTCAAATAAATCCGCTTACAGCGCTTCCATGAAGCGGCACGCCTCGCCCTGGCTCGGTTTTACGATCTCGTCGTCGCGCATGACGACCTTGCCACGGATGATTGTCGCCTTGGGCCATCCGGTGACCTCCATGCCGTCGAACGGCGTCCAGCCGCTCTTGGTGCGCATGTCTTCATGCCGCAGGACCCGTTTGGCTTTCAGGTCCACGAGGGTGACGTCGCCGTCATAGCCTTCGGCCATGCGGCCCTTGTTGGCGACGCCGAAGACACGCTGGGCGCCGGCCGAGGTCAGGTCGACAAGGCGTTCCAGCGACAGGCGGCCTTCGTTCACATGGTTCAGCATGACCGGCAAAAGCGTCTGCACACCCGGCATGCCCGATGGCGACTGCGGATAGGGCTTGGCCTTTTCCTCGAGCGTGTGCGGCGCGTGGTCGGAACCCAGGACATCGGCGATGCCGCCGGTGATGCCGCGCCACAGGCCTTCGACGTGGTAGCGGTCGCGTATCGGCGGGTTCATCTGCGCCAGGCCCTTCAGGCGCTCATAGGCTTCGGGCGCTTCGAGCGTAAGGTGCTGCGGCGTCAGCTCGACGGTCGCGATATCCTTGTGCGCCTTGAGGAACTCGATCTCCTCGCGCGTCGTGACGTGCAGGACGTGGATGCGCTTGCCGGCCTCGCGCGCCAGCCGCACAAGGCGCTGCGTCGACTGGATGGCCGACTGGGCGTCGCGCACATAGTCGTGGCTGGTCCAATCGCCTTCGCGCGCCAGCGGCCGGCGCTCGGCCAGGCGGTATTCGTCTTCCGAATGGAAGGTGGCGCGGCGGTTGACATTGGCCAGGACGGCGGCAACCCCCGCATCGTCGGCGATCAGCAGCGTGCCGGTCGAGGCGCCCATGAACACCTTGACGCCGCAGCAGCCCGGCAGGCGCTCGAGCTCTCCCAGCAGCATGACGTTCTCATGCGTCCCGCCGATATAGAAGGCGTGGTCGCAGTGCATGCGGTGGTGGGCGCGCTTCAGCTTGTCTTCGAAGGTCGCGACATTGATGGTGTTGGGATTGGTGTTCGGCATTTCGAACACAGCCACGACGCCGCCCATGACGGCGGCCTGCGAACCCGTCTCCAGGTCTTCCTTCCATTCCAGGCCCGGTTCGCGGAAGTGGACCTGGGTATCGATGACGCCCGGCATGGCCAAAAGCCCGGTGGCGTCGAAAATCTCGGCGGCGCTGTCCTGCGACAGATCGCCGAAGGCGTTGAACTTGCCGTTCACGATGCCGATGTCGCCCTTGCCCCGCCCAGCATGATTGATGATGTCGGCATTGCGAATAATGAGATCGAACGTCCGGGCCATGAGAGTGCCTCCATTTTTAATTGCGCTACCGCTTCGCTGTTTGAGCGCAGTCAGCATTACGAATAATCAGATCGAAGGCACGGGCCATTTCAGATGTCCGACTTCGAGGTTATCCTACCGCCTGCCAGGCGGACGCGCGCAGCATCTGCGCACCGGTCATCACGCGAACGATGCCGTCATAGGCGCGATCGATCGAAAGGTCGAGCATATGGCAGACGTTCTGCTTCAATTTCGGGTCAACCGCCTGGATGTCGGCAAAGCTGCGCGGCCCGCGGACGACATGGACATTGTCGCCGTAGGGCGCGACAGCGTCGTCCGAAGGGCCGAACAGTCCGAAGGCCGGGATGCCGGCGGCCGCGGCCAGGTGCAACCACAGCTCGTCGTTGCCGATAAAGACCGACGCGTGCTTCAGCGCGGCATAGGCCGACAGCAGATCGAGCCGTCCTGTCAGTTCCAGCACCCGGGCGCGCGGCGTCGCCATGCGCAGCGCCACGGCGGTATCGCGATCCTCTTCGCCCCCCAGGATCAGCAGGGAGTGTCCCGGAAAAGCGCCGTTGTCGCGCATCAGCTTGGTCGCCAGCACGGCGAAACGCTCGGTGGGCCAGCGCTTGCCGAGCCACGACGCGCCCGGCGCCATGACGATCAGCGGCGCGATGCCGCGGCCATTGTCGAGGAAGGTGCGCACGCCCGCCTCGCGCGCCGGCGAGACGCGTAAAGACGGCCGCACCTCGGCTTCGGGCAGGCGCAGGGCTTTACAGATCTGCACCAGGGGGCTGGCCGGGTCATTGGCATTCAGCGTAAAGCGCGTCTTGGCCGGGATCAGGCGCGACACCATGGTCGGGCCGATATCGACGCACAGCCCCCATTGGCGGCGGCTGATCTCGCTCAGCATGCCGAGGCTCTTCAGCTTGAACAGGGCGCCGTCGAAGACCTGGATCTCATCGACAAGGTCGTCGTCGCTGAACAGCTCGGCCGACGCCTTCGACGTCACCAGGGTGATTCGCGCGTTGGGGATTTCCTGTTTGAAACGCCGGATCAGCCCGCCCAGGGTCATCACCTTGGCAGGTTCGCAGATCGCCAGCAAAAGAATCGGAAAACTCGCCTTCATAATCCCATCTACTTACGACATAACCGTCCGGCTGCAAGGAACGACGTGTTCACATGACCGATATCGCCCGACTGCCCCACCGCGCCCTGATCCGCATCACGGGACCCGACTGGGCAACCTTCCTGAAAGGCCTGTGCACGGCCCATATCGACCGAATCACCGCCGACGTGGCGGAAGAGCGGTTCGGTACCGTATATTATGGCGCTTTTTTGCGGCCGCAGGGAAAGATGTACGCAGATTGCCTGTTGACGGTGCACGGAGTCGAGGAGGTCTGGCTCGATGTGCCGCTGTCCGCGCGCCCCGAACTGCTGAGCCGGCTGAATATGTACAAGCTGCGCGCCAAGGTGGCGATCGAAGCGCTGGAACAAGCGGTCTTCGTGTCGTTTGGCGGCGGCCTGCCGGATGGCTTTTTTTACGATCCGCGCGGCGTCATCGTCGGCAGCACGTTGGGCTTCGCTTACGGCGATTATGCCGCCACGACCAGCGACTCGGCGTGGACGGCCTTTCGCATAGGTCTGGGTCTGGCGGAGGCCGGACAGGATTTCGGCATGGATGAGCTTTACGCCATCGACGCCAATCTCGACCTGCTCGACGCGATCGACTTCCATAAGGGCTGCTATGTGGGCCAGGAACTGACCTCGCGCATGAAGCGCCGCGGCCAGATCAAGAACCGCCTGCTGCCGCTTTCCGGCGCGGAAGCCTTGAAAAAAGGCGCCGAAATCCTGATCGGCGACCGCAAGGTCGGCGAAGTCGTCTCCGCCTACGGCCCCATCGGCTTTGGCCTGATGCGGCTTGACCGTTTGGTTAAAACACACGTCGAAACCAGCGGTTTGGCCGCTACCGTGACCCTCCCTGAATGGATGGCACCGCACGTGAAGCTCGGCGACGACGCCGCGTAATGACGCGCGTTAACCTTAAGAATACAAGCGTTATAACGGCTGAATATATTGAAGGAATTGGCGATGGATGAGCGCGAACGGTGTCACTGGCCAGGAACGGATCCCCTCTATGTCGCCTATCACGACGAGGAATGGGGCGTCCCCGAATTCGAGTCCCGCGCCCTGTGGGAGAAGCTGGTGCTCGACGGTTTCCAGGCCGGTCTGTCGTGGATCACCATCCTCAGGAAGCGCGAGGCCCTGCGCAACGCCTTTGCCGGTTTCGACCTCGAAAAGGTAGCGCGCTTCGATGACAACGATGTGGCACGGCTGATGAACGACACGGGCATTATCCGCAGCCGTGCCAAGATCGTGTCGGCGATCGACAGCGCGCGCATCACGCTGGATCTTCGCGACAAGGGCACGGACTTCAAGGACCTGATCTGGCAAATCCAGGACCATCGCCCGGTGATCAACCACTTCGAACGCGGCGAGGTCCCGGCCGAGACGAAGACGTCGCAGGAGCTGGCCAAGCTGTTGAAATCGCACGGCTACAAGTTCTGCGGCCCCGTCATCGTCTACGCCTTCATGCAGGCGGTCGGCATGGTCAACGACCACGTCGTCACCTGCTTCCGCCACGCCCAAGTCAGCCGCCTGATGCAGGATTACGGCTAATTCATTTGGCGGAATCCCGTTACGCGCGTAATTTTACAGCGACACGGTCACAGCCAAAGGGGGCTCTCCATGAATAACGTGCCGCTGATGTTCCAGCCGCTGTACAAGTACGCCGAATTCAACGGCCGTTCGCGGCGCTCGGAATTCTGGCTGTGGGTGCTTTTCCGCATTCTCGTCGGGATGGTCCTGGGCGCCGGCGCCCTGGCCTGGCTGGCGCCTGTCCTGCCTCACGTCCGCGATCAGCCGGAGCTGTTCATGCCGCGCTATTTTACGGTCTGGCCGACCGTGTCCCTGATCAATCTGGCGCTGCTTATTCCATCGCTGGCGGTGGGCGTGCGCCGCCTGCACGATATCAACCGCTCAGGCTGGTGGCTGATCATGCCGGTCGTCGTCGCCATCGTCGGCGTCACGGTCTTCATGATCGTCTTCGGCATCCATATGTTCCAGCTGATCTCGATGCATCCGAACGGCAGTAATATGAGCGACAAGGAAGGCCTGTCGCTGATCTTCGGCATGCTGGGCTACATGTTCCTCTTCATCGTCCTGCCGTCGCTGATCTCGCAGATTGTGATGCTGGTCTTCTACGTCACCGAAGGGACGCGCGGCCCCAACCGTTTCGGCAATGACCCCAAGGGTCACAAGGCCGTTGCGGACACTTTTGGCTGATCGGCGCAAGACGTCGCGACATCGCGGCTGAATCGTAGTATTCAGCCGCGAGATTTGTTAGTGGTCGCATGCCTAAGCAAAAACCGGCGTCCACTTTTTTGCGGCGTGCTCCATGGTCGATCTTTCCCACGAAATCCGTATTGGTGGCCGGGTCTGCGGCGTCGACGAGGCCGGGCGCGGGCCCTGCGCCGGCCCCTTGTGCGTGTCTGCCGTCATCCTCGACGCCGGGCGCCTTCCGGAAGGCATAGACGATTCCAAGGCGCTGACGGAGGCGCAGCGCTTCGCGCTGGAACCGAGGATCAAGGCGGCCGCGATCGCCTGGTCGGTCGTGACCGTGACGGTCGAGGAAATCGACAGCATGAATATCCTGGCGGCGACCATGGCGGGCATGGCGCGCGCTGTGGCGGAACTGGCGCCTTGCGCGCATCACGCCCTGATCGACGGCAATCGCTGCCCGAAACTGGCTATTCCCTCCACGCCGCTTGTCGGCGGCGACGCCCTGTCGCTGTCGATCGCCGCGGCGTCGATCCTGGCCAAGACCGCCCGCGACCGCATTATGATCGAATTGCACGACGTCTATCCCGTCTACGGCTTCAAGAAGCACAAGGGCTATCAGGCGGTGACGCACCTCGACGCGCTTCGTCAGCACGGCCCCTCGCCCGTCCACCGCAAGAGCTGGGCGACGATCCGGGATTTAGTTGCGGCTGACTTAACTGAAGCCTCAGAGGCCTGATCTTCGATCAAAAGATACCCCTCCACCCCTTCGGGGTCCCCCTCCCCACGCTGCGCGTAGGGAGGAGAAACGCGCGCCCATTCTCCTCCCCATCTTGATGGGGAGGGGACCCCGAAGGGGTGGAGGGGTACCCTTTCAGCGAAACCAAACCCACTTTTCGAGAACAAAACGAATCCAAAAGTGAGTCCGAAAAGACTCACCCACAAAAAAACGAATCGCCCGATTCGAGGCGAGTCAAGTTTTTACTTCTTGTTAATCATCTAAGATTCTATTCCTTGGGATTCAAGACCTTACGCCTTGCCGGCAAAATGTTGGCGGGACGCAGCGAAAGACATCTCATGCCGAAGCTCAAAGCCGTCGAAAGCCCCCTGCCCTCATCGCCTCTCAAGCTGGACACGATCCACGTCGGCGAATGCATCGAGGTGCTGAAGACCCTGCCGGACGCCTCGGTCGACATGGTGTTCGCCGACCCGCCCTATAACCTTCAGCTCGGCGGCGACCTCCTGCGCCCCGACAACTCCAAGGTCGACGCGGTCGACGACGAATGGGACCAGTTCGCCAGTTTCGAGGCCTACGACGCCTTCACGCGCGAGTGGTTGCGCGAATGCCGCCGCGTGCTGAAGGACGACGGCGCGATCTGGGTCATCGGTTCGTACCACAATATCTTCCGCCTGGGCGTGGCCCTGCAGGACCTCGGCTTCTGGGTGATGAACGACGTCATCTGGCGCAAGGCCAACCCGATGCCGAACTTCAAGGGCACGCGCTTCACCAATGCGCACGAAACCCTGATCTGGGCGACCAAGGGCAAGGGCCAGAAGCGCTATACCTTCAACTACGACGCGCTCAAGGCCTTCAACGAAGACACCCAGATGCGTTCGGACTGGTCGATCCCGCTGTGCACCGGCGAAGAGCGCCTGAAGGACGAAGACGGCAACAAGGCGCACCCGACGCAAAAGCCCGAAGCCCTGCTCTATCGCGTGCTGCTGGCATGCTCGAAGCCTGGCCACGTCGTGCTGGATCCCTTCTTCGGCACGGGCACCACAGGTGCCGCCGCCAAGCGCCTGGGGCGCCACTTCATCGGCATCGAGCGCGATATGACCTATGCGCGCCACGCCCGCGATCGCATTGCGAAAATCAAGCCGGCGACGCAGGAAGACCTGAGCGTCATGGGTTCGAAGAAAGCCGAGCCGCGCGTGCCCTTCGGCGCCCTGGTCGAGGCGGGCCTGCTTCAGCCCGGCGACATGCTCTATACGCCCAAGGGCGACCGCACGGCGCGCGTCCGCGCCGACGGCTCGCTGGTGGCGGGCGAGCTTTCGGGCTCGATCCACAAGATGGGCGCCATGATGGAACAAAGCCCGGCGTGCAACGGCTGGACCTACTGGCGCTTCAAGACCGACGCCGGTCTGAAGCCGATCGACGACCTGCGTTCGCGCATCCGCGCCGATATGAACTAAAAAACCACAGCATTGAGCAAAAATGACCGATCAAGCACGATCGATCATTTTTGCTTGATTTTGCGCACGTTCCATCCTCAATAATACGACAATAAAAACGTATGGCGCCGAAACGGCGCGGAGGAATGGATATGGCTGGGCTCTCCGGGCGCGCGATGGCGCGTCCTGTTTTCGTTTTCCTGACACTGCTCTGCGCCGTACTGGCGCTTATGGCGACGCTGCCGGCGCACGCGCAAACCGACGCCGCCGGCAACGACATCAAGGGGGGACCGCCCCCCGCCAGGCCAAAAACGGACAAGCCGGCCGCTCCACGCGCTGCGCCCGTGACCGAGGACGACATCAAGCGCGGCGCCAAGGAAGCGCCCGCCGTCGTGGCCGCCGCACAGGTGCCGTGTGAAATCACCGAGGCGCGCTATGTCGCCGACGCCAGCGCGACCCACGACGGCAAGCCCGTCAAGGGCAAGGCCTACGAGGTGTCGTGCGGCAGCAACCAGGGCTTCTTCCTGATCGCCTTCCAGGACGGCAAGACCGACGTCACCAACTGCAACAAGGCCGAGGCGATGCACGCGCAAAACCCGGCCAATCCGCTGTGCGCGCTCAAGGGCAACCGTATCAACCACTACTGGCTGATCCCCCTGGCCAAATCGGTGACGCCGGACTGCAACGTCGCCAAGGCACGCTGGATCACACCCAACGCAACGGGCGACAAGGTGTTCTACGAACTGCTGTGCCGGACCGGCGTCAGCGGCATCTACGCCATCCCGAACTACGACGCTGCCGACAAGACCATCGGCTACATGAACTGCCTGAAGACCGAAGGCACGCCGCTGAAATGCCAACTGTCGGATCGCACGGAAACCGTCAAGCTGCTGACCCCGGTGGCTGAAGGCGCCAAGGACGATTGCACCGTCTCCGACCTCCGCTATATCGGCACCGCCAAGGACAAGGACTATTACGAGGTCGGTTGCGCGCCGGCACCGGGCTTCGTCATGGTGCTCGACGACAAGGATGCATTGCTGGCCGCGATCGGCTGCGACAAGGCCGTCGCGATCGGCGGCTGCAAGTTCACCGACGTCGCCGCCGTCAAGGCCGAGCAGCACGCCAAAGCCGAGGCCAACCGCACGGCCTACGCGGCAGCTCTCGACAAGGCGGACGTCGATTGTTCCGGCGACACCTTCCTGCGCATCGGCGCCCAGGCCGACAGCGGCCGCGACGTCGTCGAATTCAAGTGCCCGGAACAACCCAACGGCCTGATGGCCTTCGTGCCCGCGGCCAAGCCCGACGCGGCGTTCGAAAGCTTTGACTGCTTCACGGCGCGCATGCGTGAACTGCCGTGCAAGCTGACGACCGAGGCCGACCTTCTGGCCCGCGTCAAGGTCATTGCCAAGGCTTCGAAGGGCGTCAATCCCGACTGCGACGTGGAGGCCGTACGCTACGCCTTCATGACCGGCGACGGGCGTCTGATCGCCGAACTGGCTTGCGTCAACAAGCGCGGCTATATCGCCGTGCTCGACGTCAAGCGTACCGTCTTCAGCCCAGCCGTGCCGTGCGACGTCGCCGCCAAGTCGGACAAGGTGCCGGAAAAGTGCACGATCCCGGGGAATGGGACGAATACGGCGAAGTAGGCGAAACCGAGCCTGGTCTTATACCGCCCCGCTCGCGGGGCGGTCGGGTGAGCGCAGCCGAGGTACAGCCTCGGCCAGCGCAAGACGACTGAACCATTGCGTAAGCAATGGTGAAGGAGATGTGGTGGTGGGGGCGGAGAAGACGCACGTACCGAGTTGGTTACATCTACGCCCCCCACCGTCACGCCCTCCGGGCGCGCCACCTCCCCCGCCGAGCGGGGGAGTATAAGGAAATTCAATCACACGAACTTCAGCGCCTTCCTGAACACCGTCGGAAGGGTCTTCTGCGCATCGAACTGCACCAGTTGCCAATCGTTGTGCGCACGGAGAAGCCCGGCGATTTCGGCCTGCGTCGCCTCGCGCTTCCACACGATTTGCTCCAGCGCGAAGTGCGTAAAGACGTGCTCGTACGCCCCCGCCGGGCTGAAATCCGGCAAGGGCGGCTGCACCTCCGCGGCAGTCCACGGCGTGTCACGCCATGGCGTGTGCGGCACGCCCAGCATGCCGCCGAGCAATCCCTTGTCGGCGCGCCGCTCGGCGATAAAGCCGCCGTCACCGACGATCAGAAACGCAACGCCGTGGCGGCGCGGCTTGGCGGTCTTCGCCGCCTTGACAGGATATTTTTCCGGATTTCCGGAAGCATATCCCGTGCACCCCTCACGCAACGGACACAGCAGGCACTGCGGCGCCTTGGGCCGGCAGACGCCTGAGGCCAGGTCCATCAGCGCCTGCGGCCAATCGCCTGGGCGGATATTCGACACCCACTGCGCGGCCGCTTCCCGAACCAAGGGCCGCCCCTCGGGCAGCGGCGTTTCGAGCGCATAGAGCCTGGTCATCACCCGCTCTATATTGCCGTCGACGACGTTGGCAGGCTGGTCGAACGCAATGGCGGCGACCGCCGCGGCCGTATAGGGGCCGAGCCCCGGCAGGCTCGAAAGTCCCGACTCCGTGCCGGGAAACCGGCCGCCGTGCTCGGCGACGACGGCCTTCGCGCACTTGATCAGATTGCGCGCCCGCGAATAGTAGCCAAGGCCCGCCCACTCGGCCATGACCTGTTCATCCGGCGCGCCGGCAAGATCGGCGACCGTCGGCCATAATTCCAGAAACCGGGAATAGTAGGGTGCGGCATGCGCCGTCGTCGTCTGCTGCAGCATGATCTCGGACAGCCACACGCGGTAGGGATCGCGGGCGCCATGGCGCCACGGCAGGTCGCGGCGGTGGCGGTCGTACCAGTCGAGCAGCTCGGCCCGCAAACGCGAGACAAGAGCCGGATCCTTCTCTATAATCGCCGCCATGAAACGTCCTTTGCCTTCGATCGAAGAGTCGGTGCGGATATTGCGCACGACGCGCACCAAACGTGCGCCGCGCGCCGGGCCGACCGTGGCGAAACAGGTCAACCCGTTGCTCAAGGCCCTGGAGACGAAATTCGCCGCCATGGACGACGGATCGTCCAAGCTGCGCGACCGCTGGCCGGAGATCGCCGGCGAGTCTCTGGCGCGCATATCCGAACCCGTCAAGATCATCAAGACGCGTTCGACCGCCGCCAACCCGCGCGCCGGCACGCTGGAGGTCAGGGTCACCGGTGCCTTCGCCCCGCTGGTCCAGCACCAGTCGGCGACCCTGATCGACCGCGTCAATCTCTATATGGGTGGCCGCGCCGTCGAGCGCATCCGCATCGTCCAGGGGCCGTTGACCAGGCCGCAAAAGCCTCCGCCCGCGCCGCGTCCGAAACCGCTCGACGCCCGCGAGGAGGTCGAGCTGCAGCAGATGGTCGCAGACGTCGAAGACCCGAAGCTGCGCGCCGATCTCCTGCGCCTGGGACGGTCGATTCTGCAGCGGCGCAAAATGACTCCATAATTCCAACATTTCGTCGCGCTAGCACCGAATGCCGGCCCGGTTCAAAGCTTGAGCACCGGTTCTTCAAAATCCAGTTGACAAAAGGCGGCGCGCCTGTTCCCAAAGGGGCAAACCGCCATCAGGCCTACCACGCACGGGGACAACGATGCTGACCAACCTCCATTCCACCGTCCGCGCGATTGCGTTTGCGACGCTCGCCGGGATTGCGCTCACCGCCGCCGGCTGCAGCAAGGGTCCCTCGACCTCGGCGACCGGCACCGACATGACCGCCGGCAAGGCCGACGCGCCGATCACCGTCGTCGAATACGCCTCGGTCGCCTGCCCGATCTGCGCGCGCATGAACAAGGCCGCCATGCCGCAGTTCATGGCCAAGTATGTCGACACCGGCAAGGTCCACTACATCTACCGCCCGATGATGACCGGCAACGCGCCGGTCGCGACCGCCGGCCACTTGCTGGCGCAGTGCGCCGGCCCGGACAAGGCCTTCAAGGTGGTCGACCAGATCATGCGCTCCCAGGAAGAAATGGATCGCGGCGGGCCGCCCGAGCAATACGTCAACGCCAAGCCCGTCCTGCTAACCATCGCGTCGCAAGTGGGCATGTCGGAAGCCGATTTCACCAAGTGCGTCACCAATAGTGACGGTCTTAACAAGCTGCAGGAAGCCAATGACAAGGCGATCAAGGACGGTGTCGACGGCACCCCGACCTTCTTCGTCAACGGCAAGAAGATCCCGCTGCAAAAGTACGATATCAGCGACCTCGACGCCGCCATCACGCCGCTGCTCAAGAAATGACAAAAGGGGGGCGGTTAAGGCGTACGATCGTGCTGGCGCTGGCCTCGGCTGCGCTGCTTACCGCCTGCGACCGCCCCAAGTCTCTCGCCGACCGGCCGGACGACATGGTCGTCGGCCGCGCCGACGCGCCCGTGACGCTGGTCGAATACGCCTCGGTGACGTGCAGCCATTGCGCGCAGTTCCAGGACGCCACCTTTCCCCAGCTGAAGGCGAAATATATCGATACGGGCAAGGTCCGGTACGTCTTCCGCGAATATCTGAGCCCGCCCAACAACGTCGCGGCCGCCGGCTTTCTGCTGGCGCGCTGCGCCGGTACGGACCGCTATTTCGACGTCGTCGAGGCCGTCATGCGCGCCCAACCCGAAATGTTCGCCGGCGGCACGTCGAAAAACGCCCTGCCCACCCTACGCCGCATCGGCCTGAATTTCGGCGTGAGTGACAAGCAATTCGACCGTTGCATCACCGATGCCGACGGCATGAAGCGCATCCAGGCCGGCATGTCGGCGACCGACGCCACCACGCCGATCCAGGGATTGCCCGCCTTTTTCGTCGACGGCCATTTCGTCCAGCGCACGACCGGCGACATCCAGGATTTCGACCGGGCGCTCGGCCCCCTCTTGAAGGATCGTTAGCCATGCGGCGCCTTGCGTATCTCCTCGCCTTGGTCTTCGGCCTGTTCGCCGCTACGGCGGCGACGGCCGCCACCTTCCCGGAAGCCTCGACGCCGACCGACATCGTGGTCGGCCGTCCGGATGCAAGCGTCACCATCATCGAATACGGCTCGGTCGCCTGCCCGATCTGCGCGCGTTTCGACGCCGCCGTCATGCCCGCCCTGAAAGCGAAATATATCGATACCGGCAAGGCCCGGTTCATCTTCCGTCCGATGGCGACCGGCAATCCCACCGTCGCCTTCGCCGGCCATCTGCTTGCCCGGTGCAGCGGGGACAAGGCTTTCGACGTCGTCCAAGCCATTATGCACGCCCAGGCCGAAATGGATGGAAGCGGCCCCCCCGAGGCTTATGAAAACGCCCTGCCGGTCTTTCAGCGCATAGCCAGGTCCGTCGGGCTGAGCGACGACCGGTTCAAGCAATGCCTCACCGACCAGCAGGCGATCGGCCTGCTCGACGCCGCGCATCAGGCGGCGCTTGACGGCGGTGTTGCCGGAACGCCGACCGTTTACATCAATGGCAAGGAACTGGAGCTCGACGATTTCGACATCGGCGAATTCGACCGCGTCCTCGTTCCCCTGACGACGAAACAGACAGACCTATGAAAATCCGCGCCCTCCTCGTCTCGCTGATCGCGCTTGCCGCGCCCTCCATCGTCCTGGCCAAGGCCAAGCCCGTGAAGAAACCCGCCGCACCGGCGGTTTCGGCCGCCGCCGTCCTGCCGGCCGAACCGGGCCTGCTGCCGGACATGACGCTGGGCAACCCCAATGCGCCCGTCACTGTCGTCGAGTACGCCTCGGCCGCCTGTCCGCACTGCGCCGCCTGGAACAAGGATCACTGGCCGGAATTCCGCGACAAGTACGTCAAGACCGGCAAGGTCAAATACGTCTTCCGCGAGCTCCTGACCAATCCGGCGGAATACGCCCTGGCGGGCTTCCTGATCGGCCGCTGCGCCGTGGCCCAAAGCAAGACGCCGCAGAACTCGGCCAACTACTTCACTGTGGTCGATACCTTCTTCAAGAACCAGGACGCCTATTACAAGACGGGGGACATGGCGCCGATCGAAGCCCAGGTGGCCAAGGCGACCGGCCTCAGCACGATGAAGCAGCTCGACTGCGTCACCGATCAAAAGCAGATCGACGCCTTCTACAAGACGATGAACACCCACGCCGAGGCCGACAAGATCCACTCGACCCCGACCTTCATCGTCAACGGCAAGACGATCGACGGCCACGAAATGAAGGACATCGACGCGGCGATCGCGGCGGCGGGGAAGTAGGATTATAAGTAGGTATCCATTCTTCGGTCCTCCCCATAAGCAGGGAGGGCCAAGTTGTTCGAATTCCCATCCCATCTGGTTAAAATTATCCCCACTGGGGAAGGTTCTTCGCGCGCAATTGTCTTGTCACGCGAATTGCGCTGTTATAGCCGACTGAGAATCAGTCCGGCGCCAAAGGCCCACCCAGTTGCAGTTTCAGAAGATCAAACTCTCGGGCTTCAAGTCCTTCGTCGATACGACCGAATTTCGTATCGACCCGGGCCTGACCGGCATTGTCGGCCCTAACGGCTGCGGCAAGTCGAACCTGCTCGAAGCCCTGCGCTGGGTCATGGGCGCGACCTCCGCCAAGGCCATGCGCGGCGCCGGCATGGAAGACGTCATCTTCGCCGGATCGGACAAGCGCCCGTCGCGCAACTGGGCCGAGGTGACGCTCACCATCGACAACGCCGATCGCCTGGCGCCCCAGCCCTTTACCGACCAGCCGGTGCTGGACGTCGCCCGCCGCATCGACAAGGGCGCGGGCTCGTCCTATCGCATCAACGGCAAGGAGGTGCGCGCCCGCGACGTTCAGTTGCTGTTCGCCGACGCCTCGACCGGCGCCAATTCGCCGGCCCTGGTCCGCCAGGGCCAGATCTCGGAACTGATCGGCGCCAAGCCGCAGAACCGCCGCCGCGTGCTGGAAGAAGCCGGCGGCGTGTCGGGGCTGCACACCCGCCGCCACGAGGCCGAACTGCGGTTGTCGGCGGCCGAGGCCAACCTGTCGCGCCTCGACGACATCGCGCGCGAACTCGACACCGCCCTGTCGCGCCTGAAGCGCGAGGCCCGCCAGGCCGAAAAGTACCGCCGCATCTCGGCCGAAATCCGCGCCCTGCAGCGCGCCATCCTGCATTCGAAATGGCTGGAGGCGCGCGCCCAGTTCGAGGCCTCGGTGCTGGAAATGCAGGCCCTGACGGCGCGCGTCGAAGAAACCGGCCGCGCCGCCGCCACGGCGCAGACCGCGGCGATCAACTGCACCGAAGCCGTTCCGCCCCTGCGCGAGGAAGAGGCTGTGGCCGCGACCGTCATGCACCGCCTCAATATCGAGAAGGAGCGTCTCGACCTTGAGGAAAAGCAGGCCGCCGGCGAGATCGCCCGCCTCAAGACCGAGGTCGAACGCCTGCGCAGCGACTTCCAGCGCGAACGCGACCTGACCGCCGACGGCGCGCTTCAGGTCGAGCGCCTGCAATCGGCGCTGGCGCGCGTCCAGGCCGAGATCAAGGACGCCCCGTCGCGCGAACCCGAACTCAAGGCCGCGGTCGATGCCGCCGAAGCGAAGCGCCAACAGGCCGACAAGGCGATCGAGGTCCTGGCCGCCGAACAGGCCGCGCAACAGGAACGCCAGAAGCTGGAAGCCACGCGCCTGCAGGAGGCCAAGGCGCGCTACGACCGCCTGAGCGCGCAATTGACCCAGGCGCTCAACGACCGCAAGGCGCTGGGGACATTCGACTACGACCAGCTGGAAAAGCTGAAGCTTGACGCCGCCACCGCTGCCGAGCAGCTCGACACCGCACGCAAGGAGGCTGAAGCGCTCGAAGGCGGCCGCGTCGCCCTGGTCAATGCCGAGGCGCAGGCGCGCAAGGCGATGCGCGAATACGAGGACCAGTTGGGCCGCCTGTCTTCGGAAGCGCGCGGCCTGTCGCAGATCCTGTCGGGTTCGGGCAAGCCGACCGCGGGCGGTCCGCCCGTCCTCGACGCCGTTCGCCCCGACAAGGGCTATGAGCTGGCGCTGGCCGCCGCGCTCGGCGACGATCTCAACCTCAGCCTGACGAAGGACGCCCAGGCGCTCGCCTTCTGGAGCGAGGGCTTCGAGAGCCGGGCTGCCAGGATGGACCTGTCGAGCCTGGGCGTCGCCCCCCTTTCCGCGCACGTCCGCGCGCCGGACGCCCTGTCGCTTCGTCTGTCGACCATCGGCGTGGTGGCGCAGGGCGACGGCGACCGGATGCAGACTCAGTTGCCGATCGGCGCACGCCTGGTGTCCCGGGAAGGCGACCTTTGGCGGTGGGACGGCATGGTGGTGCGCGCCAAGGCGCCCAAGCCCGCGGCCGTCCGCCTGGCCCAGCGCAACCGGCTCGAGGAACTAGAAGCCGAGATCGCGGCCATCCGCCCCAAGTTCGCCGAGGCGCAAAGCGCGCAAAAGACCGCTGCGGACACGCAAAACCAATACGAGAACAATCTGCGCCAGGCGCGTCAGAAGGTCCCTGACCTGGAACGCACGGCCCGTGCGCGCCAGCAGGCCTTCGACGACCGCGTGCGCGCCCAGACCCAGTACGAGGCCCGCCGCGAACACCTCGACGACAGCCTGAAGCGTCTGGAAGGCGACCACAAGGAAATCGAGCACCTTTACAAGGCCGCCGTCGAAAGCCAGAGCCAGGTCGGACAGGGCGAAAACATGGGCGAGATGCTGGCCCAGGCGCGTAAAGTGGCCGAAACGCACCGCCAGGCGGTCATGCAGGCGCGCGCCGCCTTCGACCAGGAGCAGCGCGACCGCCAGGCGCGCGAAAACCGTGAACGCACCCTGTCGCGTGAGCTGACCGACTGGACGCGGCGTACGGGTGATTCATCGGCGCGGATATCGAAGCTCGAAAAAGATCAGGATGCCGCCCGCGCCGCCCTCGAAATCGCCGTCGAGGCGCCGCGCGCTTTCGAGGACCGCCGCGTCACCCTCGTCGACCAGCTGGCCACCGCCGAAAAGCGCCTGTCGACGGCGCGCGACGCGCTGAACGCCGCCGAAGGCGCGCGCCGCGACGCCGACCTCAATGTCCGCGCCCGCGAGCAGGAAGCGGCCTCGGCGCGCGAAGAGCGCGCCGGCACGGCCGCGCGCGTCGAGGCGCTGCACACCAAATGCAACGAGATCGAGGCGGTGATCCTCGACCAGACTCAAGGGTCGCCCGACGACCTGGGCCGCAAGCTCAAGGAAGAGGCGATCGCCACGCCCGCCGATCCCTCGGGGGCCGAATCACTGCTGTCGGGCCTCGAGCGCGAACGCGACAATCTGGGCGCCGTGAACCTGCGCGCCGAGGAAGAGGCCGCCGAATACGAAGGCCGGCTGGATACGCTCGGCAAGGAGCGCAACGACCTGATCACGGCCATCGCCAAGCTGCGCGACGGCATCGACGAACTGAACGCAGAAGGCCGCGAGCGGCTTCTGAAGGCCTTCGACATCATCAACGAGCACTTCAAGACCCTGTTCGTCAGCCTGTTCGGCGGCGGCTCAGCCGAGCTGCGCCTGGTCGAATCGGACGATCCCCTCGAGGCCGGCCTTGAAATCTTCGCCTGCCCGCCCGGCAAGCGTCTGTCGGCCATGAGCCTGATGTCGGGCGGCGAGCAGGCCTTGACAGCCACGGCGCTGATCTTCGGCGTCTTTCTCGCCAACCCGGCGCCGGTCTGCGTGCTCGACGAAGTCGACGCCCCGCTCGACGACGCCAATGTCGACCGCTATTGCCGCCTGCTGGCCGAGATGCGCAACCGCACGCATACGCGCTTCATCGCCATCACGCACAACCCCGTGACGATGTCGCGCATGGACCGCCTGTTCGGCGTCACCATGGCCGAGCGCGGCGTGTCGCAGCTGGTCAGCGTCGACCTGTCGACCGCCGAGGCCCTGGTGGCCGAGAACGTGGCGTAAGGGGAGCGATTACCCCCTCCTCTCCATGCTTTGCATGAGGAGGTGTCCGCGAAGCTGACGGAGGGGGCGAAGCTAAAGAAAGAAGACCCCTCTACCGCTTCGCGGTCCCCCTCCCCGTTTTCAATGGGAGGAGAGAAAAGATTCCCTGCCGCACCGTCTATATTTCCCGATCTATTCACGCACAAAACCCGCTAAACGCTATACAATTACACCCCTGACAGCGTTGTAACCGCGGCTTATGCGCGCAAATGTGCGCACCTTTCGTTTTGTCTTGCGCAATTGCTTGACCTTTCAGAACGTCTTGAGTAGGTTCCGCGCCGTTCGAAGACGGGCTGAGCCATCATCCCGCCTGTTAGGTGCTGAACGTGACAGATGAACCCCAAGACGAACCGGACGCCGAAAAGCTGAAGGATCTGGACCAACGCCTGAAGGCGATCGAGGCGCGAAAGCGCAAGTCGAGCGACCATGGCGTGGAAGTCGGTGCAAACAAGGGCATGCAGGCCCTGGGTGAGCTGATCGGGGGTATTCTGGCGGGTTTGGGACTGGGATGGGTCGCCGACACCTACCTGCTGCACTCAAGGCCGTGGGGCATGATCGTCGGAACTCTGCTGGGAATGGTCGCGGCGATCTATACGATCGTCAAATCGGATCAGAACCGGCGGTCCTAAAGGGCAAAACGCCCTCCGTTCAGGACGTCCATACAGGACCTTCGTCGTCAGATTTTTCAAAAGGATACGCTGCGCAGGCGCGCGCGATCCAAGTCGCAAGAGGTAGATAGGGCTCATGGCCGGACCATTGGAACAGTTTCAGATCGAGACCGTTTACAAACTTCCCGGGTTTACCGTGGGTGGGCACTATGTCGACATGTCGATCACCAATTCGGTGCTGGCCATGTTCATCGCCGTCGGCGTCGCCCTGCTGTTCTTCGTCCTGACAACGGCGCGCGCGGCGATCATTCCCGGCCGCGGCCAGGTCATGGCGGAAGGCATCTTCAACCTGATCGACAACATGGCCGATTCGATCATCGGCCACGACGGCCGTCAGTTCTTCCCCTTCATCCTGACGCTGTTCCTGTTCATCCTCAGCTGCAATCTGCTGGGCCTGTTCGGCATCTTCACCGCCACCTCGCAGATCGCCGTCACGATCACCCTGGCCGCCATGACCATCCTGCTGGTCGTCGGCGTCGGCCTGGTGCGTCACCGCTTAGGCTTCTTCAAGATGTTCCTCCCGTCCGGCGTGCCCTTGTACCTGGCCCCGCTGATCATCATCATCGAAGTCATCTCCTTCCTGGTCCGTCCGGTCACCCTGACCCTTCGTCTGTTCGGCAACATGGTCGGCGGGCACATCGTGCTCTACGTCTTCGCCACCTTCGTCATCGGCCTGTCGGCCCTCGGCATCGGCGGTGTCCTGGGCGCCGTCCTGCCCATGCTGACCATCGTGGCCCTGACCACCCTCGAATTCCTGGTCGCGTACCTGCAAGCCTTCGTGTTTGCGGTCCTGGCCTGTGTCTATCTCAGTGACGTCGTCAACATCGGCCATCACTAAACCTTATCAATCCATCTTCATCTACGGAGTTACCTTATGGACCTTCAATCCGCTCAAGCCATCGCCCACGGCCTGCAGTTCATCGGCGCCGGTCTGGCGACCCTCGGCATGATCGGTGCCGGTATCGGTCTCGGCATCCTGTTCGGCAACTACTACGTCGGCGCCATGCGCAACCCGTCGGCTGCCAAGGAACAACAGACCAACCTGTTCATCGGTATGGCCCTGACCGAAGCCCTCGGCATCTTCTCGTTCGTTATCGCCCTCCTCGTCCTGTTCTCGTAAGAGCAGCTCGTTCAAGGAACCGACATGAACGCCGCAAGTTCATCCGCGACCGTCTCTTCGGCCGACGCCTCGGCGCCGCCGGTGACGGTTGCCTCGACCGTGCCGCTGGCCAATGCGTCGGAGCTGGCGCAGTCCGCGGCTTCGGCCGGTGAGACGACGGCGACGACCGAGCCCGCCAAGGGCGAGCAAGGCCTGCCGCAGCTTAACACTGCGCACTGGCCCGGCCAGATCGTCTGGCTGGTCATTGTCTTCGCGGTCTTCTACGCGCTGATCTCGGGCATCTTCGCGCCGCGTCTGCGCAAGGTGATCGACAAGCGTGGTTCGACCATCGCCGAAGACCTGGCCAATGCCCGCGCGATCCGCGACGAGGCCGAGGCCCAGGCGCGTGAAGCCGAAGCCGAAACGGCCGCTGCCCATGCGGCCGCCAAGAAGCTGGGCCAGGACGCCATCGCTCGCTCGAACGCCGAGATCGCCGCCTCCCAGGCCGTGGAAGACGCCAAGTTGAATGCGCGCCTCGGTGAAGCCGAAGCCCGTATCAAGGCGGCGCGCGACGAAGCCATGAGCCACGTCCGCGACATCGCCTCGGATACGGCGTCGGCCCTCGTCGCCAAGCTGACCGGCAAGGCTCCCACCCAGGCGGCGCTCAAGTCCGCTTTCAACAAGGCGTAAGACCATGCCCGAATTTATGCACGACGCCGAATTCTGGGTCCACGCCGGTGTGGTCATCTTCCTGCTGATCCTGGTCTTCGCCAAGGTCCCCGCCAATGTCTGGCGCGGTCTGGGCGAAACCGGCAAGGCGGTTCGCGCCGAGCTCGACGAAGCCGTCCGCATCCGTCAGGAAGCGACCGAGCTGCTCAACACGATCAAGGCGCAACGCCTGGCCGCCGAAAAGAAGGCCAAGGAGATCATCGCCCTGGCCGAGGAAGAGGCCCAGCGCCTGACCGAGGAAGCCCGCGCCAAGCTGGCGGATTCGATCAAGCGCCGCGAAGAACTGGCCGAGCGCAAGATCGCCCAGGCCGAGGCTCGCGCCGCCGCCGAGGTCAAGGCCGCCGCCGCCGACCTGGCGTCGCAGCTGGCCGAAAGCATCCTTATCGAGCGCACCGCCGGTCTCGGCGCCGACAAGGCCGTCGACACCGCCATCCAGGAACTGCCGGGTCGCTTCTCGTAAGCTATCCGTGGTTGGACAAGACAAAAGCCCGAAGCGAAAGCTTCGGGCTTTTTCTATAAGGTATCGAGCGCACTTAGACTATTTCGGCCCTCCCCGTTTACGGGGAGGGCCAAGTTGGAAATGGATCTTTGACGGCTTTATCCGTTGCGTCAGACCTCCAACCCCTCGGCATAGACGATCCGTTCGGCGGTGCCGGGATCCTCTTCGTGGTTCAGGGCCGGGCGCGGATAGACCTCTGACTCGGTGATCAGCACGCGGCGACGGCCGTTCGCGGGCGTGTTCGGCAGGTAGACGACGCCCTCAAACAGGATGTTCGGCCCGAAGCTCCCGACGACCATACCGTCGCTGACCGCCACGGCCGTCGGTCCGCCACGCGTCCCCATCGGCGCCGCGATGTCGCGCTTGGCCAGCCCCGCGGCGACGCTCTTCGCCGCCTGGACCGAAGTGTCGGCCTTTTCGGTGACGACCACCGGCCCGACATCCGTCTGCGGCTTGCCATCGACGTCGCGCCAGCCGGCGACCGGGTCGACCTTGGCGTCGAGGACCTGGGTGCGGACGCGGATGACGTTCGGCTGCACCTTGGTCTTGGCCTCGACCGGGCGGCCGTCGTCGGTGGACGCGTCGCCGAAGACGACCACGCGGTAAGCATTGCCCTTGATCGGCACAAGCACGGCGATACGGTCGGCGCTGATCTGCATGAAGTCACAGGTAACCGGCGACGACAGATGCAGGTCGGTGTCGCCATTCGGCGCCGGCCCGTCCTTCGCGTCCCATTCCAGCGATGTCGGCTGATAGCGCGCGACCGCGAGGCGGACAAAGGGGAAGTAGCTGCCCTTGGGGATATCGACCACGATATCGGCGTACCACAGCTCGCGGTCGGCATCAAAACCGACCTGGTGCGGCGCGATGGCGAAGGTCCCCGGCTGCTTCGGCACCTGCAGGCCGGTCGTCGGAAAGTCGCCGATGGCGCCCTCGCCTGCCGGCACGTTTGCGCCGGGGGCGTCGATCGGGCCCTCGAGCTTGGCCAATGGGAAATGCTTGCGCGCCGGGCTGTTCGTCGCGATGTCGCTCGACAGCGTAATGGGATCGCGGCCCCACTGCGTGACGAACGGCAGGTTGGGCGCCGTATCGCTGGTGTCCAGCCCGTTCTTTTCCTCGGGCAGGATGACGGCCAGCATCTCGTTATAACCGGTCGCCAGCCACGGCCGGTCGAGCCAGACACGGATGCCGCCGGTGCGCCGTGACGCCTTGATCAGCCCGTCCTCGGTAAACCAGCCGAAGGTCGGAATGGCGTACAGCACCACCGGCGCCGGCGGGCGGGCGCTGCTCTTGATCCACTCGTCGTCCTTGGCCGAGGTGATCTTCATATCGTTTTCGCTGTCGCGCAGCGGCTTTTCGAAGAACTCCTTGAAACGCGAGATGGCGTCCATGGTGTAGGTCACCCTGCGCGCCCGCGTATCGTGGAAATGGTGCGTGACGCTTGTGCTGACATTGCCCTGGTGCCGCGTGATCGCCTGCTGCGATATCTGGGCGGAATGCGGGCGGTGGACGGGGTGCGTCTTGGCGTCGACCGACACGTCGTTGTCGTCCGGCTCGTTCCAGGTGGCGTTGAGATCGATGCGCACGGTCGAATGGCCGTCGACCGGGGTATTCCACGTCAGGCTGGCATCGGTGGCGCCGAAGGCGCGCCACGGCGTCAGCGCGATGAATATCGGCATCTTCAGCGGCTTCTGCACGGCGTGCACCAGCTCGATGTCGCGCCACGGCGTGAACATCCAATGCCTGCCGGCCAGGATCTTGCCCTTGATGTCGTCGGTCGACTTGCTTTTGTCCATCAGCGCCCACAAGGCCATCATGTCCAGCCGCGACGGCGGCACCATGAAGCTGATACGCAGGCGCTGGCGTTTGCCGCGCGGCATGTGTACGTAAAGCACGCGCTGGGCGGGGTCGAACCACAGGTTATCGGTCTCGTGCCCGGTGGGCATGGTTTCACGACCTTCGATCACGATGCCCTTTACCGGCGGACCGTCCTTGTCCCACGGCTTGCGCACCGCGTCGTCGATCATCAGGCCGGGGGCGTGGAAAGCGATCTGGGTCTCCGACCAGGTATTGCCGTCGGGCAGCAGCAGCCGCACCTTGGCGCGTACCGCCAGGGGATCGGGCAGATAGGGGATCGGCAGATCGCCGTGCGACACTGCGTAACTGGTCGTCTGGCCCTTGTACGGATCGGGCATGGCGACGGGCCCGCGCACGGCGTCGGACGCCGGGACGGAGGCCTCGGCGAAGGCGTCGTCGGTATCGACCAGCATGACGTAGAGGTCGGGACGCAGCTTGCCTTTGTCGTCGTCGAGCACGCCGTGCTGTTCGGCGAAACGCTGCGTCACGCGCGGCGGCCACACACCGCGATGGACGCTTGCGGCTTCGGGCTTGTTGGCCGGATCGTCATAGGTGACATTGCGCGTGCGCAGCGCAATGCGCGTCATGGATTCGCCCTGCAACGGCAGTTCGGCATTTTTCCAGTTGGCGGTCTTATCGCCGGGATCGACCTTGCCGATCAGCGTGATCACGGGGCTTTCGATCGGTTCGTAGCGGCGGTAGCGCGCAGGTTCGGTCTCGACGCCGGGCGTCGACCTGGCCGACAGGGGCAATGAATTGCCGCACATGTCGACCGTGCGCAGGCGGACAGTGTAGCTGTGGCCGAACCGCAGGCGCGGCAGGTTGCCGTCCGGATCGGACCTGACGACGAAGCGCGTCTGCAGCGGCAGGCCGTCCGGGACCTCGGCGTCGTTGTCGCCGATCATCGACTCGTGATCGTCAGGCTTCTTGGTCGAGTCGGGCCGGTGGCGCATCGTCCTGAACGGCTCCGGCGCGCTCAGCGACCAGCCGCGCCATACGAAGACGCCCTCGTGCAGGGTGTAGACGTCGGGCACGCTGCCGTCGGGACTCGAGCCGACCGAGGTCGAGATGACGCCCTCCTCTTCCGGTGATGCCCCTATCGTCTTGCCGCCCTCGGTATGCCATTTCAGCGTCTCGGCACCGGCGACCGGATTGCGGAAAGTGTATTCGATCGTGCGCCGATGCAGTGAGCGCCAGCGCGGCGGGTCCTCGCTGGTGTCCATGATATCGGCGCGATAGCCGCGCAGGAGGTCGCCGAAATCGAGCTCCGGCGCCGTCAAGCCGTGCAGGGCGGCGTTGCGCTGGGCGCGCTTGCTCACATCGCCGCTGCGTCCGGTCTTGGCGACCATCAAACCCGCCGAGCGCAAGCTGGGGGTACTGGTACGCATATCGTCCTGGCGCGGCTGGTCGGTCTCGTCATCGCTGAAGTTCGTGACGGTCATGCGTTCCAGCGAGCTGCCGAGCGCGGCGGCCTTGTGTGCGGCGCCGTCGACGTCGAGCTGTATGAGATCCAGCCCCGAATGGTTTATGCGGACGAAGCCGTTGTCGTAGTCGTGCGTGGGATCGAAAGCGGCGAAATCGCCGGGCGACACAAGGCAGACTGTGGAGGCGCACGTATCGGCCGGGTTGGGGTGGCCGTCGCGCAGGACTCTCAGCGCCAGCGGCGTATTGGGGTGCAGGCCCTCGGCGACATCCTTCGTCATGGTGAAGTCGATGACGAAGCCGCACAGACGCGACAACTGACGGTAATTCGACAGGGCCGCCGCGATCTTGTGGAAGTCGGTGATCTTGCTGAGATCTTCGGGCATCGGCAGCTTGGGATGCACGAAACCCGGCCAGGATGCCTCGGTGGGCGTAAAGCCCGGCTTGAGTTGCTCAAGTTGGCCAGGCGTCGCCTTGAGCGGCTGCGCCACCATCTTGCGGTGGGTGTGCTGGTGCTGCTGGACCATGGTGGTCTCGGCAAGAAGCGGCGTGTGGTAGAGCGAGAAGGTCTCGAACACGCCCTTCATGTCCTGCGCCACACCGTGTTTCAGCGCGGCGCGATAGGCGTTGATGCGCTGCTGATGGGTCGGCGGCTGGCCGGCGCTGTCGCGGCGGCGCTCCTCCTTGTTGCGGTAGCCGGGCCAGCCCGCGTCCTGCAACACGCCGACCTTGGGCATGTCCTCGCCCGAAGCGGCAATGGCGGCGTAGACCTTCTCGATATGATCGGCCAGGGTCTTGACGGGATAGCTGAGGATCAGCCCCGACTTCAGACTGTCGAGCAGCGCGGTATTGTAGCTGATGACCGGCGTCGAGGCCGGAAACAGCGACGCATAGACGTCGGACGACCAGCCCGAGGTGCGGTCCACAGCACGCGGCGCGTCGCCCGTGCCAGGCACGACGACCGAGAACTTGCAGCGCTTCAGAAGCTCGGGCCAGTTCTGCCACACGGTCGGGGTGGCCAAGGTGGTCCGGCCGGCCGAGGCGATCAGGCGCGGCGCCACGAAGACGCTGAAATGAAGATTGCCCGACTTGTCGCGCCCGTTGGGGCACAGGGTCCAGACGACGCTTTCGGTAATGGTATCGGCCATGGTGTCCCCCTGTTATGCGAACGCGGCGCAGTACTCGTCCCAGGCGTGGGACTTGCTCTTGTCGCCGTCCGTCGGCCGCACGTATTCGACGAAGGCCGGATCGGCGTCGGAGCCGGCAAACTCGCGCTCGACCGTGATGTCCTGCGAGCAGCTGAAGAACAGGATGTCGATTTCGACGGTCAAGGTCGCCGTGCCGTACAGACGCGATTTGGCGTCGGTCTTTTCGTAGGTCAGGCCCAGGTGGAAGACCAAGCTGACCGAGATCAGGCCCAGCACGCTTAAGTGCCCGCCCATTTCGACATAGCCCTCGAACTGGATCAGCTTGCCCGGGTCTTCCTTCCAGTGGAAGTAGAAGCCGCCCTTGATATAGACGCCGCCCGATGCGACGCCGAGGTCGATCGACACCTGCGCGCCGAACTCAAGCGTCGCTTCCAGCTCGCGTACGCCCTTGGTATCGACGCCCAGGGCGAAGAAGCCGCCGCCCCCGAACAGGGAGACGGTCAGGTTGAACGGGTTGTGGCGTTCGGCGAAGTTGAAGCGCGCCGAGGGCCCGTCGCCGTTGAACGGGAGGTCGAAACCGGCCCCCAGGCTGATGTTCTGCAAGCTGAGCGCGCCGACCGAGATCGACGGCAGGCCCAGCGTATAGCTGGCCGTGATGCCGTTCGTCGTGACGTCGAGCGCGGGCGGATCCGAGAACCCGTCCATCGGGATATAGTCGCGAAGCGCGTTGACGAATTCCAGCGGGCCGCCGAAGCGCACGCCGTCGTCCGGATCGAGCACCGGGTTGACGTCGGTCTTGCTGCCCGGCTTCACGGTCAGCGACAGGCTCGAGAAGTGCAGGATGATGAAGCCGAACAGGTTGATCTTGAAGTCGCCGAGCCGCGCGTCGACGCGCGTATCCGGCGTGCCGCCCGACTTCGAGATGGTGACGGTCGAGACGATGCTGAACTGCGGCTTGGAGGTGGGCGGAAGCGCGATGAAGGGACCGACGCTGCCGATATCGTCCTTTTCGACGACGTACTTCGTCAATATCTTGTCGCCCTGGTCGACCGTGGTCAGCTTGGGCACGCCCGGATCGCTGACGCCGGCAAGCGCAATGATGTCGCTGATCGACACGATGCCGAGGAGCTTGGCGTCCTTGAAGACGTCGGCCGGTGAAAATCCGCCGGGCTTGAGGTAGTTTTCGACGCCGTTGAGCACGCCCAGCTTGCGCGACAGGCCGTCGAAATTGAGGTCGGGCGCGGCCAGCCCGCCGAACTTGTCGGTCGTGACGCCGCCCAGTCCCACCTGGGCGAACTTGAAGACGACCTGCGCCGGGTTCGCGGCGTCGAAGCCGCCGTTCAGATACTTTTCGTGATAGGTGACCTTGGGCGCGACCGGCTTGCCCAGAAGGTGTTTGAGCGATGGAACGTCGATATCGGCGTCCACAATCGCCGGGTAGAAGTGCGCCACGTGCTTGACGGTTGCCCAGCTCCACGCACGGAAACGCAGGCGGCTGGCGGGATAATCGCTTTCGCCCTCGATGGCGTTGCCGGCGGAGTCAACGTCGCGGCTGAAACGAATCATCGCCTTGTTGACATTGACCGCGCGCAGCGCATCGCCTGCGGCATTGTACTTGTTGACGATCGCGGCGACCTTGTCCTTGTCGGCATTGGTCGTGTCGAACATAAAGATCAGCGGCATGTCGATCGTCGTACGATTGCCCGCCGTATCGACCGCCGCCATATGGAAGACGAACGGCGTGCCGCCGACCGTCGGCCAGTAGGCGTCGCCGGGGCCCACGCCGGTGTTGGGGCCGGCAGGCGTAATGTCCAGGTTCGGCGTCTGGCGCGTCAGGATTTCGACGCTGGCGAACGGACAGTCGCGGCCGTCGTTCGCCTGCCCTTCCCCCGGATAGGTGCGGACGCGGTCGCGGACGATGATGAACTTTTTCTGCAACAGCACGGCGACGCGGCCGCCGTTGGCCTGACGACGGAACTTGCGCTCTGACACGGTGATCTGCGCGGCGGCGTGACCGAACGGGAAAAGATAGCCTTCCTCGATGACTCGGACGAACTGGTCGCGGCCGATCGAGGAGACGTGCTTCCACTGCGAGACATTGACGCCGTCCGGCCGGTCGGTCCAGTTGCCGAGCACGTCCATCGATGCGCCGAGCGCCGTCAGCCGCAGGTGGTTGGCGACCGCCGGCCGGCCGTTGTAGCCGCTGCGCACGCGCGTCAGCTGGACCAGATCGCGGCGGTGCTTGCCCAGCAGCGCCCAGTTGTCGCCCGGCAAGGGCGGATAGTCGTCCTCGTCTTCGCTATACAGGACCCGCACGGGCTGGGCCGTGTCGCCGATCGTCCAGTCGCCGGCGCGGCCTCCCATGCGCGTGTGCCACAGTTCGGCGATGCGGCCGTCGTGGTCGACGACGCCGGTCGAATGCGCGAAACCGGCGGTCGACAACGGCGTCAGGTGGACGCGGAGCGGCGCCTCGATATCGGTGGCGTCGTCCTCGATCGGCCCCGACGTCTTGCTGAATTGCAGGCCGGGAATGATCTGGACGGTCGGTTCGATCGGTTTGACGGGCGTGAAAGCCGGATCGGCGGATTTGGCCGCCCGGGTCGTTTCGGCGACACGCGGTTTCGCGGGCGCAGCCAATGGCGAAACCGAATTCACCACCTCCTGCAAGGCGATGCGCTGGACGTAGGCGCCCATGTGCGGGTCGGACGGGTCGAAGCCGAGTTTTTTGGGCGCCGCCTTGCCGGCCGGTACGGTCTTCGGCTGGGCTTGCGTCCTGCCTTTGACGTCGGGCGCGAATTTGTTGAGATCGCCGGGATGGAGGCTGGCCAGGATCTCGTGCCGGATCAGAGAGTCGATCTTCGCCGTGCTGAGGCTCTTCTGCTGTTGCGCGGCCTTGAGCATGGCGTCGGCGACGGCAAGCCCTGCGCGGCGCAGCACCGGTTCGACGCGCGGATCGAATTTATGCAGGTCGGCCTTCTGCGCCTCGGCAATGGTGTCCAGGCGCTGGCGGATCGCCTCGAGCGCGTCGAGGCCAGGCCCCACGGCGTCGACGGCGCGCGGACTGAGTGACAGCCGCCAGCTCATGCACGCCTTCAGAACTTCGTCGGCGGTGAACGGGATAAAGGTAAAGCCCTTGGGCGCGCGGTAAACCAGACGGGTCGGCCCCGCGATGAAGGTGTCGGCGCGGTCGAGATTGTTGATGACGCCGCCGTCCTCGGGCCAGGTGCGTTCGGCGATCGCCTGCGGCTGGTGCTCGACCGTCATGAAGGCGGGTTTCCCCGCGTCGACGATGGCGATGCGGCGACTTTCACCGACGCCGGTCACCTTGAGGTTCTGCAGCCGCACACTGAGCAGCAGCAGGTCGCGCGGGCGCAAAAGCGTAAAGCTGTCTGTGTCTCCGACGGCATCGAAGCGCAGGCGATCGCCAAGCGTCTTGGCGTTTACCGCCTGCTCGCTCAATTGGCCGGTCCCCATTTTGCCCGTGGTGACCTTGCCCGTGGTTACGGCGCCGGATTGGGCCATGGCCTCGCCCGCCGTGCCGCCGGCGGCAAGAAGCCAGCCCATGATCGTGCGGCGCGTCAGTTTCAGTTCGCGCCGCGTGGCGGCCAGGGAGGATTTGTCCTGAGGGGATTTGTCTTGAGGAGATTTGTCTGGGGGCGTCGTCCCCGATTTGCCCTTGTTGCCGGACATACGCGCACCCCACCCGATTTGTTTCCGATGGGGCGACGCTAACAGAGACTTTTTTCGCTGGCTATATGAAATTTTGACTAAAATTCGTTAATTGATATCGATTTTTTACAAAAGCGAAGCTCACACTCAGTTTAAAGCGCGCCTATTTTCGCCAGACTACATATATTCAATGCCATAAACATAGATATTGAAGACGACATCACAGCGCAAACTTTCAGACCTCGATCCCCGGCAGCAAAAACACCGAAGATTATTTTAATATCCGCCGCCCTGGTTTATTTCAAAATAGACACACATATCTGTGCGCGACCGGCAGGCTCTACGCGTAGCGCCGGAAAACGATAATACCGTTATTCAAATATCGCCGTTCATAACGACGACCTCGCTTGCAAGGACCAGCCTCATGCCTCACCGGGACGGTATTGCCTTTTCCTATTCCACCGGCGGCCTGGCCTATCGCGGGCTGCGGCTCACCGGCCGGGCCGGACCGCGGGCCGGCGTCGTCCTTCTGCCCGACTGGCGGGGCGTCAGCGGCCTGGCGCGCGATCATGCCGAGTTTCTGGTCGGCCTCGGCTGCGACGTCGTCATCGCCGACCTGTACGGCAACGGCTTCAACCCGACAAGCCCGGACGAGGTCGGGCCGATGGTCAAACGGCTCATGGACAACCGGTCGGTCGGTGTCGCGGCGCTTTCAGCCTGTATCGAAGCTGTCCGCGGCGCGCTGGACGCCGACACGCCCATCGTGTGCCTGGGTTTCAGCGCCGGCGCCATGGTGGCGCTCGACTACGGGCGTAGCGGCGCGGACATTGCCGGCATCGTGGTCTGTTCGGCGCTGCTGAAGACCGCGGCCGATGGCATGGATCCGCGCATCAAGTCGCCGGTCCTGGTGCTGCAAGGCACGCAGGACCAGGTGTCTCCGGTCGACGTCATAGCGGCAGTCATCGCCGAAATGGACGACGCGAAGAACGACGCGCGCTTCGTCCTGTTCAGTCAGACGCACCACGCCTTCGACAATCCGGAGGCCGGCGACGATCCGGCCGCGCGCCTGTGCTATTCGGCGCTGTCGGCCGGCCGGGCGCGCATCGCCATCGAAGCCTTCCTCGACGAGGTCGCGCCGGCTTGAACCTCACGCCAGGTCACCATCTGATCGAGGGACGTGCCGCCTATCCCCGCTTCGCGCCGGCATTGCCGATGCGCGCCACCAACCAGACGAGGATACCGAGACCCACGGCGTAGACGGCGGTTATGATCGCCGGCAGGACGACATAGACGCTGGTGACGTGGAAATGTTGCGCCGTGGTCCAGCTTACCAGCGCGGTATAGGCCGCACCGGCAACGCCCGCGACCAGGCCGACCACACCGGTGACGTCGAGCACGCCCGAGCGCCGGCCGCCCGTTCCCCGCCTTACGATCGCAAGGACCAGGGCGACGACGAGGGCCAGCAGGCTGACCGTCATCCCAAGCTTGGTGAGGCTGAGGGCCGTCGTGTAGACGTCCCACGGTGTCGCTGCGCTCAGCGTGTTCAAGATGATCTGCGTACCGTCTTCGGCCATTGGTCCCTCCCCCTTTGGATGGCGAAGGCTAACACGAAAGAGGCTGAACGCAAAAACGCCCGCCGGATCATTCGGCGGGTGTCTTCAAATCTTGCGGCTTAGGGGCCGTCTCAGGCCGTCGCGCGCGTTTTGCGAAAAAAGCGGCGGCGGAACAGCTTAAGATGGCTGCCCCTGCGGATGACCAGACGCTCGATGCGCAGGGTCTGCTGCCACATGACCGACAGGATCTGCGGGTTGCGGCGCAGAAGCTTGCGGATCGGCATGATCCAGTTGGGGTGACGGCGCTTGAGGTGGATGAACTGGCGGCGCGCCCACATGGCGTTGCGCAGCACCAGGATCAGACCGGCGACAATCAGGAAATAGTGGCCCGGAATGATGATCAGCACGAAGCCGGCGGCGATGAGGACAAAGCCGAGCGCCATCAGCATCCAGCCCAGCACCTTCTTCGTGAAGCGCTTGAAGGTGCGCTTCATCGCCCGCAGGCGAGAGCCTTGCGACTTGTGCGGAACCAGCGATGTGCCGTTTTCTCTCGACATTGACTTTCCGGATGGGCCCTTTGCCGCCCCAGCAACTCTGAACACAGACGCGTGATGCCTGCCCCTGATCTCCATATGGAGACGCATTCAGGCATTGTAAGGGCGCAGGCTGAATACAGAATGAAGATGGACGAAATTTAATTTTCGTAAGGTCAGCCTGCGCCGCAAATGCCGAAAATCAAAGGCCCGGCGACGCACGGTTGACATAGGGGCATCTGTGGAAAAATACCATACGCGGGTGAACAAAACGCGTTCACTCTGTGTTTCGGATTTTCAGACCGGCTGTGCTGCCGCGTGAGGACGGCGGCGAAAAAGCCTGTGAATGCGGCGCAGGAGGCTGTTCCGTGGTTTGACGGCCAGACCTTCGGCGCGCAGCATGAATCGCCAGAAAATGGCGACGAACTTGGCGCGCGGCCGCATCAATGACCGCAACGGCCCCAGCCATTTCGGGTGTTTGTGGACCAGGCGAACGAACTGGCGCTTGATCCAGGTCGAGCTGCGCAGCAGAAGCACAAGTCCCAGCAGCACGACGGGCAGGCCTAAAGGCCCCGGCAGCGGCGAGATCACGACGCCCAGCGCTACAAGCAACGCACCTGCGATCATCAGGACCACTTTGAAGACGATCGCCATAAAACCTCCACCGGCAGCCTCCCCGATCATATGGGGGACGGCCTGCAAAATTTCGATGGGAGGCGTTCGCACCTCCCCATTTCGTGGAAAATGGAGAGGCGCAAAATTTAGCTATAGGTCAACCGCGGTTGACGCGCGGCGCGCGTCTCGTCCAGCCGCTTGGCGGGCGCCAGGTACGGCGCGCCCTTGAAGCGGTTGACGTCGCCGCCGAGCGCGGCCCCGGCCAGCGCCTTCAACACCGCGACAAAACGGTCGAGCTCGGCCTTCGACTCGGTTTCGGTCGGTTCGATCAGCATGGCGCCGTGGACGACCAGCGGGAAATACATGGTCATCGGGTGGAAGCCTTCGTCGATCATCGCCTTGGCGAAGTCGAGCGTGGTCACGCCGGTATCCTCGAGCCAACGGTCGTCGAACAGGGCTTCGTGCATGCACGGCCCGTCCGGGAAGGGCACGCTCATCACGTCGGACAACGACGCCTTGATGTAGTTGGCGTTCAAGACCGCATCCTCGGCGACCTGGCGCAGGCCGTCCGAACCGTGGCTCAGCATATAGGTGAGCGCGCGGATATACATGCCCATCTGGCCGTGGAACGCGCACATGCGGCCGAAATTGGCTTTCGATTCGCTCTCGCCGTGCTCTTCCAACACGAAGCCGCCTTCGCCGGCCACGACCCAAGGACGCGGCGCATAGGCTGCCAAGGCTTCGGACAGCACCACCGGACCGGCGCCCGGACCGCCGCCGCCATGCGGCGTCGAGAAGGTCTTGTGCAGGTTGATATGCATGGCGTCGACGCCCAGGTCGCCTGGACGCACGCGCCCGACGATGGCGTTGAAATTGGCGCCGTCGCAGTAGAAGTAGGCGCCCGCCGCGTGGATAGCGTCGGCGATGGCAATGATGTCGCGTTCGAACAGCCCGCACGTATTGGGGTTGGTCAGCATGATGGCGGCGATGCCGTCGTCGATCTTGGCCTTGAGGTCGTCGAGGTCGACGCGGCCGTCGTTCGTCTGGGCGATTTCACGCACCGTATAGCCGACGAAGGCCGCGGTCGCGGGGTTGGTGCCGTGCGCCGAAGACGGCACCAGCACGGTGCGGCGATGGCCCTGCCCCCTGGCTTCGTGGGCAGCCTTGATGGCCAAAAGCCCGCACAGCTCGCCGTTGGCGCCGGCCTTGGGTGTCAGCGCCACCGCCGGCATGCCGGTCAGCGTCTTCAGCCAGTGCGCGAGCGAATCCATAAGGCGCAGCGCACCCTGGACGGTCGAAACCGGCTGTAGCGGGTGAATGTCGCCCAGGCCCGGCAGCCGCGCCATCTTCTCGTTGAGGCGCGGATTGTGCTTCATCGTGCACGACCCCAGCGGATAGAGCGCCAGGTCGATGGCGTGGTTCTTCTGCGACAGACGCACATAGTGGCGCACGGCCTCGGGCTCGGTCAGGCCGGGAAGCTTGAGGTCGTCGCGGATCAGGCCGTCGAGGTCGGATGCATCGATCTCGATATCGGCGAAATCGACGCCGGTGCGCGCATAGTCGTCGCGTTCGAAGATCAGGGTCTCGTCCTGCAGCAGGCCGCGGCCGCCGAGCAGCGACTTGAACGAGGTCGTTTCGACGTCGATCGCCGGCGCGGTCGGACGGCCGACCGAATTCATCTTGGGGGCGTCGGCCATCACAGGACCTCCTTCAGGCCACTGACCAGGGCCGCAATATCCGCGTCGCTGACCGTTTCGGTGGCGGCGACGATCACATGGTTTTGGAATTCAGACGCGCGGTCGAAGCGCGACACCGGGACGCCGAACAGGATGCCTTTCGCGGCCAGGGCCTCGACGACCGCGTCGGCCGCTTTCGGCAGCTTGACGGTGAATTCGTTGAAGAAGCGCGGGGTGACGATCTCGACGCCGGGGATGGCGGCCAGTTCGGCCTTCAGCGTGTGGGCCTTGGCGTAGTTGATCTTGGCCACGCGGTTGAGACCGGTCTGGCCAAGCAGGCTCATATGGATCGAGAAGGCCAGCGCGCACAGGCCCGAATTGGTGCAGATGTTCGACGTCGCCTTGTCGCGACGGATATGCTGTTCGCGCGTCGACAGGGTCAGCACGAAGCCGCGCTCGCCGTCGGCGTCGACCGTTTCGCCGCACAGGCGGCCCGGCATCTGACGCAGGTACTTTTCCTTGGCGGCGAACAGGCCGACATACGGGCCACCAAAACTCAGCGGCACGCCGATCGACTGGCCTTCGACCGCGACGATGTCAGCGCCCATCTCGCCGGGCGACTTGAGCAGGCCCAGCGACATGACCTCGGTGACCACGACGATCAAAAGCGCGCCGGCGGCCTGAGCCGCCTTGGCGATCTCGGTCAGGTCGGTCGCCGTGCCGAACAGGTTCGGCGTCTGCACGACGACGCAGGCCGTATTGGCGTCGATGTGCGCCAGGACCTCGGCCTCGCCGTCGATCTGCAAGGCCGAAGCCTCGGTTTCGATGCCGACGGCGTGGGCCAGGGTCTCGATCGTCTCGCGGTAATGCGGGTGCAGGCCGCCCGACAGGACCGCCTTGTTGCGTTTGGTGATGCGCTGCGCCATCAGCACGCCTTCGGCGGCGGCGGTCGAGCCGTCGTAGAGCGAGGCGTTGGCGACGGGCATCCCCGTCAGGCGCGCGACCTGCGTCTGGAACTCGAACAGGACCTGCAGCGTGCCCTGCGCGATTTCCGGCTGGTACGGCGTGTAGCTGGTCAGGAATTCGGAGCGCTGGATGATGTGGTCGACCGTCGCCGGGATGTGGTGGCGATAGGCGCCGGCGCCGATGAAGAAGGGCGCCTTCGACGGGCTGAGATTCTCTGCCGCGAAGACGTTCAGTTGCGCCTCGACCTCCATTTCGCCGGCGTAGGCGGGCAGGTCGACGGGGCCGTCGCGGCGGGCCGGCGCGGGCACGTCGACGAACAGGTCGTCGATCGACTTTACGCCGATGGTATCGAGCATTGATGCCCGGTCGGTATCGCTGAGGGGGAGGTAGCGCATCAGACCATCCAGAGTTCGGGTTCGGAGCTGACCCCTCCACCGCTTCGCGGTCCCCCTCCCCCGCTACGCAGGGGAGGAGAAAGACGCATCACGACGGACGAGGCCGGAAAAATTACAGGGTGTCGAGGAACGCTTCGTAGGCGGCGCGGTCCATCAGGCTGTCGAGCTCGGACGCGTCCGACAGCTTGACCTTGGCGATCAAGCCGGCGCCTTCGGGGGCCGCATTGACCAGGTCGGGGCTGTTCGGCAGCTCGGTATTGGCTTCGACGACTTCGCCCGAAACGGGGGCGTAGACGTCCGACGCCGCCTTGACGCTTTCGACGACGGCGAAGCTGTCGCCCTTCTTCAGGACCTTGCCCACGTCCGGGACTTCGACGAAGACGACGTCGCCGAGCGCGTTGGCGGCGTAGGCAGTGATGCCGACCAGCGCGGTGTCGCCGGTCAACTCGACCCATTCGTGATCCTTGGTGAACTTCATGACTTACCCCTTGGGCTTACGGTGATAGCCGTTGGCGACGAACGGCAGAGAAACGATGACGGCCGGATAGGGCTTGCCGCGGACCTCGACGTCGAGCTCCGTGCCGACTTTGGCTTCGGCCGGCGGCACATAACCCATGGCGATAGAGTAGCCGAGCGTGGGTGACGGTCCGCCCGACGTTATCTTGCCAAGGACGCCGCCGTCCTTGGCGACGATCGGAGCGCCTTCGCGCGCCGGCGGACCCGCCAGGATCTTCAGCGCCACGCGGACGCGATCGAGATGACCGTCGAGCTGTTTTTTCAGGTGGTCGATGCCCTTGATGTCGCCGCGACCGAGACGCGATTTCGACATGGCGAATTTCAGTTCGGCTTCGGCGAGGGTATAGGACGCGTCCATCTCGTGGCCGTAGAGCGGCATGCCGGCTTCCATGCGCAGGCTGTCGCGGGCGCCGAGGCCGATCGGCTTGACCGCCGGGTCGGTCAGCAGGCGATCCCACAAGGCGCCGACCATCGTGTTTGGCACGCTGATTTCGAAGCCGTCCTCGCCCGTATAGCCCGAACGCGAGATGAAGGCGGTCTCGCCCATGATCTCGAACGTGCCGCAGTCCATGAAGTACATGTCGCAGGCCGCCGGGCAGACGGATTGCATCACGTCCTTCGCCTTGGGGCCTTGCAGCGCCAGCAGCGCGCGGTCGTCGAGCACTTCGAAGTGCGTGTCGCCGATAATCTCCTCGGCGATAATCTCGAAGTCCTGGTCCTTGCAGGCGGCGTTGACGACGAGGAAGAAACCGCTGCCTTCCGGACGCGACACCATCCAATCATCCAGAATTCCGGAAGTGTCATCGAGGAGCAGAGAATATTTCTGTTTTCCTTGAGGTAATGCCGCAAAGTCCGTCGGCGTCAGGCTTTCCAGGGTGGTGACGGCGTCCGCCCCCGTCAGCCGCGCCTGCCCCATGTGCGACACATCGAACAGGCCGGCGCTTTCGCGAGTCCAGCGGTGCTCGGCCAAAACGCCGTCGTATTGCACCGGCATGTTGTAGCCGGCGAACGGCACCATGCGCGCGCCAAGGGCGACGTGACGATCATACAGCGTAGTCGACTTGAGGGGGATATCGTGGGTGTCGGGCATGGCGGGACTCGCAGATCGTCTGTTGAACGTGTCTGCCCCCGCTGTCCTGATAGCCTGAGAGATTTAGGCGCTGAAATCAAGCACCGTTTGCTCCGTCGGCGGATGCTCCAGGCATCACTTTCCAGCGTTCAGTGTGTCTTGCGGTCCGTGGGCCTGAGCGTTTCCGGGGCGGTTGCGCCTTCGGCGTCGCAACCTGAGTCGCGATCTCTCCCGCAAGAACCCTTGCCTTGTGCCCGGCGGGGGTTAAAGAGTCAAGGCAGCACGCCCTGCTCACGGCAAATATGAACGGTGAATGGATCAGCCGTTATTGACGATCAGGCGCAGGTGGCCCTTTTCGCGCAGTTGCGGTGGATCGTACTGCTCCGGGCGTTCGATCAGGGTCGGCCGCGACAGCAGGCGCTTTTTCACCTTGGTCATTTCGGGCAGCAGCGACGCCTCGATATGGTGCATCTCGATCTCGATGCAGGCATCGGCCAGGCGTTCGATGTGGCGATTGTGGTAGCGGCCGGGCGGCGTCACCAGCACCAGCTTCTTCTTGGGGAAGCGCTGCTTGAGATAGCGCGCGGTGGCGGCGTGGTCGCCGTCGGCGGTCACCAGGTAGCAGACGTCGAACAGGTCGTCTTCGGCGTCGGCGGCGATCGACAGGGCCAGATTGACGTCGCCCTGCTTTTCGACGGACAGCTGCCAGCTATGGCCGCAGGCATTGCATCCGTCCTGGGCGTGGACGAAGTGGCCCATGCGACAAAGCACGCCCTGGGACTGCAGCGCCTTCATATAGTCTTCGTGGCGCTTGATCTTGTTCTTGTTTTGCGGGCGGATGGCCGAGCACCAGACGATGCGTTTGACGACCTCGGATTTCGGCGCGATGGCACGGCCGAGCGCCTTGAGATTCAACCACTTGAGATAAGGACGCTTGTAAGCGTCGATGGCGTGGTAAAGGTTGAAGCCGTCGATGTAAAACGCCGCGCGCTTGCGGAACAGCGGCAGATGCCAGCCGCCGGCACGCGTCGTGTCTTTCCCCTGCCCCTGCTTCGACGCCATGACGCTAAAAGTTCCGCGTTAACCTGCCGGTAACACTAAAGCCTAAGTCCGGGCGTTTGTCAGCAGGATTTGCGTAATGCGCGAGATTTAGGCTCCCCCGTTCTTGTACCTCCCCGCTCGGCGGGGAGGGGAACCGCACGAGGAGCCTTTAGGCGACGAGATGTGGTGGTGGGGGCGGAGAAGACGCGCTCGTCGAGTGTGTTACGTCTACGCCCCCCAACCGTCATCCGCCGCTTGACGCGGCATCTGCCACCTCCCCCGCCAAGCGGGGGAGTATAAAAATATTGAACTGGGGTCTGCCGCTTGCGCGCGTTTCCACCGTCGCGGGTCAGGGTCCAGGGGGCTTGCCCCCTGGCCTGGTTACATTTGGTCCGGCGCGGACAGCCCCATCAGGTCGAGGCCCAGTTCCAGTTGCTTGAGCGTGCATGTGACGAGACCGAGGCGCGACGCCTTGAGGACGGCGTCGTTGCCCACCAGCACCGGACAGGCGGCATAGAACTTCGAAAACGCCTGGGCCAGCCGGTAGACGTGGTCGGCCAGCAGGTTCGGCGCGCGCTTGACGTAGGTCTCCTTCAGCGCGCCGTCGAAGGCGTCGAGCAGCAGGACGACTTCGCGTTCGGCGGGCTCGGTGACCGCGATCGTGCCGGCGGCCAGGCCTTGCTCAGCCGCCTTGCGCAAGATCGATTTCATGCGGACGGCCTGATACAGCAGGTAGGGCCCGGTCTTGCCTTCAAAGGTGGTGAAGCGGTCGAGGTCGAAGATGTAGTTGGTCAGGCGGTGGTTCGACAACTCGGCGAACTTGAGCGCGGCGACGGCGACCTTGTGCGCCGTATCGGCGAACTGGGCGTCCGACAGCCCCTCGCCCAGTCCGGCCTCGCGAAGGCGTTCGGTCGCCTTCTCGACGGCTTCGGCCAGCAGGACGTGCAGCTTGAGCGTACCGCCGTCGCGCGTCTTGTACGGCTTGCCGTCGGCGCCGTTGACCGTGCCGTTGGCGGCGTGTTCCAACTGGCCTTCGCGGGCATATCCCGCCAGGTAGGCCGTGCGGAAGACCTGCTCAAAGTGCTCGGCCTGGCGCTGATCGACGATGTAGAGGCTGAGATCCGGGCCGAATTCCTTCTGGCGCTGCACAATGGTGGCGACGTCGGTCGTGCCGTACATGGCCGAGCCTTCGGACGATACAGCCAGCAGCGGCGGCGGACTCGGGACCTCGATAACCGAACCGTCGTCGAGCTTCTTCTTGCGCGTTTCACCGGGCCTGGCGACGTGGACGACGCGGGCGCCCTGGTCGTCGACCAGTAGCCCCTTGGCGTCGAGGTCGGCGATCATCGGGTCGACATACGGGTCCGCGTCGGATTCGCCGTTCCACAGGTCGAATTCGACGCCGAGCGCGGCATAGTCACGCTTGAGCGCTTCGCGGCTGACGGCGACGAAGTGCTGCCAAAGGGCGCGATAGCCTTTGCGGCCGCCTTGCAATTCCCTGGTGGCCTTGCGCGCCAGATCGCGGAAGGCTTCGTCGGTGTTGCCGCGTACCGAGGCGGCAGGGTACAGTCGGCCGAGGTCGTCGAGCGTCACCGGCGGCTCGGACGGATATTCGCCCGTGAAGGTTTCGTCAAAGTAAGGCAGATCGGGCTGCTCTTCCTTCAACGCCACGATGAGCAGGCCCATCTGGTAGCCCCAGTCGCCGAAGTGCGCGTCGCCGATGACCTCGTCGCCCAGGAAGCGCATGACGCGTTTCAGGCTCTCGCCGATGACCGCCGTGCGCAGGTGGCCGATATGCATTTCCTTGGCGACGTTGGGACCGCCGAAGTCGATCATGACCTTGCGTTTTTGCGCCACCGTCGGTGCACCGATGCGCGGATCGGCGTTGATCGCGTTGACGCGATCGCTCAAGGCTGCGTCGGACAGTACGAAGTTGAGGAAGCCCGGGCCCGCGATATCGGTGCTTTTCAAACGCGTATCGCCGCCGAAGTGCGCGACAACCCTGGTGGCGACCTCGCGCGGATTGGCCTTGGCCTGCTTGGCGACGCCAAGCGCGCCGTTGCACTGGAAGTCCGCCAGGTCGGGGCGGTCGGACGGCTGAACCCGGCCCGCGGACACGTCGAAGCCTTCGGCGACGAAGGCCGCCGAGGTGGTTTCGGTCAGTTGCGTCCGGAAATCGTGCGAGGGAGCGAAGGCGTCAGACATGGTGCGGTCCACAAGGCGAAAAGTCCCGCCCTCTTAAGCACCGGACTTTCCTGTGACAAGTCCTACTTCTTTTCGTCGTTCGAGACGAAACGGAAGTGTTTGCCTTCGCGGTTGAACTCGGCCATCTGCGGCGTGACGTCGAAGCCGACCAGGACTTCGAAGTTCGAGCCCGAGATGGTCGCGTCCTTGCGCGGGATGATGATGCCGTCGATGCGCGTGTTGACGTCGCGGCGCTGTTCGCCCGGCGCGAAGGTGATCGGCAGCTCGAAATCCTGCTTGGCCAGGACAGTCTTGTCGCGTTCGGTCACGGCCACCCAATAGTGATAGACCTTGGTCTGGCCGTCGGCCTGATCGCCACGGCCCAGCGAGAAGCCGATATCCATGCCGACCTGGATCGGATCGCCGCCCTTGTAGGCGCAATCCGAATTGATGCCGTTGATTTCGCCTGTCCACTTGGCGGCGCCGCTGGTTTCCTTGTCGTCCTTGAACTCGTGATAGCGCGCGGCGTCGTAGAGCACCTTGACGTAGGGGCACGGGCCCTCGGCGTGCAGCTTCTTCAGAGACAGCGAGCGGTCGTTCCACTCATCGTCCTTCTTGGCGCGGTCGGCGGCCTTGTCGCTGTCGTCGCCCTGATCCTGTCCACCGCGCTGCTGGGCGTGGGCCATGGCAAAAGCGCCGGTGTTCATGAGGACACCGATGCACAGGCCGGCCAGAAGTCTACGCGAGAAGGGCATCATGGGTTGGCGATTCCTAAGAGTGCGCGGGGCTTTGAAACAACGGAACCGTCTCCCCCGAAGACGGCGCCTTCAGGCGATGTGTAGCGCCTGTGGGTGCGAATTCAAAGGGTTTTATCGACGGACTGAGGCCAAATCGCGGCGGAGGATATTCAGGTGTGTCATCTGGGTTTCGACCTTTCCGCAAGATACCCTTTTCCAGGCGCATACCTATGGCGCCCCACGGCAAAAAGCCTTACATGACGAGTCATGTCCCCTGCCCCACAACGCCTCAAGGTCCTCCTCGCCACGCCGCGCGGCTTCTGCGCCGGCGTCGACCGCGCTATCCAGATCGTCGAGCGCGCGCTCGAGCTCTACGGCGCGCCGGTCTATGTGCGCCATGAGATCGTGCACAACCGCCACGTCGTCGACCGCCTGAAGGCCCTGGGCGCCGTCTTCGTCAAGGAACTGGAGCAGTGCCCGCCCGATCGGCCCGTGGTCTTTTCGGCGCACGGCGTGCCGAAATCGGTGCCGGCCGAGGCGAAGTCGCGCAAGATGTTCTTTCTCGACGCCACCTGCCCGCTGGTTTCCAAGGTCCACGTCGAGGCCGAGCGCCATTTCAACGAGGGCCGCGAAATCGTCCTGATCGGCCATGCCGGCCATCCCGAGGTCATCGGCACCATGGGGCAGTTGCCCGAAGGTGCGGTCAGGCTGATCGAGACGGTCGACGACGCCCGCGCCTATACGCCCAAGGACCCGGCCAATGTCGCCTTCGTCACCCAGACGACCCTGTCGGTCGACGACACGTCGGAGATCGTCGGCGTGCTGAAAGCGCGTTTCCCCGAGATCGCCGAGCCGCACAAGGAAGACATCTGCTACGCCACCACCAACCGCCAGGAGGCCGTCAAGCAGATCGGCGCCGATTGCGACCTGGTGCTGGTCATCGGTTCGGCCAAATCGTCGAATTCACAGCGTCTGGTCGAGGTGGCCCTGCGCGCCGGCGCCCGCGCCGCCTACCTGGTCGACGACGCCAGCCGCGTCGACTGGTCGTGGTTCGACGGCGTGCACACGCTGGGCATATCGGCGGGCGCGTCGGCGCCGGAAAACCTGATCACCGACCTGATCAGGTCGGTGACCGAGCGTTACGACGCCGAGGTCATCGAGAATTCGGGCGTGCAGGAAACCGTTACCTTCAAGCTGCCGCGCGTGTTGACGCAAGCATGAAGCCCCCCAGCGCGAGCGTGAAACCAAAGGTCGAAATCTATACGGACGGGGCCTGCAAGGGCAATCCGGGGCCCGGCGGCTGGGGCGCGATCCTGATGGCCAACGGCCATGAGAAAGAGCTTTACGGCTTTGAGGCCGCGACGACCAACAACCGCATGGAGCTGATGGCCGTCATCCAGGCGCTGGAGGCGCTGAAGAAGCCGTGCGAGGTCGACCTGCACGCCGACAGCCAGTACGTGCTGAAGGGTATCCGGGAGTGGATCCACGGCTGGAAGAAGCGCGGCTGGAAGACGGCTGACAATAAGCCCGTGAAGAACGACGACCTGTGGATCCGGTTGGACGCGGCGCAAAAAGGCCACACCATCCGCTGGCACTGGGTCAAGGGCCACGCCGGCCACGACCTTAACGAACGCGCCGACCAGCTGGCCAACAAGGGAATTCTTGAGGCGCGGCAAGCGTCGTAAGGCGCATAAAGTGAGGCGACGATGGGAAAAACAGTCTTTGCCGTCGCGGCGATCCTCATGACGCTCTGCCTTAGCGGATGTTCAAAGCGGCCGGAACGCCCGGAAATGTCCTGGAAGGAAGTTTGCCTCGCTAAAGGCGGGCGCGAAACCCGCCAACCGTCGGGAAATATGTTATGCCGGATTCCCTACCCGGATGGTGGGAAACCCTGCAACAGCAAGGCCGATTGTAGGGGCCTGTGCATGGTCAATCTTGAGGCATCTAAAAACAAGGCCCTGACGTCCGGTGATGCCGTTCGCGGACAATGCCAAACAGAAACGCCATTGTTCGGCTGTTACGCCAGAGTCGAGGGCGGCAAAATATCAGGTTCGACCGACTGCGGCGATTAAATCACCTTCAGCCCCTTTGCAAACCGCTGCGCATTGCCGACATAGTGCTCGGCCGACCGCCTGAGGCCCTCGATCTGCTCGGGTGTCAGTTCGCGCACCACGCGCGCCGGTGAGCCGACGATCAGCACGCCGTCGGGAAATGCCTTGCCTTCGGTCACAAGCGCCCCCGCCCCCACCAGGCTGTTCCTGCCGATCCGGGCGCGGTTGAGCACCACGGCGCCGATGCCGATCAGCGAATTGTCGCCGACCGTGCAGCCGTGCAGGACGACCTTGTGCCCCACGGTCACGCCCTCGCCGATCATCAGCGGCGCCCCAGGGTCCGAATGCAGCACGGAACCATCCTGGATATTGCTGCGCGCGCCGATGGTGATCGGTTCGTTATCGCCACGCACGACCGCACCGAACCAGATGCTGGCGTCCCGGCCCATCCGCACGTTACCGACAACCGAAGCATCGGGCGCGATCCAATATGTCCCCTCTTCCGGCAGACCGGGAGAAACGTCGTCGAGCGCGTATACGGGCATGGAGGTACTCCGGATATTACAGTTACGTGAATTTATCCACAGGGTGGCGATTTTTAAGATTTCGGTAACCCGACGGGGAGAATCTGATAGCATCTTTATGGGGGAATCAGGTCTCCTCCAAAGGTGTGCGGCCTCCGTTCGCGCGGGACCGTACCTCAGGCTTAAGACCTTTGAGGTTCATGTGGCAAGACCGCGTAGCATGTCTGGTATTCCACTTCCTCCGCCGCCGACCTTCGGCAGCGGCGGCCCCTCCGGGCAAAGCCTGTTCATCCTCCCCAACCGTTCGTCCGGCGATGCCTTCCATGGCTTCGCCTTTTTTTATGCCCGTAAAGGAGCACGTCCATGACCAAGCGATCCGCCAAGCGTTTCCTGCGTGAAGGCCATCTGGATGAGGCGGCGTTTCAGCCCGATACGAAGGTGCGTCGGCTGAACGTGCATACAGGCGGCGGCTGGTCGCCGATGGGCAGTGCCGCGAACGAGGATCGGGACCAGAGCTACGTCAAGACGATCAAGCCGAAGTCCGACGGCCAGGCGGCGCTGCTGTCCGCCATCGACGAAAAGAACCTGGTGCTGGCGCTGGGACCGGCCGGCACCGGCAAGACCTATCTTGCCATCGCCAAGGCCGTCGAAGCGCTGGAAGCCGGCAAGGTCGGCCGCATCGTGCTGTCGCGGCCGGCGGTCGAAGCCGGCGAATCGATCGGCTTCCTGCCCGGCGACATGGAAGACAAGCTGGCGCCGTATCTGCGTCCCCTCTACGACGCCCTGACCGACCGCCTGTCGATGAAGCGCGTCAAGGCGCTGATGGCGGAAGGGCTGATCGAGATCGCCCCGGTCGGCTATATGCGCGGCCGCACGCTCAACAACGCCTTCGTCGTCATCGACGAAGCGCAGAACTGCACCTACGTCCAGCTCAAGATGCTGCTGACGCGGCTGGGCTGGAACTCGACCATGATCGTCACTGGCGACCCGGCGCAGTCCGACCTTCTGGCCGGCGTCTCCGGCCTGGCCGACGTCGCCGACAAGTTCGAAAGCGTCGATACCATCGCGGTCGTGCGCCTGAAGGACAAGGACATCGTGCGCCACCCGCTGGTCGCCCAGATGCTTGGCGTGCTGTAAAGCCCCCTGCAAGACCAAACAAAAAAGGCGGCGAGGTTTCCCTCGCCGCCTTTCGTTTGCCCGATCCGTGAATCAGAAGTTCTTGTTGACGTGCAGGTACCACTGGCGGCCGATAATGCCGTCGGCGTACTGGCTGGAGAAGGCGTACGAACCGAGGCGGGACGAAGATCCCGCGTAGACGCCGTTGCCGAGGATCGGCGCCCGCTCATCGAAGGCGTTCTTGGCGCCGACAATGATCTCGTACCCTTTGCCGCGGTAGCGTAAGCTAAGGTCGTGCGTGACAAACGGGTGCGTGCTGGCCGCGTAGGTGGCGTTCGGCGCATAGGAGACCAGGCCGTCGGTGTTGCCGGTTTCGCCCTTGTAGCCGATATTGGTCGAGCTGCCCGTGTAGTTGAACGTCCAGGCCACCGTCCAGTCCTTGTGCGTGAAGCGCGTCTGCACGTTGCCGACCCAGCTCGGCTGACCGATCAGGCCGGTATACTGGTTGACGACGCCGCCCGGATACAGCTGCGACTTGTCGTACTTGTACCAGCTGAATTGGGCTTCGGAGCTCAGCTTGCCCAGGTTGAAGGTATGCTCGTACGACGCGGTGTAGTCGATCCCCGCCGACGATTCGACCGGGATGTTACGATAGCTGCCGTCGATAGCCGTGATCGACAGATAGGTCGGCGACAGCGGATTGGTATCGCGCTGGAACAGGTCGCAGAAGCCCGGCTTGGAGCGGAATTCGGCGCTGGAATAGCACGAACCGACGACGCCCGCCCCCGAAGACGCGATCTGGTTGGAAATCTTGATCTTCCAGAAGTCCATGGCCAGCTTGAAGCCCAGTTCCGGCGGCGTGATAACGAAGCCCAGGGTCGTCGCGTATGAGGTTTCCGGCCGCAGGTACTTGCCGCCGCTGGTCGTGATCACGGCCGACGGACCATTTCCAGTGTAGTTGTCGGGAACGCCATCGGCGGCGCAGTTGGCGCGAACCGTCGGACTGCCGACCAGATAGGCGCCTTCGGCGTCCTTGGCGCCCCAGCGGACGCAGGGATCGACGCTCAGCTGCGACAGGTAGCCCGTCTGGTTGGCCAGGTAGAGCTCATACAGTGCCGGCGCCCGGAACGAGGTGCCGGCGGTGCCGCGCAAGCGCAGGATGTTGTCGACCGCCCAGTCGAAACCGGCCTTGTAGGTCGTTGCGTTGCCGACGCTCTTGTAGTCGGAATAGCGGGCCGACAGGTCGAGCGTGAACTTCTCGAACAGAGGCTTGCCGCGGATGACCGGAATCTCGACTTCGCCGAACAGTTCGGACAGCGTATCCGAGCCCTTTGTCCGCCCCGCCGAGGCGCGGTTGTACGAATTGTTGGTCCGCGACAGTTCACCCGGCAGGTCGTCGATCTTGTCGTTGCGCAGCGAGACGCCAAGCGCCGTGGAAACCGCGCCCGCCGGCAGCTGGAACAGGTCACCGGTAATCGTGGTTTCGAAGATGCTCTGTTCGTAAATCGTCTTGCCGTGGTCGACGGTGAAGTACCAGGCTTCTTCCGCAGGCGTCAGCTTGCCCTTCGTATTGGCGTCGGCGGTGAACAGGTTCAGCGGCACGCAGCCCGCGGGCGCCCCGGCGCCGCAGGCGTCGCCGGTCGTGTTGTCCATGAAGTCGAACGTGTTCTGATTAAGGCCGGTGCCCCAGTTGATACGATCGGCGTAGATCGCCGTCGAGTCGTAGCGGCCGTCGCTCTTCGAGTACGACACGTACGAATCCCAGTTCCACTTGCCGAGTTCGCCGCGCGCCCCGCCCAGGACGCGGCCCAGCTTGACGTCCTGCTTGGCGTCGAATTCGTGAATGACGACCGGCTGCGCGTAGGACATGCCATACAGCGGCGAGTTGCTGGCGTAGGGCGAGTAGTAGGGGAAGATCTGGCCCCATTGCGTCTGCGACGACTTCCGCTCGGCGTACATCAGCTCGGTATAGAACTCCACGCCGTTCGCCCACGCCGGGCGATAGCTGCCCTGGCCGAACAGCGTATAGTGGCTGACCGGCGAGAAGACGCTGGTGTTCATCGACTCCGCGGGGTTGAAATCGACCAGACGGCCGCTGGTGTACACCGGGTAGTTCTGAATGCCCGACGTGTTATCGCCTTGCTTGTAATAATAGATGTCACCGCTCAGCGCGTCGAAGAGCACGCCCTGGTACAGGCCGGTCGCCGAATAGCACTTGTACTTGTTCGTCGCCGGATCGATGCGGTCGCCGCGCGTGCCATCCGCCTTGAAATAATAGTCCTGGGGACAGGCCAGGTCGGGCCGGTCACCGAGCGTCAGTTCGCTCTGCTTGTAATATTCGCCCGACACCAGGAAATGGCCGCGGTCGAAGGTCTTGCCGTACATGGCGTAGATCGAGCCGTCGTCGGCGCCGCCCGCTTCGGTCTTGCTGATGTCGGTGCCGATTTCGACGCCGTCGGTATTCTTTACGGTGATAACGTTGACGACGCCCGCGACAGCGTCCGAACCGTAGATCGACGAGGCGCCGTCCTTGAGGATTTCATAGCGTTGGACCAGCGCTTGCGGGATGAAGTTGAGATCGACCGCGGCAACGCTGCCGCCGACGCCGGCCGGCGGCATGCGGCGGCCGTTGAGCAGGACCAGCGAGCGCTGGGCGCCCAGGCCGCGCAGGCTGATCGTGTTGATGCCCGCGCCGCCGTCGACGACATAGCCGGTGAAGGTATTGTTGATCTGACCGGCGCCCGCGGCGACCGACGATCCTTGCAGCACTTCGGTGGCGCTGACCATGCCCGACAGGCTGGATTTTTCGGACGTAATGACCTGGACCGGCGACGGCGAGGTGAACTCGTTCTTGCGAATGCGCGAACCGGTGACCACGATTTCCTGTGAGTCCGTGGCGGGCGCTTTCGTGTCGGCGGGCTTCTGGGTATCGGTTTTTTCGGTGGAAGCCGGCGCCGGGGTCGCGTCCTGCGCCAGGGCCGGTACGCCGATCGCCAGCGAAGTCAGGATGGTGCCCGCCAACAGCCAGTGGCGGGTGAAAGTTTTGTTGGGCATGATGTTACTCCGGGAAAGAGACTTTTTGAACGTTTTGCCGCGCAAGCGAAATTAAGACGACATGGAATTGACGCAAATTAAAACACGGTAATTTCATATATAGAGTCAACTTGTTGTAGAATTGACACAATTACATGAATGGAACATGCGTAAACATTCCGCAAATTGACTTTGCGAAACACGAAATTATGCGCCAGAAACTTCAAACTATTTGATGAGTCCGCACTTCGGACTTTTCAAATAGCCTTCGATATACCCCAATGACTGCTGCTGCCACTCGACATGCCAGGGTATGGTGTGCCACATCCCCTTGATCTCGTGGTATTCGATATCCTTGCCCGCCGCCTTCATCGCCGCATAGAACATGCGCGAATGGTCAGTGTCGGCCTGGCGGTCGTGGTCGCCGTGGAACAGCATGATCGGTATGTTCGCCTTGGCGACATTCTTCAGCGGATCCATGCCGCCAACTGTATGGCCCTGGACGTCGCGCTGAATATGACTGTCGCCCCACAGGTTGCCGATGCGGTCGAGGCTGGAGACCCCCGCCCCGGCTATGGCGCATTTGTAGGGGCTGTTCGGGCGGACGCTGGCCGCTATGGCGGCGAAACCGCCATAGGAATAGCCGAAGATCGCCATGCGCTTCGGATCGGCGACTCCCTTGGCGACCAGATAGGCGGCCGCGTCGTCGTTGTCGTCCGACATCTTCTGGCCCCACTCGTGATCGCCGGCCGTCCACAGCTTGTAACCCCAGCCCTCAGAACCGCGGTACTGCGGCTGAATGACGGCGATGCCGCGCGTCGCGAAGAATTGCGGCCAGCCGGTCGCGTCCCAGTCGAATTCGTCGCGCGCCCAAGGACCGCCGTGCGGCAGCACGACCAGCGGCACCGGCCCCTGGTCGGGCGTCCAGCCGGCGGGATAGGTGATGAAGGCGGGTATATCGAGGCCGTCGCGCGCCTTGAAGGTCACGAACTCGGCCTTGCCCAGGCTTTTGGGGTCGATCGACGGCCGCTCGGCGCCGACCTTGAGCAGCTTGCCCCCGTCGTAGAAGTAGTACTCGGTCGGATAGTCGGGCGCTTCGACCGTGACCACCGCCTTATCCATCGTGTCGCGGTTGATGCCGAAATAGACGTTGCGCCCCGGGAAGGCCGCCTTGACGCTTTTTTGGATGCCGGCCCATTTGTCGTCGAGATAGGCGACGGTTTCGCTCGGCCCATGGACGGCGACCGCGAAAATGTCGGTCTTGTGCGCTGTTCGGTCGATATGGAACCCGACGTCGACGTCGTAGCGATCATTGGCGAACAGAGGCTCTTCCGAAAAGGCCTGCGTCTTGATGTCGTAATCGTAGACCCGGGCATGGTCGCTTTGCAGGTCGGTGGCGACGACCAGTTTCGACGGATCGGTGTCGAAACCCAGGATGTCGATTGTCTTGCGATCCTTGACCGGATAGCTCAGCTTGGGCTGATAGACCCAGCCCCCCGTCGCCTTGTCCTTGACGAAGATCTTGTACCAGTAGTCGTTGCCGACCAACTCCTCGCTGGCGCGGATCAGCGGTTCACCGGTCTCGAGGTCGACCCCAGCCGACAGATATTCGCTTTTGTCCGACCCCAACGCCACGGTGCGCGTCTTGCCCGTCTTGGTGTCGAGTTCGAAAATCTTCTGCACGAACGATTCCGGATCGACCGTCTGCATCAGGACGTGGGTCGGATCGTAGAGATTGTTGTTGAACACGGTCACCGAAATACCGCGCTCCATCTGGTCGCGGATATCCTTGTTCAACGTGCCGGTGACCTTGAACGGCTCCTGGATATCCCGGCCCTGCAGGTCGGCGTAATACAGCTTGCGCGTAAAGGTCGGACGGCCGTCATCGCCGGTGATCGGCTGCTCGGTCAGGAAAAAGATCTTGTCGTTGCTGAAAAATCCAACCTGGTCGATACGCTGCGTCGCCGACGGAATCCAGATCGGCGTCTTCGACAGGTCCGACGTATCCCAGATCGAGATGACCGGCCACTGCTGGCCCTTGACCGCCAGAAGGCCGGCAATGTGCTTGCCGTCGGGCGAAATCGTCAGCCCTTCCAGCGCGGCGTACTGCGCCAGGGTATCGATCGACAAGGGCGTTGCCGGCGGCGTGTACGGCGCGGCATTCGCCCCGCCCGCGAACGACACCAGGGTAAAAAAGACACCGCCGAGAAGGGCCGACCGTAAGCGTCTGCGTGCCAGCTTCGTCGTGCCGTTCATTCGGATCTCCAACCGTTTGCATCCAGATTGTTACAGAAGTCAGTTAACTGCCAGTCGTCAAGAGGCGCAACGCCAATTTTCCGCCACATTGCGGCACATTACAAACATTTAATATACGACATTACAGGAATTTAATGTTTCAAACGCACCGAAAAATAGAGAATTTCGTTCGACTACTCATACATATCGCTGTCAGAACTTTAGACGGAAAGTTATCACGAGATAACGACGTTTTGATATTTTAGAAACTGTCTCAACAGATACAGATTTACTGTATGGAAAAACGTTCAAAAAAAATCTTATGATCCCCAGAGGGTTGCGGCGATATCCCCCCTCACGCGAAAAAGCTCCGCCGCCTCCGTTGCCCGCCGGAAAGCGAGTGTGGTACGGCATAACCCCACACGTGCGGGCGGCGATAACCCTGTGTTAAACGCCTGCGTGCATTTTGCATGCCCCATCCGACTGGAGCGTTCAACATGGAAACAACGCCCCCTGGGCCGCCCGCCCCGGATTTCCGGCTCCTGTTCGAATCCGTCCCCGGCCTGTACCTGGTGCTGACGGCGGACTTCACCATCGCCGGTGTCAGCAACGCCTATCTCGAAGCGACAAAAACGCAGCGCGACGCCATCATCGGCCGGGGCCTGTTCGAAATCTTCCCTGACAACCCCGACGATCCGGCGGCGACCGGCGCCCGAAACCTGCGCGAATCGCTGGAACGCGTGGTGAAGACGCGCGCCGGCGACGCCATGGCGGTGCAGAAGTACGACATACGGCTGCCGGAATCCGAAGGCGGCGGCTTCGCGGCGCGCTATTGGAGCCCCTACAATTCGCCCGTCTTCGACGCCGCCGGCCGGCTGGCCTGGATCATCCACCGCGTCGAGGACGTGACCGACTTCGTCACCCTGAAACAGCAGGACAGCGAGGCGCGCGAAGCCAATGCCCTGCTGCACCAGCGCGCCGAGCGCATGGAGGCCGAAATCTACCGCCGCGCCCAGGAGGTGTCCGAGGCGAACCGCCGCCTGCGTGAACTCGACCAGATGCGCACGGCCTTCTTCGCCAATGTCAGCCACGAACTGCGCACGCCCCTGACCCTGATCCTGGGGCCGGTGAGCGAGATGCTGGCGGCCGGCGACCTGCCCCAAGCCCAGGCCCGCAGCCTGGACGTCGTGGCGCGCAACGCCCGCATGCTGCTGAAACAGGTCAACGACCTGCTCGATGTCGCCAAGCTCGAGGCCGGCAAGCTCGATCTCGACTATGCGGCCGCCGATCTCTCGGTCCTGTCGCGGCGCCTGGCCGCCGGGTTCGAGTCGTTCGCGCGCAGCCGCGACATCGATTTCCAAGTCGCGGCGTCCGAAACCCTGGTGGCCCAGGTCGACGCGTCCAAGCTGGAGCGCGTCCTGCTCAACCTCCTGTCCAACGCCTTCAAGTTCACGCCGGCGGGCGGACGGGTCGGACTGACACTCGACGCCGCGGACGGAACCGTCCGCTTCCGCGTGACCGATACGGGCCCGGGCATCCCGTCCGGCCAGCGCCAGGCGGTGTTCGAGCGCTTCCATCAGCTCGACGCCAACCGCCGCAAGGCGGGGGGCACGGGACTGGGCCTGTCGATCGTGCGCGAATTCGTGACCCTGCACGGCGGAACGGTGGCCATCGACGACAGTCCCGGAGGTGGCGCGCGCTTTACCGTCACCGTGCCGGCCTCCGCTCCCGAAGGCACGACGGTGGCGGACGGCGAACTGGCCGGCGACGCGAACGTGCGCGCGGCCGTGGTGGCGGAACTCGGCGCCGCCGTGGCCGCCCCTCCCCTCGCGCCTCAGGGGGCCTTGCCGCGCGGCGGCGCCATGGTGCTGATCGTCGACGACAACGGCGACATGCGCGACTACCTCGGCGGGCTGATGAAAGGCTACCAGGTCGAAACCGCCGTCAACGGCCGCGACGGATTGAACAAGGCGCTGGAGCTGCTGCCCGACCTGATCCTCAGCGACGTCATGATGCCGGAAATGACCGGCGACGAAATGGCGCGCGCCCTGCTGAACCACCCCCAGACGCGCGACATTCCCTTGATCATGCTGACGGCCAAGATGGACGACGCCCTGCGGCTGGACCTGCTCAAGGAAGGCGTGCGCGACTATATCGCCAAACCGTTCTCGGCCGACGAACTGACGGCGCGCGCCGGCCGGCTCCTGACCGAACGCCGCCGTCTGGTCGCCGAGCGCGAGGTGCTGATCCGGCAACTGATGCGCTCGAACGAGGACCTGGAGCGCTTCGCCTACGCCGCCGCTCACGACCTGAAGACGCCACTGCGCTCGATCGACAACCTGGCCCTATGGATCGACGAAGACGCGGGCGAGGCCATGGACGCGGCCAGCCGCGACCATCTGCACAAGCTGCGCAAACAGGTGCGGCGCATGGAGCGGCTGCTGGGCGACGTGCTCGAATATTCGCGCATCGAACACCGCCGCAGCCCGGAAAGCGCCGAACGGATGGACGGTGCGGCCCTGATGGACGCGGTCGTGGCGCTGGTGGCGGCGCCCGAAGGCTTTACGGTCCGCCACTCGGGCTTTGCGGGCCTCAGCCTTTCGCGCATGCCGCTGCAGCAGATCCTGCACAATCTGGTCAGCAATGCCGTCAAGCACCACGACGGGACGGCGGGCACGGTCGAGGTCACGGCGGAACGGGCGCCGGGCGGACTGGTCGTGCGCGTGTGCGACGACGGCCCGGGCATCCCGGTGGAATTCCACGCCCGCGTCTTCGAGATGTTCCAGACGCTGAAGCCGCGCACCGACAAGGACGGCAGCGGCATGGGGCTGACGCTGGTCAAAAAGCTGGTTACTCTGCACGGCGGCGAGATTACGATCGAGTCGCCGCCGGATCGCGGCGTCTGTTTTCGCTTTACCTGGCCGCTAACCTCCGAAGGAAAGGAGCCGGCATGAGCCACGCCCCCAAATCCGCCCCCAGCGTCCTGCTCGTCGAGGACAATGACGTCGACGTCGAGGCGGTGCAGCGCGCCTTTCGCCGTGCCAGCCTGCCGTGCACGCTGCACAGCGCGCGCGACGGCGTCGAGGCGCTCAAGATGCTGCGCGGCGACGGCGAGAAGCCGGTGGTGCAGGAGCCGTTCCTGATCCTTCTCGATATCAACATGCCGCGCATGGACGGCATGGAGTTGTTGCGGGAACTGCGCGGCGACGAGGCCTTGAAACAGAGCATCGTCTTTATGCTGACGACGTCGGACCGCGACCGTGACGTGGCGCAGGCCTATGAACACAATGTCGCGGGGTATTTTCTAAAAGACGACCTGTCGCCGCTGATCCAGACGCTGAGCCCGTACTGCCAGGGGAATACGTTTCCGGGGGGAGATTAAGCGTTGTGCTTTTTGGCGGGCGGATTAAGGGGATTCGGTACCAAGTCACCGAAATCCGTAACGTAGCGCACGTACCTGTTCAAGAATACCGCCGGCGACCGATAAGGTGTTGCATCACCTTGGTTTAGGTAAGCGTCATTGCGTTATTTGAATTTGACGCATAAGTTGACCATTGGGGAATCGCAACTGGAAACAGAGCGTACGATGGCTGATGAAACAATCGAAAAAATCAACGTCTACAAATTAAAGAGCACTATCACGGAATTTGCTCAATTCATAAAGACAAAGGATGGAAAGAAAGCGGACCTTCCCGAGTTGAAAGAACTAACGCTGCCGCAAATTGCCGGCTTCGATGGTGTTGCAGAAGCTAGAGCCGCTTACAAAGAGACAGGAGGCAAAAAGAAAACTGATGCCAACATTCCGTGGCTTGCGTTTATAAACAAAGGCCAGCCAGGCGGTGCGAAATTTGACTTTGAGTGGACGAACAAGTCGCCTAGCGCCATCTTAGTTATCAAAATCGTTGTGGCAGGTGAGACAAGTTTTTACGCGTTAACATTCGGGCTAGCCGGGGACAGCTTTTTAGATCACGAGAAGATAGTGCACGACTTTGGCATCAAAGTCGCCATGAACATTTGCTCTGAAAGTCGGCTAAAGCGTATTCAAACAAGCATTCATGAAGCTGTTTCAACTCAAACGGAACGCCAGATTAGCACTAATTCGAGCCTTTCCACATTTAACATAAATGGAGAGAAGGAGTTTCTCCGCTCTCTGTCCGGGTCTACGACAGAAGACTATCCGTATATTTCGTCCTTCAGGGGGAAGGAAAGCATAACTATAAAAGCAGATAAAAATAGCCCGTTGACATGGGAAACTCTTATACCGCGTCTGCATGAACTAGGAACCGTAGCCAAATCCCTCCGGTACCAAGATATATTTACAGAATACGATAAATTTCCTTTTGAAAGTGACCCTGAACAGATAGCAAAGTTAGATGCGAAATTGTTCGAGGATATTAAGTCCAAGAACCACGACAAAATTCACTTATCGCCTCCGACGTTTTTTGACTACGACAACAATATGTTTGTTTATAAAGATGAAGGCGACGATACAAAGTATTTTGAAGACCTTTCCCTTTCTGATTTACTTTCTTTTCGAAAGAGAGAATTTCGGGATCGCGCAGACATCGGCGCAATCAAAAATATGCGCATCTCGGAATATAACCCGGAAAGCGGGAATCTCACATCCAGATGGTCAGCGTATAGGTGCATCGTTGCCGAAATTTCGTTGGACGGCAGTGTATATATCCTGAGTCTTGGCCAGTGGCGCCGCGTTTCTGATGGTTTAAAAGACGAAGTAGATACGTTCGTCGGCACGATTGTTGTTACGGCTCCGGCATTTTTGCCCGAGGGGATATCAATCTGGAATCCCAATGCCAAGGTTGCAAAGGATGGAACGGTAAAAGGTGAAAACCAAGAATCCGTTTTCAACCAACATGCGGCCGATAATTCGCCCGACCTGTTCCTATTTGACGCGGGGAAAGTCGAGATTGCTGGAGAGAAAAAGTACGAAGTTTGCGATCTCCTCCATTCAAGCAAGAAATTTATTCAGGTGAAAAGGTATAGTTCAGGTAGTGCTTCGATAAGCCATTTATTCGTCCAGGCTCGTTTCTACGCGGAGGCGTTTTTATTTGATCGCAAATGCCGAAAGAGTATGTGCGACCACATTATTGCAAATCAAAACGGAAAGGACGGAAACCTGTTCGTGGCCCTTTTGCCCGAAGAAAGAAGCGCAATTGAAGCAAAAGACTATACAATATGCCTCTGTGTTCTATCGGACAAAGACGATTTTCAAATCAATAGCCTTCCATTTATGGCCCAATATGAACTGATGCACACTCTTCGGTACATCACTAATCTCGGAATGAAAGGAGAAATCGCATTCCGCAATGTATTGTTTGGCCCATGATGAGATGGCGACTATCCGTTCGACTTGCCTCGCTAATGGCTCGCCCCGCAAGGGGCTTCCTTTGCTCTGCGTGCAGCGGTTCCACCGTTCGCCCACAACGCGGAGATTCCGCCGGGGACTTCGGTGACCGGGATTTACAGGAATTTCGTGACAGCATACCAAATCCCCAATAGTACGGCCGCTCCGTCAGGCATATTGTTGGAAACTCTGCCGCTCCTGACGACGAACGTCCAGGCCCAGGAGCTGCTAGGCGCTGCGTCAATCCGGAGTGCAGTCCCCTGTTACAAACTCCTTTAGAACTGCATGGTGGAGAAAATTTCAATGGCCGACCACGACGACGACGCTCTCTTGGCAGAATTTTATCCAATTCCTTTGGCGATGGACCGATTCAAGCAAATTGAGAAGGAACTGAGAGAGTACGTTGACGAAGAGATTTCTTTCTCATTCGATCCGTCAGGGACTGACCTGTTCTCGTTGATGGAACTTCGCCAATCATACGCCCGGCGGTGTGTCAACTTTAGCGAGACAATAAAACTGCTATTGAAGGCTGGCTCCGTTGTCCCGGCTGCGATTTTAGGGCGGGCATTAATCGAGACAGTAGCAATGGGCAGCCTTTTTCTGACTGAAATGCTAGACCTCACTGCAAAGAAGAATGGCGAAAAACTCAACGTTCGTTTGACGCGTTTTTATCAAGGAATGTCGAAGGAGGAAGTGAAGCCGGTTCATGTGATGGACGCCATTCGGCACTTGGACAAACTCGATGCCGCATACATCGAGCATTTGGACAAGAGATTTGGCTGGTTCACGCGAGCGAAGGAAGTTCTGGCGCAAGAGAAGCCCGATAAGCCTAACGCCTTGCAAGATGCCATGTCCATCGAAGCAAACTATGACCGCTTATCGGAGGTCGCGCATCCAAATGGTATCGGCGTGCAGTTTCTATATCCCGACCCAAGCAACGAAAACGATGTTGTTGAAGGAGCGCGACAACGCTATCGGCGCGCAGCCTTCCAGTCGATTTGGCAATGTAAGCATTTGTTGGACGCGCTCGACAAAACCAAGGACCTTCCGGACAAATTCCGTGACGCCTTCATATCATAATTGCTATCAATGCGCCGATAGTGGAAGGCAGCGATTTCGGGGAGAGGTTACCAAATCCCTAATCACATTGCTTCGTCAGCGCATTGTCGAAAAACCTGCCGCTCCCGGCCACGAGGGTCCGGGTCCAGGGCCGTGCCTCTGGTGCGACCGCGTGATCGCGTGGGGTTGATTTGCGTCCCACCGGCATTGGCAATGACAAGCTGTCCCTAAGGCCGTCGATGCGCCGGCTTCGGACAACAGATAATAGACCCTATTACTTTGCGGTCTGGCAGGTCGGGCAGTTGTTATGCACGCAGCCTGTTACCGCAACCGCAGTCAGGACCAGCAGTACGAGTGTCAGCGCCTTCATGGGATTCCCAACATGATAAGGATTTGGACGGGTTCACGTCTCGCTGCGCGGAAAGCTCCGCACCTGTGTTAACCTAGGCCAGGCCCAGACCGGAAAGCAAGCTTAAAAAACGCGGTTCGGAACGGATCGGGTCGAGCAGGAAATCGGCGGCCATGTCGAGCACGCCGGCATCGCCCGTGGCGCGCGCCTTTTCCAAGGCCGTCAGGGCCGCATTGAATTGGCCCCATTGCGCCAGAACCTGCGCCTGCTGATACAGAGCGCCGTCGCCCCATTGCGCGACCAGCCTTTGCATGGCCTCATTCGCCGCCTGAGTATTGCCGAGCCGTCCCTCGGCTATAGCCAGTCCTGACAACTGCAAGGTTTCCGCGGGCTCTTCGCGAAAGGCGTCGCGCGCGTCACCGTTGTGCTGACCGGCCAGGAATATCCAGCCGTAGGCCGCGTGGGAAACGGCGAGTTTCGGGTTCAATTCGAGGCTGCGGCGCAAGGGTTCGACGGCGGCGGAAAACTGGCGCGCCTGAATGCGAATGACTCCGCACGTGCGATGGGCGAAAGGGTTGAGCGGATCGATGTCGATGGCGCGGGCAATCGCCGCGCGGGCATCGCCGGCCGCGCCTGTCCGTGAGCTGAAATAGGCAAAGCTCGACAGAACGGGCGCCTCATTATGTCCGAGCTGATAGGCGCGTAGAAAGCAGGGCCTGGCGCCGGCGACATCGAGGCGCCCTTCAAGGCGCACCTTTGCCAGCGTGTATTGCGAATCGGCCCTGTCGGGCGCCAGGGCCACACCGCGTTCGGCCGCGGCGATCGCAGCATCGTAAAGACCGCGTTGCTCCGTAGCCTTGGCGAAACTGTTGGCCAGAAGCGCCAGGGCGCGGGCTCGGCCGCTGTGTGCGGCGGCAAAGTTCGGATCGGCATCTATCGCCGCGTTGAATTGGGCCAGGGATGCCCGCGCGGACGCCTCACCGTCTCCCTTTAGATAAAGGGCCTGGCCACGAAGATACGCATCATACGCCTCGGGATTGCGCGTCCCCGCCCCCGAAACTCCCGAATCCCCGGCCGATGATCCGCCGGTTGAGGCGGAGGATGTGCCCTGGCCGACCGTATCGGCGATGTTGTCGAGCACGACGCTGGCGATCTCGCTTTGGACGGCGAAAACGTCCTTCATCTGCCGATCGAAGCTCTGCGACCATCGGCTGTACCCCGTGCCGCCGTCGGTCAATTCGGCGGCTATGCGCACAACATCGGACGACCGGCGCACACTTCCGCCAAGGATATAAGCGACGCCAAGCTTTTGCGCGACGGTACGCGCATCAAGCTCATGGCCGCTGAACTGGCCCGCCGACGCCTGCCCCATGACCTTCAGCCTTGCGTCGCGCGCCAGCGCCGAGCGGACTTCTTCAGACAAGCCATCGGAAAAGTAAGCCTGCTCGGGGTCCCCGCTCAGGTTGGCGAAGGGCAGGACGGCGATACTATGGCGATCTATCCCGGCGCCACCCGCGCGCGTCAAAATAATACCCAAGGCGCCCAAGGCGACGGCGCCGGCGGTAGCCCCGCCGGCCATCACCATGCGGCGTCGGGTCCAAAACCGGGGTGGCGGCGCTATGACCTCCCTTTCCGGCGTGGCCAAGGCGTTGACCGCCTGAATCAAGGCTGTGACTTCGCTGCTAGCGGCGGTCCCGTCCCAGCGGCTAAAGTCGATCGCATGATACTGGCCGAATCCCAAAGGAGGTTCGGTGCCGTCGAGCGATACCGGCACCAGGCGCTTACGGTCGCGCCCCTTGGCGGCTTCGTCGCGCACCCAGTCCGAACGCACCGACGCCGCAGTCCAAACGACGATAACGATATCCGCACCGTCAAGCGCCGTTTCTATCTCACGAGCGAAGGCAGCGCCGCCCGGGATATGGCCGTCCCACCACACCTCGAGCCCCGTGGCTTTCAGCGCCTTATACAGGCTGGCCACGCGAGGTCGGTCAGTTCGCGCGTAGCTCAGGAAGGCGGTCAAGTTTCCGCCTCGATTTTCGCCAACCTCGGCAGCTACAGCGTCGTCCATTGCGTTGCGCCCACCTTCCCTACCCGTGACATTTACATGAAAGCGGCGTGAAGCCAAGCGACGCGCCGCGCGCTATGTCAGAGGCGACGCTATCGGGGATTTTGGTGAAGGCATACCAAATCCCCTTCCGGAACTTCGTCAGCCACACTGTCTGAAATTAAGCCGCTTCCGGCGACGAGGGTCCGGGTCCAGGGGCCGCGCCCCTGGTGGTGCGGGCAGCCGGACTCGAACCGGCACGGGTTACCCCGACGGATTTTAAGTCCGTTGCGTCTACCATTCCGCCATGCCCGCGGAGACGATGCCGGTTTTATAGAGAACCGCCCGGCCAGCGTCGATAGAGAAAATCTGTTCGTCCTCAGGTCGTTTGGGGACGGAGGACGAAGAGGCCCTGCCGATCGCGCTCCGCGGAACACAACGGGTTGTTTACGGCGCGCGCGGTTCGACCCCACCACCATCCCACTTCGCTAAAGCTTCGTGGGACGGTCCCCCTCCCCTGAGTCCAGGGGAGGTTCGGGAGGTTCGTCCTTTGTTACTTCTCCGCCTTGGCGGGTTCCGGGCGCGTAAACGTCACGTCGCTGCCGGCGATCATCCACAGCGTCGCCGACCAGGCGGCCACGACCTGGTTGAGGTTGTCCGGGTGGATACGGTCCAGCACGTCGTCCGGCGTATGGTGCGTGTTGAAATAGTCGTAGCCGTCCTGGTTCAGCGTCAGGCACGGCACGCCCAGATCGTAGAGCACGTCCGTATCGGAGTCGCCACCCTTGGACGGTTCGCGCTTGATGGCGATGCCGAGCGGCGTCAGCAGCCGGTTCATCGTCTTGCCGTAGGTCGCGTCGCCGGTCGCCGGGAGTGAGGCCGTGATCACCTTGTCGGCGCCAAAGTCGGCCTCCATGGCGGCGATCATGTTCGGCGCTTCGGCCGCGTGCGTCTTGGCGTAGTTGAAGCCGCCCGAGCCGAAGCCTTCGGGTTGCGACATCTCTTCGGAGCCCCACAGGACGACGCGGATGGTGCGCTTGGGGCGCAGGCCGTGGTCGAGGATCGTCTTGGCCGCGGCGATGGCAATGGCGTGCCCTGCCCCGTCGTCGATCGCGCCGGTGCCGAGGTCCCAGCTGTCAAGGTGCCCGCCGATGACGACGACCTGCTCGGGGTGCTCGGAGCCCTTGATTTCGGCCACGACGTTGACCGAGGTGCCGAGCGGCGGGAAGGTCGCGCCCGACACCATGTGCAGGCGCACCGGCCCGGCCTGGCCCTTGCGCTGCATGGCCGCGATGCGGTCCAGCTGTTCGGCGTCGGGCGAGCTGATCGCCATGGCCGGAATGCCCTTGCCGTCCGACCAGTTGGTGGCGCCGGCGTGCGGGAAGCGGTGGTCGTCGGTCGACAGCGAACGCAGCACGAAGCCCACGGCGCCGCGCTTTTGCGCCGCGGGTGGTCCGGCCCAGCGGATGGCGCCCGACATGGCGCCATAGCCGTCGCCGGCCGAGGCGCGCGCCATGGGCTGAAGGATGACGACGATCTTGCCCGTCACGTCGGCCGGGGAATCGACGAAGGCTTGCCACGAATCGAAGATGGCGGCTTCGGCTTCGACGTCGCCGGCGGTCGAGCCGCCCAGCGCCACGCCCATCAGCTTTTGCGGAAACGGCCCGGTGATTTCGATGCCGTCATTCGCCCCGCGCACCCAGGCGTGGTACGGGAAGCTTTCGACGACAGCGGTGTCGAACCCCATCTTTTTCAGCTCGGCGGCCGCCCATTCGCCCGCCGCGCGTTCTCTTGCGCTGCCGGCGGGGCGCGCGCCGAAGCGCGTCGTCAGGTCGCTGACCCATTGATAGGCCGCGTTCGATTGCAGGGCGTCATCGCGAAGGATCGCCGCCTGGGCTTCCGGCGACAGCGTCGGCACGGGCTTGGGGACCGGCATCATCGGCTTGGGCCTTGAAGGCTTGGATTCGGCCAGCACCGGCGTGGCGGCCCCTGAAAACGAGGCAAGAGCGAGGGCGCAGAGCGCGACGGCGATGGCTTTCATATTGGGTCCTTACGCGGTGATTTCTTCGAGGCGGGCTTCGGGGTTGCGTTTGCGGCCTTCGGCGACGACCGGTTCTAGGGCGGCCTTGAGCTCGGACATGGCAGCATCGAGGCTTGAGGCGTTCTGGCCGCGGATCACCAGCTGCGTGCCGAACTCGCCCTGCCCCAGGCCGAAGGGATACGAACCCAGCGACAGGTCGTCATAGCGTTTGTCGATGTCGCGCAGGGCATCCGCCGCCCAGCTTTCGCCGACGTATGACAGCTTGAGCGTCCGCGACAGCACCTTGCGCCCTGTCTTCAGCCGCGGCGCCACGTCCGACAGCATGCCTTCCATGATCTTGGGCACCCCCGCCATGACGAAGACGTTCCGGATCTGGAAACCGGGCGCGGCCGAGACGGGGTTCTGGATCAGGTCGGCGCCGTCGGGGATGCGCGCCATGCGGCGGCTGTTGGCATTCAGTTCCCAGCCCATCTTGTCGGCGCGCTCCTGCAACACGCGCAGCGCTTCGGGGTGCTCCGAAATCCCGACGCCGAACGCCACGGCCATGGCGTCGGCGGTGATGTCGTCGTGCGTCGGCCCGATGCCGCCGGTCGAGAAGACGTAGTCGTAGGCGCCGCTCAACGCCAGGACGGCCGAGACGATCTGAGTCTCGACGTCGCGCACCATCCGGACCTCGTTGAGGTCGATGCCGAGCGCAGACAGGAATTTCGCGATTGTGTTGACGTTCGAGTCCAGTGTACGCCCCGACAGGATTTCGTCGCCGATGATCATGATGGCGGCGGTCGGATTGGGTGTCGAAGTCATGGGTGCAACTCCGGAAGCTGAAGATAGACTGTTATCGGTGCCGGGGCTGAAAATCGGGCGTTTGCGCGCGCGTTACAAGCGATTCTTTGCGGATATCGACGCCGGCGCGCTCGATACGTCTGAAACCATTACAGCACACTGCCCCAACGGCGGCAAGATACTGGGTCTGCTGGATCCCGGCACGCCGGCGCTGTACGCCGACGTCGACAGCCCGACCGCGAAACTGCGCTACCGCCTGGAGGCCTTGCAGCAAGGGGATACCTGGGCGGGCGTCAACACCCAGCGACCCAACAAGCTGATCCCGCTGGCGATCGCGGCGGGGCTGATTCCTCAGCTTTCGGGTTACGAGACGATCCGGCCGGAAGTGAAGTACGGCAAGAATTCGCGCATCGACCTTCTGGCGACAAGCCATCGCGACCATCCCGACACCTATATCGAGATAAAGAACTGTCACCTGTCGCGCACGCCCGGCCTGGCCGAGTTCCCCGATTGCGAGGCGGCGCGCAGCACCAAGCACATGTACGAGCTGATCGAAATGGTGAAGGCCGGTTATCGCGCCGTCGTCGTCGTCTGCGTCCAGCGCAACGACGTCACGCACTTCGACGCCGCGCGTGACTGCGATCCCGATTTCGGCCGCGCCTACGATGCGGCGCGTGCGGCAGGCGTCGAGATCATCGCCGTCAGTTTCGAGATTTCACCGCTAGGCTGGCGGTTCGACAGGGCGCTTGAGATCGTGTGAAGTAGGCTAGCCTACCCCATCATACTGCCGGAGCCGCCGAAGGCCTTTGTCATCGCCGCCATACGCGACTTTTCGTCGTCGTCGCCTCCGGGCCCGAAGGCCGACATCAGCTGCGTGGCGAACAGAAGACTGCTGTTGTCGCCGCCGCTGCCACCCTCGCCGAAGACGAGTTGCATGATCGCCTGGTCGGCCTTGAGCTTGTCGAGCCGCGCCACGATCAGCGGATTGCTGCCGAGATCATCGGGCGTCTCCGCGCCGTCGGGCTCTTCCGTCGTGGGGATAGGCATGGCCGCATTGCCGCCGGTGCGCGTCAGATTGGTTACGACCGACGCCACGTCGAGCGCCTTGCCGTGCTTGTAGAATATCGTCGGATTGGCGTGCGCCGCCTGCGGGAACAGGGCTGCCGCGCGCGCGCCGGGACGCGTCGTATTCGCCGAAATCAGGTCGGCGGCGCCGTCGGCCCCCAGGAAGTGCGCGGCATAAAGCTCACCCTGGGTCGGGTCGCGGCCGATTCGCCCCTTCAGATAGGCGGCGTGCCCCGCGGTCATTTCGGCAGCCATGACGGCGTTGGCGTCGGCGTTGAAACGCAGGCCCATGACCTGGTGGCGCACATTGGCGTCGGGCACGCGATAGCGCCCGTCCTTGCCCTTGACGATCTGGTCGGCATAGGCGCCGTATCCGTGCTTGGCGCCATTATTCTTGAGCACGCCCAGCCAGGTCTGCTCGACGAACTGGAACAGGCCGGCGGCCGACGACGTCCGCGCCCGGGCATTGGGATTCAGCGAGCTTTCGCGCTGTGCGGTCTTGACCAGGTAGCCGAAGTCAACGCCTGTCGCGCTGGAGGCGCGCTGCAACGATCCCATGACGCCATGGGCGACCGTTTCGGCGGTCTGGCCGATGCCATTCAGAAGAGATTGAGGACGCGTTACAGATGTCGGCATGGGCAAATATTGCCCACGTCATGGTTAACATCGTTTTAAAAGCGCCCTGGACGATAGAATACGGCGTCGTCCGGCAAGGCTTCATCCAGAATCAGCGCGGTGACAATACGCGCCGCCATCGGCGCGAAAATATAGCCGTTGCGCCGCATGCCGACCGCCACCAGCACGCCGGAACGCGGATCGCGCCCGATCATCGGCCAGCCGTCGGGCGTCGAGGCGCGCACGCCGGCCCTGGGTTCCGTCTGCGACAGATCGAGGTCTGGCAGGATCTGTCTGGCGCGCGCCTTAAGGTCGTCGACCGCTGCGGGCTCGATGGCGGTGCCGGTTTCACCGAACTGCATGGTGGCGCCGAACTTGGCCGTTGTTTCGTGATCGGCCAGGTAACCCAGGGGCGAACGCAGGACTCCGGTGCTCCCCTGCCCTTTCAGCGCCAGCAGGTGGCCCTTGATCGGCGACAGGGCGTTCAACGGCGGAACGTCGGCCGCCAGGGCTGCCGCCCCATAGCCCGCCGCCACGGCGACGTGATCGGCCTTCAGGACCTCGCCGCTGTCGAGCGTGGCGGACCTGGCCGTCACCGCCGTGACCGCACCCGTGATCATGCGACCGCCGGCGCCGGTGATTCGCGCCGTCAACAGGTCCAGAACCCTGCCCGCCGGTACCAGCCAATCGCCGTCGACGCGTACGCCGTCGCAGTCGCTGGCCACGGGCAGAAGTTCGTCGTCGGTCAGGGCTCGGAAGGTCACGCCCATATCGTGCAGGCGCGGCGTCGTGAGGTCGCTGGCATTGTCGCTCTGCGGCCAGACGTAGCGGCTGTCGGCGGTGGCGGCGGCCCGGGCGATCAGGGCGGCCAGCTCCGGCCCCCAGGCCTCGCTCTGCGCGTGCCATAGCTGTTCGGCCGCCTTGAGGCGCGCGAAGGCAAGCTCGGGCTCGTGCTCGGTCAGGGCTTCCAACGCCGGCGCGACCATGCCTGCCGCGACACCCGACGCCGTGGCGTCGGCGGCTTCGCGCGCGATTACGGTAACATCCACCCCGCGCGACTGCGCCACGGCGGCGATCGACAGGCCGGTAATGCCCGCGCCAATAACGATAAGGGAGGAAGACGTCGTCATAGCCTATCGCACACACAAAGAGTTTCGTTGCCTTAGCCGTGTCCGGATAAGGCAGCTATGCGACATATTGTCTGGAAATCCGGGTCGGGCCTGCGATGGTACCGCCTTCTGGTTTCGAACCAGATACCTCCAGAGCCACAATCTGGCGCTCTACCAAGTGAGCTAAGGCGGCACGTCATCGCAGGAAGCGCGTGTCTAACGCCATGTTGGCCGTTTATCAAGACCCGCAGGGCGAAAACTGTGAAAATCCGCTGGAAGCATGCTGCAAAAAAGTGGAAGCCGGTTTTTTTGCTAAAGCATGCGACTATCGAGACGTCACTTGTAGCCCTTTGCGGCGATATAGGCCTTGAGATCGTTGATCCGCGTTTTGTCCGACGGGTGGGTCGACAGGAATTCCGGCGGCGCGCCGGAATTCTGCGCCATCATGTTTTCCCACAAGGCGACGGCTTCCGACGCGCGGTATCCGGCCTTGACCATCAGGTCGACGCCGATGCGGTCGGCTTCGGACTCGTGCTTGCGCGAATAGGGCAAGAGGATGCCGACCTGGGCGCCCAGGCCGCCGTAGTTCGCCACGACCTTTTGCACATTGCCGCTGGTCGCATGGGTGGCGACGTCGAGGGCAACGCCGGCGGCCGCCTGCTGTGAGGCGCGTTCGGCGGCGTGGCGCGCGATAACGTGGCCGGTTTCGTGGCCCAGCACGGCGGCCAGCTGGTCGTCGTTCTTCACCACCTTGAACAGGCCTGTGTTGACGCCGACCTTGTTGCCCGGAATGACGAAGGCGTTGGGCTGAGGGTCGTCGAACAGGACGTATTCCCATTGCCGATTACCCATGCCGGCGGCGGTGACGATACGTCCCCCCACCTTCTGAATGCGCGCGTTAAGCACCGGATCGTGTGAGATCTTCGCCGTCTTTAACTGCTCCTGCCACGCCGCCAGCGCGCTTTGCTCCAGGGTGCTTTCGTCGAACAGGATCAGTTGCGAACGGCCGAGCGTCTCGTTGGTTTCGCAGCCCGACAGGCCGATCATCACCATGGCCAAGGCGGCCGCAGCGACCGCAGTCCGCATATATTTCATTCCCGCCATATCCCGCTCCCGTGAGTTGTTCGGGACCATATAAATGCAAAACGCCCTGGATGCGATACCCAGGGCGTCAGCTTTAGATCAGGAAAGTCGTCACCCGAGGCGCCAGGTGACCGTCTGACGCAAGATCGATCCAACAGGCGCATTGCCCTGGCTTGTGTCGACGCGGCCCTTATCCTGGACCATGCGGACCGTGGCGGCGCCGAAGCCGTAACGCGCCGGCGTTTCCGCAACGGCGACGCACGACACGCGGCCCGATGTATCGAGCACCGTACATTGCACGGTGGCGCTGCCTTCGATCTCGTCGTCGGCCGCCTTCTGGGGATAGTAGCTGGCCAGGGCGTCGGCGTCCGGGAATTTGGCCCAGCGCGCGGTGATGACGCTCGGCTTTTCCGGCGCGTCGGTCGTCGTCGGCTGCTGGACAACGGTCTTGGGAAGTTCGGCGGGCGGGGTTTTCGTTTGGGTGCCGTCGGGCTGCGGCGCGACCTTGATCGTGTCCTTGACCGTGTCGGGGGCCTGGGCGTCGTGGATCGGCGGCGGCGGCTGTCTGGGCTTCGGCTTATCCGGCGTGACGACGGGCTTTTCGGGCTTGTAGGTCTCGATGGTGATAGGCGGCCCCTCATGGATCCTTTCGGCCGGCGGCGACAGGAAGGCCTCATTGACCAGGTACCACCCCAGTCCGACGTGCACGATGGCGGCTATGCCTGCCGCGAGATAGAATGAATTCGGCAGACGCTTTGCCGGGGTGGCGTAGATGGCTATGTGACGGCCGTGGGCGGGTTCGTCCATTTCAACTCCTCCATGATTTTGACGACGCGCAGAAGGATCACAGTCCGCCGGATCTGGCTGGTCGGCCGGGCTGATATCGCCTGCATCAAAAGTCGGTCGGTCGATTTTTGTATCGGGGACGGTCTTGTTGCCGTCCCCTTATCGTACGCCCGTCAGCATACCGACACAATCGGCCCCGCCGGCCGGGGAAAGCCATATTTTTCTTTAAATTCAATTGGATAAGTTCTTACCAAACAAATGCCCGACCAGACCGGACAGACGCCATGTTCATTTCCGAACAATGTTAGCGGCAACAAAAAACCCGAGGCCGGAGCCTCGGGTCTTTCGTTTTAGCCTGGAGAGAGATGACTAGCCCAGCTGGAAGCGGACTGTCAGCTTCATCTTCGAACCGACCTGGATCGCGCCACCACTGGTGTCGGCGCGGCCCTTGCCTTCGACGGCCTTGACCGTCGCGGCGCCGAAGCCATACCCCGGAGGGTTTTCGCTGACCACGGAGCACTTCACCTTACCGTCGGCCGAGACAACGGTACATTCCACGGTGGCCGAGCCTTCGACTTCGTCGTCGGTAGCGCGCGAGGGATAGTACTCGTTGATGTCCGGGAACTTCGTCCACTTCGCAGTGACGTAGACCGGGGACGGCGGTGCCACCGGAGGCGGCGTGGCGTCGTTCATCTTTTGCGGCGGTTCCTTATAGTCCTGGTGGGCTTCTTTCGGAACCGGCGGCGCCTCGATGGGAGGCGGAGGAGTAACGGTCGACGGCGGCGTCTCGCGCGGCTGCAGCACAGGCGGCGGCGGCGCTTTCGGCGGCGGCGGCGGCGGAGGTGGCGGCGGAGGCGGAGGCGGCGGAGGGGTAACGATTTCCGCGTTCAGCTTCTCGTCGTTGAACTTCTGCTCATGAATCTCGAAGCGAGCCTTGAGGAAGTAATAGGCCACACCGAGGTGGAGCGCTGCGGCGACGCCAATCCCGACCATCAGAGAAGCTGAATTTTTCTTCTCCGGTGGGTCGAGGATAGGGTCCCGTTTTCTATGGGGTGTTTCGTCCATAAACTTTAGACCCTTTAATTGTTCGCGTCTTCGCCCTGGAGCGCAACGCTGTAGAAGCTATTGTCCTGCAGCGTGTTCATCAGCTTCATGAACTCGGCATAACGGGTGCCTTTGTCACAGCGGATGAAGATGCGTTCCTTGTCCGGATCCCGCGCGCCCATCCGGGCATGCAGGTCCTCGCCCAGCGTTTCAAGAGACGTCGGATCGTCACCAATAAACAAATTGCCGTTTTTTTGCAGCGAGATGTAGATCGGCTTCGGTGGGTTCTCTTGGGGTTTAACGGATGCCGGAGGCAATTTCACTTCGACGCTCACAGTGGCCAGCGGAGCCGTCACCATGAAGATAATGAGAAGAACAAGCATCACGTCCACGAAGGGAGTAACGTTGATGTCGTGGTTCGCCTCGACGTGGAATTTGCCGCCGCCACCTCCTGATAGCTTGGCGCCCATCGTGATTACGCCCCTTTGTCAAGCTGACGCGACAGGGAGTTCATCAGTTCCGAGACGAATTGTTCCGAGCGGGTGCCGTAGGCACTGATGCTCGTGTTGAACACGTTGTACATCACGACGGCCGGGATAGCGGCGATAAGGCCGAGGCCGGTAGCCATAAGGGCTTCGGCGATACCCGGGGCAACGACCGAAAGGCTGGTGGTGTGCGACTTGGAGATGCCGATGAACGAGTTCATGATCCCGTAAACCGTACCGAACAGACCGATGAACGGACCGGTCGAACCGACCGAGGCCAGGAAGGCCAGACCGCCCGAGAGGCGCTTGGCGAGACCCGCCTGAATGGCGTGGATCGAGGCTTGCGCGCGGGTCAGGGTCGAGTCCTTGTGCTCGCCCGAGATCGACAGGCCGGCCTGCTTGGACAGCTGGACTTCCTCGGTGCCGACGGCGGCCATGTCGGCCAGCGGGTTGCCGGCGAACTCATCCGAAACGGCGATGCGGTTGATGTCGGCGATCGAGCGGGCGCCGCGATAGGCTTCCAGGAAGTTGTTGGAAACGCGGTTCAGGCTCGAGAAGTCCATCAGCTTCATGATCAGCAGGATCCACGAGATGACCGAGCAGATGGCCAGCAGGATCATGACGACCTTAACGACCGGAGTCGCGCCCAGGAACATCGAGACGAAGTTGATGTCCGTCTTGGCAGAAGAGCTGCTGGAAGAGGACGAATCGGAGGTCGCGGCGTCGGCCGGAGCGGCCGGAGCGGCAGCGGCGGTGGAGGTCGCCGGTTCCGGGGCGGCGGCCGACTGGGCCAGCACCGGAGTGCTCATCAGCAAGGCGGCTGCGCCGAGCAGAGCAATGAGCGGATTGTGTTTCTTGTGTTCGAGCATTTTTCGCCAATTCCTGAATATGGACTACGCCCGGAGAAAGGGCTGACCAAGGACTAAGGGGGAAGCGTTTACCCCATGTTAAAACCAAAAAGCCCCGGCGGAAAAAACCAGGCCTTAGCCTGATGGTTTCGTTCGGACCTCACGTACCCTGTATGGCTCTCGTGCGGCATTCTAACGTCCGCATCCTGTCCCGACCCGGGCACAAACTTTGCCAGTATGAACCATTCCCGTTCAAAAGGCGACCTGTTTGTTAACGGTTATTAACCGTACACGAAACAGGTTTGGGCCTAAATGATCCGGCGCAACGCGAAACGTCAAGGTATCAGTTACAGACAATTTTTCGACGTCCACACCATTAGCTGCAACACATTTCAAAAGTGTGAAACAAAACTTCAAACATGTCCGATAGTTAATGTTCCCGGATCGGTGTTATGCAATATCCGTCGCGGTCAAAAAAAAATTTCCCCGCGTAATCGATTACGGTAGGAATGCGCCTCACAGGCGAAATCGGAAAAAACGCTGCAACCGCAAAAGAACAAAGGAAGCGGCGTGAATTGCCGCCCCCGCTGGGGACCCGATTCTCCGAACGGTGGAATTGTATAATCCAGGTTACGCTGTTACTCGAAAATCCGTCCGAAAAGCCGCCGACTTATTTCTTTTTTATGCCTCGCCGCACCGCGAGGCATCCCTCGCCTTCGAGCGATAAGATGCCGATGAGAAATAGGCTGAGATAAGGCGTAATGTCTGCTGTCCGAAATCGAACACTGTTTCGGAGGCGGGCGTAAATACGCGCCACGCCAGACGGATCGGATTGTGCCCGAACAGGAATCGAGCCCCCGTTCGTGTCAGCGAACAAAGCAAAAAATGCTCGCTTCAGCGGACAAAGCAAAAAATGCTCGCGTCAGCGAACAAGGCAAAAATGCGCTGGTTCGGCGAAGAAAGGAGATAGTGGTGCCTGGAGCCGGAATCGAACCAGCGACACGCGGATTTTCAATCCGCTGCTCTACCAACTGAGCTATCCAGGCCCTCTGCCACTGCGCAGGGCCAAGCCGCCGCGCCGGAAGGAGGCAGGTCTATAGGCGAGCAATTTCGCCTTGTCCAGCCGAAAGGCCGGTCTTTTCACATTTTTTCCTGTGGAATTTATTCGCCATCGCCATATGGCAGGCGGGTATCCGGTACGGCCGAGTCTGCCGTATCGTCGACGGTCAGCGCTCCCTCTCCGCCGATGACATAATCACCCTTCAGCCAGTGCACCAGGTCGACGTCCGCGCACCGCTTCGAACAGAAGGGGGCGTAGTCGCGGGCGATATTGACCACACCTTCAAGGGCTTCGCCGTAGGGCTTCTGGCAGCGGGTGCAATAGCGAACAGTCATGACAGGATCTCCGGCGCCGGTCCGGCTTCGAGCCGCAGAAGCGGCGCGAGCGGATCGTAGGATGTCTGAATAAGGGGGCGGATCCTATCTAGGATGTCCGCGGGCGCGCGCAAGGTCAGGACACGCCCGGGCCGCGCCCGGGCCTCCGCCGCCGCGGACCACAGCAGACGGCGCGCGGCCACGAGGTCGGCCGGTTGATCCATCGCCGGACACTGCGCCCACGGCCGGATGAATTCCAGCGTGCCGAACCGGGTCACCGGCGCCCCCATGATGTGCGGGGCTTCGGCACCGAAAGCGCGCTCCAGGACCTTGCGTATCGCTTCGTTGTCGTGACGGCGGCCGATCAGGTCGATCACAACCAGCCCGGCCAGGCCCGACAAGCGCAGGCGCCGCACGGCTTCCGCGATGGCGACGTCGTTGCAGCGGCGGACAGCCGCCTTGCCGCTGCCCTCGCCAAGATCCACGTCGCACGCGATCAGGGCGCGCGTGCGTTCGATCGACAGGTAGCCGCCGCCGGGCAGCGGTCCAGACGGATTGACGGCTTCCTCTCCGGCCGCGTCGATAGCGTCGCCGTCGTCGTCCTCTTCGACGACGGCGTCGCCGAACAGGCGGCGGGCCTGGGCTGTTATCCGTCCCTTGAGATCGGGCGCCGGCGAGAGGCGCCGCAAGGCTTCGCCGTCCGCCGGACGGACCATTCGGGCGCGCGCCTGCTTGCCGGCCCGCGCCTCCGCGGCGATTTCGACTTCGATGGCGGCCCCGTCATTGAGGCGTCCGAGCACGTCCGTGGGCACGTCGAGCACAGCCTCGCCGCCGTCGGCCAAGTCCAGGAAGCCGACGCCCCCTGCCCTTCCTTTAAGTCGCGCCACGGATTGCGCGCCAAGGACGGTCAACGCCGGGTCGGTTTCGCAGCCTTCAAGATAGAGCTGCGCCTTGCCGTCGTGAAAGACGGCAGCGCGCGCCAGGCCGAACCGGCTTTCATAGTGGAGGATCACCCGAGGTCTCCGGGCCGCCAGCCCGCACCGTCGAGAAGACAGCGCGTCTCGTAGACCGGCAGGCCGATGACCGAGGTATAGCTGCCGACAAGGTTGGTGACGAAGGCCCCCGCCCGGCCCTGCAAGGCGTAACCGCCGGCCTTGCCGATGCCTTCACCGCAGGTAAGATAGCCCGCGATATCGTCGCTTGTCAGGGTTTTGAAGGTCAGGCGGGTTTCGACGACGCGCGCCGACAACCGCCCGCCCGGCGCCATTACGGCGATCCCCGTATAGACGCGGTGGCCACGCCCCGACATCAGGTCAAGACACGCACGGACGTCGTCGTCGCTCAGCGCCTTGTCCAGCACGCGGCGCCCGACGCAAACCACCGTATCGGCCGCGAGCACATAGGCGTCGGATCGCGTGGCCGCGACCGCCCGCGCCTTGTCCACCGCCAGGCGCTGGGCCAATTGGCGCGGAGTTTCCTTGGGTCTGGGAGATTCATCGAGATCGGCTGCGGAAATACCGTCGGGCACGATGCCGATCTGGGCCAGCAGGTCGCGCCGGCGGGGGCTGGCGCTGGCCAGGATCAGGGGAGCGCGGGACGCCATAGGGCAGCGCGCAGCTTACTTGAAGCGATAGGTGATACGGCCCTTGGTCAGGTCATAGGGCGTCATTTCGACCATGATGCGGTCGCCGGCGAGCACGCGGATGCGATTCTTGCGCATCTTGCCCGCGGTGTGGGCGATGATCTCGTGGCCGCTGTCTTCCAGCTTGACGCGGAAGGTAGCGTTCGGCAGCAGTTCGATCACGGTGCCCGGAAACTCGAGCAATTCTTCTTTGGCCATGCAGACTCTCAGATGGGTTTTCGTGCGGAATCGCCTGAGCGCCGCACGTGAAGTGCGCCCTTTATACCCAAAGGGCTAAAAGGAAAAGGGGGAAACGCGAATAGCAAAACGCCCCCCGCTGTGCGGGGGGCGCTTGGAATAGTCCCAAAGACGTTCGGCCTAGAACTTCTTGACCAGGCTGACCGAGGTCGTGCCGGTCGTGCCCTTGTGGTTCTGGAAGTCCGACTTGGTGTAGTCGAGGCGCGCGGCATAGTCGCCGTTGAAGTGATACTGGGCGCCAACGCCGTAGTCGACCGCCGTGCCCTGTTCCAGCTTGCCCGCCGCGGCCGGGGCCTTGAGATCGGTGTCGGATACGCCGACGCGGCCGAGAAGGTCGATATTCGAACTGACCGGCAGATAGCCGACGCCATAGACACCGACCTTGTTGGTCAGACGGTACTTACCGGCGGCGGTCGTGTCGTCGTTGGTGCCGAAAGCGGCCTCGCCTTCGACGCCGAAGTGCTGGGTGATCTTGGTGCCGACGCGCGCATTGACGCTGCCGAGGTTGCTGTTGGTCTTGTGGTTGTCCTGGCCCTGGACACCGATCGATCCGTACACGCGGCCGACGTCGGCATTATTCGAAGTGTCCTGGGCCAGGGCGGCCGAGGCAAACGTACCGAGGGTCAGCGCCGAAGCGGCGGCAAGAATAAGGGTCTTCATATCTGTGCTCCATATCTTCGTTAAAGCGGCGATCATGGTGTCGCCTGAGGAAAATATGGGCCGGGCCGCCGGCCATCGTGGGGCAGCCACAAGGTTATTCTGGGGTATTTGCCCCCAATAAAGGCGAAATCGTCACGGTTTTGTCGCCAATGGGGCGAGTGGTGTTATATCGCCGCTTTGCGGACGTGATTTGGCCGCGTTGATGAACCGCAGATGAATAGGAGCGGATTACAAAAATGTAAGAAAATCATTGAGATAGGAAATATTTGCCGAGCCGGATTCTTAAATCTGCCGTGCAGTCGCGTCGGGTAAACTAACGCGAATCGGCCATATCCCGGACACAGAAAGGCGCCGGACGTCTGCCCGGCGCCTAATTTGCAAATTTAAACGTCTAGCTTTGTTGAAGCGCGATGATATCGGCTTCGAGCTGGCGCTTCTGCTCTAGCAAGGCCGCCCGCTCTTCGTCGGTCGCCGCGGCCTTGAGCTTCTTGTTCAATTCCTTCAACGCCAGCCGGTCCTGATAAACCGCTTCATCCACCCGGTCGCGACGGCTGGCGGCGCCCATACGGCCGTTAGAGCCGTTATTCGTCGCGGTACCGACCCCTACCATGTTGGATGGACTCACGACGGGCGTATTGTTCCAACCCGATCCAGGATACTGTTGAGCAAACGCGGGTACGCTGATCACACCAACCGCTGCGAAAACCGCAGCAACAACAGCCACTTTCATAATACCCCTCGGTTCTGTCCCGCTTGTGAGACAGCAACACACTACCATGACGGAAGCATATTACTATTCATTTTCAAGTTACGGTTTGATCTGCAGCGCGTTGATCAGGGTGAACAGGCGTCGCGCCGTTTCGTGATCGATCTCGATCTTGCCCTTGAGGCGTTCGGTCAGGAGGTCGGCGCCTTCGTTATGGACGCCGCGGCGCCCCATGTCGATGGCTTCGATCTGCGACGGCGTGGCGTTCTTCAACGCGTCGTAATAGCTTTCGCAGATCATCGCATAGTCGCGCATCATCGCCTTGAACGGCATGAGGGACAGCATGACCTTGCGCGCGAAATTCGGGCCCGTCACATCGAAGACCAGGCGGTTGTCCTCATAGGCCAGGCGCAGGTCGAACGGCCCCTCCGAACCGGCCTCGGCCGCGCCTTCGGGGGCAAAGCTGTTCTTCTCGATCAGGTCGAACATGGCGACCTTGCGCTCGTGCTCGACCTGGTCCGACGGGGCGGACAACGAGGCTTCGTCGATATCGATACGGGCGATACGCATGTGCGGCTCCTCACCTGAACCTTCAGGCCGGGTGTACGGGTTTCGATTTGGCGCGGCGCGGCGCGGCCAGGTCCATCATCAGCACATCGATACATTCGACTTCGATACGAATATCGCGAGTCCCTACTCCGGCGAAGCGCAGGGTAAGCGCGTGCGCGGGCGCGTCCAGCGCCACGACCTCTATACCGAGCAGACTCAGCGGCGCTCCGGACATATTCGCGTCGAAGCCGCGGCGCTGGACGCGCGTCACGCCGTTGATGCGCAGCACGGACGGCGCGCGCAGCGGCACCGTCGCCTTGCTCTCGTGGCAGAAGCGGTTCATGCGTACGGTGAAATGCCGGCCTTGCGCGTCGTACTCCATGTCGCCGGCGCGCAGGGCCGCGTCCTGGAGCAGGGCCGAAACCGGGGCCACGTCCTCCGCCGCCTCTGCCATAAGGCGCAGCGGCTTCGTCCGGGGGGCGCCGAAACCGAACACTATTCTTCCTCTTCGACGGGGCTGTCGCCCTTCAGCCGGCGAACGTTCGCGCCACAAGCCGACAGCTTGCCTTCCAGGTTCTCGAAGCCGCGGTCGAGGTGATAGACGCGGTTGACGATGGTCTCGCCCTGCGCCGCCAGCCCACCGATGACCAGGCACGCCGAGGCGCGCAAATCGGTCGCCATGGTCTGGGCGCCCCTGAGCCGCTCGACGCCGCGCACGCGCGCTTCGCCGCCGCTGACCGAGATGTCGGCCCCCAGGCGGCCCAGTTCCGGCACGTGCATGAAACGGTTTTCGAAGATGGTTTCGCGGATCACGCTTTCGCCGTCGGCCAGCGTCATCAACGCCATGAACTGCGCCTGCAGGTCGGTGGCGAAACCCGGATAGACGTCGGTCGTCAGGTCGACGGGGCGCAAGCGCCCCTCGCCGCGCTTGATAGTGACGGTATTTTCGCCGTGGGTGACCTCGCAGCCCGCTTCGACCAGCTTGTCGAGCAGGACGGCGATCAATTCGGGCCGCACCTTGGTCAGACGGACTTCGCCACCCGCCATGGCCGCCGCCACCGCGTAGGTGCCGGCCTCGATGCGGTCGCACACCACGGCCCAGTCGGTGCCCTTCAGGCTGGTCACGCCTTCGACGACGATCGTCTTGGTGCCGGCGCCCGATACCTTGGCGCCCATGGCGTTGAGGCATTCGGCCAGGTCGACAATTTCCGGCTCGCACGCCGCATTGTTCATCACCGTCGTGCCGTGCGCCAGCACGGCGGCCATCAGGGCGTGCTCCGTGGCGCCGACCGACACGAACGGGAAGGTCATCTCGGCGCCCTTGAGGCCGCGCGGCGCTTGCGCGAAGACATAGCCTTCGTGCATGTCGATATGGGCGCCCAGCGCTTCCAGCGCTTTCAGGTGCAGGTCGACCGGGCGTGCGCCGATCGTGCAGCCGCCGGGCAAGGATACCTTGGCGTGGCCGGTGCGCGCCAGGAGCGGCCCAAGCACGTTGAACGAGGCGCGCATCTGGCGCACCAGATCGTAGGGCGCGAAGGCCGACGTGATTTCGGGCGTGTGCAGCAGGGTTTGCTGGCCGTCAGGGCCCTCCGATTCGGAGATGCCGCAGCCGAAGCGCTGCAGCAGGCGCCCCAGGAGCCTCGTGTCGGCCAGTCTCGGCATATTGGTCAGCCGCACCGGTTCGGAGGTCAGGAGCGACGCCGCCATCAGCTTGATGGCCGAGTTCTTCGCCCCCGAAACAGGGATGTCTCCGAAAAGAGGATTGCCGCCCTCGATGGCAATGCGGTCCATATATGCGTCCCGAAATCTTGGAAGTGTGCGTGGTGCACAGAGTGTGCGGTTCTACATCACATTGTCGCTGGCGCAACGGGGTTTATGCGCCCGGCTCGCTGTTTCCGCTCGCTTTTTCGTGAAGGTCCGGCGCCGGCGGCTGAGGCGTCTCCTTCGTTGCGGCCTTGCGGCGGCGCAGGTTGTCGCGCAGCGCCTTTTCCAGGGCCTCGGCGCGGGGATTGGGGCTATGTTTTTTCTGCGGCTTACCGGTGTCGGTCATGTGAGTGGCCCTTGCAACGACGCAGGCATAAGAAAAGACGGGAATAATTTCAAGCGGCGCGATTTTTTGCTTTGTCTTCCCGAAAAGTTTGGCTATAGCCCTCGCCCTCGGAGCGCTTTACGCGGCTTCGGGCCGTATTAGCTCAGTGGTAGAGCGCATCCTTGGTAAGGCTGAGGTCGGCAGTTCAATCCTGCCATACGGCACCAGCGGGGCCCGGTTCGAAAGATCCGGGCCCCGGCCATTTTCAGGACAATCCAACCTACCTGTCGCGCACCAGATAGATGATGCGGTCGGTGAAACGCGTATTGACCATCCTCAGGCCGCTCATGGCGTCGCCGTCGAGGCGCAGCACCCAGAACTGATGCTGGTCGAAATCGACCGCATGCGCCGTCAAGGTATGGAGATCCGGATTGAGCGCGAAGCTGAGCGCAGGGCCGGGATAGTCAGCGCCGCCGATCCTGTAGGTCAGGGTCGCGCGGTACGACTGGTCGGGCGCGGGCGGATCGATCACGACCACGACCGGCAGATCGGCGCAGATCAGGACGGCGCGCGTGCATTCCAGCCGGCCGATCCAGCGGCCTTGCGGGACGTCGGCCTGAGGCGCCGCCTGGGCACCGCCGGCCAGGAAAACGGCCGACGCCACGCATGCCACAAGGCGGGAAACGACCGATCGGCGAAGGCTACACGCGCGTTCAGCCAAGATACACCAGTCGCTTCTTGCCCTTGGTCGCGCGCATCTCGGCCAGGTTTTCGGCGTGGCTGCCGTCGCGATGCGCGTCCGAGGCGCGCCCTTCGACGTAGAGCGTCTTTTCGATGTCCTTCTGGATCATGTGGCAGGCATAGAGCTGGCCCTGGAAGAAGGTGTCGATGAGGCTGCCGGCCGGAATAACCGGGATGATGCCGTCGAAGGCGCTGACGCCGCTGTCCATCATCAGGACGATTGCCGATACGATCAGCGTGCCGAGATCGCAGCGGGCGCGGATGCCCTGCAACAGAATGAACAGACCGGCCAGGATCGAATAGATGGCGTTGACCGGCGCGCCCGCGATCGGGATCCACGACAGGATGCCGTCGATGCCGATGACGTTGATCGGGCCGATCTTGATGATGCCGTCGGACAGACGCTTGATCGCGTTCAGCGAGTCGTCGATGCGGTGGATGTCGTCGTACGATCTCGCCAGCATTCGCGCGTCCCCCAAAAAATTCCAGTCCCGAAAAGGATAGACTGTAAGTCGCACAGGCAGTAAGTCCGCCATGGGCGAACTTGTCAACACGGGCCGTTAAGCATGCAGATCGTCAAGGGACTGTTTTCGGCGCTGTGCACCGCGATCGCGCTCGTTTTCGTGGCGGCGGGCTTTGTGTGCATCGCCAACGGCCACCGCCCCCTCTTCTACCTGATCGACATTTTCACCCTGCCGGCCCTGTCGGTCGCCATCGTCGTGACGGCGGTCTTTGCCGTCATCCGCCAGGTGCGCGCGGCCGTGCTCGGCGTCGTTGGCGTGGCGCTGCTGACCATCGCCATCGCGCCACAGGTCTTTCCGCGTCAGCCGGCGGCCCTGGCAAACGCCCAGCCGATCAAGATGGTGTGGGCCAACCTGTTCGTGCGCAACCGCGAACCGCAAAAGCTTCTGCCGTGGATCGCCGAGAAGAAGCCCGACCTCGTCACCCTGGTCGAGGTCAATCAGGACGCGCGCGCCGACCTGATCGACAAGCTGAAGGTCTATTATCCCTATATGGTGGTGCGCTATGACATGATCATCGCGTCGCGCTGGCCGCTGAGCCACGCCCAGCCGCGTCCGGCAGGTTTCGCGCTGGTCACTGTGACGGTAAAGACGCCGCAGGGGCCGCTGAACCTGGCCGTCACGCACCTGACGCGCCCGTGGCCCTTCACAGCGGCGCCTGAGCAGCCACGCCATTTCGAACGGCTGAAGGACGCACTGACGCCCCTGCCGCCGACGCATTTCGTGCTGACCGGTGATTTCAACACCACGCCGTCGGCGGCGCTGATGCGCGATTTCTCGAAGCGCATGGGGCTGCACGCCGCGCCGGCGCTGACGGGAACGTGGGAAGGGCAGTTGCCGTCACTGATGCGCGTGACGATCGACAACGTGCTGGCCACGTCCGACGTCAACCTGTCGCACCGCGAGGTCGGCCCCGACGACGGATCGGACCACCGCCCGGTCTATGTCGAGATCCGCTCAGCCGGCGAACGGTATCACGGGCCGTAATTACGCCTTCGGCTTCTTTGGCTTGCGCGGCGCCAGGGCCGGCGACACATCGCCCAACGGCAAGGGCAGCTTTTCCGCCGTGGCCTCGGCGATCGCCGGCACGACCGGCGCTTCGGTCACGGGGTCGATGACGGCTGCCGCCGATTTCGCAACCGTACCGGTGGCCGTCTTGGTTTGCCCCTTGACGGCTTTGGTGGTCGCCTCGCCCACGTCGGCGCCCTGATCCACGGCCTTTTCGGCAAGCCCGGCGGTTTTCGCGGCCGTGTCGACCACGGCGTCGGCGGTCTTTTCCGTCGTTTCGACGACGGCTTCGGCGGTTTTCACCACCGCGTCCGCCGGCGCGCGATTGACGGTTTCCGCCACGGAGAACAGATCCTCGGACTTTGGCGTCACGGCATCGACGCCTTCCTGCACCGAAGCGATCGCGTCGTCGATGGCCGCTTCGAGCTTTTCCTCGGCCTCGAAGGCGATCTGCAGCGGCTCGCTCAACGCCTCATAGGCAACTTCGGAAATGTGGTCGGCCTCTTCGACGACCTCGCCCCAGCCCTTGCTCCACGGCGTCGCGAACGGAGACGCAAAGGGCAGCGCGAAACCCGGCCACTTGGCGAACAGGTGCGTGTCAGGCCCCAGCGCCTCGATATTTGTAAATCCCAAGGAGCGCCTGAAGGCCTGGCTCATCGACCAGAAACCAAGCCCGGTCGCCGTGGCGGCCATGAACGGCGCCCATAGCGGCGAAAACGCGCCCAGCCATATATTGAAGGCCTTTTCCGACGCCAGTCGGACGTCGTCCGGGGTGGCAAAGCTTACTTTCGGCGTATTCGCATCCGTCATGCTCAACATGGTTGCCAACTTTCGCTCAGGGATGTTGCACCGCAGCATAACACAGCGGACAGCCCAGTCCAACGGCAGATTGGCCACACGCGGAAATGTGATGTGGTTAAAGCGTCCGCACCCGCGCCTCGCCGCCCGCCTCGCCGAAGACCGCGACGACATCGCGCGCAATGGCTTCCAGGGTTTGTGCAAAGCCTTCCGGGGCATTGACCGCCACCAGGGCACAGCCGTTCATCTTCATCGGGTTCCACAAGGGGCGCAGACGCACTTCGGCGGACACGATGTCCGCGCCTTCGAGATCGCGCTCCAGATGGCGAAGGAAGGCATCGAGCGTCTCGAGATCCTTGATCGGCAGCCAGATCAGGGCGCGGGCGTCGGGCCTGACATCGAGCACGCCGGTCAGAGTCGTCACGATCGCGGCATAATCGCCCGGCCGTTCGAACGGCGGATCGATCAGGTACAGCAGGCCGGCGTCGTTGAGGTCGCCCGCGACCTCGGCCGCGATCGCATAGCCGTCCGTCTGGATCGCCGCGCCCCGTGGCTCGACGACCTCGCGCAAAATGGCGTAGTCGTCGGGACGTAGTTCACACCCGATATAGTCGTCCTCGGCCCGCAGATGATCCAGGGTCAGGAGGGGCGACCCGGGGTAGAACCCGACGCGCGCGTGGAACCCCTCGGCTGCATTCTTGGCGCGGACATAGTCAGCCAAAGGTTTCAGGCTTTCCGGGACGTTCTGGCCAAGCAGATGCTTGATGCCGGCCTCGGCCTCTTTCGAGCGCGCGAAGTCGGCGTCCGACAGGTCGTAGGCGCCGGCACCGGCATGCGTATCGACGACGCGCAAGGGCTTGTCGCCGTCGCGCAAAAGTCTCAGCAGCACCAGCAGGGCGGCGTGCTTGGCCAGGTCGGCGAAGTTCCCCGCATGATAGCCGTGGCGGTAATTCACAGCAGTCCCAGCTCCTTCTGCTTCTTCTTCGACAAGCCGGACGCCACGATGGCGTGGGAGGCCTGAATGAAGCCCAGCAATTCGTCTTCGGACATCTGCTCGCCGCGATAATATTGAATCCATTTCATCCCGCGCGACGCCAGGTACGGCGCCGGCCGGCAGTCCTCGTGCTCGCGCAGGACCTCCCAGCCCATGTCGGAGACCTTGAAACTGGCCGAGACATGCCCGTCTCCCAACGTACCCGCGATGACGTAGACCTTGCCCCCGACCTTCCACACGTCGTGGTCGCCCCACTGCACCACGTGGGTGCTGGCAGGCAACGATGCGCAAAAGGCGTTGAGGCGGCCAAGATCCATTAAAGTGTATCCATCAGGCCAGTTCAGGTTTCAGCTTGTGTTCGCGCGCGATCTGCAACACGTCCGCCAGCAGCGCTTCCGACGTCGGCCATGCGCCCGCGCCCTTGCCCGTGACGTACCAGGTCTCGCCGTTTTCGAGCTCGATAATGGCGCGGTTCTGCTCGCCGCGCGCCCCCACCAGGTAGTGGTTCGCGTCCAGAACTTCCAGTTTCATGGAAGCTTCCAGGCCGTTGTCGGTACGGTCGCAGCGCGCCACGTAACGCAAGCCCTTGCCTTCGGGGATGATCAGCGACTCTTCGGTGATCTGTCCCACCTCGATATGCTTCGGCGTCTCGCCCGGGAAGGCGATGTCGCGCAACAGCTTCAGTTTGGCGCCGACGTCGGTGCCGTCGAGATCGGCCGTCGAGTCGGGTTCTGCGAAGCCCAGGCGGCGCGCCTCGTCCATGGCCGCGTCGAAGGTCTTGCCCGACTCCACCTGGTCGATGACGAAGTTGGACGTGCCGTTGAGCACGCCGCTGAAGCCCTTGATCTTGTTATATTTGACCGCGCGCTTCAGCGCTTCGATGACCGGCGCGCCGCCGCCGACGCTGGCCGAATAGGTCAGCATGGCGCCCGATGCCCGGCTTGCGTCACGCAGGCGCTCGCCGGCCGCCGCCACGGCCTGCTTGTTGGCCGAGGTCACCGAAACGCCGGCCTTGAGGAAGCCTTCCAGCAGGTCCAGAGACGGCGATACCCCCGTGCCGATATCGACGAAGACGTCGACATCGGGGCGCACGAAGCTGCGCGCGTCCGAGGTAAACAGCGCGGCCAGCGGATGGTCACGGCGTTTCGAGGCATCACGCACCAGGATACGGTCGATCTCGATAAGATCGGACCACTCGACACATCTTTCCAGAAATTTGGAACCGACACCGCCGGCGCCCATGACGGCGACGCGGATACGGCGCTTCAACGTCGGGATCTTTCGCGCCCTGGTCTCGGCGCCCAGGACTGTCTCATAGCCCTTCGCCAGGGCGGCGACTTCGACCGCCACATTATGCTCGGCGGCGTAGCGCATGGCCTTCGACTGCACCACCGGGAAGGCGATCTTGATCGCTTCAGGCCAGGACAGGGCTTCGTAGGGCTTGGCGGAGTCGCCGACGGTCGCCGGGTCGGCGTCGTAGACGGCGTCGACATCCTTGATCAGGCGCACGGGAATTTTCAGGGCGTCGGCGATATAGACGGCGGTCAGGTCGGACCCGCCGCGGCCGAGCAGCACGGGCTCACCCAGGGCGTTTTCGGCGACGTAGCCGGGCACGACCACCAGGTCGACGCTTTCCAGATCTTGCGCCAGGACTTCGGGCTTCACGGCGGTCGGGTTGGCGTTCAGGTGTTCGCCGTCCGCCGTCAGGCCGATCTCGTAGGCCGAACGGAAGCGCGTGACGATGCCGGAACGTTCGCACGCCATGGCGAACAGGGTGGCGGCGCGCATTTCGCCCGTGGCCACGAGGTGCGGCGTGGCGGACGAGGTCGAAGCCTGGGTATAGGCGCCGGCGAGCCTCAGCAGCTGGTCGGTCTGCCCCTTGAAGGCCGACACGACGGCGACGACCTTATGGGCGTCGCGAACATAGCGGTAGACTTCCGACACGGCGCGCTGAAGCGCGCTTTCCGAGGTCAGCACCGAACCGCCGAATTTGAGAACAAGCGTAGACATATGACCCCACGGGTACGAAATCCGATTTGGGTCCGGTCGCTATAAGACTTTCAGGCAAAGGCCAAGCGAAAAAATTCGCCTCTCCTCCCTACGCGCAGCGTAGGGAGGAGGTGAGCGGAGCCGAAGTACAACTTCGGCAAGCGCAAGGAAGTGGTGGAGGGATCTCTTCCTTTAGCTTCGCCCCTCCGTCAGCTTCGCTGACACCTCCCCATGCGCAGCATGGAGAGGAGAGCTTAGCCCTCCTCCCCTCGCCTACGCGTTTACTGCTGCCACACCGTCAGGTTCGAGCTGCCGGTCGAGCCATAGCCTTCGGTCGCCATGATCTGGTAGTTCATGGTGCCGAGGTTCATGCCGTGACTCTTCCACGCATTGACGTGGTTGGCGAAGGTGATGACGTGGTTGGTGCCGGTCGAGTTGTTCGACGTACGCACGCTCCAGAACTGGTAGAAGGTGGCGTTGCCGATGATCGACGGCGCGTTGACGCGTTGCGTGCGGTAGATGTTGTAGGTGCCGCCATCGCTGCTGACCGTGCCCATGAAGGTGGCGCCGCTGCCTGGAGGCGTGAAGCCGCCATGGTCTTCCACGACGTAATATTCGACCAGCGGGTTGGTCGACCAGCCGTAGAGCGACAGGTAGCCGTTCGAGCCGCCGTTGAACACGCCGGCATTGTAGCCGATCTTGCGCGACGTCGAGCCCGTCGACCAGCCCTTGCCGGCGACCATGTTGCCGCTGGAGCCGAGGCTCCAGGTCGTGCTGTAATTGCCCGCGCTGCCCAGCGTCATGCACGCCGAGCCCGAGCTCAAATACATTTGATAATAGAAACCGTTATTGGTGCCGGTTCCGTTAGAGCAGACGGTCTGGGCCTGCGCAGTCCCTCCCCCCAGGACCGCGAGCGCCAAAAGGGCGGGTGCGAATCGTGTTACCGCTACCATTGACAGACGTTTCAAGTTCATCGGTATCTCCACTGTGCTTGGCAGCGCTTAGGCTGCCTTTCCTTTTTCGGGTATTCCGCCGGGTACGTGTTGTTACGCTATTACAGCCGGCGGCGCGCACAGGTTGCACGACATGAAGCAACCGTCAAGCAAACTTGCGTACGTCCAAGGTATTCGCGACGCAATATGTGCAGCGCAATAGTGTAAAAAATCCATAAATTTCGACAAATTGTACGATCAATACAGCCCAAACGGGATATTCGCCGAAGGCTTATTTTGAAAAGGCTCAACGCGGCGACACACCAAAAAGTTGCCGGTAGCGCTCCCATTGCGGCAGTTTTGTCTCCCGGTTTCTGTCGAACGGGAAAAAATTGAAAATTCTTCACATGCTGCCATGCAGCAAGGCGAGGCACGGCGACGTTCTTACGCCGCCCCGCCGCCCTCGGCCGGCGCCACGATCTCGTTGGCCGGCGCCTTGGGTTTCTTCGGTTTGCGCTTGACGATCTTGCGCACCTTGACGACGCGGCTGCCCGACTTGGCCTGCTCCAGCATCATTTCGATCTGGATCTGCTGGATTTCGGTCAGGCGCTCCCATTGCCGCGTCAGCAGGTGGTCGACCTTTTCGTGGAGGTGGCGGATTTCCAGTTCAGCCTTGAGGTTGACCTTGTAGTCGTTGAGCGCGCGCAGGCGATCCTTGGCTTCGGACCGGCGCTGGCTCATCATGATGACCGGCGCCTGCAGGGCCGCGACGGTCGACAGGATCAGGTTCAACAGGATGAAGGGATACGAATCGAACGCGCCCTTCGCCCCCATCGCGACATTGATACCCATCCAGGTCGCCAGAAACAGGCAGAACGAGATGATGAAGGTCCAACTGCCGCCGAAGCTTGCCACGCCGTCGGCGACGCGATCCCCCAGGGAACGATGGTCCTCGTAATCCTCTTCGATGTTTTCAGCCAGGGTGTCGTGCGTCTTAAGGCTTTCGACCACCTCGTCTTCCAGGCTCGACAGCTCGCCACGCTCGTTGTTGAGCAGTTGCGACACGTACTGCCCGCGGAAATCATCCAGCCCCTTGCGGCTGATATAGTCGTCGGTGCGCAGGTCTGGGTGTTGAGCCAGAATGTAGTCGAGCAATGCCGGGCGGAGGTCGTCCAGCCGGACGGCGTCCTTCTTCTTCAGCGAAGCGCCGGTAATGGCGTCGGCCAGACGGACCGACTTGGCCGTTGCCTGGCTCAGGCTTTCGCTGTAGGCGCCCATGTCGACGGTCGCGGCTTCGCCGCCGTCTGCGTCGAAATCGACGATCTTTTCGAGCGTGTCCATGGCGCGCACTCCTTACCGGGTGATACCGCGGCGCCGTACACCGGTTTTACGACGCTGGCTACCGTGCACAGCCGCAAAATGTATCCGTGGTGGTTTTAGGGTAGCGAACAGCCTGTCCGCGGCCTATGACGCCTCATGCCGTCCCGCTCCGATACCCTGCGCGCCTACGCCCTTCTGATCGTCACGACCTTCCTGTGGGCGGGCAACAGCGTCGCGGGAAAGATCGGCGCGGGTCACGTCGATCCCGTGCTGCTGACAAGCCTGCGCTGGACGATCGCCGCCATCGTGATCGTCGCTTTGTCGTGGAAACATTTACGCGCCGACTGGCCCGTCATCCGGCGGCACTGGCCCGTTCTGCTGGCCTACGGCGCGTCGGGCTTCGCCGTCTTCAACATGCTGCTCTACACGGCGCTGACCGAAACCGGTGTGGTCAATGTCATGATCGAGCAGGCCGGCATTCCGTTCGCCATCTTTGCCGGCAACTACCTGCTGTTCAGGACGCGCGCTACGGCCGCCCAGCTCGCGGGCTTCGTCCTCACCTTCGCCGGCGTGATCATCACGGCAACCCATGGCGACGTCGCGCGCTTGATGAAACTCCAGCTCAATACGGGCGACGCCCTGATGTTGCTGGCCGTCATCGTCTATGCCGGCTATACGGTCGGACTGAAATGGAAGCCGCCGCTGCATTGGCAAAGCCTGCTGGCCGTGCCGTGCGTGGCCGCCGCCCTCACCTGCCTGCCCTTCCTGGCCTGGAAATACGCGACGCAGCCGTTCGGCCTGCCCGATGCGACGGGCTGGGGCGTCACCCTGTACGCCGCCCTGCTGGTCGCGCTGGTCGCCTCGGCCACCTACATAGCCGGCATCGAGCTGATCGGCGCCAACCGCGCCGGCCTGTTCATCAACCTTTTGCCGATCTTCGGCGTGCTCCTGTCGATCGCCTTGCTGCATGCGCCCCTGCAAGGCTTTCACATCGCGGCGCTGGCGCTCGTCTGCGCCGGCATCGTGCTGGCGGAAATGTCCCGCGCCAGGGCAGCGTGATAGCGTAACTATGCAAGCGGTCACGAACCTTGTACACCGGGCGGGATGAAGACACCCAAAGTCGAAAAGACAAGACACCCGACCGGCCTGCCGGATGACGAAACCCTGCTGAAGGCTCTCCAGTCGCAGCGCGAACTCGACCTGTCGGACCTGGCGCGCATGTTCGGCCTGAAAGGCGAAGACCGGCGGCTGCTGCGCCAGCGTCTGAAGGCGCTGTCGGAAGCCGGCAAGCTCGACAAGCGCGGCCGCAAATCCTTCGCGCCCTTGATGAGCCTGCCCGAGACCGGCGTCGCCGAGGTCACTGAAACCGACATCGACGGCGAACTGTGGGTACAGTGGGGTGCCCCTTCCTCAGGCCGCGACCGCGAGGCCAAAAAGGCCCCTCTGGCGCGCCTGGCGCCGCTGAAAAAATCGCTCGCGCAAACGCCGCCCAAGATCGGCGACCGTATCTATGTCCGCTTCGAATCGACGTCGGACGGCTGGGTGGCGCACCTGATCAAGATCCTCGACCAGGGCGCCCCGCGCCTTGTCGGCGTGGTCCGCAAAGGCAAGCGCGGCGAAATCCGGCTGGAAAGCGTCAACCGCAAGGAAAAGGACAGCTTCGCCCTGACCGGGCCGGGCCTCGACGCGCTCAACGACGGCGACGTCGTCGTGGCTTCGCCCGTCGGCGGCGGCACGCACCGCTATGGCCCGAAGCCGGCCAAGGTGATCGAGGTCGTCGGCCGCGAGGACAGCCCGAAGATCGCCTCGATCATGGCGATCCACAGCCACGGCCTGCAAACCGGCTTCCAGACCTCGACAGAATCGGAAGCGAAAGCCGCGAAAGCCCCGGAACTGGGGGGACGCACCGATCTGCGCGACCTGCCCTTCGTCACCATCGATCCGGTCGACGCCAAGGACCACGACGACGCCGTCTACGCCCACGCCGACGACGCGCCCGACAATCCCGGCGGCCACGTCGTCTGGGTCGCCATCGCCGACGTCGCCCATTACGTCACGTCGGGCTCGTCGCTCGACCGCGATGCGCGCGACAAGGGCAATTCGACCTACTTCCCCGACCGCGTTGAGCCCATGCTGCCGCACGTTCTCTCGTCCGGCCTGTGCAGCCTTCAGGAAGGCGAGAACCGCGCCACCATGGCCGTGCGCATGGTCTTCGACGCGAAGGGCATCAAGAAGAGCCATACCTTCGTGCGCGGCCTGATGCGTTCGGCCGCCAAACTGTCCTACGAGCAGGCTCAAGGCGCGATCGACGGCAATCCCGACGACAAGACTGAAGTGATCCTGGAGACGCTGCTGAAGCCCCTGTGGGCGGCGCACGCCTGTCTTACGCGTGGCCGCAATGCCCGCCAGCCGCTGCACATCAATTCGCCGGAACGCCGGGTCCATCTCGACAAGGACGGCAATGTCATCAAGATCGAGCCGCGCATCAGCCTCGAAGCGCATCAACTGATCGAGGAGATGATGATCCAGGCCAATGTCTCGGCCGCCGAAACCCTGGAAAAGCACAAAACCCCGCTGATCTACCGCGTCCACGAGGCGCCCAGCCTGGAAAAGGTGCAGAATCTGGCGGACTTCCTGGGGACCCTCGGCCTGCCGTGGAACAAGGGCGAGCCGCCGAGGACCGAGCGCTTCAACGCCCTGCTCGACGGCCAGAAGGACGGGCCCAACGCCGAGATCATCAAC
>FTCT01001154.1_pt1 | contig 120925 bp, 87 predicted proteins | sample 1658881 | NCBI WGS metagenome assembly FTCT01 (sample SAMEA3914864, study PRJEB12502) | metagenome | biome: forest; material: soil | place: USA | collected 2012-03-12 | depth 0.3 m | reverse complement strand
GGCGGCGGTCGTTCACGTTCGACCCGACGAGGTGCTGGAGGTGGGCGGGGTACGGGTCGCCCGCCGGGTGCGGACCGGCAAGCGGCCCTCCAAGGAACGGCGACTGGGCGAGGAGGCTTTCGCTCTCGCGGCGTCGGCCCTGGGTTCGGCGACCGCGGCCGAGGTCGTCTATCTTGCGGACGGCGCCGAGCCCGCACGGCTGGACTTCAAGGACGCCGCCGCCCGAAGGAAGAAGTCGGATCAGGTCGAGGGGCTGGTCGAGGCCTTGGCCGCGGGATGCTTCCCGATGAAGGAATCCGAGCGGTCTTGCCCATCCTGTCCGGCCTTTTTTGTCTGCGGCCCTCTCGCGCCGGGCGCGCTCGAAAAAAAGTTGGAAGGCCCGTTCCCGGTTTCGGCGGGCTGACGGGATTGCCCTTGTAAGGCCGTCATGGGGCGGCCGAGCAAGAAGGCATCCTTATTATGAATACCGAAGACATCCAGGACGATCGCACCGACGTCCAAGAACGCTACGCCTACCAGCTGGCGGTCGGCGACCTCGCCTTCCGTCAATATCACACGCTCGACCCGGCCCCGGCCGGGGTTCAGGTCCTGGCGGCGGCGGCGCTGCGACCGGCCAGCGCCTACAGCCTGGTGGCGATCCTGCCGTCGGGCGACTTCGAGGACATCCGTCCCAACGAGCCCTACGACCTGCGCGCCAAGGGCGTCGAGCGGCTGATCGCCTTCCTGACCGACCGCCTCTATCGCCTGGACGCCAACGGCGCCCAGGTGCTGTGGGGCGCGGCCTCGATCCCCGCGACGGTGCTGCGTGAACTCACCGGCGCCGCCGAGAACGAGGCCCTCTATCTCGACGTGCCCGGCGGTCAGGACCGGCTGATCGCCGACAACGGCGCGGTCGATCTCGATCCGGCCGGGGTCGAGCGCGTCATCCTCGCGCCCAAGCCGGACCCGGGCTTCGAGGTGGTCGTGATCTACAACGGCCAGCCCGCCACGATCCGTGTCACCCCGCACGAGCTGATCCAGGCGGTGCTGGACGCCGCGCGCGCCGCGTTCGGTCACCCGCCCGGCGAACTGGCTCTGTTCAACGCGGCTGGCGGCGAGCTGAACCCCGGTCAGACGGTGCAGGCGGCTGGCGTGCATCCGCATGACCGCCTCCTGCTGCGCCCGCGCGTCGTCCAGGGGGGCTAAGGTCATGCGCTTCCAGCTCCCCACCACCCTGCTCGAAGAGACCTTCGAGCATCTGCGGTCGTGCGGGGCGGGGCGTCGCGAGTGCCAGGCGCTCTGGGTCAGCCCTTGGGCCGATCCGGGGCGCCTGAGCGCCGTGGTGCACCCGCGCCACGTCGCGAGCGCCGTGGGCTTTCAGGTCGACGATGCCTGGCTGAATGCCTTCTGGGGGCGTCTGGCCGACGAGGGCCTGGGCGTTCGCGTCCAGGTCCACACCCACCCCGGGGCGGCCTTCCACTCGGCGACCGACGACGCCTATCCGCTGATCCACACGCCGGGCTTCCTGAGCCTGGTCATTCCCCGCTTCGCGCAGGGGCCCGTCGGTTTCGACGGCGCCTACCTCGCCGAAATCCAGCCTGGCGGCGGTTGGCGCGCCAGGCCCATCCAAGACGCACTGGAGTTGGTGTCATGTTGATCGAAGCCTTGAACCGGACCCTGCTGCTGATGGGCACGGTTCTGGACGCCACCTGTTCTCTCGAGACCCGGCTGGGCGCCTTGACCACGACGCGGGTGCTGATCCGCGCCGAGGACGCGGTCCTGGCCACGCCCGCAGGGCAGACGATCCTGGTCACCGCCGCGACGCTGATGGCGCGCAGCGGGCACGAGGTCTGGATCGAGGCACCGGAGACAGGCCTGCTGGTCCCCCAGCCGCCCGTGGCGGGGGAGCTGCTTCTCGCGGGCCTGGCGGACTTGGGCGACGACTTGCTGCCCAACTGCGCCATCCGCCTCGGGGCGCCGGTCGGCGCGGTCGATCTCCTCGTCCAGTTGGGGGCGGGTGCCTGGGACGGCGCGGCGGATCAGCGCCTCGCGCTCGACGCCGGCGACGGCTGGGCCAGGCTGACCGACCAGCCCTGCGAATGGTCGGGGCGCGACCAGCCGTTCGGCGCGATGGCGGCCGGCGCCATGGCGGCCGCGGAAGCCTTCAAGTGCGCCATGCGCAAGCTGAGGGACCATGCGCCGTCGCCCGACCACCATGACGCCAGCTTCGCGCCGGCCTCGCCCTGCAAGATCGAACTCGCGCCCGACGGGGTCTTTCACCAGGGCGTCTTGCCGGCGGCCGATCTGGTGAGTGGCGGCGCGATCGGCAACGCCGTGGCCTTCGCGCTGTTGCGCGCGCCGAAGCTGGAGGGGCAAGTCGGCGTGCTCGATGACGATCGCAGCGATCTGACCAATCTCAACCGCAATGCCCTGCTCAGGCGGTCGCGGGCCGGAGCGCTGAAGGTCGACGATCTGGCCGCCCTGGCGACCGGACCCCTGGCCTTCGTGCCGCGGCCGGTCCGCCTGGTCGCCGGCGAACCCCTGGCGGCGACGGTGCTCATCGGCGTCGACGACATTCCGTCCCGCTGGGTTGCGCAGGCGACCGGGCCGGGCTGGATGGGGGTAGGCGCGACGGCCGGCTTCGCCGTGCAGGTCTCGGAACACCGACCGGGCGACCCCTGCGCCGGCTGTCTCCACCCGCAGGCGCCCGCGCCAACGGGCGCGATCCCGACCGTGGCGTTCGTCTCCTTCTGGGCGGGTTTGCTGCTGGTGGTGCGCTGGCTGCGCGATCTGCACGGGGCGCCCGAGCCGCATGCGCAAACCTTCTTTTCGCCGCTCCGTCCCGAGGGATGGACCTATGCCGGCCTGGGCGTGGCTCCCAATCCTTCGTGTCCGGTCGCGTGCGAGGCCAGCAGGGCGGCGCAGCGGGCGGCGTAGCGTGACGGGGCGAGAGCGGGGTGTTGGGGCGCACGTTCCTAGCGCGCGCCCCTGCGGCGCGCCGGACGCTCGTCCTTAGCCGGCGGCGCCGCTTCGGCAAGGCGGCTTGCTTCCTCCGCTTCGCTGCGTGCAGCGCGCCCCGCTGCGCGGCGGGCCTTGGGCCCGGCCTGGCCGGCGCGGCTTTGCCGGCTGGACCGCGCTCGTCCGGCGCGCCGCAGGGGCGCGCCCGCCAGGAGCGCAAGCCATGTTCGTCACCCGCAACATCGACCCTTCCGCCGTCGCCGCCCTCAACGACGCGCACCGTCGCCAGCCGGGGTCCGGTTGGACCCTGACCGCCGGTGTCCACGACCTGGGCGGTGCCTTTGTCGCCGAGGCCGTGGCGGCCGTGGTCGCTCATGACGACTTCGACGCTGACAACGATCCCTACGGCGAGCGCGACTTCGGCACGGTCCGCGTCCGGGGACAGCGGCTGTTCTGGAAGATCGACTACTACGACCTGGCCCTGGAGCGGGGCTCGCCCGACCCGGCCGACCCGGCGGTGACGCGCCGGGTGCTGACCCTGATGCTGGCCAGCGAATACTAGGACAGCGGGCCCCGCTTGGGCGGGGCCTTTTCAGTTCAGCCCAGGGCGCGGTTGAGTTCGAACGCCAGGCGCACGCCGGCCTTCTTCAGCTGCTCGGCGACGACGGTCCTGGCCTTGTCGTCATAACCGTCGGGCAGGGCGATCGGGGCGGTGTCGCTGGCGCAACCGGGCTTGGAACCGATGGTGTAGACGCTGACCTGGGCGACGGCGAAGCTCTCCATGGCCCAGGTTCTGGGATCGCCCTGTTCCCAGGCCTTGCGCTGGGCCGGGGTGATCTCGGCGGCCAGGGTCCGAGCCAGGCGGTCGGCGTCGGGGTCGATGGCTTCGACCGCCACGGTGTCCCAATAGCTGTGCAGGTTGACGGTGCGTGGGCCGCCCAGGGCCAGCGGCACGCAGTTGCCGCCCCGATCCTGGTTGTCGGCCGCGTGCAGCGGCTGGTGCAGATCGCCCACGAAATGCAGCACGAACTTGAAGGCCAGCAGACGCTCGGCCGCGTCGGTCTTGGGGTCGGCCAGCTCGCCGGCGAAGGCGTCGATGCGGCCGGTCACGCAGTCCTTCTCGGGGCCGGCGCTGGCCGGCGTGGCGCTGGCCGGGAAGCCGAAGCAGGCGGCGGCGAGGTCGGGGTGGTCGAGTTCCGTGTCGACGAAGTGCCACTCGGTGGTCTCGCGATGGTCCTTGCGCCAGGCGTCTGCCCAGGAGGCGCGCGCGCCGAGATCGGGCGGCGTCAGGGCGTCGGTGTCGGAGGCCAGCAGGGCGTCGACAGCGGCGGCGGCCTTGGGTGTGAGGTAGCCTCGGGCGATCTGGGCGACGACCGCATGGCCTTCGCGGCCCCAGGCCAGGGCGCTGTTCGGCGCGATGGCGGCGGCGGCCAGCAGGGTGAGCGAGATCAGGCGGCGCATGCGATTCCCCGACGACAATGGCGGCCTGATGCGCCGGGCGCTCGTCCAGCGCAAGGTCCGCCGACGTGGCGGACATGGGGCAGGCAGCAATCCCGGCGCCTAGCGGGCGAGAAGCGTTCCGGCCGCGAGCACGCCCACGAGGATCAGCACCGCGACCGTACCGGCCCATCCTGCGGGCGTCAGCAGGCGGGCGGTCGGGCGACGGCGAGGTGGCATGGCCTGGATCCTAAGCATGGTGGTGGCGCTCTGCCATGGCCTGGGCGGTCGACGCCGGATCAAGACCCAGTCCCAGCTGCTCGTCCTTGAGGGCGATCTCCTGGTCGAAGTTCGACAAGGTCACGCCGACCAGGCGGATGCCCTTGCGCGGCGGATAGACCGAGCGGATCAGATCCAGACTCGTGCGGCGCAGGGTTTCATGATCAGCAACAGCCGAGGGCAGGGAGCGGCTGCGGGTGGCCTGCTGGAAGTCGGCCCACTTGATCTTGACGGTGACCGTGCGCGCCCGCGCGCCGGTCTTCTCGCACCAGGCCCAGACGTCGTCGGCCATGGCCAGCACGCCGGTCTCGATCGGTTCGGGTTCGACATGGTCCTGGTCGAAGGTGGTTTCCGAGCCGGATGACTTTCGCACCCGATCGGGATTGACCGGGCGGTGGTCGTCGCCGCGGGCAATGGCATAGTACCAGGGGCCGGACTTGCCGAAATGGTGCTGCAGGAAGGTCAGGCTCTGACGGTGCAGGTCTTCGCCCGTATGGATGTTCAGCGCCTTCATCTTGCGCTCGGTGACCGCGCCCACGCCGTAGAAGCGCCCGATCGGCAGGGACTGGACGAAGGCCTCGCCCTTGCCGGGCGGCACCACGAACTGGCCGTTGGGCTTTCGCTGGTCCGAGGCCAGCTTGGCCAGGAACTTGTTGTAGGACACGCCGGCCGAAGCCGTCAGGCCGGTGGTCTCCAGGATCCGTGCGCGGATTTCCTTGGCCGTCTCCGAGGCCGTCTCCAGGCCGCGCCGGTTGGCGGTGACGTCCAGATAGGCCTCGTCCAGCGACAAGGGTTCGATGAGGTCGGTGTAGTCGGCGAAGATCGCGTGGATCTGTCGCGAGACAGCCTTGTAGACCTCGAAGCGCGGCGGCACGAACACCAGCTGGGGGCACTTGGCCAGGGCGGTGGTCGAGGGCATCGCTGAGCGTACGCCGAACTGGCGGGCCTCGTAGCTGGCGGCGGCGACCACGCCGCGCCGGGCCCCATGACCGACCGCTAGCGGGCGGCCACGAAGACTGGGGTCATCGCGTTGTTCGACCGACGCATAGAAGGCGTCCATGTCGATATGGATGATCTTGCGAATCCCGGCCTCGCCCATGGCCGCAGCTTAGTGGAATTGGAACTAAAGGGGAACGGTTTTGGCTAGCTTGCGAGGGTGATCCAGGTCGGCGCGTGGTCGCTGGCCTCGGCCTCGCCGCGCACCCAGCGATCGACGCCGGCGTCGATCAAGCGGTCGGCGAGGTCCGGGGTCAGCAACAGATGGTCCAGTCGCAAGCCCTTGTCGGCGGGCCATCTGTTCCTGAGATAGGCCCAGAACGTCCAGAGCGGACCTGTCGGATGGACCTGCCTCAGGGCGTCCGTCCAACCTTGGTCGAGCAGGCGCTGGTAGGCGGCGCGGACCTCCGGCTGCAGCAGCGCGTCGTCCTGCCAGCGGTGGGGCTGGTAGATGTCGGCTTCGGTCGGCACGACATTGTAGTCGCCGGCCAGCACGACGGGCGCGCCGGTGGATCGCAGCTGGGCGGCATGGGCAATCAGCCGCTCGAACCAGGCCAGCTTGTAGTCGAACTTGGGACCAGGCCTGGGATTGCCGTTGGGCAGATAGAGGCAGGCGACCAGCACGCCGTTGACCGCCGCCTCGATGTAGCGGGCCTGGCCATCGGCCGGATCGCCGGGCAGGGCGGTGCGGGTGACGACCGGCTCGGCGTCGCGGGCCAGGATCGCCACGCCGTTCCAGGTGCGCTGGCCCTTCCAGGCGGCATTGTAGCCGAGCTGGGCCAGTGGCTCGGTGGGAATGGCGCTCTGTTCGGCCTTCAGTTCCTGCAGGCAGACGACGTCGGGCTCGGCCTCGGCCAACCAGTCGATCAGGTTGTCCAGCCGCTTGACGATGTTGTTGATGTTGAAGGTCGCGATCTTCACGGGTCCGCCTCTGTCCGCGAGCAACGCGGGCCGGACCGGAGCGTTGCCAGGCGGCTTCAGGTCCGCACGGTGCGGAAGGTCACCGAATAACGCAGGGCCTCGACCGGCGGGATGCTGTGCTGCCAGTCGCTGCGGGCCGGACCGCTCATTAGATAGGCCGAGCGGGGCGCGGTCTGCTGAGTGGCCCGGTCCCAGCGGTCGCCGGCCTTGCGCCGCAGCCGGAAGGCGCACGGCGAGAGCAGCGACACCCCGGCGATGGCCACGGCCGGTGGTCGGTCGCGATGCCAGCCGATCCCGGCGCCGGGCGCGTATTCGGTGACCAGGGCGTGGCGGAAGCTGTCGGCTGGCAGGCCGGTGAAGCCGGCCACCTTGTCCAGCAGCGGCTGCAGGAAATCGGGGATCGGGTCGCCGGTCTCGACCATGTAGCCGTGCTCGTCCCGCCGCCAGCCGAAGCCGGCCACGCGCCGATGTCCCAGATAGCCCTGATGTTCGTAGGGCTGGAAGTCCAGGTCCTGGAAGCGGCCCAACAGGTCGCGCTCCTCGCCTGCGTCGATCAGGTCGGGCTGGTAGAGGAAGCCGGCCGGCATGGACGGCCGCGGTGGAGGCGGCGGCTCGAAGAGGGAGAGCTGCAGGCTCATTTCGACGCCGGGGCCTCGACCTGGCGCACAGCGCGCCACCAGGACCAGGGCGTGCCGGCCACCAGCTCCATCTCGAACCAGGCTTCCTCGCCCTCGAACGCGGGCACGTTCTCTGGCGAGACGAAGGAGACCTGACTGCGAGACGCGCGACGACCGCCGGGAAAGGTGAAGTAGAGGGTGCGGCTCGTCCGATCGCCGTGCCTTTCCCGGTGGCGGGTCAGTTTCTCGACGGCGCGCCGGTAGACGCGCGGCGGCTTGCCCACGGGCGCGACGCGCCCGGGCCAGGGGGAGGGGGACATGGGGTTTTCCTGATTGTTCTCTTATTGTTCTCGTTGGCATCTCGGAGTCAATCGACCGGGGCGGGAATCGCGCGCGGGGTGATATGCCGAACCCATGGCCGAGGTGGTTGTAGATCTCGAAGCGATGGCGGCGGCGCTGGAGGCGAGCGGCGCCTATCGGGTGCTGCGGCGCCTCGCGCCCCGGCCGCTGGTTGCTGTTCCCGACGGCGTTGTCACCCGCACGGGCCTCTTCGTCGACGTCGAGACCACGGGTCTGGACTGGCGCACCGACGAGATCATCGAGTTGGCCATGATCCCGTTCCGCTATGGGCTGGACGGGCGGATCTACGAGATTGGCGAGGCCTTCCAGGGCCTTCGCCAGCCCGCCGGGCCGATTTCGGCGGAGATTACGGCGCTGACCGGCATCAACGACGCCATGGTCGCGGGCAAGACGATCGACGTCGACGTGGTGGCCGCGTTCGCCGCGCCGGCTGCCCTGGTTGTCGCCCACAACGCCGCCTTCGACCGGCGCTTCCTGGAGCGTTTCAGCGAGGTCTTCCGGACCAAGCCCTGGGCGTGCTCGATGAGCCAGGTCGACTGGGTGGCCGAAGGCCACGAGGGGGTCAAGCTGGCCTGGCTCGCGGCCGGCGCCGGCTTCTTCTATGACCGCCACCGCGCCGTGAACGACTGCGCCGCAGCCATCGAACTCCTCGCCCTAGATCTTCCCAGAAGCGGTGGCCCCGCCCTGGCGGCTCTCCTGGAACAGGCCCGGACACCGACCTGGCGGATCTGGGCCGAGAACTCGCCCTTCGCCATGAAGGACCGGTTGAAGGCGCGCGGCTATCGCTGGAACGGCGACGACGTGGTGCCGTCGCGCTGCTGGTACGTCGACGTCGCCGAGGCCGACAAGGACGCCGAGCTGACGTTCCTGCGCCAGGAGATCTATGGCGGTGAGATTGACCTTCGGGTTCGGCGGATCGACGCCTACGATCGGTTTTCGGAGCGGTGCTAAGGGCGGCGGCCTAGAGCCATTCGGCCACGCCGCCGTGGTGCGAGCATGTGCCGCGCCGATGGTGGCTGAAGCTGTAGGTCCCGTCACGACACTGGGCCGAGGCGCCGTCCGGGGCTTGCGGTGCATAGACCGGGCTGGAGACCTCGTGTCCGTCGGAGTCGGTATAGCTGCCGCCGCTGCTCCAGGTCGGCGGGGGCGCGGATTCGACCGGGTCCTCGCCTGACGGACCTGTCTCGGTGCTGGCGCCCGCGTCGACGTCGCTGTCCGCCGCCGTGGTGGCGTCCTCGGTCGCCGGCGTATCCGGCGTCGCGAAGGCGGCGGGCGCGGTTTCGGCGAAGCTGGACGCGGGAGCCGGATCGGCGGGCTTGTCGCCGCCGACGCACTTGCCGAGCACGAAGACGATCGCGATCAGCGCGAGCAAGCTGCCGCAGCCGTTTGGCTTGTCCGCCATTTTGATCCCCCCCAAGGCCAAGTTGCGCGCTTGGGTGAGGTGGCGCAACCGATCGTCGAGCGCGCAGCGGGAACAGGGCCCAAATGCCGCTGAAACGAGGCGTTTTCTGCTCGCGCCTGGCGGCGGGAAGTCGCTAGGGTTGCGGCGGGGAGGGCCGTCATGGGCTGGTATGACGACGAGGAACGGGCCTGGCTGCCCGAATGGGCAGTGACGCCGCTGATGTGGATCGGCTGCCTGATGGTCGCCGTGCTTCCGGCCGGCGTGGCCATCGCCCTCTGGAACGCGGTGCTGCCCGACGCGTCCATCGTAGGCCAGGTCGTGGTCTACGGACTATCGCTCGGCGTCATGGTGGCGGCGATCAAGCCCTGGACCATTCGATAGGGCGCGGGCGTTCGAGTTGGCCAAGCTACGTCAACGGCGTGGGTGGGATGGTGCTCACGCGGCCTAGCCAGCGCCCATCGTCAACTTAGTCCAGTCTGGAAATGCACCCCGCTCGACGAGCGCCCGCAGGGCGCGCGTCACCAGGCGATCTCCGGCGATCAGATCGGGCCGATGCTTGGGCAGCAGGCGACCTTCGTGCACGGCCTTGGAGCGGGCGGTGTAGAGCGTCTTGGCATCCTTGAAGATCGCTTCGCGATCCTCGGCCGACTTGCCCATCAGCCAGGCCAGGCGGGTGGACAGTCGATAGGTGATCTCCGGCCCGCCTTGGTCGCCGTGGGTCATGGCGATCTCCGCGGCGATGCCCAGCTCCAGCGCCTGGTCGACGGGATCCTGAGCACGCCGCGCTCGCCCCAAGCGCTCGATGGCGCGGAACAGGGGTTCTTGGGCGGCGAACTTGCCCAGGCCTGCGTGCATCGCCTTCAGGTCCGAGGCGACGATCATGTGAGCGTGCGGTCCTGCCAACGTGTTGGGCACTGTTTCGTGGAAGCGTGGCGGCGTGAAAAGGTCGGCGTGGTCGCGATCGACCCGAAGTGGCGTGAACTCGATAGGACCGTTGCTGGCCAGCAGGCAGGCGTAGCGGACGAGGGGCAGCGCCTCGGCCCGCTTCAGCGCACTGGGCGCCTGAATCCCAGGGCCCATCTGCCCGGCCCGCTCGGAGGGGATGTAGGCCAGTGTCAGGGTGAAGGGCTGACGAATCTCGGCCAATCCGGCTCTGGCCCTGTCGCTCACCGGCCAGGGCAGCATCGGCGGCGCTGCCGCGACTTCGAGGGCTGCGGATAGCAGGCAGGGCGCGTCGATCGTGGCGTTAGCGATGACGTGGACGTCGACGAAGGTCGTGCTGTTGCGCGCCAGTTCTTCCGCCAGCCGGGTCAGCATGGCCTCAGGCTTGACCCTGGCGACTAGCTGGTCGATCGCCCAGCCGCCGATCCGATGGGCTGCCTCGGTTGGCTTGCTACTGCCTGCCGGGATCGACAAGGATCCAAGCGCCGCGAAGGGTTCTGTGGCAAGGAGGCTGACGCCGAGGTCGCCGGCATTGTCGTCCCGCCATTCCATGTAGTGGCGCGCCCGGTGGATCTGCCTGAGCTCGTTGGCAGCCTTTCTGAGGAGAGCGATTGCCAGGGCGTGGCTCATGGTCGGATCTCCAAGTCGGCGGGTGTTGGCGTTTCTGCATAGCTTCCGGCTCAAGGAGGGCAAGGGTGCGTACGGCGACCGTTCTTGACGCAGGGCGCCGCCAGCTTTGCGACTGCGGCGCGACTCATGAACATCAAGGATGTCGTCCCGCGCGAGGACCGCCATGACGCCTGACGCCTTCTCCGACCTTGCTTCCCGCCTGGCCCCGGGTGTCCAGGTCAGACCTGTGCTCGACGCGGTGCAGTTTCGTGTCGGCGACAAGGCCTTCGCCACCCTAGGGTGGCCTGCGTCCGGGTGGGCGGTTATCAAGCTCAGCCGAAAGGATCAGGCCAAGGCGATCGCCCGGAGCGACGCCGTCACTGCCGAGCCCGGACGACGGCGCGCCACGGGGGTGACGCTGGTGCGCCTGCAAGGCGTGGACGAGATGCTGATGGCCGAGATGCTGAGTGCGGCGTTCAGCGAGGTTTACGCTCACGGTGAAAGTGGTCGACGGCCGATCAATGAGCGCCTGCTTGCGGCTGGGCGCGGATAAGGGGGCGATAGTGGATCTGGCCCAGCGTTTCGCCCGTGACGGCGCCTATCGTGGCATGGCTGGGCCTGGGTATCGCCGTGATCCAGGCCGTTTTGACTGCATGGTCGAGATCAATCCTTGGACCCCTGAACCGGACGCGTTGGCGGCCATGCTCTATCGCGGCGTCATCGTCTCGGCCTGGGGCTTCATCGAAACCCATCTCAACGAGACGGCCGTGCGCTGTTCATGGCATCCGGCCTACATGCCGTTGTTGACCAAGTATCCCCGCCTTTTGAACGACCGCCTGCAGTACCTACGAAAGGTGCTGGCGGCGCCTGGACCGTTGCAGGCCCACCGCACCTTCGGGGACAGCTTCATCGACCGGTTCGCCGCCAGCGCTGCCTTGCGCAACACCATGGCGCACGCCCGGATGCAGCTACTGCCGCCGATGGGGATCAAGTTCACCGAGGTCGGTCGCTTCGATGGCGACCTGCAACAACGATACAGCCGCTACCAGCTCGAAGAGCTCGCCGCCATGGCGAGGAAAGCCACGCGTCTAAGCCGGCTTTGCCAGCGGATCGTCGTGCAAATCAACGAGCGACGGCTCTTGCCCCAGGAACCGTCCGGCGTGGCGGTGTCCGCTCCCGAACCTGCAGAGCCGAGCGCATAGGGAGGACGACGCCTGTCCACGCCACTCGATCACAGCGCGCTCGAAGGCGCGCAGCTCCTGAAGTCGGCGCAGGACGCCACCACCCGGGTGACCAGGGCCTGGTTTCTCCGTTTCCTGCGCTGGGGTGGGGGCGCGTCGAACAAGCTCCTGGTCGGTGTCCTTTTCGAAGATATCGGCCTGAGGCTGAGCCATACGATGATGGACGAATGCGCCGCATGGCTCGCCGATCAGGGCTATCTCCGGATTGAGGTATTCGAGATCACCACTGCTTATCGGTTGACGCGCTTGGGCGATGACGTCGCGCGAGGGATTGTCGTCAACGCCGGGGTGGGGCCGATACGTCTCCGCGACGTCGAGGCGGACGAGACGGTCATCGGCGGACTGAGAGCGCGGTAATTGAAGACATCCTTCTAACCCTCGAGCGGCCCGAGTGCGGCAGCTATGCTGCCCAAACCTTGTTGAGCACCCCGGCCGCCATGGCGGCCTTGTCCTGGGGGAGGAAGCGGCCGTAGTGCTCTGCGATGGTGTCGGGCGTGTCCTGGATTGCGTAGCTGGCCTGCTCGTAGGAGCCGGTCTGCTTGAGGACGTGAGTGGCGAGGACGTCGCGAACATTGTGGGGGCCATGCGGCAGCAGGCCTTCGATCGCGCCTCGGCCGGTATAGGGGTTGTAGATTCCGTAGCGCTGGATGGTGACCCGCCAGGCCTCATAGAAGGTGTTTTGGTCGTAGGCGGCCTCGCGGCTGCGCGACTTCATCGTCTTGACGAAGAACACGCCTGGGTCTGGCGCGCCCCTCAGGAGAACGGCGCGATCGGTGGCGATGTACTGCTCGATCTCGGCGTAGAGGCCACCGAGGTCGGGAAGGACCAGCCTGAAGGGATTCTTGCGGAAGTAGGTGGAGCCGGCGTTCTTGAAGGCGGCGGCCGGGATCAGCACTTCCCACCCGTTGTCTCTTGGGCTCCAGCGAAGTTCGCCGCGCTTGAGCGCCTCCAGCTGTCGTTCCGGCGTGGCCGGCCAGCCCTTTGACTTGAAGAGGAGCTGGCGGAGGTTTTTCTGGCGCAGGCCCAGATGCAGGCCAAGGCGCAACATGAGGAAAGCGCGGGTCGATTCCGCTGCCGAGATCGGATGTCGCCGACGATCCGGGCGGTGGCGCAGCACCTCCTCGGTGATCTTTCGATACTCGCCGACCGGACTGTCGGCCTCGAGGATCGGGAGAACGGGTTCGAACGGGTCGCGATGCACGCGGCTGACGCGGCCGATCTCCTTGGCGCGGATCAACGCGTGGCGGTGCTGCTCGTCGCAGACGGCGTTCCAGTCGGCCTTGGCGGCGGCGACGTCGGCGGCCGTGATCAGGCCCTCGATCGGGGTCAGGCGATCAGCCAAGTGCGGAGTCTGCCGCAGCCAGCCCGTCTCGCGTCGACAAAGCGCGGCTCCGAGGGTCAGCATTTCGGATTCCCACTGGGTGAAGAATCCGCGGCGCTTCTCGCGCCAGCCGAGATACCAGTCCCACACAGCCGGGAAGGCCAGCAGACCGAAGGTGATGTTCGCCAGTTCGACGCCGAAGCCCTCGACCTCGCCGTTGGGCGAGGCGACGAGCGCGCCCAACATCAGGCCCAGGTGTTCCATCTTCTGGTCGGCCGTGTCCGGGCCCCACACGCCGGCCCGCTGGCGTCCACGGCTGGTCAGGGTGGCGCACTTGAACTCGACCAGATCCGCGGCCTCGGCGTCCAGGGCGGGCGGGGCGGCGACCGGGCGCGTCCTGCCATCGTCGGGCCAGTACTTGGCCGAGCCTGGCCGAACCGTGCCGGTCGCTGTGAACTGTACCGCGAACCGCTGCTTCATGGCCGCCGCCTGATAGCGGCGATAGTCGGTCGCGCCGGTGATGATGACCGACTTCACCCAGAGCAGGATCTCCTCGCGCTTGGCCTCGGGCAGCAGGGCGAAATCGTCGGGCAGGTGCCAGGCCATCCGGCGGCGCTCCGGCTCTGGAAGAGGGATCAGCGCCTCGCTGGTGATCATCCTGCCCGGATGGTGCAGCTTTTCCCGGAAGTATCCTGGCGGCAGTCGCCAGCGCCGTTCGAGCGCGGCCAGGATCCGGAAACTCGTGGCGCTGCGCGGCGCCTTGTCGCCGCGCCGCCAGGCCGTGAACGTCGTGGTCTCCACCTTGTCGTCGCGGCCGCAGACCGCGCGGCGCAGGCCATAGCCGGTGTCCTTGTGGCGACGCATGTGAAGGTCCAGCGCGCTAGCGAAGTCCTCCGGATCGTCCCACTCGTCCCAGAGAGCCTGGGGATAGGCGATAATAGGGCGGGGCGCGTAGCCACGCCGCTTTGGGGGCGCAGGCGTTTGGTTTGGCGAGCTGTCCGGGGATTGGTGATCGGCGACGGGCAGGGCGGGCTTGCGGGGCATTGAGGTCTTCTTGAAATCCGCCGTAAGGAGCGCGGCGGACTCTGAGACGTGCGTGACCCCGAGTGTCGGTAGCGACACTGACTGGCAAACCTGTGGATGGAAATGTCGCGGCCACGCCAGCCGGATCGGTCGCAGCAATCGGGCGCGACCGATCTAGAGGTAGCAGTAAATATTGGCGCTGCGGCTAAGACTTGCTCGTGACGGTTTGCGAATTCAGCGGGTGAATATCATTCTTCTCATGCTGAAGGCGCAGACGTGTTTGTGCATGCCACCATGATGGGCCGAAATCGTACTCTAGAGTGATATAGCGTAGGAATAGTACTCGGCTTCATTCAGCGCAGCGCGCCAGCGGCTTCTTGGGAGCAGAAGTCTTTATCTTTCAATGTGTTGCGCTTTGGATTTATGAACGCGCTACCGATTGATAAAGCTAATTTTCGCGTAAGTGGCTGCCTTTACTGTGAAATTTAGTTCTCTATGCCGAAATGGCAGCAATCTTCCATAGATTGCATTTTGAACTACACAAGCGTCTGTGGTGCTAGAATTGACCAATTGAGACGCTGATTAGATGGGCTTGGTCCGTCTTGTAGGCTTGGTGACGAGCGTGATGACGAAGGCGTAGCCGTCATTGTCGTCAGTCCAGTAGAATTCTCCCGACGCCAAAATGGTTTTTCTCCAGAGGCGACCCCCACTTCGGTGTCGCCATCTCGTCAAAGTGGAGAGGCTCGAAAAGCCAAGTTCGCCAGTCAAAGCTGTGAGTGACTTATCTGGCTTGGCATACCAGTCGTGGAGTTTTTGCCTGCGAACGCGCTGCACGATTTCGGAATAGCTCGTACCTTCGCTAGTCAGTTGTCGGTGGATGGTTCTCCGGTCGACGGAAGTCTCTTCGCAACCTCGTGTACAGAGCACATGTTGCCAGACAGCAACTCGGAGACAATCGCCTCGACCTTGGCGCGGACCGTATCGTCCGACTTAAGGCGTCACTGAGGCCTGCTGGAGCGCTCCACGGTCCGCTCCCGTCAACACAGTCCCAAAATGTCAAATCGGATGTCCCAAAACGTCAAGTAAACACGCGCTTTAGGTGAGCTGTGGATGCCCCAGTTACGGCCATGCAGCCAGCCTGATGGCCGTTCCTGACTCTTCGCGGCTGTTGGAGTGTCCGCGGTCGGGCAGTCAAATCGACGGTTGCGCTAGAAGCTGATCTGGAGGCCGGCGAGGGGGCGGTTGGCTTTGCCGCCGGGAACGCCATGCTGGTGAAGGACGAAGCCCGTGGCGAGGCGCAGGCTGACATGCGCGCCGAACTGATAGGATAGGCCGGGGCCGGCGCTGATCATGGTCAGGGTGGAGCTAGAGCCGTGATCGCCGTGGTTCCTGCCCAGGCCCATGTCGATGAACGCGAAGGCGCTGAGCCTGTCCTTGCCGGCGGCAAGACCCGTACTCCAGGCGGGCGAGCGCAATTCGTTGGTCAGCAGAAGGCCATCGTCACGGATCGCGGTCTGCTCGTTGAAGCCGCGGACCGATTGGGAACCGCCGAATGCCAGCATCTCGCTGGGCAGCAGTTTGCTGGTCGAAAACTGGCCCGTGGCCTGTGTGAACCAGGACAGCCGATACGGCAGCGGTGTGATCCGATTGAGCTGGACCCTCAGATAGGCATAGCGCGCGGTCGCGCCGCTCCGCTGCGTGCTGAAGGTGGTGTCGTTGTTGCCGTTGGTGAGTCCGCCAGGACTGCCGACGATGCTGGCGTTTGCGTCGATGCCGCCGCCGTGGCCGTCCGTCCAGGACGCCGTGTATACGACGACGAACTGATCGATATCGGTGCTGGTGGGAAATACGGATGCGCCGCCGAACAAGAGATCGCTGTTGGCCTGCTTGTAATCAAAGCCCAACACGACCGACTGCTTGAGGTTCGGGCGGTCGGCAAGCGGAAGCGTGTAGCGCACGCTGGCCGCCGAGTTGCGGCCGGTCGAGGAGAAAACGCCGTCGGCGTCGCCGCGCGAAATCGCCCGGCTGCCAGACAGCGACAGCGTGTCCCCCGACGGCAAGAGCATGGTGTAGCTGCCGACATGTTCCCGCAACCGTCGGGCGTCCGTGCTGGTGATGTAGGTGTAGGTCGCGTCGTCGCCACGCCAGAGCGCATTGCCCCATTCCACGCCGGCCGACAGCCGGGTGCGCCCGGTGGGGACGTTGCCGGTATTGTCCGCGCCCAGCGTGAAGGCGAGCGGAAAGCGCTCCTCGGCGCGGATGGTCAGGTCGGTCGCGCCCACCGTGGCGCCTGGATTGGCCACGAGTTGCGCATGCCGGAACGGGTTGCGGTTGATCTGAGCAAGACCGGCCCTGAGCGCGCCTGCGTCGATCGTTTCGCCCGGCGCCAAGGGCATGGCGCCTAGATACTGCCGCTCGTCGAACCAGCGGTTCCCCTCGACCTTCAACGCGCCCAGCCGCGCCTCGACCACGACGACCTGAAGCACGCCGTTGGTCAGGGCCTGACGCGGCAGCATGACGCTCACGAACGGTCGGCCGATGCTCTTGAAATAGTCCGAGGCCACGGCTGTCACGTCGGTCACGACGTCGGTAATGGGGCGATCCAGCAGCGGCTGCAGCCTTGCCGCCAGGTCCGGCTTGTCCAAGGCGGGCACGCGCGACATGTCGAAGGCGCCGCCGGCCAGAGCCGGCCAGCCCTCGGGCCTGGCCTGTTCGGCGTCGGACAGGAAAACCACACCCTTCAGCGGAGGCGCGGGAACCGCCGTGGAAGCCGGCGCCGTCGACGGATCATCCGCCATGGCCATGGAGGGCGCGGCTGCCGCCGTCGTGGCCAGCGAAAGCGTCGCGGCCAGCACGCAGAAGGCCGTCGCCGGCGCTTTTTGAACAGGCTTCACGGCCATTCTCAGAATTTGCTGGTGATGGACAGGATGTCGGCCAGCGACATGGTCGGGCGGGCCGTCGTCAGCGGGTTGGAGATCGGGTCCGGCGCGCCGGTGACGAGCGCGGCCTCCATATAGCCGGCGACCTGAAATTGACCTGAGTCGCTGCTCATCATGACTTTGAGGTCTTGTAGGGTCACCGGCTTGTTCGCCGCTTCCACCGCCTTCTGAAACTGGGTGTTGTAGCTGGCGGCTTGGCTATAGAGCGCGGTCGAAACACCAATCTGGACGAGGTTGCCGACGACCTCTGCGACGACCCCCGCCGTCGAGGCGACCCTGCCCAGAGCCTGGCCCAATTCCTTGACCGTCTTTAGCGCGTCGTCCACCGCGTCGACGGCTTTGTCGATCTTGCCCGTCTTGGATAGATCGCCGGCGGTCTCGATGGTTTTGTCGACCGGGCCCGTCTCGGATAGATCGCCGGTGATCTCGATGGTTTTGTCGACCTCGCCCGCCTTGGATAGATCGGTGGCCTTGCTCGTGAGATTTTTCATCCTCTCCTTGGCAAAGGGCAGCAAGGTCTTGGCGATCTTCGGCGAAAGGCTTTCCAGGAGGTTGTAGGCGGTGCCTTCTTTATTGACCTTAGAGAGCTGAAAGCCGACGCCGCTCAGCTCCATCGTCGTGGACACGCCCTGGTCGATCTTCAGAAAGTCACCCAGTGCGCCCATTTGCGCGTTCATGCCGGCCATCTGCGCGGTCTGATTGAGATTCACGACCATGCCGGCCTGCACCTCCTTCAGGAAATCGGCCGGCGGCACCGGAGGATCTCCGGACAGAATGGCGATCTCATAGATTTTCGCCGGGCCGGTCAGCGCGTTGATTTTGCGCTCCTCCGCCGCGACCTGAGCCTTGGCCCAGGCTTCGTAGTCGGCTTGAGCCTTCTGCGCGGCGGCTTGCCGTTGCGCCTGGACGTAAGCGATCATCTGCTTGACGAATATCGTCTGCGCGTCGGTCCAGGACGATAGCGACGTATTCAGGATGTTATCCAGCTCGGTCATCAAAAAGGGCACCAGCAGCCCCATCATCGCGGTGCTGGTCTTCGGATCGTTCAGCGCCGCGATGACCTGGGCCCGGGTGACCGGCGGGTTGCTGTTGGTCATGCTCGCCAGAAACATGTCGATGACCGTGCCCGCCACGGGCCCAAAACCGCCAAGGCCCGGGCCGTAGACCACCTTGGCTTCGATCAGCGGGAGCGAGATTCTGTCCTGTTGGACAGTGACGGTGGGCGAGGGCGTGAAGGTGACGTCCCGCGCGATCTGGTTGGTGGTATTGAGATTGGGCAGGCCGTTCGCAATGTGCAGCACGCCGTTCTGATAGCCGTAGAGGACGTAATTCCCGCTGGAGACGGCGCCTCCGGCGGCCTGAATGGCGTAGTCGCCGGGCAGGATGACCCGGGTGTCGCCGCCGACGACGGAATGGACGAGCGTGCCGGCAAGCCCGGTCGAACTGACGGCGACGCCGGTCACCAGCGAGGAGGGGTCACCGTTCTTCAGCCCATAGACCGTATAGCCGAGCGTCGGCGGCGTGCTGGGCAGGTTCCAGGTCTTGTCGTCGGCGACAATGACCAGAGGGGCGGGCGTAACGGTGAGCGTGCCGCCAGCGTAGCCGACGATGGTGTAGTTCTGGCTCAGCAGCGTCGCGCCAGAGACGTTCAAGGCGTAGGTTCCAGCGCCGGCGGTCGCGGCCGCGCCGGGGCTGCTCAGGATCAGGTCCGATACGATCGAGGCTGGATCTCCGTTTACGAGCCCAGTGACCTGCAGGAATGCGGGGCTGTAGGCCAGCGTGTCGCCATACACCTTGCGGCCGGTGGCTGAGACCACCAGCGGCGCGGGCAGGACCGTAAGCGCGCCGGGTTGGAACGTGATGGCGTAGTTGCTGTTGCCGCCACCCGAGGCCGTGATCGCATAACGCCCGACTGAAGACCCGACGGTGGCTGTCGTCGAAAGGACGAAGGGCGATGTCTTTTGCAGATCCGAGGCCGTCTGACCGAGAACCAGCCCGCTGGCGCTATAGCTGAAAAGCGGGTCGGCGTAGCCATAAGTGCGCGAGGCGTCGTTCACCGTCACCGTCACCGGCGCCGGCGCCACCGTCAGGGTCCCGCTGCTATAAGAGAGAACGTAATTCGCCGCGCTGCCGCCCGAAGGCGTGATCAGGTAACCGCCGGCGTTCGAGGTGGTGGTCGCGGTCGTCGCCAGAGCCACGCCCGACACCACTGACGCGGAATCGCCGTTGACCAAGCCTTTCACATGGAAGGTGAGGTTGGGATTGGCGGCGCCATACAGGCGTGACGCGTCATCAGCCATGATCGTCAGCGGCGCCGGGTTCACCGTCAGCGTACCATTGACATAGCGCAGCATACGGGTGGCTGACGTGGCGCCGAAGGGGACGATCACGTAGGAGCCGACATTGCTGTCGTCGCCGCCCTGAATGAGGAACTGCACCGGGCTCGTCAGATCCGCCGCGGAGCCGTCGCTATAGTTCGCCGTGAAAGTCGGGTCTGCCTGGCCGTATAGGCGGGTGAAAGAATCCGCGGTGATCGTCATCAGCGTCAGGCCGCTTGGCGTTCTGACGTATATGACTCGGCTTTGGCCCGTCTGCGGGTCGCTAGGATAGGCGACGTTGTTGGCGTGCGCGTAACCGAGCCCGCCGTCATCGAAGCTGGCGTCGTCGGTCGCGGTGTAGATCACCCGCCGCCCAGCCCCGCTGAACAGCGCAGCGCCGGCGAGGTTGCGAAAGGCGCCGGCGGTCGAAGCCAGCGTGATCTGTCCGCCGCTTGTTGACAGTTCGGTCGTGTCGGAACCGTCGCTGGCCATTTGCAGATCGCCGCGCGATACGACGCTGATATGCCCGCCAGCGCTGACCGCGCCTGCCAGAACCATGGCGTTGGATCCGTTGGCGATGTCGACGTCACCCGAATAGACGGGCGGCTGGCCGGCGAAGAAGATCAGCCTGGAAAGGCTATTGTTCGCGTTGGTCAGCGCGAACGACGTGGCGCTGAGGCCTTCATTGTTGACGAAAATGGTCGCGTTGGACCCGACCGCCGTCACGCGACCCGCCAGCGAAACCCTGTCGTAGTCGACGATGGAGAAGGAGTTGGCCGACAGCGTCGCGCCGGGGGAAGAGGTCAGGGACGGACCGATGACGGTCTCGAACCCGCTCCCCGGCGCGCCGCCATACAGGAAGAGGCTGCCATTCGGCAGCGAGATGCTGGCATTGATCGCGGTCGTCGGCGCATAGAGCTCGAGGGCGTTGTTGCTCAGAGAGCTGATCGCCGCGTTCACGGTGAGCGTGCTCGTGGCGGCCAGTCTCAGCGCGCTGGTGGCGAGCAGGCCTTCGATCGCGCCGGCCGAAATGGTCTGCGAGCCGGTGTCCTCGGTGGTCTCCCAGAAACCGTCCTGCGCGTTGGCGGGGGCGGGGGCGACGCCTGTGACGACGGTGATTGCGTCGGGATCGAGCAGCAGCGTTCCGGTCTTGCCCTTGGGCGCGGTGAGGTTGGTTGCGCCGGTAAAGCCCAGTGACCTTTTTCCGGACACTTCGGCCTGACCGCCCTGGCCGCCGTCCTGGCCGCCCTTGGCGGAGATCGCCCCGTCGAAGCGCGTCGCGCCGTCGCTCCAGATCGTGACGGAACCACCATTGCCGGAGGCGGTGGCGTCGGCGGTGATTTGCGCCGTCGCCGTTACGATGGTCTGCGTGGCGTTGTGGATCGCCGGATCGGCGCCGTGAGCGCCGCCCCCGATCATGACGACGCCGCCACCCGCCGCGCCCGAGGCGTCGATCGCCCCGCTGACGGCGACGCGCCCACCAGCGACCTGCACCCGTCCGCCTGTCTCGCCGTCCTGTGCGGAGACGGCGCCGCTCACGACCGTATCGCCGTCGCCGCCGTCGAGCATCACCGTGCCGCCGACGCTGCGCACCGCGGTGGCGGAGACCTTGCCCCCTAGATTGATCGCCATCGCATAGGCGCCGCCTGCGGCCTTGAGCGCCACCGCAGCGGCTTCGATCGTGCCGGTATTGTCGATCGTCGCGCCCTGGGACTGCACCGAGGCGGGCGCCTGGATCAGGATATCGCCACCGTCCGGGGCGTAGAGCACGTCCCGGCCGGCGGCGAGCGCGGCCGCGCCGTTCGGCGCCGAGATCGTCCCCTGGTTGGACACCCGTGCGGCGATCAGCGCGACGTCGCCCGACCGGGCGCGGATCACGCCAAGATTGACGACGGAGGCCGTGGCCTCTCCGGTAAACCGGATCGGGTCCTGGCCCATGAAGGCGCTGTCGGCGACCTTCAGCGTCGAGGCGACGAAGGCGGCCGTATCGACGCGCCCGTTGGGGCCGATCAGGATCCCGTTGGGATTGAGCAGATAGACTTTGCCATTGGCCTGCAGTTGCCCCTGGATCGTCGAGATGTCGCCGCCCGTCACGCGGTTGAGGATCGCGGCGTCAGCGCCCGGTTGGATAAAGCGCGTGGTCTCGTTGGCGCCGATGGAGAAGCTGTTCCAGTTGATGATCGCGCGATTGCTCGACTGGTTGATGGTCGTCGCGCCGTTGGCGGTGTTGATGGTTGCAACGCCGGCCGCAACATTGCCGCCAGTGGGGTCGGCGAAGGCGGCGGCGCCGTACAGGGCGACGGCCGTCGTTCCCGCCAGGAGCACGCAGCGCAGACGCGTTCCACGTCGGATCATCACAGGATCCGAGACCGCTTCCCAGGCTTCGCAAGAGCCGGCGCGCATGGCGTGGCTCCCGATCCATTGGCGAACAGGATTCATGTCTCGGCTCCCCCCGGAGTTGCAACCGAACACTCGGGAGGCAGGAGAACGCCCTAGCTGCCCGCGCGACATGGCTGAGAGCGCAGGTATAGAAATTACGGTGAGTTGGCGGAGTGATTAAATTCTACCAAATGCTGTCAAACTCTACCGAGAAGGGGACGCGTCTGTCATAGTTTTGGAAATCAACCACTAGATCTCGCCCCAAACTCCGCAAATGCGACTGTCACCTCATGTTGCCATCGTTGAAGACAATGCCGGATTGCTGGACGACCTGGTGGAGTTCCTTGAACTAGGCGGTTTCACCGTCCGTGGTTTCGGCGATGCAGAGGCGTTTCTCGCGGTTTGGCCGTCCGTGCATTTCGATCTGTTGTTATTGGACGTGGCCTTGCCGGCGATGAGCGGATTGGAGGTTGCGCAGCGGGTGAGGGCGCACGACACGCGCAACAGCACCGGCATCGTCATGCTGACGGCCTTGGACGCCAACGACGATCAGGTGCTGGGCTTCAGCGCCGGCGCCGACGTCTACCTCTCCAAGCGCAGTTCCTTGGAAGTGATCCAGGCGGCCTGTCACGGCGTTCTGCGGCGTCTTGGCCAGCAAACGCTTGGCGCTCCCGTCGTCCGCACCGAAAAGGCCTGGCGTCTGCATGCCCGTGACTGGCGGCTGCATACGCCCAACGGCATGGGGCTGGATTTGACGCATACCGAGGTGCAGTTGCTGCGTGCGCTATGTGAAGCGCCAGGGCGGACGGTCACGCGCGAAGCTCTGCTGGTGTGCCTGGGCAAGCAGGAAACGCTGTTCAGCCTGCGTAACCTGGACAATACGGCGAGCCGCTTGAGGCGCAAGGTGCAGGCGGCGTGCGGTCTGGAACTCCCGCTGCGGCCCAGCTACGGCAAGGGCTACACCTTCACCGGACATTGCGAGATGGCGACGTGAGACGCGGGTTCGGCAAGGCCGTTGCAGCGCCCGCATGGCTTTGCTTGCTGCTGCCTCTGTTCTGCTGGCTTGCGATGTTGGCGCCGACGCCGTCGAGCGCATCGACATTCGCGCCCGCCTTGCATGCGGATTCCGGCGCTCCCAGGATTTCCCTGGAAGGCCGGCTGGAGCACTTCGCCGACACCAGCGGCGCGCTACCTTTCGAGACGGTCGCGAGAGCGGATTTCGTTCGCTCGCATTTCGGCCTCCTGCGGGATTTCCGCAGCTTGGGGTACGACACCCACGCTCATTGGTTCCATGTAGAATTGAGCCAGGCTGACGTCGCGTCGCCCAACCAGGTGCTGGCCATCGGCTCGCCTGAGCTGGAAGAGCTGGATGTCTGGGTGGAGCGCAAGGGCGGCGGCTTCCAATCGTATGCGTTGGGCTACCATCGTCCCTACCGGGATCGCCCGCTGGGTACGCGCCTGTTCGCGCTGCCGCTCGAGACCTTCCCCGGCATGAATGTCTATTTCCGGGTGCGTACGAACAACGCCATCAACGTGCATGCCAAGCTTGAGCAGGCCGATGCGTTCACCAGCGATGAGACGCGGGGGAATTTTCTCGACGGGCTTTACTTTGGCGTCCTGCTTATCGCGGTGGCGCTATACGCGATCCTCGGCGCGCGTCTGCGCGACGCGGTGATGGCGGCCTATGCGGGCTACGTCGCGTCGCAGCTGCTGTTCCACCTGGGGGCGACAGGCTACTTGCCGGTGCTGCTGGCTGGCCAGTCGACCTGGCTCATGGACGGCTTGCCACGCATTGGCTGGCTTGGGACGGCTGTGTTCATCGTCCTGATGTGGGATCGACTACTGGATCTGAAGCGCAGCCGTCCGCGCGTCCATCTGTTGTACATGTTCACCGTAGCCCTGCACGTGGCCTTGCTGCTCTTCGTGCTGATGCCGTCGCTGGTGACGAGCGCGACGCTGCTGATCGTCAAACTGGCGAACTATCTGAGCGGGCTGAACTTCGTCATCGCCATGTACTTGTTGGCCCAAGCTTGGCGTCGCAGCCGGCGCGCGGAATGGATGATCTACCTGCTGGCCTTCGTCATCCCCGCGTTGGGCACGCTGATCAATACGGCGACCAACCAGGGCGTCCTGCCCTGGAATCTCGCGACGGCCAATTTCTACCAGATTGCCGCGCTGGTGCATGTGCTGGTCATGAGCTACGGCTTGGCGCTGCGTTTGCGCCAGTTGCAGCATGACAAGGCGGCGGCCGAACAGGAGGCTGCCATCGTCGCCCGGCGGGCCGATGAGCAGCGGGCTTTCGTAGCCATGCTCTCTCATGAATTCGGCAACCCGTTGGCGGCCATCGACCGCGCCGCTCAGATGATCCAATTCACGACGCCCGATATTCGGCCGAAGGATAAGCAGCGGCTGGCGTTGATCCGTGGCAATGCGGCGACGCTTTCCGGCTTTGTGGATCGCTTTCTGATGACCGAGGCGCTGGATAACGGCGCGCTGGCGTTGTCGCTGCAGCCGTGCCGCATCCGGCAGCTACTGGAAGACGCCATTCGTCAGCAGGACGACGCTGGCCGCGCGCGCCTTCATATCCTGGAATGTCCCGATGGCGCGTTCGCGATGGACCACACCTTCATCGGTGTCGCGATTGGCAATCTGCTGACCAACGCCTTGCGATATTCACCGCCCGACAGCGCAGTGGAGATCGGCGCCGCGCTAGACGAGACAGGTTTGCGCATCCGCGTCGCTGACCATGGTCCCGGCCTGGACGTCGACAAACTGGATAAGCTGGGCGCGCCGTATTTCCGCGGCGCGGCGGCGTTGGGCAAGAAAGGCAGCGGGCTGGGCTACCACTTCACCCGGCGCATCGTGGAGGCTCACGGGGGTGCGCTGACGGCCGGCACCAGCCCTGGCGGAGGTCTAGAAGTGGAGATTTTTCTGCCGCGAGAGGGCATGCCGCACATCAAAACCGCGGATGCTGCGCAACGGTTTGTCACCTGAGGGCCAGGCCATCCGAGTTGGAAATGCCGCGCAGTCGGCGACCTCGAAGCGGTATGCTGGACAACCTGTCCTACCGCACGCAAGCCTCGCGGCTATCCTGTCAGCTGACCTTTGGCGAAGCGTTGGACGGCTGGCCGTCACGATCGCCCCCCGAGGACTTAGCGATTGAAGCCGGCTTGGTCCGGCGCGCGTTTGGGCTCGTCGCGTGGGCCTGAAGTTTCCACAAGTTCGGCGGCGATCGCCCGGAGCGCTCGTATCAGGGCGCTGCGGCGCCTGTCCTGCTGGCAGACGAGATAGCCTCGCAGCGGCCGCTCATGCATCTGGCCCGACAAGGGGCGATAGGTGATGCGTGGGTCGGGTGGGCATTCCGACGAAAAGAAGACGCTGACCCCCAGGCCTAGGGCGACCGCCATCGCGGATGGTTTCGCGGCTCTGCAGCTCCAGGGTTTCGCGCACCTCGACACCCGCCGCGCCCAGGGCCTGTTCGGTGAAGGCCCGGGTCTTCGAAGTGGGCTCGCGGATCAGCAGGGTTTCGCCAGCCAGCCGTTCGATCGGCGTGGTCTCCAGCACCGTGAGCGGATGATCGACGGGGAAGGCGACGCTGAGATGGTCGGTGTAGAGCGGGTCATAGGTGAACTGGCCGTCGGCGGGCGGGTCGCTGGCGATGGCCACGTCGATCTCGGCCTGGGCCAGCCAGCGCATGGTGTCGCGGGCGTTGCCCATCCGGACTTGCACGTGGGCGCCGGGGTTCTGAGCGCGGAAGCTGGCGACGACGCGCGCCACCTGGGGTGGGCAGTCGCCGCCGATGCGGAGGGATCCGCCGGTCAGGCCCACGGCCTCGCCCAGCATGTCGTCGACGTCGGCGGCCACGGCGAACAGGCGCTCGGTCAGGGTGAGCAGGTCGCGGCCGGCGCCCGTCAGGATCAGGGGCGAGCGGCGGCCCTCGAACAGGCTGACGCCGTGCCGCTCTTCCAGCGCCTTCAGTTGCTGGGACAGGGTCGGCTGCGCGACGTTGAGGCGGCGAGCGGCGCGCGTGACGCTGCCCTCGAGGGCGATCGCGTGGAAGGCGCGCAGGTGCTGGTAGTTGGCGGCCATGGCGGATGGCCATAGGCGCGCCGCGTGACGTCGGCGTGACGGTTTTTAGGGGCTGGCCATAGGTCCTGCCTATGTCGCCCATCCAACCAAACGCTTGGCCTTTGCATAGCCCGGCGCCCCATGAAGCCGCCGGCGGGAAGGCCGCTCACCGGACAGGGGATACCGATGAACATCCAATTCAGGACGCTGCTGAGCTGCGGCGCCGCTGCGATCGCCCTCGTGGGCGGCATGGCCCACGCCGCGGACGCGCCGGCGCGCACCGACGCCGACACGGTCGACACCGTCGTCGTCACCGCAGCGCCCGTCGCGCGCGGCAATACCGTCGTCAACACCGATACGATCGCGGCCCAGCCGTCGGCGATGAACATCATCAACGCCATCAAGGACGTTCCCGGTGTCTCGATCCGCGGCTCGGACGCCTTCAACGCCGACCCATGGACCTATGGCGTCAACATCCGGGGCTTCGACATCAACCTGCGCTCGTCGAAGATCGGCCAGACGATCGACGACATGCCGGCCTACAACGCCTCGTACTATCTGGGCGGCGCGCCGGCTCAGAAGTTCCTGATGAACGAGAACGTCGCGCGCATCCAGATCGACCAGGGCACGACCGGCGTCGGCTCTGCGTCGGCCTCGGCCCTGGGTGGCACGATCTCATACGTCACCCGCGATCCGAAGGAGGTCGCCGGCGGGGTGATCTCGGTCAGCGTCGGCGACAACGACGCCCGCCGTTATGCCGCCACCTACGACATCGGCCGCGTGCTGGGCGGCACGACGCGCGCCTATGCCGGCGTCGCCCGCTTCACCGCGTGCCGCTGGGTCTATGGCTGCAGCGACGGCAGCGGCATCGACGAATGGCATGCTGAAGCCAAGTCGGTGACCGAGCTGGACAAGCTGAAGATCACGGCCCGCGTCTCATACGACAAGGCCGTGGACGATCCGCTGATCGAGGCCTCGCGCGCGTTCTTGGACAGCACGACGGCCGGCGACGGCTCGGTTCCGGCCTGGACCACGACCCCGGCCGGCGTCAACGAGAACTGGGCTCACGCCTGGTCGGCGCATCGCGAAAACACCCTGGCCTACGTCAAGTTCAACTACGCCCTGAGCGACGCCGTGCAGTTCGAGGTCGCGCCCTACTACCATCACCAGAAAGGTCAGGGCGACTGGGCGCCGCCGTACCAGCAGATCGCCCTGGACCCGACCAACCAGCGCACGATCGCCGGCGGCACGGCCCCGGGCGCCAGCCGCAAGAAGGCCTATTACGGCTGGACGGATGCGTCGGGCCGCCAGCACGCGGTGGTCAAGGGCGTCGACTACACCGACGTCGACGGGACCAAGATCGCCTCGTCGCTCTGCTACAACGCCGATGGCTCGGTCGTCGCCAGCTGCACGCCGCTGCAGACCTACCGCACCAGCCTCTATGAACACGACCGCTACGGCTTCACCTCGAAGGTCAACGTCACGGTCGGCGATCACAAGCTGGAAGGCGGCGTCTGGTACGAAGGCCTGGATCGCGACTTCGGCCGCGCCTGGCGCCAGATCATCGATATCCGCAAGGGCGCGGACTACTATACGAGCCCGCAACTCATCGACTTCCAGCAGCACTTCTCCACCAAGCAGTGGAAGCTCTACGCCCAGGACACCTGGACGTTCGGCGACCTGACGCTGACGGGCGGCGCTCAAAAGTACCTGATCGACATCAAGGGCGAGACCGAGGGCTGGGACGCCTACGGCAAGCCGACCTCGCCGCTGCGCACCGCCCTGAACGCCGATTCCGATGTGCTGTTCAGCCTGGGCGGGCTGTATCGCGTCAGCAGAAACTTGCAGGCCTTTGCCGGCTTCTCGCAGAACTACGGGGCGGCAGGCGACTGGGCGCTGGAGAAGACCCAGACCGACACCTCCAAGCTGAAGTCGTCGGTGGCCAATGACTATGAGGGAGGCCTGCGCTTCCATGGCGCCCGCGTCTCGGCCCAGGTCACGGCCTATTATATCGACTACAAGAACGCGATTACGTTCTACTCGGCCGACTTCATCTCGGGCGGCCCCAGCGGCGCCAGCGGCGGCATCAACTATACGGCGGGTACGTCAGGCGCCTACGCCAACACGGGGGCGGGCATCAAGAGCAAGGGCGTCGAGGCCAGCCTCGCCTATGACCTGACCACCGACCTGCGACTGAACGCGGCCCTGACGCTGAATGACTCCGTCTACAAGCAGGCCTTCCTGGGCGGTACGGCCAATGCCGGCACCGATTTGATGGTGGCCAAGGGCAATGACGTCCCCGGCGCGCCGACCAAGCTGCTCTCGCTGGGCGCCGACTATAGTCACGACAACTTCCGGGCTGGCGTCCACGCCAAATATACCGGCAAGACGGCCGGCGACGCGCCCAACACCAAGAGCCTCTATTTGCCGGCCTACACCACCGTCGATTTCTCGGCGGGTTATCGCTTGCCCATGCAGGGCGGTCGCGCGGTCGACCTTCAACTGAATGTCACCAACCTGTTCGATGAAAAGTACATCGGCGGCATGTTGGATGAGTTCACTCAGCTTTACACACGCGGTGCGCCGCGCACCGTGTCGGCGACCTTGAACTTCAGCTTCTAGGACGCCTTCGGCCGCGCGGGCCTTTTTGATCCCCTCATGCCCGCGCGGCCGCCTTTCTTCGAGACCTATCGGGACGATGATCTTGGAACAGCAATTCGATCTCGCCGTGGTCGGCGCCGGCATCGTGGGTCTGGCCCACGCCCTGGCCGCCGCCCGCCTCGGCAAGCGCGTCGTGGTGGTGGACCGCGACGCTCAGGCCAACGGCGCTTCGGTGCGCAATTTCGGCTTCGTGACCGTCACGGGTCAGGCGCGGGGCGAAGTGTGGCGACGCGCACGGCGGTCGGCGAAGGTCTGGGACGAGATCGCCGGGCCGGCGGGGATCGAAGTGGTGCAACGCGGCCTGACCATGGTCGCTCGTCGGCCTGAAGCGAAGGCCGTGGTGGACGCGTTCCTCGAAACCGAAATGGCCGAGGGTTGCGCCTGGCGAGACGCCGGCGACCTTGGCGATCGGCTACCTGGGCCGGCGGCGGTGCTCGGCGCTCTGACATCGGCGGTTGATCTTCGCGTGGAGTCCCGCACGGCCATTCCTCGCTTGGCCGCCTGGCTGCAGGCGGCCCATGGCGTGACCTTCGTGCGCGGCGCGGCCGTGCGAGGGGTCGATACCGGGCGGCTGGAGACCTCGGCCGGCGTCGTGCGCGCCGAGACCATCGTGGTCTGTCCGGGCGATGATCTCGTCACCCTGTTCCCCGACAGCTTCGCTAAAGCAGAGGTGGCGCGCTGCAAGCTGCAGATGCTGCGCCTGGCCGATCCGGGCTGGCGGCTGCCGTCGCCCGTGATGTCGGACCTCGGCCTCGTCCGCTATCTCGGCTATGCCGACCTGCCACAGGCCGCGCCGCTGCTGCAGCGCCTGCGGGCCGAGCAGGGCGCGCATCTTGAGCATGGCGTCCACCTGATCGTGGTGCAGAGTGCAGACGGCTCCTTGGTGGTCGGTGACAGCCATCACTATGCCGCTACGCCCGATCCTTTCGCCCGCGACGACGTCGACGCACTGATCCTTGACGAGTTCGAGAAGGTCTTCGGCCAGGCTCCGACGCGAGTGCTGGAACGCTGGACCGGCACCTACGCCTCGGCCGCTGGCCACAGCCTGGTGGAGGCGCCCATGCCGCGCGTGCGTCTGGTGACCGTGACCAGCGGCAGCGGCGCCTCGACCGCTTTTGGCCTGGCCGAGGACGTGATAGCCGGCCTCTACGACCTGCCTCAACAAGGAGCCGCCGCATGAGCAAGAGCGCTATCCAGGCTGTCGTCTTCGACTGGGCCGGCACCATGATCGACTTCGGTTGCCGCGCGCCCGTCGTGGCCTTGCGTGAGGTTTTCGCCGAGACTGGGATCGAGATCTCCGAGGCCGAGGCCCGGGCCGACATGGGCAAGGCCAAGCGCGACCACGTGCGGGCCCTGCTGGCCATGCCCCGCATCGCCGGCCTCTGGAAGGACCGCCACGGCGGGGCGTCGACCGAGCTCGATGTCGACCGCCTGCACGACGCCGTCGAGCCGAAGATGCGCGCCGCCGCCCGCGAATGCGCGACCCTGATCCCCGGCGCCGCCGACCTGGTCGCCGACCTGCGGGCGCGGGGCGTGAAGATCGGCTCCACCACCGGCTACACCCGGCCGATGATGGCCGACATCCTGCCGTTGGCGGCGCAGCAGGGCTACGCCCCCGAAGTGGTGGTTTGCGCCGGCGAGACGGCGGCTGGGCGGCCGTCGCCGCTGATGATGTGGAAGGCCCTGGTCGAGCTGGGCGCCTGGCCGGCGCGGGCCTGCGTCAAGGTCGACGACGCCGTCGTCGGCATCGGCGAGGGGCTGGAGGTCGGCGCCTGGACGGTGGGTCTTTCGGCGTCCGGCAACGGGGTCGGCCTAGAGCGGGCGGCCTTGGCCATCCTGCCGGAAGCCGAGCGCGCCGCGCGGATCGAGGCCTCCGCCAAGGCTCTGCGCGAGGCTGGAGCACACTATGTGGTCGAAAGCGTCGCGGATCTTGGTCCGGTGCTGGCCGAGATCGCGGCGCGGATCGAACGCGGCGAACTGCCCCGATGAGCCCAATCGGCCGCTGGCTCCATTCGCCAACGGCCTGGGTTTGGGCATGAGTTGGGGGCAGCCCCGCGGACTCACCTCAACGGCACTGTGAGCCGGTCACTGGATTGCAGCGCGCGACGCCGCCGCCCGGCAGGCGCACGACATAGGGCGTGCCATAGGCGTTGCCGGCGTGCTCGAAGTCCGTCGACACCACCTGGGCGCCGCTGGAGAAGGCGGCGTCGGCGCGGGTCATGTCGTTGATCTTGGCCTCGTAGGTCTCGATGTCAGAGCGGGTGCGCACGATGTAGCCCTGCTGGACATAGGTCTTGATGTCCTTGGCCCGAACCAGGGCGTTGTCGAACATCAGGAACGCGGCGTGGTCTTCGCCCGGCTCGGCGCGCAGGAAGGCGACGCGGCCCTTCAGCGACGGGTGGCCTTCGAGATAGCCCTTGGTCGCGCCTTCGCCCGTGGCGGTGATCATCAGGATGACGATCTTGCCGCGCGCGGCCTTCAGGGTGGGCCAGGCGCCGGCCTTGACCGCCTCGTTCAGCGTGGCGTGGGTCCCGCGCACGTCGTCGGGGGTGATGAGCCGGTCGCGGCCCAGCACCGACAGGATTTCCTTGTCCAGATCGTCGAACAGCGCCGGGGTGAACGGCACCGTGTGGGTGGGGTTCGGCAGGATCGGGATGTCGGACACCTTGGCTTCCACCACGATGAACAGCGGCACGTGGCCCGGATGGCCGTCGGACCAGTCGCGGATCTGGGTCAGGCACAGCTTGAGCGTCGGACAGTGGCTGCGGAAGTCGATGTCCGGCATGTGCAGCACCTTGTAGCCCGGCTGCTCCAGGCCCGTGGCGTCGAAGGGCAGGAGGTCGGTCACGCCCTTGGCGCGCAGCAGACGATAGCCGGCCGGATCGAGGAAGTTGCCGCCCTTGGGGTCGGGATTGACGTCGATCTCCAGGCTGCGCATGCCCTCGTCGAGCTGGGTCTTCAGGTCGGGATGTTCGTAGCTGAGGCCCTCGCTCATCAGCACGTTGTTGGGGTGCTCTTCCTTGAACAGCGACAGGGCGTCGGCCGGCATCTTGGTGGCGATGTCGGTTTCCATGCGGCCGAGAATGGGGTCGATGACGGCCAGCAGGCGCTTATCGACGGGCATGGCGTAGCTGTTGTGAGTGCCCAGCACCTGGAGTTGGTTGAGCTTGAGGTTCGGGTTCAGGCCGGGGTTTTCCTGGGCCAGGGCCGGCGCGGCCGCCAGCAAGCCGGCCAGCACGAGGGAAGAGGCTGCAAGTCGAGACATGGATGAATCCTGCGGATAGGAGCTCCCGCCGTGCGCGCGGCGCGGGCGGGAGCTTGAGGTCGCGAAGACGGGGAGGGGGCGCTCTAGAAGGCGTACTTGGCGAAGGCGCCGACGGTCCGGTAAGCGTCGCGGGCGGTGTAGTGCAGCAGGCCCAGCGTGCCGTACACTTGATAGCCGGTCGAATAGTAGGTGTTGAACAGGTTGCGGCCGTAGAGGCCGAACTCGAGCGAGCTATTGGCCGGCGACAGGCTGATGCGGCCATTGACCAGGCCGTAGCCGGGGACCTGCGAGTAACTAGGCTGGCCGACGACCGTCCAGGTCTTGCTGCGATAGGCGTAGTCCAGGTTGGCGCGCATCCGCCAGTTGGCGACGATGTCGTGGTCGTAGTTGACGCTGACGAAGCTGGAGAACTTGGGCGCGTTGGTCAGGCGCGTGCCGGTGTAGTCAGTGGTGGTGTTGTAGACGTAGTCGGTGAAGACCGCGTCGGCATAGGTGGCCGAGCCGTTGACGCTGATCGAGTCGGTGGCGCGCCAGGCGAAGGTGGCCTCCGCGCCCCGAGTGCGCAGGCCGCCGGCGTTGCCGATGACCGATTGCAAGAGGTCGTTGCCGGGGATCTTGGTCAGGATCGTGGCCTGGAAGTCGGTGAACTTGGAATTGAAGGCGTCGACGTTCAGGCGCACGCGGCGGTCGAACAACTCCGACTTAACCCCGACTTCCCAGCTTTTGACGGTTTCGTCCCGGTACGGAGCGTACTTGTTGCCGACGAAGGCGATGCCGCCGGGCTTGTAGCCGGTGGAATAGGTCGCATACAGCCGCACGTCGTCCGACAGCTTGTACTGGCCGGCGATGCGGTAGGAGAAGTTGTGATCCTTGACCGCGCCGCGCGACAGGTAGGGCGCGGCGCTGGTGGCGATGAAGGTGGCGTTGACGCCGGTGATCGGCAGCGGATCGATCCAGACATAGTCCAGCGACTGGCTGTTGTGGTCCGAGGTGTAGCGGCCGCTGAGCGCCAGGCTGGCCTTGGGCGAGACGTTGAACTTCAGCTGGCCGAAGGCGGCGGTGGTGGTGTTCTGCGACTTGAACAGCGCGGTGTTGCCGGCTTTGCCGATGGCGCCGGTCAAGGCGTAGAAGCTGGTCAGCTTGACGCCCGAGGGCGACACGATCGGCGCGCCCAGCGTGGCCCATTGCAACTGGGTCTGGTCGGCGATCAGACGGTTGTAGAACAGGCCGCCCAGATATTCGACGAAGCCGCCGGTCGGCGAGGCCCAGCGCAGTTCCTGGCTGACCTTCGAGGTGTTCAGGCGGCCGCTGTTGTAGGGAATGTAGGCGAACTGCGTGGCCGGGACGAGGTCGGCAGGCGTGTCGTTGTCGTACTGCGTCGAGCGGTAGGCGGTGATCGAGGTCAGGGTGTCCTTGCCGACCTGGTACTGGACGCGCAGCGAGTCGCCTGACGAGGTCGTGCGGATCATGCCTTCCGACGAGTCGGCGTCGTCGGCGTTCTCAGGGCCCGGCGTCACGCCGGCCGCGCGTTGCAGGGCGTCGACGGCCGCGGGCTGGCCCGACACGGCGACGCGGATCGTGTTGTCCCAGTGATGCTCGTAGTCGTGGGTGTAGAGCGCCTCGAGCTTATCCGTGGGCTGGAACAGGAGCTTGGCCCGATAGCCGTGCTCCTTGAACGTGCCCAGGTGCTTGTGCAGCGTGGTGTACCAGCCGTAGCCGTCCTGGCCCTGGTCGAAGGCCGACAGGCGCAGGGCGAACTGCTGGCCCAGCGGAATGTTGACGGTGGCGTTGGCGTTGAAGTCGTTGCGCTCGCCATAGCTGCCGGCCAGCTTGGCCGAGAACTGCTCCAGCACCGGCTTGGCGGTCGCGATCGAGATGACGCCCGAGGTGGCGTTCTTGCCGAACAGCGTGCCTTGCGGGCCCATCAGCACGTCGACCTGCTGGATGTCGGTCAGGCCGGTCAGGCCGTTGTCGCGCTGGCCGTCCATGACCACGTCGTCGACCACGAGGCTGACAGACTTCTCGTTGGAGAAGTCGAACGAGGTGCTGCCCACGCCGCGAACCTGGAAGGCTGCGCCGTTGGTCGGGTCGAACTGAACGCCGGGAACCACGTACTGCAAGTCGGTCACGGCCTGGAAGCCGGAATTCTCCAGAGTCTTGCCGCTGACCGAGGTGATGGCGATCGGCACGTCCTGCAGGCTTTCGCTGCGGCGCTGAGCGGTCACCACCACGGCTTCGAGTTCCGTGCTGGGCGCGGCGGCGAGTGCGGCCTGAGCGTACGCTTGTGCGAGGGGCAGCAGGCTGGCGCTGGCGGTGAGAAGCAGGCCCAAACGGGCGCGGCGCATCGATAGCATTGGTGAGATCCCCTGGGCTGTAAGCCTATGGGCGGGGCAAATAGCAGTGCGACGTGACGAGTGCGTGACACGTGTGCGAAATCACCAGGCCTGATCAACGGGCCAATTTATGAGGTGATTATACGCTTGTGCGACATTTGGCGCTTACGCCGACATGGCGCTCAGGCGTTCGACGCGAACTCCTGCATCCGTCCCAGCAGGGCGAATCCGCTTTCGGCCTCTTCGGCCTTGAGGTTGCCCAGGAACATCACCTGGCCCATGCCGGTGATCGAAAGCGCCTGGCAGGCCAGAAGGTCGAAGGCCGGAAGCGTGTTGGTGTCGCGCTTGAGCCGGGCATGAAAGTTTTCGCCACGACGGCGGCGCATGTCGGCGGCGAAGCCATGCAGGTTCGGCATGCGCGTCGCCGCCAGCGCGATCGCGAAGGTGGCGCGAGCGATGTCCACGCCGCTTTGTTCGGTGGCGCGGTCTGAGGTGTCGGCGCTTCGATCGGCGTCGCCCTGCAGCCTGACGATGATGTCCTCAAGGCCAGCCCGGAGCAGGTCTTCCTGCCGAGGAAAATGATAGGCCAGCGTCGAGGACGGCACGTCGGCGCGCTCGGCGATGGCGCGGTGGGTGACTGCGTCGGCGCCCTCGGCGATGATCAGCGCCGAAATGCGTCCCGCCACGCGGATCTGCCAGTCGCTGACCGCGGCGACGCGATAGCGCTCGCCCGCCGCGCCAGGCACGTCACCGAGGGCGGCATGGAAGATCGTGAACAGTCGTAGATCAGCTTCGTCGGACGGAATAAGGCCCGAGCAGATCCGCCGCAGGTTCAACCGGCGCAGCCACCGATAGGCGGCGTCATCGCCCAGGACCAGTCCATGGGCCATCTCGTCGGTGCTGTAGGCGTTGAGGACCTCGGCCAGGTCGGGCCTGTCCGATCTCAACGTCGCCGCACGCCAGAACGCCAGGCGACGGGCTTTCCAGGCTTCCAGCGGCGCGACGATCTCCGGCCGCGTCGCCGCGCCCTGCAGAAGCTCGCAATAGAACTGGCCGCGTTTGGCGTGCTGGCGGGTCATGTCGTCCAGAAGGCTGTCGACCAGGTCGGCCAACACCTCACCCGTCGCAGGCGCCGCCGCGATGCGGGCCAGCCAGGTCTCCAGAAAGACCGCGTCCTCGTCGCAGGCCGCCTGGATGACCGTGCCCAGCAGGGCCTCTTTGCGTCCAAGCCGGTAGGAGAGGGCCGACACCGTCGTCTGGAGCTTGTCGGCCAGGGGGCGGAGGGTCAGGGCCTTCAGGCCGTTGGTCGCGACCAAGCCCATCGAAGCATGCAGGACCTGGTCGATATCGACGTCGGGACGAGTAGCCATAAGGATTCCAGCAGGGCTTCCAGCCTGCCAGCCTTACGGGCAGGTCGGCTCCTGGCGCAAGGCCAAGACCGGCCTCTCGCGGCGTCCTGCGCCCGTCGGCCGGATGAACGCCGAAAGCGCCAGGCTGATCGCCGCTCCAACCATCGGCGAGGCCGTCATCAGGCCCAGCAGGCGGCCGCCGGCGTCGGTCCGATAGTCGCCGCGCGCCAGGAACTCGCCGATCCAGAAGGCCGACAGCGCCAGGGCGACCTTGGTGCTGAAGGTCAGGAGGCCGAACGTCGAGGCCGCGCCGCGCGAGCCGTCCGCGCTGCGGGCGGACGACGCCGCCAGCGCCCAAAGGCTCATCAGGACACCGCCGCAGGTCCAGCCCCAGGCCAGGCCGCACAAGGCGGCGGGCGCGGGTCCCAACCGGACCGCAAGCCCGAAGGCGAGAGCGCTGGCGGCGAGGCCGATGGTGGCGACCCGCAACACCGACAGCAGCGAGCGGCGGCGCACTAGCCAGGCCCAGAACGGCTGGCAGGCCAGGCTGGCGACCGTCCCGCCGATCATCAGCGCGCCGCCGTCCAGCGACGACTTGAGGCCGAACGAGATGAAATAGGGCTCGAGCCGCGCGAAGACCGACAGGGTGATCGAAATCACGAACATGATCAGGAAGATCGGCCAGCGACGGGGCGACGGCGCCGCGTCCGGCTCAGCGCCGTCGGCGCGAGGCGCAAGAGTCGTCAGGCGCGGCGGCGTCCGGCGTCTCAGGTAGCGCCACAGCCAGATCGCGGATCCGGCGGCGCAGGCGGCCAGCACCGCCGAAAAGACGGCGAAGATCACCGGCCCGGTCGTGGCGTCGCTTCGGCGCAGCAACGGCGCGATCGCCCCGGACACCACGACTCCAGCCACGCCGGCGAAGATGTAACGTAGCGAGGACAGGCGGCCCCGCGCCGCGTCGTCCCCGGTGGTCAGCGCCAGCAGCGCGTTCTGCGGAAGGTCCAGCAGAGTGTAGGTCAGGCGAAACAGCACGATGCTGGAGAGCGCGAAGGCGAACCGTCCGCTTGCCGGAACCAGGCCCGCCAGGCCAAAGGCCGCGAACGTCGCGCCGGCCAGGATCGCGCCCACGACCTGCAGGCGCCCGGCGTCGGCAGGCGTGCGCAGCCAGTGGTCCAAGATCCTGCCGCCGAAGAGGTCGCTGGCGCCGTTCAGCAGCAACGATGCTCCCAGGATCAGCCCCATCTGCCGGGGCGGCAGCCCGCAAGCCTCGGTCAGGAAATAGGCGAACAGCAGCTCGCTGACGTACCAAAGAAGGCTCTTGCCGCCATGGGACGCGCCGTAGGCCAGGATGAAGCCGCGGTCGGAGGGGATGTCTGGCATGCCAGTCAGCGCGGGGCGGTCGAAAACAGAGGCGCCAGACGCGACATAATAAACTTCCTGGGCGGTGTAGCCGCACCCTAACGCTGGAATGTCACAGTTTGAGAACATCGCGCCCGTGACGGCCACAGTCATCGTCCCACCCGGACGAGCAGGTGCTGGAGCGCCAGCGCAATGTGTTTTTCAACGGCGCTGCGCGAGATACCCAACTGTGCGGCGACATCAGCCTGGTTGAGCCCGTCGAACTTGTGCAGGCGAAAGGCCCGCCGCGTTATCGGCGCGAGAGTTTCCTACGCGCCCTTGAGCTAGTCATGGACGCCGTCAGCCACGGCTGGGGAGGCCACGCCGCGTCCGGAAAACGCACGCACAAGGCCGCGTCCCAGATCGGCCGCGCCGAGCCCGGCGATGACGATCAGATGCAGCATCAGCGTGATGAGCGCGAGCGCCGCCAGGAGGACGGCGATCTCCGCATTCGGTCCCAGCAACAGCAGCACGAGATTCCCGAACACCAAGTCCTTGTTCGACAGGAAGGGGATCCGGGAGACGAGGTAGCGGACGGCGAGCAGGACGAACCACATGCCGAGGGCGACGTCCGGAAGCGCCAGATGCCAGATCAGGACGGTCAGAGCGCTCGCAGCGACGAGCCGGATCCCGCAGGTGGCGGCGACAAAGAGGAGCTGGCCCAGTCGCAGTGAAAAGACGCGACGCCCGAAGGCCAGCAGGCCGACCGAGATCGCCACCGGAATGAGCCCGGACCAAAGGGCGGGTCCCAGGCGTCGATCCAGTTCGAGATCCCGCAACTGGGTCGCGCAGATCGCGACCAGGCCCAGGGTGAAGAGGTTGCCCAGCAAGGCCGAGACGATGTTGGCGTCCTTGATGGCGGCGAATGGCGCGAGGGCCGCATTCGAGGCGCGGCGCGCCCAGACATAGAGATAGGCTTCGCCGCTGTAGCCGAGGACCACCTCGTTGATGACGTTCTTGCGCAGTAGGGCTGGAAAGCCGGCGAAGGGCAGGTTCCAGAGCCGCCGGAAGACCATGAAGTCGCTCAAGGGCTGGACCAGGTAGAACAGGGCCAGCACCGGCCAGACGCCCAGCGGCAGGCGATGGATCGTCCTTAGAACGCCTGTGGCGGCGCCGCCCAGTTGCAGGGTGATGGCCGCGACGAGCCCGATAGACAGGACGACGCCGAACGCGCTCCACAGGCGTGAGCGCCAGCTTGCCTTGGCCCGAGAGGTTTCCATGTCGCTCACGACGGGCTGCCGACCGCCCTGAGGGCGCGGGTCGAATCGAGGGGCTCGGACCGCGGGGTTTGATTGGCGATCTTGCGGTAGTGGTCGAAGAGATCGGCGAAATGATCGACGTCGCGCCGCACGCTCAGCGCAGCTTCGGTTGCGGCGGCTTTCAGGACCGACGGATCGCGAGCGAACAGTCGGCGGATGGCGTCCGTGGCGGCCTGGGTGTCGCCGGCGCGATAGATCTCGGACGTCGACCTGGACCTCAGATGCGCGAAGCCGCCGCGATCCGGGCCGACGACGGGAAGGCCGCTGGCCATGGCCTCGGCGGGGATCAGGCCGAAGGTCTCGGATTCGCAGCCGTGTACGAGCGCGTCGGCGCTGGCCAGATGGGCGGCCAACAGGCCTCTGTCGTGGATCGGCGGAAGAATGTGTACATGAGGGCTCGCAGCGGCCGCGCGCTGGACCCGCCGACGGTCGATGCCGTCACCGATCAGGACCAGGCCGATGGGGGCGTCGGCGCTGGCGCGCATCGCCGCCTCGATCACCATGGGCCAGCGCTTCTCCGGATGGAACCGGCCCACGCCGAGGACCAGTTTAGCGTCGTCGGGACAGGCGCAGGCTTTCAGCAGCCTGGATCTGAGACCTTCGTCCCGCATCCGGGGAGAGAATGCGCTGCGATCGATGCCCAGCGGGATGCTGGCGACAGCCTCGATGCCCTGGCGCTCAAGACGTTCGGCCAGCCAGGGGCCGCCCGTGACGACTGAGGTGAAACGCCCGGTCAGCTTGCGCAGATAGCGCCAGAACCACGCGAAGAGCTGGTCGATCTGCTCGGGGCTGGCGATGGGCGCCAGCCAGCGTTGGGGATAGGAGGCCACGGGGTCGGCGTGCATGAACATGGCGCGGGGAACCGCCGAGGGCCAGCTGGCGACGATCCAGGCGCCGCGCCAGGGCGAGGAGGCCTCGACCAGATCCGGGGATAGCTCATCGAGCCAGCGATGCACGGGGCTCGCGTCCCAGAACATGTGATAGTTCGCGTCGAAGGGCAGTCGCGGGGCCCGGACCTGAATCACGCCGCCCTTACCGCGCGATTCGAAGCGGTCCTCCGGTCCTGGCGCGATGACGAAGAGCTCGTGGCCCATCTGGGCGGCCGCCTCGAGCTTGCGGTCGATATAGGTCCGCACGCCCCCGCCAGTAGGCGAATAGAACTCGGCGACATCCACTATCCGCATCGCGTCATCCGGTCTGCTTCCCAGAAAAGCCCTCCGTGACCGCTACATCATCACCATGACGATGATGTGCCGTCGGGCGCCTTCACAAAAGGACGATGTGAGCCGGTGTAAGTCCCATCGATTTGCAAAATTCCATGTGGCCGCCAGGGGGGCGCGCCGTCGTGGTGGCGAGACGGGGGACGCGCACGTGGAAGGACGGTCATGGACATGAAGGCGTTGAGGCAAGCCGATGGCGCGCGCCCGCTGCGGATCGCCCTTTTTTCCGGGAACTACAACTATACCCTGGACGGGGCCAACAAGTCGCTGAACCGCCTCGTGGGTCACCTCCAGAGCACCCTGGGCGCGCAGGTGCGGGTCTATTCTCCGACCGCGCCCCAGCCCGCCTTCGAGCCGATGGGCGATCTCGTCTCCGTGCCGTCGGTGAAGGTTCCGTTCCGGGCCGACTATCGCCTTGCCTTGGGACTGCCTGCCGCGATGCGGCGAGACGTGCGGGCGTTCGCGCCGGACCTGATCCATCTTTCCGCGCCGGACCTGCTGGGCCAGGCGGCCCTCAAGCTTGGTCGAAGCCTGAACGTTCCGGTGGTCGCCAGCCTGCACACGCTGTTCGATACGTATCTCGACTATTACGGGATCGGCTGGCTGCGTCCGCTGGTGCGCCGCAGGCTCTGGGAGTTCTACGGCGCGTGCGACTACGTCATGACGCCGACCGAGGCGATCGGCGACGAGTTGAGGGTCCAGGCGCCGGCGACGCGCGCGCGAACCTGGGCGCGAGGCGTGGATCCCGAGCTGTTCAATCCCGCTCGGCGTAGCGAGGCGTGGCGCCTGAACCAGGGCTTCGACCCCGACCGTCCGGTGATCGTCTTTCTGGGGCGGATCGTCATGGAGAAGGGGTTGGCGGGTTTCGCCGAGACGATCGGGCGTCTCGAAGCGGCGGGACAGTCGCCCCAGGTGATGGTGATCGGCGACGGGCCCGCGCGCGCCTGGTTCCAGGAGCGCCTCCCGTCCGCGCGCTTCACGGGTTTCCTGTCCGGAGAAACGCTCGCGACAGCCTTGGCCAGCGGGGACATCTTCCTCAATCCCAGCACGACCGAGACCTTCGGCAACGTGAACCTCGAGGCGATGGCCTCGGGCTTGGCCATGGTTTGCGCCGACGCCGCCAATACGCGCGCTCTGCTGTGCCACGGACGCAACGCCATGCTCTGCGCGCCGGACCAGCCATCGGCCTATGCGCAGGCGCTGGAGAACCTGTTCCTCGACCGCGATGAGCAGCGGCGACTGGGCGCGGCGGCGCTGGAGCGAAGCGCGGCCTACCGCTGGACGGAGATCCTCGACGACGTCGTGAGCGTCTATGCCGAAGCCCTTCGCCAGCGTCCGTCGGCGCGGTCGATCGAGCCTGTCATCCTGGCGCCCGCGGCTCTGGCGCGGCGCGGCGGGGCGGCGAGCGAAGCTCAACCCGCGGGCCTTTCCGCCGTTTGATCCTTGGTCGCCTCTTGGCCGAGGTCGTGATCGCTAACCGTCTTGTTCCGCTCTTGGAGGGCGCTGCCGCGCCTGCCGTCGATGATCTTGACCACGCTTGATCGATATCTGCTGCGGCGAACCCTCACGCCGATGACGGCCGTGCTCGTCAGCACGATGGTGGCGTTCCTGATGGAGCGCCTGATGCGCTCGTTCGAGCTGCTGTCGCAGACGACGCAGGGCTTCAAGTTCCTCAGCCAACTGCTGGTGAATCTCGTCCCGCACTATATCGGATTGACCCTTCCGGGCGGCTTCTTCATCGGCCTGTTCGTGGTGGTGAACGGTCTGAACAAGAGTTCCGAGATCGACGCGATCCTCGCCAGCGGCATGTCCCTGGGCCGCTTCGCCGCGCCCTTCGTGGCGCTTGGCCTCCTGCTCACAGGCTTGAGCCTGGTGCTATTCGGCTTCATCCAGCCCTACAGTCGTTATGGCTACCACGCCGTGCTGCACGCGGCGCAGAACGCCGGATGGAACGGCGAGGCGCGCCCAAAGGCCGTACTCTCGGCCAGCGCCGATGTCCTGCTGACCGCCGACGACGCGGACGCGAGCGGTAGTCATCTTCGGCATGTGTTCATCCGCAAGATCGGCCCGGAGGGGCGCGAGGACGTCATCACGGCGATTTCGGCCGACGTGCGAAAGAAGGCGGGCGACCAGATGGTCACCTTGACGCTGAACGCCGGCCGGCAGGTCAGCACCACGAAGGCGGCGGAAGTCTATGTGGTCAACTTCTCGCGCTTTGCCTTGGATCTTCCCCTGACATCGCTTCCCAAGCGGCTGCGCCCGCGCGGCGGAGAGGTCAGCGAATTGACGCTCGTCGAGCTGGCGCAGCGCGGGTTCGGCGCGGCGCCGCCAGCCCTGCCGCGGCAGGTCCTGCTGGCGGAGCTCTATTCCCGGATGGCCAGGGCGCTGATCCTGCCTCTCCTGCCGCTGCTGGCCGTGCCCTTTGGGCTGAGCGCCAAGAGGGCGGGATCGGCCTCGGCCATGGCCACCGGGGGTCTCCTGCTGTTCGCCTTTGAATCCTCGATGATCATCGGCCAGGGACTGTCCTCCGCGGCGGGCCTTCCAGCGATCGCCACGATCGGCGCGCCGGCGGCGCTTTTCGCGACGGCTTGCGTCGCCACCTTCGTGTCAAGCCGACGCCGTCCGGGCGAGAACCCGGTCAGCTGGATTACCGAGCATATCGCCGAGGCGGCCGCTTTCGTCGCCAAGGCCGTGGGTCTTAAGCGCCGACCTCAGGCTTAGTCGGGGTCCGGGTCGAGCAAAGCCGGGACATGACGCGAAGATAGGCTTCGGAGGCCTCCTCAAGCGTGAAGCGCTGGCTCTGCGCGAGGCTCAAGGTTGCGTCCTGGGAAGGCGGCTGGGCGCGCGCGATCGCGTCGGCCAGCGCCCGTTCATCGCCGATGGGTACGAGCTCGCCCAAGGCTCCATCGAGGAGCAGGGCTTTCATGCTGCGGCTGCAATCGGTGGCGATGATATCGAGGTTCGCGGCCAATCCTTCGAGAATGACCGCGGGCACGCCTTCATAGTTCGAGGACAGCAGCAGGGTGTCGAACGCGGGCAGAAGCGTCGCCGGTTCGGACACATAGCCCCGGAAGATCACTTGATCGCCAAGGCCCAGGCGCTGCGCAAGGGCCTCGAGCTTGGCGCGCTCGGGCCCATCCCCGATGACCGTCAAGGTATCGCCGTCTCGCGCACCGAGACTGAAGGCGCGAACCATTAGGGATATGTTCTTTTGAGGGGTCAGCCGTCCTACGCAGACAAACCGCCGACCAGCAGCCTCGCCTCGGTCGGTGGGGCGAGCCGCTCGCAAGCTTTCGATCAGCGGCTGGGACAGGGCGGGGTCGGGGATGATCGTGATCCGGTCCTCGGGCGTATCGAGGCTGTCGCGGATCTCGTCGCGCATCGGCGTTTCCAGGCCGATGAAATGGTCGAGCTGGCGACCCTGGACCTTGAGCCACAGGCTGTAGAGAAAGCGGAACCACCCGGGTCGATCCTGGCGATCGAGGTCGTTGCTGATCTTGACCAGAACGGGCGGGCAGTCCCGGCCGAGCTGAAGTTTCAGCGCGACCGCCACGACGGCGTAGGTATTGCCGGCGCAGAACAGCACATCTGGCCGGAGCCTTCGCACGACCTTGGGAAGCGTCCAGATCATCCAGAGCATTTCCACCTTCGTCGCGAACAGGCCGGCGTTGGGCGGCGAGATGAACTCGAGGCCCGCGCCTATGTCGTCGCGCATGTCGCCGTCGGAGCGACCCAGGAACAGGGGGGCGTCGACCCCCTGAGCGCGCCATTGCCGCACGAGCCGCAGCGCGATGCGCTCGACGCCCCCCGGTTCGAAGCTGTGGAGGAATGTCAGAACACGCAGGCGACCGCCTCCCAGGCCAGGAGGCCAAGCCTCGTCGGGCGGTTTTAAGCGGCGAGCTTGTAACGCGGCAAGCGTCGAAGCGGGCAGATTTGCGAAGTCTATTGCAAAGCTTATCTCGATCTTAGATTGTGTGCTCTGGGGTTGTCGGGGAGCTTGTTGGCATGCTTTGGGTTGGGCGGCTGGCCGGCGGTCTGGCGATGTGCTGCGCCTTGGTATTGGCCCAGGCGGCGGCCGCACAGACTTGGACGTCTGCGGACCTGACGACGTACTACCAGTACGACGACATGCGGCGCGTGACGATGAAGATCGGTCCCGATCCGGATGGCGCGGGAACCGGTAAGCCCAGGCGCGTCGAAAAATACGAATATGACGACGACGGTCGACTGATCCACAAAAGAATCGGCACGGCCAACACGATCACCGGCGGCGACTTTGTCGCCGACGAGAGCTTGACGGTGACCTACGCCTATGACGGCGTCGGCAATCGCACCCAAGAGACCAGCGCCTATGGCGTGACGCAGTATTCGTTCGACGAGGACGATCGTGTGGCGTGCTCGGCGGTGCGGATGTCGGCGGCGGCGATCGCCAATCCCCCCGCGAACGTCTGCGCCCTCAGCGGAGGCGACGTCAGCATCTACGGACCCGACCGGATCAGCAGGAACACCTATGATGAGGCGGGTCAGCTGACCAAGGTCGAGCGTGGGGTCGGCAGCGAGCTGATCCAGCCCTCCAATGGCGGTCTGTCCCAATCGTTCGTCGAGGACACCACCTACACGCTGAATGGCAAGGTGGAGACACGTCAGGACGCCAACGACAACCTCTCAACCTATGTCTATGACGGCTTCGATCGCGTTGTGGAGCTGCGGTTTCCCGCGCGGCTGCGGCCGCAAGATCGCAAGACGGCGACGTCGAACGCCAGCGACAGAGAACTCTACGGCTACGACAAGAACGGCAACCGCACCAACCTGACCAAACGCGGCGGCCAAGCCTTCGTCTTCACGTACGACGCTCTCAATCGCGAGATCCTGAAGGACGGGCCAGGAACGGCCGGCGACGTCACGACCGATTACGACCTGTTGGGAAAGGTTCTGTCGGTCAGCTGGACGGGCTCTAGCGTCACCTCGGTCTATGACAAGGCCGGAAGGCGAACCAGCGAGACGACCGATGGGCCGGGTGGGGCGCTAAAGATCAGTTCGCGCTACGACGCCGCGGGCAATCGCACGCACGTGATCTTCGGGGAAGACTCCGACAGCGTTTACGCCGTCTACGGCTATAACGCCGACGGCACTCTGAAGACGATCACGGATGCGGCGGCCGGTGCTATCGAGACTTTCGGTTATGACGATGTCGGACGGCCCAAAAGCGCCTCAAGCGGCAACGGCGTAACGACGGGCTATCAGTTTCGGGCGGCGGACGGCCTGCTGGATTGGATCCATCATGACGGCTTCGCCGCCAGTGCTTCGATCCACGAAGACTTCACCTACAATCCGGCCGGACAGCTTTTCTCCCGAACTCAAAGCAATCCAAACTTGGTCTGGACGGGTCAGCCCAGCACGACGACCTCGTACAGCTATAACGGCCTGAACCAGAACAACGCCGTGGCGTCTTTGGGGGGCGGCTGTTTGGATCCCGTCGCCGGCTACGACTGCAACGGCAACGTCCTGGTCGACGTGGACGCGGCGACCAACGCCACGCGGCGGTTCAGCTACGACGCCGAGAACCGTCTGACTCAGGTTGTCAAGACGACGGGCAGCTCCAGCACCACGCTGGCTCTGTCTTACGACCCGTTAGGGCGCCTTTTGACTACCAGCGCCAATGGCACGGTGACGCGGTTCCTCTATGAGGGAAGTCGTTTGGTGGCTGAATACGACCCATCCGGTAGTCGGCTGCGTCGTTATTTGCATGGCATCGGAACGGACAGTCCGGTCGTTTGGTTTGAAGGTGCTGACAGCTTCAGTCCGCGCTACTTGCACGTCGATCGCCAAGGCTCGGTGGAGGCCTATTCGCTGTCGGACAAGAGCCTAGTCACCTACGCCTATGGTCCCTACGGCGAGGTCCAGACCTGGACTGGTTCACGCTTCCGCTACACTGGCCAAATCGCCCTGCCAGAGGTGGAGCTCTACTATTACAAAGCTCGGATTTACGATCCGCAGAATGGGCGGTTTCTGCAGACGGACCCTATCGGGTACAAGGATAACCTGAATCTCTATGGCTATGTCAGCGGGGATCCTCTTAACAAAAGCGATCCAACCGGCATGTATGACCGTGGTGGATGGCACCCACCAGACGATATTAAAGACTTTGCTAAAGGTGTTGCTGGGTCGGAGGCTGCGCGCGAGGGCGCGCAGTTGCTGCCCAGAATTCTACGGTTCGCAAAGCTTGGCGCAGCGCCGCTTGCCTTCTTGGCTGAAATGGCAACGCCCGGAAACGCCCATGTCGAATTACCGCGTGATAGGCGGTATCTCTATAGGGCGCTAAGCGCAGAAGATCTGAAAAACCTAAGAACTCGAGGCGCTATATTTCCGAAAGCTCCTGGGTCGAACGCGAGTCCGGATGGTCACGTTCTTGGCTTCGAAACTGACTATATTTCAACATCTAAAAGCGTGGATAGAACTATATACAATGCCGCAGCTTATCAGAATTCTACTGGAACTATTGCTGTAATTGATCGTGATGCGCTCGAGGGGAGGACTTTGGATCTCACAGTGCCGGGAACGTTGAAGAATCCAGATGCTCAAGACTTGGCTTGGCGGGAGAGTGAGGTGCTGGTTCGTGGTCCTATACCTTGGTCTGCAATAAAAACTATTAGTACTAAAGAAGATCGTGATTGGGGGAGTCCGTGATGGTGGGTAATGTGGGCGGAAAGATAAGCATATTTGACGCCATAGATGAGATTTACAGGCCTGGTGATCCTACTTGGTATAGGTTTTTATTGAAATTGAGGGATGGGATATTTTCGTACGAAGAATGCGAAAAATTCATTGAAGTCCTTAAGTGCGCTGAAGAATTGCGTGATGAGGATATAACGAAAGATGGTGCGGCTAGAATATGGTACGTTTCTAATATTATGGAGTGGTGGGTTAGATCTAAAGTATTTGAAGTCAATTCATTGGAAAAATCTAAAATTGAATCATATATGTATGCGATAAGAGTTGAATTTGGAAGAATTCTTGGAATTTACCTCTAATAATTTTTTTGATAACCAAGGCGCGTGTATAAATTAAACGAAATGGCGCGAACTATCGGAGTGGGGCGATGGTGAATACGTATCTTTTGAGTCTTTTGTCGGTGCTTGCTCTTAGCGCCGCACCTGCCTTCGCCGACGTCCCGACGACCAAGCTGGTCAGTGCGCCTCCCGTCAGCACGACGGGGGCGTTCGTCGACTACGGTGCGGCGACGACCCACACCAGCGGTCCCGGCGCCTGGACCGGCAACGCGCCCGAGATCGTGGCCCTGGCGCGAACGCTGGGTGCTCACCGGTTGCCGGCGCAGGACTACGCGCGCAACGTGCGCGACTACGTGCGCAATAATATCGCCGTCGAGTTCCGGTTTGGGTTGAGCAAGGGCGCGCGCGGGGCGCTGCTGGATCAGTCGGGCACGCCGTTCGACCAGGCCGAGCTGATGGTCAAGCTGCTGCGCGAAGGCGGCGTGGCGGCCAGCTATCAATTGGGCACGGTGCAGCTGAGCGCCCAGCAGTTCGGCCAATGGACCGGCCAGGTCCGGGACCTGTCGAGCGACACGACCAATCCCTATACGACTCAGCAGGCCTTCACCGTCGATAAGAAAGCAGCCTGCAAGCTGCTGGCTGACGGCGGCATTCCGGCCGATTTCGGGGTCGCAAGCTGCGATGACCTGACGGGGACGCTCGACAACGGCTCCAACAAGGTGACGCTGGCGCATGTCTGGGTTCGTGCGAATGGTCAGGACTATGACCCGTCGCTGAAGTTCCATATCCTGCGCATGCGCAAGAGCGTTCCCCAGATGATGGGCTGCGGCTCCTGGGGCGCATCAACCTGCGCCCAGTCGGCGGTGACCGCCATGGCGTCGGTCGGGACCGGATCGTTCGGCGGTGTGACGAGCTACAACAACGTCCTGGAGGCGGGGATCGCCGCCAACGTCTCTGGCGCCGTCGCGAACTTCGCCGCCAATCTGCAGCACGGAATTGAGGCTATCGATCCGGCTATGCCGGTGACCGATCTGGTCGGCGGTAAGATCCTCTACGCGCCGCGCGGCGATGTAACTGTGGCCGCGACTTACAATCCTTCAGGACCCGCCTGGACGGGCGACGTTCCCGATCAATATCGCACCGCGCTTCAAATCATTGCGCCGACGCGGGGGACGTTCAAGATGTTCGGCGACGACATCGCCGGGCGGCGCCTCAGCTTCATGGGCATCGGCGGCGACGCCAACGTGTTCGTGATCGACAACGTTCCAACCGATGCGACCTGCAACGATGCGAGCTGCCAGGCGCCGTCGGGCCAATTCCAGATCAAGATCGATCATCCCTACCGCGCCAATGGCGGCGCGTATGGTGATGAGACGCTGACCTTCGAAATGGTCGAGTCTCCCACCGTCGAGACCGGCCTTTTCAGCGGAACATCGGATTTCCAGTATGAGCGTTCGATCATCGGCTCGTTCCCGGTGACGATCATCCACGGCTTCGGCCAGACGGGCGGCGGCTCCCAGCAGGCTGTCAACGAACTGCAATCGGCTGCTCCTGAAACGACGCCGGTCGGGAGTTCCTGCAAACCTTCCACCAGCTACAGCATGGTCATTCCTGCCAGCTGCGTGACGGGCGCCGCCTCCACCCAGGTCGAGACGATCCGAACCTATGAAAGCCTGTTCGACACGATCGTGACGGGCGTGACGGGCGCTGCGGTGGCGCGCCACCACGACATCGGTATCGTCTATTCTTCGCGCAGACAGGGCGGCGCTTACATGTCGCTCCAGTCGACGATGAGCATGGCGCCTAGCCGCGCCGACGACGTGGCCGCACGCGATCGCGCCTTCGATATCGAGGCTTATACGCAGCCAAAGCTGGAGCTGCTGTCCACCTATAACTGGGCGGGTGGCGGATATTTGGGTGGTCCGGTGTTGAGCGGTCAGGTGCTTGACATTGCGCCATCACAGATGGCCGCCGTTCTGGCCGCCTTGCCGCCTATCGACACTACCTACCCCGAGCCCGCCATCTACGAGACTCGCCGGCGAGCCAAGCTGCAGGCCGCCGCGGATGCGGGCTATTCCACCATCATCACCACAAGCGTTGCCGACCCGTTCTCGGGCGAACTGTTCTATCGCGCCGGCGAGCGAGGCTTCACGTTCTGGCAAAGCGTGAAAGGCGGCGGTGTTTCCGATCCCGCCAAGGACGCGCTGAAGACCACCCAGGTCAAGGCCGTGACAGAGGTCAACAAGAAGTACGCGTCGGTCTCGCTGGCCGACGGCGCGCTTAATCTCGCGGTGTCGCCTGACATCGTTTCGGGCGGGGGCGATTTTCCCCGTAGCCTGCCTTTTCAGCGAACTTATGTCGGCGGGCCAAGCGAGCGCCTGAATACATCCAACTTCGCCTATATGAGCGGCCCCACGCAGGTCGTTCAGCAAAGCAACAGCTGGATTTATACAGGCGGGGATAGCGACATGCCCGCTCGCATCGGCGGCGGATGGGTCCATAACTACGATATCACGGCTTCGCTGACGATGGACGCTGCCCGAAGCCTTGGGTCTCTAGCTGCGATCGAAGCAGCGAACACGGTCGCGAAGGTTGTCGCGATGAACGAAGTTGCGGGGGGAACGACGACGGCTGACCGCCTTAAGCTGATGCTACTGCCCAGTGGGATGTCGCCCATCGGCTGGTCCATACGGCGCGGCGCCTCGACCGAGACGTTCGTCGCCTTAGCGGATGGGCGCATGAACCCGCCGCCACGATCTCAGGCTAAGCTGGTCCTGTCGGACAATAGCTATCCATCGCTGTACTGGGCCAATGGCACAATGACCTATACGGGCGCCGACGGTGACGAGATCTATTTCGACAAGCCCGTCCAGTTCCGGACCGTCAACTGTTTGGCCGACAGAAACTATGTCTATCCCACTTTCCGCGCGTCGAAATGGACGTTTCCGGACGGCGTGCGGATCGATTTCGACTACGAACTTCGGGACTATTGGACGTCGATTCCGACCCTGGTGGACGGGTGCGTCGGCGCCCACGCCTGGGTGCTGACGGGCGTGCACAACAATCTGGGGCGGTCGCTGACCTTCACCAGCACCGCCTACAACGGTGGCGTAACCACCACCAACAATCCTGGCAGCCCCGACAATGGTCAAGGCGGCGGTCAATACGGCGTGGGCGCGCTGACGGTGGGCTACAAGATCACCCAAGTCACCGATGACCAGTCTGGACGCTACGTAAAGTTCGAGAGCCCCTGCTCGACGCTGCTGTGCGACAGCTTGACGGTGAAGAACAGCCAAAGGGTGGTCGACGCGGCCGGCAATGCCAGTGTCGTTGAAAAGCTCACCGCGATCTACGCGTACGCGCCCAACGACGCTTCGCCCGATCCGTCCTTCATCGCGCGTCCTAAGTATCGACTGCGCCGCATCTTCACGGCTACCGATACGACCAAACCGATCGAAACTGTCGTTTACGATGAGCTCTATCGGGTGAAGGCCGTAACCGACAAGCTGATCCACACCAGCCAATACTTCGCTGGCGGTCTGTCCACGGAACGCTGGCGGCGCGCCCAGCAGATCTCGCCACGGGTCGACAAACCCGAGATCACGACGACGATCTTTGACGACAAGAATAGCGCCATCTATATCGCCGATCCGCTGGGGCGCGAGACGCTGAACGTCTACGACAACGCGGGGCGGGTGCTTCGTACGGTCTATCCACGTCAGAACGCGCTCGAGAAACAGTATGATCTCCGAGGCAACGTTACGCGGACCTGCGCCATCCCGACCGAGCACCATGACAAAGCTTGTGACGTGGATAGCGACCTAGTGACGAAGACCACCTACGTGGAAGGCTCCTCCGTCGTGGTCTGCGCTAATTTGAAGGTCTGCAACAAGCCGGACATCGAAACCGACGCCATGGGAAAGCAGACCGCCTACAAGTGGAACGGTGACACTGGCCAATTGACCAGAGTCGTCAGCCCGGCGGACAAGCACGGCAAGAACCCGCAAGTGGATCTGGATTACACTCCAGCGGCCGGCATCAAGTTTGGCGGCGCCGATGGAGGTCAGATTTCGCTGCTGACCAGCAAGACAGAGAAGATCAGCGATGACGGCTCGTCCGTGGTCTCGGTCGCGACGGTCTACGAGTACGACCCAGATCACCGATACACGCTGAAGAGCGTGACGGTGGATCCTGGCGGCAAGAACATTCGCACGTGCTTTGGCTTCGATGATGCCGGCAATCTGGTGCGCATAACGGATCCCAGGGCCGATACCTGTCCGGCTTCCTAGGCGCCAGTTTCGGCGCTCTATAGCGACGCCGCCGGGGCGCTCTGGACGCTTGAAGAGCATCATGGACAATGCGCACTGGACCACGAGTACGACGCTACGGGTAACCACATCGGCCCGGGTCGCCGCGCGGAGACCGCCTAGACATTGTCAACGGAGCGCCGAGGCGGTGTTCTACTGCCTTGGGTCTTCCCCGGGGGGGGGGGGGCGGAGGTCGGCGCCTTGCGCTACTAGTCAGTCCTCAGACCTCGAAGCGCGCCGTGGTCTTGGCAGTGATTTCGTCGGGGGTAACACCGGGCGCGATCTCGACTAGCCGGAAGGCGCTGGCGTGGTCGACGCGCCGGAAGACCGCCAGATCGGTGATGATCATGTCCACTGCATTGCGGCCCGTGAGGGGCAGGGTGCAGGCCGGGATGAACTTGGGCTCGCCGGTCTTGGCGGTGTGCTCCATGACCACGATGACGCGCTTGACGCCAGCGACCAGATCCATGGCCCCGCCCATGCCCTTGACCATCTTGCCGGGGACCATCCAGTTGGCGATGTCGCCGCCTTCGCTGACCTCCATGGCGCCCAGCACCGTCAGGTCGATATGGCCGCCGCGGATCATGGCGAAGCTCTGGTCCGAGCCGAAATAGGCCGAGTTCGGCAGCTGGCTGATCGTCTGCTTGCCGGCGTTGATCAGGTCGGGATCGACCTCGTCGTCATAGGGAAACGGGCCGATGCCCAGCATGCCGTTCTCGCTCTGCAGCGTCACGTCCATGCCGGCGGGGATGTGGTTGGCTACCAAGGTCGGGATGCCGATGCCGAGGTTCACATAGAAGCCGTCGCGCAGTTCGCGGGCCGCGCGGGCGGCCATCTGGTCACGGGTCCAGGCCATCAGGCGGGCTCCTCCTGGCGAGCGCGCGTGGTGCGGAACTCGATCTTCTTGTCGTAGGGCGCGCCCAGGATCAGGCGCTTGATGTAGACGCCGGGCACGTGGATCGCGTCGGGATCCAGCGACCCGACCGGCACGATCTCCTCCACCTCGGCGACGCAGACCTTGCCGGCGGCGGCCATCGGCTGGTTGAAGTTGCGAGCTGTCTTGCGGAAGACGAGGTTACCGCTCTCGTCGGCTTTCCAGCCCTTGATGATCGCCAGATCCGCGCGGATGCCGCGTTCGAGGATGTAGTCTTCGCCGTCGAAGGCCTTGGTCTCCTTGCCATCGGCCACCAGGGTGCCGACGCCGGTCTTGGTGTAGAAGCCGGGGATGCCCGCGCCGCCCGCGCGGCAGCGTTCGGCCAGGGTGCCTTGCGGGCAGAACTCGACCTCCAGCTCGCCCGACAGGTACTGGCGCTCGAACTCCTTGTTCTCGCCGACATAGGACGAGATCATCTTCTTCACCTGCCGGGTGCGCAGCAGCTTGCCCAGGCCCTCGCCATCAATGCCGGCGTTGTTGGAGGTGATGGTCAGGCCCTTCACGCCCGAGGCCTGGATCGCGTCGATCAGCCGTTCGGGCACGCCGCAGAGGCCGAAACCACCGGCGCAGATCGACATGCCGTCGTGCAGCAGGCCGTCGAGGGCCGCCGCGGCGGTGGGATAGAGCTTGTTCAACGGACGTCCTCTGGAACGGGAATGAGATCCTTGAGCGGGGTGGCGGGATCGGCCAGGCGCGCCAGGTTGGGGCGGACGCCGGCCTCCACCAGCTTGCGGCCCTGCACGTAGTCCTTGGCGTTGTTGACCGCGTCGACCGCGATGACCCGGCCGGCCTTTAGGTAGATCACCGAGAAGCTGCGCGAGGCCGGATCGCCGCGCACGATCTCGGCGTCGTAGCCTTGACTGAGGCCCACGGTCTGGAGCTTCAGGTCGTACTGGTCGGACCAGAACCAGGGCGTTGCGCGGTAGGGTTTCGACTCGCCGAGGATGGTTGCGGCGACCGTGGCGGCCATGTCGTTGGCGTTCTGCACCGACTCCAGCCGGATCCGCCGGCCTTCGGCGAAGGCGTTGGCGTGGATGGCGCAGTCGCCGACGGAATAGACGTCGGGCAGGGATGTGCGGCAGGCCTCGTCGACCTCGACGCCGCCCGCGCCTTGCGCGCCGGCCGCCAGCAGCGGCTCGACCGCCGGGATGACGCCGATGCCGACGATGACCATGTCGCAGGGCACGATCTCGCCGCTGGTCAGCCGCACCCCGTCAACCCAGCCGACACGGCCGGTGACGCACTCGACCATGGCCGACAGGCGCATCTCGACGCCGTGGGCGCGGTGTTCGTCTTCGAAGAACCGCGACAGGCGCTCGCCGGCCACGCGGGTCAGGACGCGGTCCTGCGCTTCCAACACCGTCACCGGCATGCCCAGCTTGGTCAGGGCCGAGGCGGCTTCCAGCCCGATATAGCCGCCGCCGATCACGCAGGCGTGGCGCGCGGCCGGCAATTGCTTGGCGATCCAGTCGGCGTCCTGGCGGGTGCGGACATAGGAGACGCCAGCCAGGTCATGCCCGGGGCAGGACAGGCGACGGGGCGCACCGCCGCCGGCCCAGACCAGGGTCCCGTAGCTGATCGTCTCGCCGCCCGCCGTGGTCACGGTGTGGGCGACGGCGTCGACGGCCTCGATCCGCGTGCTGGTCAGCAGGGCGATGTCGCGCTCCGCCCAGAAGGTCTCGGGCCGGATCAGCAGGCGGTCGAAGGTCTTGGCGCCGGCCAGGTAGTCTTTGGACAGCGGCGGGCGTTCGTAGGGCGCGTCGGGTTCGTCGCCGATCAGGGCGATCGAGCCTTCGAACTTGCGTTGACGCAAGGCGATGGCCGTCTGGGCGCCGGCGTGGCCCGCGCCGACGATCACCACATCGAAACGTCGGGTCACGGCTCAGTCCTCCGGGGCGATGGTCACGGCCAGGCCGTCCAACGCCTCGCCGAACACCAGCTGGCACGACAGGCGCGAGGTCGCGGTCCGATGCGACGAGCCGTCCAGCAGGTCGCTCTCGTCCTCGCCGATCGGCGGCAGGCGTTGCAGGTGGTCGGGATCGACATGGACATGGCAGGTGGCGCAGCTGAGGCAGCCGCCGCACAGGGCCAGCAGTTCGTCGAAGTCGGCGGCGCGGATCACTTCCATGATCGACAGGCCGCTCTGGCCTTCCACAGTCCGGGTCGTTCCGGCGCGGTCGGTCACGATGAGGGTCGGCAAGATATTCTCCTGGGCGTGCAGCGGCGCGCCGAACGAGGCGGCTCGTTCGGGCGACGGGTCAGGTGTTGAAAAAGGGCGCCGCTAGGGCGGCGGCGGGTTCAGCGTAAGGCCGAAGCCCGCGCGATAGAGCGGATGGGGCGTGTCCGATCGCGCCGGATCTTGGGCCTCGACATCGGCCATGCTGGACGGCAGGTCGAGCGGCAGGCGGCCCTCCGCCCTGGCCTTGCCGGCGACGACGTTCATCACCGCCTCGTCGGTGGCGCCGAACGCGGCGATCAGGCCCGAGGCCAGATCGCGGACATCGGTCAGGATGGCAGGACGGTCCATGTCGACGATGACGATCGTCTTCACGTCGTGGGCTGCGGCCTGGATCGCGTGGAAGTCCGCGCCGTCCTTGGCGAAGTCCAGACTGCCTTCCTTCAGGATGTGACCGAAGAAATAGGCCGGGTGCAGCAACTGACTGGGCGCGGTGACGCGAATGATCGCCAGATCGGCCTGGGTTCTGTCTGTGACCACGACGAAGCCGGCTCTCTCCGCGGCCTCGGCGCGCACGCCGCGCAGCCAGACCTTGCGGCCGGGCTCGGGCAGGATGGCGCCCTTGTTTTCCAGCACGACCAGCGAAGCCTCCTGGGTTTCCAAGGCCAACTGGCGCGTCTTGGCGTCGTTGGTGACGGTCTTGGCGGCCTCGACATCGACGAAGGGGTTGCCGAACAGCCCCAGCTGGAACTTCAGCAGCAGCGCGCGCCGCACGGCTTGGTCGACGCGGGCCATAGGGATCTTGCCCGCCTTGACCGCGGCGAGCAGCGAACGGGGATCGTTCACGCCGCCCAGCTGGTCGACGCCGGCGTTGACGGCCTTGGCTGTACGATCGATCTCGGACAAATCTTCGACGCCCCAGGGCATGGCGATGGCCATCGGGGTTTGAGGCTGGGTCGGCGTCGCCGCGCGACAGCTGGTGGGGCAGTCGGATGTGATGCCGAAGTCCGAGACGACCAGGCCCTTGAAGCCCTTTTTGTCGCGCAGCAGCGTCGTGGTGAGCTGGCGATTGAAGCCAGCGCCCACTGGCTCTAGCGGATGACCGTCCAAGGTCACGCCGGAAACGATGGCGTAGGTGGGCATGACGCCGGCCGTGCGGGCGCGTAGCGGACCATCGAAGGCGGCGAGGTGGTGGGCGAAACTCTCATTGTCCAGCTTCACGGTGCGGCCATAGGCGTTGTGCGCGTCGAAGCCCTCGGGCTCGGCGCCGTAGCCGACCCAGTGCTTGACGATGGTCGCCACGCCGTTCGGCCTTAGACCCATCGCGCCGTTCTGGAAGCCTGCGACATAGGCTTCGGACAAGGCCGAGACCTTGGCGGGATCGTCGCCGAACGTGCTGGCGATCCGGCCCCAGCGCGGCTCGGTGGCGAGGTCGGCCTGGGGGGACAGGGCCATGGTGACGCCGACCGCGCGATATTCGCGGCGCGCGATGTCAGCGAAGGCGCGGACGCGCTCGAGGCTGCCCAGGGCCGCGAAACCCAGCGGCGAAGGCCAGACGGTGAACGAGCCGGCCGCCGTGCTCTGGCCTGCCTGGGCGCTGGCCTGGTTGCGTGGATCGGAGCTGATGGTCAGCGGAATGCCCAGCCGGGTCTTTTCCGCCAGGTGCTGCAGCTTGTTGTTCTCGGCGGCCAGGTCGGCGGCCGGCATGGCCAGGCGCGTGAGGCCGCTGTTGACGCCGTCCTTGACGATCAGCGTCTCGGCCTTGTCGAGATCGTAGCCCTTCACCGAAAGGCCGATCGGGCTGCCGATCCCGGGCAGGACGCCGTGCAGCATCGTCCCGACCTTTTCCTCCAGCGTCATGCGCCGCAGGAGATCCTCGGTGCGCCGGGCTGGAGACAGGCGAGGGTTCTCGTAAGGATCCAGCTTGCCGTTGTGGTTCAGATCGCGGAACGGCGGCGCGGCGAGCGATGGCGCGGCGACAAGCGCGGACGTCAGCAGCAGCGCGCCCGCCAGCCCTCGCCGCGAACGACGAGGGGGTTGTTGCGAAGGGTGACGTCCGCCTCGAAGCATCTGATCAGTACTTCATCGAAGCGCGCAGGCCGTAGGTGCGCGGCGCCGAGGTGGTGGCGGCCAGGTAGTTCAGGACGGGCGTGATGCCGCCGAACGTGACCGTCCGCTTGTTCTCGATGTTCTGCACGAAGGCCGTCAGCGACCAGCGATCATCCGCCGAGGCGTAGGTCGCGTGGGCGTTGGTGCGCCAGAAGCCGGGTTCGACTTCCGTCGAGAGGTATTGGAAGGCCCAATAGACCTCCGACTTGTACTGGGTGTCGGCGCCCAGCACGATCTTGGTCGCGCCCAGCGGGACGGTCTGCTGAGCGGCGAAGTTGATCGTCCACTTGGGCGAGTTGAACGCCGGCATGCCCGAGCAGTCGACATCGGCCAGGGTGGCCGTCGCCGGCTTGATCGTGCAGCCCGCCAGCGGCGGGGTCGGCGTGCTGGCCGTGCGGTAGACGAAGCTCTTGGTCTTGGCGTCCAGATACTGGACGTCGGCGGTCAGCAGCGTGTTGCTCGCGACCAGGAAGCGGGTCTCGACCTCGGCGCCGCGCATCTGAGACTTGCCGATGTTGCGGGTCTGGTTGGCGGTCGCGCCGGTGGCGTCGGGGCCGACGAAATTGACCTGCTGGTCCTTGTAGTCCCACTGGAAGGCTTCGAGGTTCAGCTGCAGGCGGTTGTCCAGCAGACGGTTCTTGGAGCCGATCGTGTAGGCGGTGATGTATTCGGGATTATAGGTCTCGAAGCCCTTGGCGCCCGAGAAGCCGCCCGAACGAAAGCCGGTCTCGATGCTGGCGTAGAGCAGCGAGCGCGGGCCGACGTCATACTCGACCGCGCCGCGCCAGGTGGTGCGCGAATTGACCAGCTCGTTGTTCTGCGACCGTTCCGAGCGCGCCACGATGGCGCCGCCGCCGATCGGGGCGACCGGCGGAACCTGGCTGGCGGCCGGGAACGGGAAGGTCAGCTGGGTGAAGCTGTCGACATACGGGAACAGCGGCGCGGTCGGGCAGCCGGTGGGCAGCTGGCAGACGATGGTGCCGCTGGTGCCCAGCTCGCTGAACGTCTTCTTGTCGTGGGTGTAGCGGGCGCCGACGACAAAGCGCAGGCGGTCGCTGATGTTGGCGGTGACGCGCACGAACGGCGCGTAGGACTTGGTCTTTAGCTGGTCGCGGAAGATCGAGGCCAGAGCTTCGACATAGATGCCCGAGTTGGCGTCGATCGACTCGTCATAGACGAACGCGCCGATCGTGTAGCCGAAGATGCCGATCTGCTTGCCGTTGAAGCGGGCTTCCAGCGACGACTGCTCGTCGGTCTCGCGGGTGCGGGCGATGAAGCCGGTGGCGTCGGCCAGGTAGTTCAGTTTCGAGTGGCGATAGGCCGGGATCAGGGTCAGCGTGCCGACGTCGGTGTCGTACTGGACCTCGGCGTTGACGCCCCAGAACTGGTTGTCGCGGAAGGGACGGGGCGCCAGGTCGTTGACCACGCGGCCGGCCGGACCGGCGACGGCCGTCTTGCGGAAGGCCTGGGCGGCGGGTGTGTAGAAGCCTTCGTCGCGCGGCAGGTTCGAGGGCACGAAGATGTAGCCCGCGGCCGGGCCGGCATATTGGTAGCGGCCCAGATAGGTCGCGCCGACGCCGACGCCGCCCTGGTCGCTGTAGTCGGCGGCCAGGCGCACGGTCAGCTTCTCGGTCAGGTTCGACAGTAGCTGCGCGCGCAGGGCCCAGCTCTTCTCGTCGCTGGTGCCGTCCTTCAGGTAGGCGTCGTGGCGGACCGTGCTGCCCGACAGGCGCAGGGCGGTGTTGTCGCCGACCGGCAGGTTGACCGCGCCTTCGGCGATGAAGGCCCCGTAGTTTCCGTAGCTGGCCGTCGCATAGCCGGCGGTCTCGCCCAGTCGCGGCTTGGTCGGCAGGATGTTGATGGCGCCGCCGGTGGCGTTGCGGCCGTAGAGCGTGCCTTGCGGACCCTTCAGCACCTCGATCCGGTCGAGGTCGAAGAAGGCCGTGGAGGTCGAGGTGGGGCGGCCCACATAGACGCCGTCGTAGTTGAAGGCGATGGCCGGGTCGCTGGTCGGCACCAGGGTGAAGTTGCCGACGCCGCGCACGAACACGAGGTTGCCGGTGCTGGATGGCTGCACGGTCAGGGAAGGCGACAGCTGGCTGAGGGCGCCCACGCCGGTCACGCCGGCGGCGGCCAGTTGCTCGCCCTGGACGACGTCGACCGGAATGGCGGCGCGCTGCAGGGTTTCCTTGGTTCGCTGGGCGGTGACGACGATCTCGGCGAGGCCAGTGCTCTGATCCGAACCGGCGGCCGGCTTGGAAGCGTCCTGGGCCGAGGCGGCGCTCGCCACCAGGACTCCGATCACGGACACCGACGTCAACAGCATGCTGCGCATGAAAAACCTCCCTATGTCGATCGGCCGGTGCTCGAGGCCCGGCGCGTTGGCTTCTTTCTCCAATTAAAAATATTTTCTTGCAACACCAATTTTTTTTGATGCTAGAAATTCCAGGCTGATCGCCGCGCCGCGGAAGGTCGGCAAGCGCGTCAAAGCCTTGCGCCATTGAACGCCGACACGATCGGCGAGGTGAGGGGCGTGGCGCGTCAGAATTGGATTGTTTGTCAATTCGACCTGTTGACTCGAGCGAGCGTCGTTCGATATCGATGTGGAAATAGACAAATCATCAATTCGATATGGGGAGGTCCGGTGTGATCATCGATGTGCATGCGCATCCGATCCTGGAGGTCTGGCGCGAAGCCGCGCGGGCGGCGTCGGGCGGTGACGGTCCGCTGATCAAGGACGGCATGGTGATGCCGGATTGGAGCCCGGCGCTGGCCGTGGAAGTCATGGACGCCAACGGCATCGACGCCATGGTGCTGTCCGCGCCGTCCGGTTCACAGCTCGCCGGTCCGGAAGGCTCCGCCGCGCTGGCCCGGGCCATGAACGACGAGCTGGCCGAGGTGCTGGCGGCGGATCCCAAGCGCTTCGGCGCCTTCGCCGTCCTGCCGCTCTATGATGTCGACGAGGCGCTGGAAGAGACCCGCTATGCACTGGACGAACTGGGCTTTGACGGCGTGGGCCTGCTGACCAGTCCCGGCGGCGTCTATCTCGGCGATCCGAAGTTCGAGCCCCTGTTCGCCGAGCTGGACCGCCGCAAGGCCGTGGCCTTCGTCCACCCCGATACACCGGTGTTCAACGACGCGATCGGCGTGCCGTTCAGCTCCAGCATCCTGGAGTTCATGTTCGAGACGACGCGGGCGGTGGCCAGCCTGATCTATTCGGGCGTGCGCGAGCGCTATCCGAACTTCGACTACATTGCCGCGCACGGCGGCGGCACTGTTCCGTTCCTGGCCCAACGCCTGGGCCTGGTCACGCGGGTCATGCCCACGGGCTATGGCCAGGACCTGACGCCGGACGACGTGGCGCGCCTGCTGCGCACCTTCCATTTCGACGTCACCGCCGCCACGACCCAGACGGCCCTGACGGGTCTGCTGGAGATGACGTCGACGGATCGGCTGCTGACCGGCTTCGACTTTCCCTACATGCCCAGCCCGACCATCGCGCCGGCCCAGCGGGCGCTGGAGACCTCGCCGCTGCTGGACGACGCGGCGCGGCGGAAGATCCATTCGACCAACGCCCTGGCCCTGCTGCCGCGCCTGGCCGAGCGGCTGGGCGTCGCGGAGCAGGCGGCGTGAGCGCGGTCGAAACCCGCGCGGCGGTGTCGGAGCTGCTGGCCGAATATTTCGCCCGCACCGACCGGATCGTCAACCTGCCGATCGACCCGCTGTTCGCGCTCGGCGGCCGGATGCGGCTGGGCGCGCTGGTCCGGGACGGGCGCGAGGAGATCGCCGCCTACTTCGCCGACCGCCGCGTCCAGGAGGACGCCGGCGGCCGCAAGACCCGCCATGTCATGTCCAACCTGGTGGTCGAGGCGCTGGGGGCTGGCGCGGCGCGGGTGCGCTTCCAGTGCCTGGTCTTCGCCGGCGTCGGCGACTTCCCGTTGCCCAGCCAGGCGCCCGCCACGATCGCCGACTTCGCCGCCGACTGCGTCCGCCAGGCCGACGCCTGGCTGATCGCCGAGCTGCGCGGCCGCGTCACCTTCACCGGCGTCAACGCCGCCACTTTCGCCCGATAGGAACACGATGATGACGAAAGCCTATGTCGCCTGTGGGCCGCACGTGCCGCTGATGTCGATGCAGGACAAGGCGCACAACGCCGGCCTGTGGACCGCCTATGACGCCCGCGTGGGCGAGTTCGAGGCCTTCGATCCCGAGCTGGTGATCGTGTTCGGCGGCAACCACTACCAAGGCGTCCACCTGAACCTCTCGCCGACCTTCATCGTCGGCCAGATCGCCGAGGGCGTCGACGACTGCGGCGGCATGCCCGGCAAGCTGGACGTGCCCATGGATCTGTCGGTCGCCCTGGCGCAGGCGCTGGTCGAGGACGGGTTCGACATCGCTACCTCGTACGCCATGGTCATCGACCACGGCTTCACCAATGTGCTGGGCAACTTCCTGAGCGGTGACCTGTCGGCCCGGCCGGTGATCCCGGTGCACATCAACTCGCTGACCTTCCCGCGTCCCGGCTTCCAGCGCTGCCGCGAGCTGGGCGAGGCGGTGGGCCGGTGGGCCGCGACCTTGGGCAAGCGGGTGGCGTTCCTGGGCTCGGGCGGCCTGTCGCACCAGACCGAGTCGATCTTCCCGCAGTACGACAACGCCCCCGACGAGACGATGCGCGACTACATGGTGCACGGCGGGGCCAAGGGCGGGCTGAACCAGAAGGTCTTCAACGACAACATGATCGCCGGCATGCGCGAGCTGTCCGACAGCCTGGTCGACGGCAGCTTCGTCGCGCCGTGGATCAATCCCGAGTGGGACAACGAATTCCTGCGCCTGTTCGCGGCGGGCGACCTGACGGCCTTCGACGGCTGGAAGGACGGCGAGGTGATCGAGGCGGCCGGCTACGGCGGCGGCGAGATCCGCATGTGGATCGCCGCGGCGGCCGCAGCACAGGCCGCTGGCGCGCCGGCCATGTCGGTCGACTACTATTCCGACAAGGATCCGCTTGCGGTCGGCACGGCGGTCGCCCATGCCGGGACCTTCGCCGCCTGATGGACGCCTTGCCGCCCATCGTCCTGCTGCACGGCTGGGGCGGGTCGTTCAAGGCGACCTGGGGCGCGGCCGGCTGGGTCGAGGCCTTGGAGGCGGCCGGACGGTCGATCGTCCGGCTGGACCTGCCTGGTCATGGCGGGCCAGCCTCGCACGATCCGGCCGACTACGCCGACATGGCCGGAGCGGTCGAAGCGAAACTGCCCGACGGCGTTCTGGACGTCGTCGGCTTTTCGCTGGGCGCCAAGCTGGCTCTGGCCATCGCGACGCGCCGGCCTGGTCGCTTCAGGCGCATGGTGCTGGGCGGGGTAGGGGACAACCTTTTCGCGCCCGAACCCCAGGGCGCAGCGGTCGCGGCGGCGCTGGAGAACGGTGTCGGCGACGACACGCCGGCGCCCGTGGCGGGCCTGGTCCGCTACGCGTTGGGCAGTGGCGGCGATCCCCGCGCCATGGCGGCCGTGCTGCGCCGGCCGGCTGGTCGGCTGCTGGTCGAGACCGACCTTGCCCGACTTCCCCAAGCCCTTCTCGTCAACGGCGAGGCTGACGCTATCGCCCTGCCGGATGCGCGGCTGCTCGCCGCCGCGCCGTCGCTGGAGGCCATGCGCCCGCCGGCTGTCGATCATCTCTCATTGCCGTCTGCGCCCGCCTTCAAGGCGGCGGCGCTGGCCTTCCTGAACTCCGGAACACACTCATGAAACTCGCCACCGTCCAGGCCGCCGAAGGCGTCGAGGTCGGCTTCGTCGTCGAAGACCGCTTCATCTGCGCCGCCCAGGCTTTCTACGCGGCCGGGGTCGCTCTGACCCCGCCGACCATGCTGGCCCTGATCGAGACCGCCAGCGCCGAGGACATCGCCGCTGCCTGGACCGCCGCCCAGGCGCTGGAAGGTATTCCTCTCGACACGATCGAATGGCGCGCGCCGGTGAAGGGCTACAAGATCGTCTCGACGGCGATCAACAACGCCGGCGTCGCCAAGCTGGCCAGCGTGGTTCCGCAGAACCCGCCGTTCTTCCTCAAGCCGTCCTCGGCGGCCGTAGGGCATGGCCAGCCCATCGTCATCCGGCCCGACTACGGCCTGACCCATCCCGAAGCCGAGCTGGCGGTGGTGATCGGCCGGCGCGCCAAGCACCTGACGCACGAAACGGCGCTGGACGTCGTGTTCGGCTACACGATCATCAACGACATCACCTCGATCACCCTGAAGTCGCAGGACACCTATGTCTTCCCGACGCCGGGCGGCGATCCGCCGCCGCCGGGGTTCGAGTGGGGCGACATGCAACTGACCTATCACGCGCGTTCGAAGGGGACGGACACCTTCGCGCCGATGGGGCCGTGGATCGTGACCAGGGACGCCGTCGCCGACCCCAACCGCCTGTCGGTCAAGGTGTTCATGGGCGACGAGGAAGTCACCGCCGACAACACGGCTAACCTGCGTTACTCGGTGCAGGACGTGCTGGTCTGGGCCAGCCGCTACTTCACGCTGGAGCCGGGCGACATCGTCCACCTGGGCACAGCCGCCGCCGGTCGCTACGCCTTGCGCGAGCTGGACCTACAGGTCTGGGACGGTCCGATGAGCGTCGAGATCGAAGGCCTGGGCCGATTGACCAATCCGATCCAACGGGTCGACCTTGAGGGACGGCCCGTGCCGGCCAAGGCGCCCGATCCGGCCAATCTCTGGCCGCCGCGTTTCACCGCCTCGAACTAGTTGGAGTTTGCCATGGTCCTGTCGCTGCTGACCGGAACCGCCCCGTGCCCCTGCTGCGCCTACGGCCATGCCGATAGCCTGCTGCCGGTCTCGATGCGGAACCTCTTCTCCGGACGCGCCGCCCGCGCCGCCGCCAAGGCCTCATCGGCCGCGGCGACCAAGGTCTCGGGCCTGCTGCGCATCGACGGCGTGACGATCGTCGACCCGCGCGACGGCTCGAAGACGCCGAACATGAGCATCCTGATGAACATGGGCCGGATCACCGCGGTGGTCCCGGCCGCGACCGAGGGGCATCCCTCGATCGATCGGATCGACGCGACCGGCAAGTTCGTCGTGCCCGGCTACAACGACATGCACTCCCACGTGCTGGAGTTGGAGGATCCGACCGGCAGCATGGCCCTGATGCTGGCCGAGGGCGTCACGGGTTTCCGCCAGATGTCCGGCTCGCCTGCGCTTCTGGCTCGCAAGGCGGCCGGCGGTCTGGCTTTCGGCCCGCAGGCGCCGCAGCTGCTGCAGACCTCGGGTGCGCTGATCACCCCGTTCAACGCTGGCACGGTCGAGGCCGTGACCGAGGAAATCCGCCGGCAGAAGGCGGCCGGCGCCGATTTCATCAAGGTGGGCCTGTGCCATCCGGAGGTCTTCCTGGCGGCCATCAAGGTGGCGGGCGAGGTCGGCATCCCGATCCTGGGCCATCTGCAAGAGGGCGCCAACGCCCTGGAGGCCACGGACCTGGGCTTCCACTCCGTAGAGCATCTGGGTCCCAGCGCCACGGTGTGGATGTGCTGTTCGGACGACGAGGAAGCCTTGTCGGCCGACAGCCGCCGCCGAGAGTTCATCAAGGCGCCGCCGTTCAAGATCCCGTTCCTGGAACAGATCATCATGAAGCGGCTGCGCAAGCTGCTGATCAATCCGGCGGCCTTCGCCCAGCGCCCCGACATCGAACGGTTGGGCCAGGCGATCGAGACCTTCAATCCCGACAAGGCCAAGCGCACGGCCGACCGCTTCGTCGAGAAGGGCACCTGGCATTGCCCGACCCTGGTGCGGCTGCGCACGCAGGAATACGCCGACCGGGCCGAGTACCGGCAGGACGACATGCTGAACTACCTGCCCAAGGCCAGCATCAAGGATTGGGAGATGATCACCGGCAAGTTCACGGCCCTGCCGGACGATCTCAAGCGCATCTATGACAGCGCCTATCCGCGCCAGCAGATGCTGGCCAAGTTCTTCTCGGACGCCGGAGTGAAGATGATCTGCGGCACCGACGGCGGCTCCTACCTCGGCCCGGGCCTGACCCTGAAGCAGGAGTTCAAGGAGCTGAGCGACGCGGGCGTCTCGCCGCTGACCATCCTGCAGATGGCCACGATCAACGCGGCCGAGTATCTGGGCCGGTCCGACAGCATGGGCGTGGTCGAGAGCGGCCGTGACGCCGATCTGGTGCTGCTGGACGCCGATCCGCTGGACAGCGCCGAGAACCTGCACCGCATCTCAGGCGTCGTGCGCGCCGGCTTCTACCACTCGCGCCAGACGCTGGATGGCCTGAAGGCCCAGGTCGCGTCGGGGTGCGGCTATCTGAACTGAGAGTGCGAAAAAGAACCGGGCCCGCCGTCCGCGCGGGCCCGGTTTGCGCGAGTCAGGCTCGAGTGAGGGTCAGCGGCAGGGCCGCGAAACCGTAGAGGCCGGCATTGGCGCCCATGACGGGCGCGCCGGCGGTGAGGCGCACGCCCGCCTCGACCAAGGCCTCCAGCATCACTTCCATCTCCAGCCTCGCCAAGTGCATGCCGGCGCACATGTGCGCGCCCGTGCCCCAGGCCAACTGGTCGCGGGCGTCGCGGGTGATGTCGAAGCAGTCGGGATTTTCGTAGCGCCGCTCGTCGCGGTTGGCGCAGCCGTATAGCAGCATCACCCGCGCGCCCTGGGGGATGACCGCGCCGTCGACGGCGTAGTCCTGGGCGGCGACGCGGCTGAACCAGCGCAGTGGCGCATCGTGGCGTAGATTTTCCAGCACGGCGGAGGGGATCAGCTCCGGCTTGGAAAGCAACAGCGCCCACTGGTCCGGATTGGCGGCCAGGCTGTTCAGCAGGTGACCCTTGGCCAGGATCGTGGTGTCGAGACTGGGGATGACATAGGCGCTGATCGCGGCCACGGCTTCCTGCAGGGAGAGCTTGCCGTTACGGGCGGCGGCGAACAGCTCGCCGGCCCAACTGCCGCTGGCCACGGTGTCCTCGCTCAGCGTCGCCATATAGGCGAAGGCCTCCTTCATCTTGCCGGCGTCGACCGGGTCGAGGTTCGGACCGATGACGTTGAAGGCCGCCGCCGCCCAGTCCAGCATGCGGTCACGCCCCACCTCGGGCAGGCCCACGAGGTGAGAGACCGCCTGGACGGGCAGGAAGGCGGCCAGGCCCTTCATGGCGTCGAACTCGCCTTGGTCCACCAGGGTCTCGACGCGCTTGACGACCAGGGCCTTCAGGTCGGCGCGGGCGCCTTTCAGCGTGGCCGGCGACAGCGGCTTCATCACCGTGGCGCGCATGCGGGCGTGGCGCTCGCCGTCGCTCTGGATGACGTTCATGCCCTTCGGGGCGTTGAAGACGTCGCTGAAGCCGACGCCTTCGCCGCTGATCAGGGCGTCGGGCGCGCGCAGGGCGGCCTGGACGTCGGCGAAGCGGCCGATGGCGTAGACGTCGGGCTTGGCCAGCTTCACCACCGGGCCAGCGTCGCGCAGGCGACGGTAGTCTTCATAAGGGGCCTTAAGGCTGGCCTCGGCGAAGAGGTCCAGGTCCAGGGCGGGAATGGCAGTGGCGTTGGTCGCCATCGTGGTCGTTTCCTCCGTGATCCCGGCAGCTCAGGCCGCCGGGGTTTTGAAAGCGCTCATCGCAGATATCCGCCGCCCTTGGCCACGCGTTCCTTCAGGGCGTCGAGGTCCTTGGCGCTGTAATAGGTCCCGGCGCGCACGACGCCGGCGACGTGGTGCAGGTTGGCGACGGCCTTGGTCGGGTCGCCGTCCAGCAGCACCAGATCGGCGACATAGCCGGGCGCGACCTGGCCCATGCGATCCTGGCGGCCCAGGAACATGGCTGCATCACTGGTGGTCATCTGCAGGATACGCAGGGGCGAAAGACCGGCCTTGGCCAGCTCGTCGAACTCCTGATGCAGTGAGAAGCCCGGCACTTCCCAGCCGCCGCTCTCGTCGCTGCCGGCCAGCATGGGCACGCCTTCCTCGTCGAAGATCTTCACCGCGCGCAGGCCCAGGGCGTAGTCGGCGCGATAGAGCTGGCGAGCGTCGGCGGGGACCTTCTTCTCGTACTCGGCGGTGACCTCGCGCCACAGGGCCGCCGTCTTGGGCGGGATGTAGCGAATGTTCGGGTCGTTGTGGACGGCCGGGTCGTCGGCTTGCTCGGCCGATTTACGGCGGATCAGGGTGGGGACCTGCCAGTTGCCGGCCTTGACCAGATCGCGCGCCACCTGGCGGCAGCGGGCCTCGTCGAAGCTCTCGACCAGCTCGCGACGACGACGGGTGTCGTCGGGCTTGGTGGCGACGGCGGGATTGATGATCAGCCGCGCCAGCATCTTCTGGGCCAGCGTCTCGGCGCCCGGCAGCTTGATTGGCGGACCCTTCTTTTCCGGAATGGCGTCCAGCTCGCGGCGCAGTTCGTCGTGGCGCGAGGAGCAGGCGACCAGGGCGCCGTCGGACGGGCCCAGGTGCTCGATGGCGTGCATGCCGTGCTGGGCGGCGTCGACGACATCAACGCTGGGCGGCACGTGACCGGCGACCAGGATGTTGTCCTTGCGCGCCTCGGCGAGAACCGCGAACAGCACCGGCTTGCTGACCATGCCGATCTTGATGAAGTCGGCGCCGGCCGCCTTCTGGTCGCGCACCGTCTGGACCGCCATCTCTGGCGTGCCGGCGTTAAAGGGCGTCAGGATCGCGCCGGGCATGATCAGCAGATCGGGGGCCTGGGCGCCGATCGGCAGGCGGTGGTCGCGCCGTTGCTGCAGCAGTTCGTTCGAACCCTGCATTTGCCGAAAGCCCGTAACGCCGTTGGCCAGCAGCAGGGCCAGGGTTCCGCTGGGGGCGGGGTCGCCCAGCGGGTGGGCGTGCATGTCGTTGAAGCCGGGCGAGAGGAACTTGCCGCTGGCGTCCACTCGCTGGACCGAAGCGTCGCCGGGCGCCAGGTCGCCCGGACCGACCGCGACGATGCGGCCGGCGTCGGTCAGCACCGAGACGTTCGGCGTCAGGGCGCCGGTCCTGGGATCGACGACGGTGACGCCGGTCAGCATCAGCTTGCCGGCCACCGGCGCGGCGGCCGGCGGGGGCGGGGCCTTGCCGCAGGCGGAAAGGCCGGCCGCTCCGGCCAGGATCGCCAGCGCCGAGGCGCCGGCGACGATCTTGCGGGTCAGGGTCATGCTCGCCCTCGTCTTCAGAAGTTGACGCGATCGGCGCCCTTGAGCGCCAGGATCTCGCGGGCTTCGTCGGGGGTGGCGATCTCCAGGCCCAGGCCTTCGACGATCTGGCGCACGCGGGTGACCTGCTCGGCGTTGCTCTGGGCCAGCTTGCCCGCGCCGATCCACAGCGAGTCCTCAAGGCCCACCCGGACGTTGCCGCCCATGGCCGCGGCGATGGCCGCCACCTTCATCTGCGCCGAGCCGGCGCCCAGCACGGACCAGACGTAGTTGTCGCCGAACAGGCGGTCGGCGGTGCGCTTCATGTGCATGATTTCGTCGGGGTGCGAGCCGATGCCGCCCATCAGGCCAAAGACGGTCTGGATGAACAGCGGGGCCTTCACGATCCCCTCGCGCCAGAAGTAGTGCAGGTTATGCAGGTGCGCGGTGTCGTAGCACTCGAACTCGTAGCGCGTGCCGCCCGCGTTCAGGGTCTCCAGGACGTATTCGATGTCCTTGTAGGTGTTGCGGAACACGAGGTCGCGGCTGCCTTCCAGCATGGCCGGCTCCCAGTCGTGCTTGAAGTCCTTGAAGCGCTTCAGCATTGGGAACAGGCCGAAGTTCATGCTGCCCATGTTCAGGCTGGCGACTTCCGGCTGGAAGTGGGCGGCGGGCGCGACGCGCTCGGCCACCGTCATGAAGGCCGCGCCGCCAGTCGTCAGGTTCACCACCACGTCCGAACGTTGCTTGATGACCGGCAGGAAGCGCTCGAAGGCCTCCAGCGACTGGTCCGGGCGGCCATTCTGCGGATCGCGGGCGTGCAGATGGACGACCGCCGCGCCAGCCTCGGCCGCGCCGATGGCGGCCTCGATGATCTCCTCGGGCGTCACCGGCAGATGCGGCGACATCGACGGCGTGTGAATCGAACCCGTCACCGCGCAAGTGATGATGACCTTGGCCATGTCCTGGCTTCCTCCTTGTCGTTGGGAGGAGGGCTAACCGATCACGATGTGGATTTCCAGAATAATATATATTGCGAATAAAAATCTAAGATGGCACACAATTGATGCAGAGGACGCGCCGCATGCACGGCAGTCGTCCAACAAGGAGGAAGCGGCGTATGAAGTTGGTTCGGTTCGAGCAGGACGGCGCGGGCGCCGCGCGTCTGGGCGTCCTGGCGGGTGAGGACATCGTGCCGCTGGACGCGCTTCGCGCCGACTATCCCACCATGCTGTCGATCGTGGCCGGGGGCGACGCCGCTCTGGCCAAGGTGCGCGCTGCGCTGGACGCTGGCGAGGACAAGGTCCCGCTGAAAAGCGCTACGTTGCTGGCCCCGCTGGAGCAGCCGGGCAAGTACCTGGCGATCGGCATGAACTTCAAGAAGCACGCGGCCGAGGCCGCCAGCCTGGGCGTCGAGACGCCCAGGCAGCAGTTCTGGTTCAACAAGCAGACCACGTGCCTGGCCGGTCCGTTCGATCCGATCGATCCCGGCGTCAGCCAGATGGTCGACTACGAGGTCGAGCTGGGCGTGGTGATCGGCAAGCCGGCCAAGGGCGTCAGCGAGGCGAACGCCAAGGATCACATCTTCGGCTACGTCGTGGCCAATGACGTCTCGGCCCGAGACTGGCAGTTCCATTCGCCGACCTTCACCATGGGCAAGTCGTTCGACACCCATGGCCCGATCGGTCCCTGGATCGTCACGGCCGACGAGATCGAGGATCCGCACAAGCTGCGCCTGCGCTGCTGGGTCAATGACGAACTGCGCCAGGACAGCGATACCAGCCAGTTGATCTATGACGTGTGGCAACAGATCGCGTACCTCTCGACCGCCTTTACGCTGCAGTCTGGCGACTTGCTGGCGACGGGTACGCCGGAGGGGGTCGGGGTGGCGATGAAGCCCCAGGTCTTCCTGAAAAGCGGCGACGTCGTGCGATGCGAGGTCGAGAAGATCGGGACGATCGAAAACAAGGTGATGTGATCGACACCGACGCAAGATCGGGTCGACGGGAGGAATAGGGACATGCCGGTTCAAGGGCTGTTGTCGTACACGCTGGAAGCACCGTCGGTAGACGACGGCGTGAAGTTCTACACCGATGCGGGGCTCGTCGCCTCGGTCGAGGGTCAGGTCGCGCGGCTGCGCTGCCAGGGTCAGGACCGCGACTGCGTGGTCGTGATCGGCGGGGCCGAGAAGAAGCGCCTGCATCACGTCACGCTGCGGGCCGATGGCCTGGACGTGATCGCCAAGGCGGTCCCTGAGGCGGGCGGCAAGGTGGTCGATGCGCCCGAGGGCTTCGACGCCGCCGGACTGTGGGTCCAGGATCCCAACGGCGCGCTCTACCATCTGGTCGAACGCAGCGCCGATCCGGATCTCGCCGCTTCCGCGCCGTTTGAGATCAATGCGCCGGGCCGCTTAGTTCGTGTCCGCCAGGCCGGCATGAAGCCGATCGGCCAGTACCCGGCGGTCCTCCCGCTGAAGCTGGGCCATGTGATGATGTTCTCGCCGGACGTGATGGCCAGCGTGAAGTTCGTCACCGAGGGGCTGGGCATGGGCCTGGCCGACCACGCCCAGGACGTCGTGGCCTTCACCTGCACGAAGAAGAACAGCGACCACCACGTGCTGGCTTTCGGCAAGTCGGCGGGCATCGGCTTCCACCACGCCAGCTTCCAGGTCAACGATCCCGACGAGGTGGGCCGTGCGGGCTCGGCGTTGCTGGCCAAGGCCGGCCGGGGCGACTGGGGCTTCGGGCGCCACACCGTCGGCTCCAACTACTTCCACTACATCCAGGACCCCTGGGGGTCGTGGTTCGAGTACTATTCGGACATGGACCACATCGACGACTACGCGCTGTGGACCCCGACCAACTACGGTCCCGAGGACTCGATGGCCAACTGGGGTCCGGCCCTGCCGCCGGACTTCGTCCACAACTACGAAGTCCAAGGCGAACCGGTCCAATGAGCGTCGATACGCCCAAGAAGCTTGATGCGGATGTGCTGATCGTCGGCGCCGGCCCCGCGGGGCTGGCCCTGGCGATCGAACTGGGAACGCGCGGCGTCCGCGCCCTGGTTGTCGAGCGTAACGAACGCAGCGGCGCCGCGCCGCGCGCCAAGACCACCAATGTCCGCACGCGCACCCACCTGCGCCGCTGGGGCATCGCCGACCGCCTGGCGGCCGAGGCGCCGTTCGGCGTCGACTATCCCAACAACATGATCTTCGTGACTCGCCTGGCCGGGCATGAGCTGGCGCGCTTCGGCAACGCCTTCAACGCCTCCCCAGAGCGCGATCCGCGCTATCCCGAGCACGCCCAGTGGGTGCCGCAGTACAAGCTGGAGAAGGTGCTGGTGGAAAAGGCCGCCGAGCTGTCCAGCATCGAACTCCGCTACAACACCACCTTCAAGACCGCGCAGCAGGACGACGACGGCGTCCGTTCGGTGATCATCGACAAGTCGGGCCAGGAAATCGAGGTCAGTTCGCGCTACCTAGTCGGCGCCGACGGCGCGCGCAGCGCCGTGCGGACCTTGATCGGGGCCGAGATGGTCGGTCGCGCCGGCATCTCGCACAGCTACAACATCATCTTCCGCGCGCCCGGCCTGACGCAGGCTCACGTCCATGGGCCGGCCGCCATCTATTGGCAGGTGGGCAAGCACGGCTTCAGCGCCATCGGCCCGATGGACGACGGCGACCGCTGGTTCTTCATGCCGGGCGGGGCCAAGCCAGGGGTGTCGCTGACCGACGAAGAGGCCAAGGCCCTGATCCGCGAGCGCACCGGGATCGACCTGCCGTACGAGATCCTCAGCGCCGACTCCTGGACCGCCAGCGACCTGCTGGCCGACCGTTACGCCGATCGCCGCATCATCCTGGCCGGCGACGCATGCCACCTGCATCCGCCGGCTGGCGGCTACGGCATGAACATGGGCGTCGGCGACGGGGTCGACCTGGGCTGGAAGATCGCAGCGACCCTGCAGGGCTGGGGCGGGCCTGGCCTGGTCGAGAGCTACGAGACCGAACGCCGCCCGACGCACCGCACGGTGATCGACGAGGCCATGGCCAACTTCGCCATCTATGTCGCGCCGCCGCCGGTCGAGATCGAGGACGAGACCGAGCAGGGCCAGGCGATCCGCGCCAAGGTCGGCGCCGGTGTCCAGGCCAGCAAGAACCGTGAGTTCGCCACGCTGGGGACGGTGCTGGGCCTCGGCTACAGCTCGCCGCTGATCGCGGTCGAGGAGGGCGAGGCGCCTGAACACGACAGCCAGGTCTATCGCCCCTCGGCGCGACCCGGACGCCTGGCGCCGCACGCCTGGCTGCCCGATGGCCGCTCGCTGTACGATCTGTTCGGCGAGGGCTTCACCCTGATCGTGGCCGACGGCGCCGACGACAAGGAGGTCGCCGCCGCAGAGGCTGAAGCCAAGAGCCTGGGCGTGCCTCTGAAGGTGATCCGGCCGCAGGACATCGACCTGATGGCGCTCTACTACGGCGCCAGCCTGGTCCTGATCCGCCCCGATCAGCACGTGGCCTGGCGCGGCGAGCGCTGGACCGGCTTCCTGGCCCAGGCGACCGGCAAGGCCTCCGAGCCGGTGGCCGCGTGATGCGCGCGGCGGACGTTCGCGCCCGCCTCGACGCCGCCCCGATGAGCGGGACACAGGTGAGGGCGGTGGCCCTGACCGTCCTGCTGTCGGCCCTGGACGGCTTCGACGTGCTGTCGGCGACCTTCGCGGCGCCGGCGATCTCGATGGCGTGGGGCGTGGGCAAGGCGGTGTTGGGCGTGGTGCTGTCGGCGGGCCTGGCCGGCATGGCGCTGGGCGCGTTCCTGCTGGCGCCGCTGGCCGATGTGATCGGGCGCAAGGCCATGGTGCTGATCGCCCTGGCGCTGATGGCGGTTGGCATGCTGCTGAGCGCCTTCGCGACCGACATGACCACGCTGGCGCTCTGGCGCGTCGTCACCGGCCTGGGCGTCGGCAGCTGCGTGGCGGTGATCAACCCGATCGCAGCCGAGTTCGCCAACGCTCGCCGTCGCGCCCTGACCGTCTCGATGATGGCCATCGGCTATCCGCTAGGCGGCGTGGTCGGCGGGCTGATCGCGGCGGCGCTGCTCAAGGCGCACGGCTGGTCGTCGGTGTTCCTGGCTGGTTTCGTGGCGGCGGTGGTCCTGCTGCCCATCACGTCGTGGCTGCTGCCGGAATCGCTGGCCTTTCTTCTGACGCGACGCGGGGAGGGGGCGTTGAAGCGCCTCAACGCCGTCCTGACGCGCTGCGGTCATGACCCGCTGGACGCTCTGCCGATCGCCGACGAGATCAAGGCGCGGGGCTATGCGGCCGTGTTCTCGCCCGAGCAACTCGGCGGCACGCTGTGGATCACGCTCTGCAACGCCCTCTTCGTGCTGACCGTCTACTACGTCCTGAGCTGGCTGCCACAGATGGTGGCCGACGCGGGTTTCCCGCCCGCCAAGGCCAGCCTGGCCTCGGCGACGGCCAGCCTGGCCGGGGTCGCGGGCGGGCTGCTGCTGGGCTGGATGGCCCAGGGCGGCGGATTGCGCGTCCTGGTCGGCGGCGGCATGGTCGCCCTGGGCCTAGCCACGGCAGCTTTCGGTCTGACGCCGCCGGTGCTGTCGCTGCTGATCGGCGCGGCTGGAGTCTGCGGCTTCTTCCTGTTCGGCGCGGCCAGCGGCGCCTACGCCGTGCTGGCCACCACCTTCCGTGACGAGGCGCGCGCCTCGGGCACGGGCTTCGTCAGCGGGACGGGCCGGGTGTCCAGCGCCATCGCGCCGTCCCTGGCCGGCGCCTTGTTCGCCGCGGGCCTGAGCCGCGCCGAGGTGTCGATCGCCTTCGGGGCCTGCTCGGTGCTGGCCGGCCTCATCCTGTTCTTCGGTTGGCAGAGGTTTCGACCGTCATGACCTATCTCCGCAACGCCTGGTACATGGCGGCCTGGGCCGACGAGGTCGGCGACAAGCCGCTGGCCCGCACGCTTCTGGACGAGCCGGTCGTGATCTATCGCGACGCCGACGGCGCGCCGCACGCTCTGTTCGACCGCTGCCCGCACCGCTTCGCGCCGCTGTCGATGGGCCGCGTCGCCGACAAGGTGGTGACCTGCGCCTATCACGGCCTGGCCTTCGGGGCGGATGGCGCCTGCGTGCACAATCCGCATGGTCCGATCTCCAAGGCCCTGGCGGTCAGGTCCTATCCTGTGGTCGACGCCCATCGCGCGATCTGGATCTGGATGGGCGATCCCGCTGCCGCGGACCCGGCCGCTGTGCGTGATCTGGCCTTCCTGGCCGACGCGCCCGACACGGCCTTCAACAAGGGCTACATCCACGGCTCGGGCCACTACCAGCTGTTCGTCGACAACATCCTGGACCTCAGCCACACAGACTATCTGCACCCCGACACCCTAGGCGGGGGCTCGATCACCCGCACGACGGCGCAGGTCGAGGAGCGCCCCGACGGCTCGATCTTCGTCGCCTGGCGGCCGATGAACGAGACGCCGATCCCGCTGGTCGCCGCGCGCTTCCTGGAAGGGACGCGGGTCGATAGCTGGACCGAGGTGGAGTGGAGCGCGCCGGGCGTCATGAAGCTGGTCAACGGCGCGGTGCCGGCCGGCGAGCCGCGGGCTAATGGCGGCAACGCCATCAATGTTCATATCTTCACGCCTGAAACGGCGTCTACGACACACTACTTCTTCGCCTCGACCCGCGACTTCCGCCTGGACGACGCCGCGTACAACGAGGACGTCCGCAAGGTCCGCGCTCAGATCTTCGCCACCGAGGACGAGCCGATGATCGCCGCCCAGCAGTCCAGGATCGGGGAAGCCGACTTCTGGTCGCTGCGTCCGGCTTTGCTGAAGATCGACCAGGGCGCGGTGCTGGTGCGCCGGCGCATGGATAAGATGATCGCCGCCGAACAGGCGCCCGTACCCTCCGACGGGACGCGGCCCGGTAGTCAAACCGCCGACGTCGTGTAAAAGAGGAATATCGATCAAGCGCTGAAAAAACTACATGTTGTCGATCTTCGAGTCTTTGGACACCGATGCTGGCGCGCCGCGCAGCCAGGCCAGCTATGCCTATGAGCAGATCCGCAGCGACATTCTTGTGGGCAAGCACACGCCCGACAAGAAGCTGAAGATCCAGGATCTGGCCAACGAGCTGCAGGTCAGCCCCGGTGCGGTGCGCGAGGCCCTCTCGCGCCTGGTGCCGGAGCACCTGGTCGTGTCACGCGACCAGCGCGGTTTCGCCGTCGCGCCGCTGTCGATCGCCGACCTGGAAGACCTCACCGATCTGCGCTGCGACATCGAGGCGGTGGCCCTGCGCCGCTCTCTGGAGCGTGGCGACGTCAACTGGGAGGCCGGCCTGCTGGCCGCCGCTCATCGCCTGCGCGCCACGCCCATGCGGCCCGACGGCGATCTCTCGGTTCGGCAGGAATGGGTCAACGCCCACGCGGCGTTCCACGCGGCCCTGGTCGCGGCGGCCGGCAGCCGCCGCCTGCTGGCCTTGCACGCCCAGCTCTACGAGCAGTCCGAGCGCTATCGCGGGCTTTCCGCCCACATCGAGACCGATCGCAAGGTCGGGGACGAGCACCAGGAGATCGTCGACCTGGCCCTGGCGCGCGACGCCGACGGCCTGGTCAAGGCGATGGTCGACCATCTACGCAGGACCACGACCCTGATCGTCGAAGCGGCCCGTCGCAACGAACTCTGAGCGACCGCTTTCGGAACTGGCGCATTGTTCAGTTTCGAGCGGGCCGCTAGGGTCCTTCGACATCTGACCCCGAAGGACCCGCAGCATTGCCGCCCCGCGCAAAGGCCGACGCACCCAAGCGAAACATCGACCTGGCCCGCCGGGCCCAGATCGGCCAGGAGAAGCGCCTGCGCACCCGTCGCCAGGTCCTGGACGCGGCCCTGGTTCTGCTGGGGCGCGAGGACGGGCTGACGACGCGGATCGAGGAGATCTGCGAGACGGCCGGCATCTCGCGCGGCACCTTCTACAACTACTTCAACGGCATGCAGGAGCTGTTCGAGGCGCTGTCCTACGAGCTGAACCACGACTTCAACGAAGCCGTGACCGTGGCCATCACGCCGCTGCCGCGCGCGTCCGAACGGGTGTCGGCGGCCATGCGCTATTTCATCGCCCGGGCCCTGAAGGATCCCCAGTGGGGCTGGGCCATGGTCAATGTCAGCGCCGGCGGACCGATCTTCGGGGCCGACACGCACAACGCCGCGCGGCTGACGGCCGAGCAGGGCATCGCGGCCGGCGAGTTCAACCTGCCCAGCGGCGAGCTGGGCCGCGACCTGCAGCTGGGCGTGGGCCTCGCCGCGATGATCACCCAGCTTCGCGAGCCGCAGCCGGCCGACTACGGCGCCCTGGTCGCCTACCGCACGCTGCTGGCCATGGGCGTGCCGACCGACGAGGCCAAGGCGATCGTCGAGCGGCCGCTGCCGGCGAACCTTTAGGCAAAAAGAAGGGCGACGTTTCCGCCGCCCTGGTCCGAGGCAGGAGCCTTCAAGCCGCGCGCCGCGCCGGGAACCAGCAGTCGCCTTCAAGGCTGAAGACGGGCGAGCCACGATAGGGATCGAGCAGTCCGGGACGGTAGCTGTCCCTCATCTTGAGACGCTCGACATAGGCCTCCAGCTTGGGACGCAGCCCGTCGCCCCACAGCGTCAGGCCGCACCCGCATTGCAGGCGCATCAGGGTGGCGATCGCGCTGATGTCGGCCAGGCTGAACGTTCCACCGACCAGGAAGTCGCCAGCGCCCAGGGCCGTCTCGACGTCGGCCGCCAGCGCCTGGGCCATGGCTTCGGCCTGCGCCATGTGGGCGGCGTCATGCACGCAGGCCTGGATGTCGTCCCACTCCCGCAATTTGCGCTCGTAGAGCTCGCGGTGTTCCGGGTGCTTTTCAAGCGCCGCCAGGACATTGCCGTGCATGCCGGGTGACCAGTAGTCGGGCTGACCCTTCTTCACGCGCTCCAGCTGCCAGCGATAGCTGAGGTCGCGGACGGGGAATTCGTCCATGCGTTTGAGCCAGGCGATCATGGTCTCGCAGTGCGCCGGATCGACCGGCCGCAGGGCGGGGCCTTCGAAATAGGCGTCGACGAACAGCATGATCGTCAGGGAGTCGAACAGCGCGCGCTCGCCGAACTTTAGCGTCGGGACCACACCGCGTGGGTTCATCTCCAGGTACCAGGGCTGGAGGTTCTCCATCTCGCGGATGTTCACCGAGTAGTCGGTATAGGGGACCTGCTTTTCCTCGAGCGTCAGGCGGATCCGCTGCGAGCAGATCGAGGTCGGGATCGTATAGATCGTGACGTCCAGATCGGCGGCCGACGTCGCTGGCGCGCCGCCCAGGCCGTCATAGGCGATGCGGACCAGATCTTCGGGCGGCGTGATCTGGCGGAGCAGTTTGGCTTGCATGTCGTCAACTCCTGCGGCCCGCATGGCTGGACCAGGCCAGCCACGCGAAGCCTTTCGGGCCTCTAGAACTTCGCGCCGACCCGCACGCCCATGGTGCGCGGATTGCCGTGGAAGCAGTCGATCGCCTGGCTCTTGCCGGCGTCGAAGGCGCCCAGCTGCGGACCCAGGACCTGGTAGCCGTAGTTCACGCAGTAGTGCTTGTCGGTCAGGTTTTGGCCGAAGACGGCGACCGAGTAGAGGTCGTCCGGGCTGGTCAGCGTCAGGCGCGCCGAGAGCAGGGCGTAGGCGGCTTGGATGGCGATCGGGCTGGCGTCGTTGGCCGAGTTCTGGTTCTGGGCGCTGACCGTATTGAGGTCGGTGCGCAGCAGGGCGCGATAGCCGCCGGGCAACTCGTGCTTGAACTCCGCGCCGATGCTGGTCGTCCACTTCGGCGCGAAGGTCGGGCGCTTGCCGGTCAGGTCCTGGACGCCGCCCAGCCAGGGCAGGCCCGGGGCGTTCGGATAGCTGGTGAACTTGGCGTCGAGATAGGCGACCGAGGCGTTGATCTTGAACCATGAGGTCACGGCGGCCACGGCGTTCACCTCGGCGCCTTGGCTGCGGATGTCGCCGACATTGCGCACGACCGAAGCGGCGTTGATCAGGGCCCGCTCCTGGAAGCCGCTGACATCCATGCGGAACAGGGTGGCGTCCAGGGTCAGGCGGCGGTCTAGCAGTTGGGTCTTGGCGCCCAGCTCGTAGTTCTTGACCGACTCCGGGCCGAAGTTGCGCAGGGTTCCCAGCACCACATTGCTGTTGCCGGCGTTGAAGCCGCCGGCCTTGAAGCCCGTCGAATAGGTGGCGAACAGCATGGTGTTGTCGACCGGCCGCCAGGTCAGGTTGATGCGGTCGGTGAAGCGTCCGTCCGAATAGGACAGGCTGCTGTTTTCGTTGGTGCCAAAGACCGCCGAGGCGTTGGCTCGGACAGCGTAGTAGATCGCGTTCTTCTCTTCGTGCGTCCAGCGGCCGCCGACGGTCAGGTCCAGGGTCGGGGTGATCTTGAACGTCGCCTGGCCATAGCCGGCATAGCTCTCGGTCGTCTGCGGGAAGCGATAGTAGAAGCCAGCCTGCTTGGGTCCGGCGTTGCAAGCCGCGACCAGGGGCGGCGCGAAGTTGGCGACCGCCGTCGAGCACCACTCGGCGCGCAGGTTGAAGTCGTAGTCGATGTTCAGCTTTTCGCGGAAATAATAGGCGCCGCCAACGAAGCTGAGGCGGCCGTCCAGCAGCCAGTCCTTGGGCGAGATCACCTGCAGTTCGTGGTTCTGGCTCTGGCTCTCGAACGTATAGGTCCGGTAGGCCAGCGGGACCGGCGTGAAGGTGACTTCCCCGTCGCTCTCCAGGGCGCGCCAGTGGCGGTAGCTGTCGATCAGCTTGAACGACAGGCCCGAGGCGGTGTCGATGTTCAGCGTGCTGGACAGGCCCCAGTGGTAGTCGTTCACGTTGGCGGTCGAGGGATCGTTCGACGACCAGTTGCTGTCATTGCCAATCGTCGGCAGGCGGCCGTTCAGCACCTTGTTGAAGCTGGCCAGCATGGCCGGCGTCACCGACTTGGGATCGATCGAGACGTTCTGGTAGCCGTCGCCTGACTGGTGCTGGTAGTCGGCGCGAACCAGCCAGGAGATGTCGTCGGTGAAGTCGGCCTTGGCGGTCAGGCGAGTGCTGACCGTGTCCATGCCGCCGAACCGCTTGCCGGTGCCCGTATAATGCCAGTAGCCGTCGAAGTTCTCGCCCATGCCGGCGAAGCGGATGGCCAGGCGGTCGGAGACCGGGGCGTTGAGGATCAGTTCGCCGCGATAGCGATTGCCCGTGCCGACCTCGGCCGCCGCGCTGCCGCCGAACGTGTGGGTCGGCGTGTTGGTGGTGATGTTGATCGCCCCGACCGAGGCGTTGCGGCCGTACAGCGTGCCTTGCGGACCAGAGAGGACTTCCAGCCCGGCCACGTCCAGCAGGCCCGCGTTCAGGCTGCCGGCGCGGGGCACGTAGACGCCGTCCAGGAAGGTGGCGACGCTGGGCTCGATGGCGCTGTTGCCGAAGGCGCCCAGGCCGCGGACGCCGAGGCGAGCGCCGACCGAGCCGGGGCCGGTGCCGAAGTTGAACGTCGGGACCAGGCGGGTCAGGTCGCTGACCTGGGTGATGTTGGCCTGGGTCAGGGTCTGGCCCTCGAAAGCCGAGATCGAGATCGGAACGTCCTGGACGCGTTCGGAACGCTTCTGGGCGGTGACGATGATGTCGGTGAGGACGGTGTCGTCCTTTGGCGGCGCGGCCTTGTCCTTGGCCATGGCGGCGTTGGCGGCCAGCAGCGAGACAAGCGAAACCGAAACGCATAGGGCAATGCGCATCAAACCCTCCCCAGGGAATGGCCGGACTTTTGTCGCCCGGCTTCTGACGCGACTTTTCTATAAAAAATATTTTATTGCAATCATCATCTTTTACTAACTTTAGAAAAGATGTTTTCGACCCTAGTGATCGCGGCGACCGGGGGAGGGGAAGTCGGCCGCCGCGATCGGGCTCCCGGCGGGCCAAGCCCCGCCGGGAACGGCGGTCCTAGGCGGGAGATGCGTCCAGGACCGGAGCCAGCGAAGGACCGGTTCGCGATCCCGCGCGGATCTTGAACCACAGCGCGTAGAGCGCCGGCAGGAACACCAGGGTCAGGACCGTCCCGCCGATCGTCCCGCCGATCAGGGTGTAGGCCAGCGACGACCAGAACACCGAGAAGGTCAGCGGGATGAAGGCCAGCACCGCGGCCAGGGCCGTGAGGATCACGGGGCGGGCGCGTTGCACGGTAGCTTCGACCACGGCATGGAACGGATCCAACCCCTCCTTTTCGTTGGTGTGGATCTGACCGATCAGGATCAGGCCGTTGCGCATGATGATCCCGGCCAGGCCGATCAGGCCGAGGATGGCGTTGAAGCCGAACGGCTGGTGGAAGATCAGCAGGGTGGGCACCACCCCGACCATGGCCAGGGGTGCGGTCAGCAACACCATCCACATCGCCGACAGCGACCGGACCTGGAAGATGATCACGATCATCATCAGCAGGAACATCAGGGGGAAGACCGCCGCCAGCGCCGCATTGGCCTTGGCCGCCTCCTCGATGTCGGCGCCCATCTCGATCCGATAGCCGGCCGGCAGGGCCTGGATGGTCGGCTTGAGGGCCTGCATCACCTGGGCCGAGACGGCGGGCGGCTGGGACTCGGCGCCGATGTCGCCGCGCACCGTGATGGTGGGCAGGCGGTCGCGGCGGCGCAGGATAGGATCCTCCATCCGGATCTCGGCCTTGCCGATCTGGTCGAGCGGCACGCGCTGCCCCTCCGAACCCAGCAGGGTGAAGGCGCCTAGCCGCGCCGGATCCAGGCGGTCGGCGTCGCGGGTGCGGGCCACCACCTCGACGGTGCGGATGTCCTCGCGCACCTGGGTGACGGGCGCGCCGGTCAGCAGGAACTGCAGCTGCTCCGAAGCGTCGTGGCTGGACAGGCCCATGGCGCGCAGGCGGTCCTGGTCGAGCACGAAGTGCACGCTCGGGACCCGCTCGCCCCAGTCGGTATTGACCTGGCGCATGGCGGTGTTGGCCTGCATGCCGCGGCGCACCTGCTCGGCGATGTCGCGAACCTTGGCCTGGTCCGGTCCCATGACGCGGAACGCCACGGGCCAGGGGGAGGGCGGGCCGAAGACGATCTGGGTGGCGCGGATGCGCGCCCCGGCGACCGTGCCTTGCTGAGCGAACTGGCGCACGCGGTCCTTGAGGGCGTCGCGGGCCTTCTCGTCCTTCGTCAGGACGACGATCTTGGCGAAGGCGGGATCGGGCAGTTCCGGCGCCATAGCCAGGAAGAAGCGCGGCGCGCCCTGGCCGATATAGCTGGTGACGATCTTGCTCTCCGGCTGCTTGCGCAGCCAGGCCTCGACCTGCGACGCCGCCTGGCCGGTGGTCTCGATGCTGGAACCCTCGGGCAGCTGCACCTCGATCAGCACTTCGGGCCGGTCGGAGATGGGGAAGAATTGCTGCTTGACCATGCCCATCAGCAGGAAGGCCACGACCAGCGCCGCGACGACGCCCAGCACCACCTTCAGCCGGTTGACCACCGTCCAGGTGATCAGCCCGCGCAAGCGACGATAGCGCGGCGTGTCGTAGATCGCCGCGTGACCGCCCTCGACGGGCTTGATCTTCGGCAGCAGCATCACGCCCAGATAGGGCGTGAAGATCACCGCCACGAACCACGAGGTGATCAGCGCGAAGGCCACGACCCAGAAGATGTTGCCGGCGTATTCGCCCGCGCTGGACTTGGCGAAGCCCACGGGCATCAGGCCGATGATCGTCACCAGGGTGCCGGCCAGCATCGGGGCTGCGGTGTGGCCCCAGGCGTAGGTCGAGGCGGCGATGCGGTCGCGGCCTTCCTCCATCTTCACGACGATGGTCTCGATGATGATGATGGCGTCGTCGACCAGCAGGCCCAGCGACAGGATCAAGGCGCCCAGGGTGATGCGGTCGAAGTCGCGGCCGGTGGCCAGCATGATCACGAATACCGCCGCCAGGGTCAGCGGCACGGCCAGGGCCACGACGATGCCGACGCGGAAGCCCAGGCTGACCAGGCTGACGGCGATCACCACGGCCAGGGCCACGAAGAACTTCAGCATGAACTCGTCATAGGCCTCGGTGATGTTGACCGCCTGGTCGGTGACCTTGGTGAAGGTCAGGCCCAGGGGCAGCTCGCCGGCGATGGCCTTGGCCTCTTTGTCGAGGTCCTTGCCCAGTTGCAGGCCGTTGTAGCGCTCCTTCATCACCACCCCGAGTTCCAGGGCGGGCTCGCCGTCGTTGCGGATCAGGAAGGTGGCGGGGTCCTCGTAGCCGCGCTTGACGTCGGCGACGTCGGACAGCTGCAGGGTCTTGCCGCCGACCACGATCGGCGTGGCCTTGATCTTCTCCAGGTCATCCAAGGCGCCGTCCAGGCGGACCTGGACCTGCGGGCCGTCCGTCTCGATCGAGCCGGCCGGCGTGACCAGGTTACGGGCGTTCAGGGCGGCGAAGATGTCGCGCGGGCTGACGCCCAGGTTGGACAGGCGCGCCTGCGAGAACTCGACGAAGATGCGCTCGGGGCGCTCGCCGATGATGTTGACCTTCTTGACGCCCTGCACGTGCAGCAGGCGCTGGCGCAGGGTCTCGGCCTCGCGCACCAGCTGGCGATGCGGCTCGCCCTTGGCCTTCAGGGCGTAGAGCGCGAAGGTCACGTCGCCGTATTCGTCATTGATGAACGGGCCCAGCACGCCTTGCGGCAGGTTGGCGGCCTCGTCGCCCAGCTTCTTGCGAGCCTGATAAAACTCTTCCTGCACCTCCTTGGGCGGGATCGGGTCCTTCAGGGTGACGGTGGTGAAGGCCAGGCCGGGACGGGTGAAGGTCTCGGTGCGGTCGTACCACTTCAGCTCCTGCATCCGCTTTTCCAGCGGCTCGGCGACCTGGTCCTGCATCTCCTGGGCGGTGGCGCCCGGCCAGGCGGTGATCACGGTCATCGCCTTGATGGTGAAGCTGGGATCCTCGGCGCGGCCCAGCTTGAAGAAGGCGAAGGTCCCCGCGAGGATGACCACGATGATCATGAACAGGGTGACGGAGCGCTCGCGCACCGCCAGGGCGGAGAGGTTGAAGCTCATCGCGCGGCTCCCGCCTGCAGGGTGACGCGTTCGCCCTGGTGCAGCATGTGGGCGCCCAGGGCCACGAAGCGTTCGCCGGCCGAGAGGCCCTCGGTCACCGTGGCGGTCTCTTCGCTCAGCGCGGCCAGGCGCACGGGGCGCCAGCCGACGGTCGAGGTCTTTGGATCGACGATCCACACGCCCGGACCCTTGCCGGCGTCATAGACCGCGGCCAGGGGCACGGTGCGCCCAGTTTGGGCCGAGCCTTCGCCAGGCAGAGAGATGGTCACCGTCGCGCCGATCGGGGCAAGCGCCAGGGCGCCGTCCAGCACGTAGCGGGCTTCGAAGGTCCGCGTGCGGGCGTCGGCGGCGTCGGAGATCTGCCGCAGGCGGGCCGGGGCCGAGCCGCTGGCGCCGAACAGGGCGGCGTTGGCGATGGATCCGACCTTGGGGCGCAGGGTCTCGGGCAAGGCGATCGTCGCTTCGCGCGGACCGGCGTGAGCCAGCCGCACGACGGCTTGGCCGGCGGCGACCACCTGACCCGGTTCGCCCGAGGTCTCGACCACCACGCCATCGGCGTCGGCGACCAGCACCGCGTAGCCAGCGGCGTTGCGCGAGACGCGCGCCTGGGCCTCAGCCGCTTGGAGCTGGGCCTTGGCGGACTCGGCGGCGGCCTTGATCTGATCGTAGGTCGAGCCCGAGACGGCGCCGGCGGACACCAGATCACGGTAGCGGGCCTCGTCGGCCTGGGTCTGGACGGCGTGGGCCTTGGCGGCGGCCACGGCCTGGTCCTGCGCCGCCTGGGCCAGGACGTAGTCGGTGGGGTCGATGCGCATCAGCGGTTGGCCGCGATGGACGGTCTGGCCGGTGTCGACCAGGCGCTCGACGATCTTGCCGGCGACGCGGAAGCCCAGTTGGCTCTCGACCCGGGCCGAGACGACGCCGGTGAATTGACGCTCGCCCGCCTGGGCCGGACCGGCGGTCGCCACCCTGACGACGGGCGGCTGGGTTCGAGGATCGACGGCGGCGTTGTGGCCGCTGCAGGCGACCAGCGGCGCCGTAAGGCCGCCGACGAGGGCGGCGAGGATTAAGCGATGCGACATGGCGTAGGGGTCCTGCCTTGAGCGGTGACCCCAAAACTATGTCTAGTGACCAATCTGTCAACTGGTCACTAGCAAATTTAAATCTCGATCACGGGGCGAGGCTGCGCAGGATCATGTTGATGACCATGGTCTGGGTCTCGGGCAGGCCGTCCAGATTGAACTCCAGCAGCAGCGGATGCATGAACGGCTGCATGGACAGCATGATCGCCGAGCAGGTCTCGTCCAGCGGCGTCTTGCGCTCGAACTCGCCGGTCTCGCGACCCAGCAGGATGATCTCGCGCAGGGCGGCTTCGACCCGCTCGAGATAGACCAGCGCGGAAGGCCAGTTCTCGGTCGCGGAGTTGGCGGCCAGGTCGTAAAGCAGCTTTTCCTGGAACAGAAGTTCGGTGCTTTTCGCCGTTATGGTGCTGAAAAGCCTTCTAAACTTCTCGGTCGGCGTGCGGGCGTCGGCGACACCGGCGAAAGCGGCCGCCATGATCTTTTCCAGGCATTGGGCGCAGATCGCCTCGCCGATCGCCTGCTTGGACTCGAAGAACTTGTAGATGTAGGCCTTCGAGAAGCCGATAGCCTTGGCCAGATCGGCGACCGTGGTCTTGCCGTAGCCGAAACGGGCGAAGTGCGCGTCCGCCGCGTCGACGATCTGCTGGCGGATGGCGTGGTCGGCCGGTCCGCGCTGGCCGGCCGGCTCGGGGTGCGAGGTGTCTGTGGTCATGACCAAACAGGTAGCATCGTGGGTTGCGATTGACAACGAGTGACCAAATAAGCATCTAGTCACTTGTCGTTCGAAGATGATTTCGAAGATTGGATTTCGCGAGGAGGCCTCAATGCGATCCGTATCGAGCTTGGCGATGCTGGCCCTGGCCGGCGCGGCGATCAGCGGCTGCGCGGTCGGCCCGAACTATGTGGCGCCGTCGTCCCCGGTCTCGGGGACCTTCATCGGGCGCGCCGCGGTGGTGCAGCGCGAGGCTCCGCCGGCGCCGGCCGACGCCTCGGCCTGGTGGAAGGGCTTCAACGATGCCGAGCTCGACAAGCTGGTCGATCGCGCCCTGGCCCAGAACCTCGACCTAGCCCAGGCCGCCGCACGGGCAACCCAGGCGCGGGCGGGGCTGACGGCTGCCACGGCGGCGCTGCTGCCCTCGGGCGGCGTCCAGGCGCAGGCGACCAGGACCCACGCCTCGACCCAGACGCCGACGGGCCAGGCCTTCTCGGCGATGCCGGGTTTCGATCGGAATGGATCGCTCTATGAGGGCGACCTGACCGCCAGCTGGGAGATCGACGTCTTTGGCGGCCTGCGGCGTGACCGCGAGGCGGCCAGCGCCGACTACCAAGCGGCGAAGGTCGGTGTCGCCGCCGCGCGCCTGTCGGTCGCGGCCCAGACGGCTGACACCTACTTGCTGATCCGGGGCCTGCAGGCCCGTCTGGCGGTCGCCCGCGATCAGGTCCAGACCCAGCAGAAGCTGGTCGACACTGTCCGCCTCCAATACAGCCGCCAGGTCGTTCCCGAGCTGCAACTGCATCAGGCCGAGGGCGCCCTGGCCCAGACCCGCGCCCAGGTCCCGGCGCTCGAGGATGGCCTCGACGCGGCGATGAACGCGCTCGATGTCCTGCTGGGCGTTCAGCCCGGCGCCACGCGCGGCGAGCTGACCGCCACCGCGCCCGTGCCGCGTGCGCCGGCCATCGCCGACGCAGTCGGTCCGGCCGATCTGATCCGCCGCCGCCCCGACCTGGCGGTCGCCGAATGGCGGCTGAAGTCGTCCAACGCCGCCATCGGCGCGGCCATCGCCGAATACTATCCGAAGTTCTCGCTGACGGGCCTGGTCGGCACAGCGACGACCACGCGCAGCACGCTGTTCGAAGGCTCGGCCAACCAGGCCCAGGGCGTCCTGGGCTTGCGCTGGCGCCTGTTCGACTTCGGTCGCGTCGAGGCCGAGATCCGGGCCGCCAAGGGCCGCAACGCCGAGGCCCTGGCCGCCTATCAGCAGTCGGTGTTGCGGGCCACGGCCGACGTCGAGGACTCCTTCTCCAGCCTGGTCAAGCGCGAGGACCAGGCGCGCATTCTGGTCGATGGCGAGCAGTCGCTGTCCAAGGCGCGCACGGCGTCCGAGCTGGCCTACAAGGCCGGCGCGGTCAGCCTGATCGAGGTGCTGGACGCCGACACCCGTCTGCTGGCCGTCCGCGACGCGCGCGCCCAGGCCGACACCGAGGCGGCGCGGGCGGCCGTGCGCTCGTTCCGGGCGCTGGGCGGCGGCTGGAGCGCGACCACGGGAAGCTGATCGCGCGAGGTCGGGAAAAGGGGCCGTGAGGTCGTGGCGAACGGTCCAATCGTCGCGCCTTTAATTGATCCGCCGCCAAGGCTGGCGTTCTGCGTGCGCTCGCGCTAGCAGACCGCCCCATGATCCGCCTCGACAACATCTCCAAGCAGAACGGCCACCAGATCCTGTTCATCGACGCGTCGATGGGCATCCAGAAGGGCGAAAAGGTCGGGCTGGTCGGCCCGAACGGCGCCGGCAAGACGACGCTGTTTCGCATGATCACCGGCCAGGAGCAGCCCGACGACGGCCTGGTCGTGATCGATCCCGGTATGAAGATCGGCTATTTCAGTCAGGACGTCGGCGAGATGTCGGGCCAGAGCGCGGTCGCCGCGGTGATGGACGGCGTCGGTCCCGTCAGCGCGCTGGCCGCCGAGATGGCCACTTTGGAGGCGGCCATGATCGATCCGGACCAGGCCGACCAGCTGGACGCCATCATGGAGCGCTATGGCGAGGTGCTGGAGCGCTTCCAGGAACTGGACGGCTATGCCCTGGACGCCCGGGCGCGCGAGGTGCTGGCCGGTCTGAGCTTCAGCCAGGAGCGCATGGACGGCGATGTCGGCCAGCTGTCCGGCGGTTGGAAGATGCGCGTGGCCCTGGCCCGCATCCTGCTGATGCGGCCCGACGGCATGCTGCTGGACGAACCATCAAACCACTTGGACCTGGAAAGCCTGATCTGGCTTGAGGCCTTCCTCAAGAACTACGACGGCGCTCTGCTGATGACGTCGCACGACCGGGCCTTCATGAACCGCATCATCGGCAAGGTGGTCGAGATCGACGGCGGCCAACTGATCACCTATTCGGGTGATCTGGACTTCTACGATCAGCAGCGCGCGCTGGGTGAGGCTCAGCGCCAAGCGCAGTACGAGCGCCAGCAGGCCATGCTGGCCAAGGAAATCAAGTTCATCGAGAAGTTCAAGGCGCGCGCCTCGCATGCCGCCCAGGTCCAGAGCCGGGTCAAGAAGCTCGACAAGATCGAACGCGTCGAGGCCCCGCGCCGTCGCCAGTCGGTCCAGTTCGAGTTCCAGAGCCCGCCGCGCTCGGGCGACGACGTGATCAATCTGCGCAATGTCCACAAGGGCTATGGCGACAAGCCGATCTATGAGGCCCTGGATTTCCTGGTGCGCCGCAAGGAACGCTGGTGCGTCCTCGGGGCCAATGGCGCCGGCAAGTCGACGCTGTTGAAGCTGGTCGCTGGCGACACCAAGCCCGACCAGGGCGCGGTCCATATCGGCGCCAGCGTCAAGATGGGCTATTTCGCCCAGCACTCCATGGACCTGCTGGACGGCGAAGAGACGATCTTCGAGTCCCTGGAGCGCTCGTTCCCGCAAGCGGGGCAGGGCGCCTTGCGCACCTTGGCGGGATGCTTCGGCTTCTCCGGAGATGATGTCGAAAAGCCCTGCCGCGTTCTGTCGGGCGGCGAGAAGGCGCGTCTGGTCATGGCCAAGATGCTGTTCGATCCGCCGAACCTGCTGGTGCTGGACGAGCCGACCAACCACCTGGATATGGCCACCAAGGAGATGCTGGTCGCGGCCCTGGCGGATTTCGAGGGCACCATGCTCTTCGTCTCGCACGACCGCCACTTCCTGGGGGCCCTGTCGAACCGCGTGCTGGAGCTGACGCCCGAGGGCGTCCACCAGTACGGCGGCGGCTACACCGAATATGTCGCCCGCACGGGCCAGGAAGCGCCGGGGCTGCACCCGGGCGGGTAGCAGCCGCTCTCGTGGGCGCCGTGGCGTCCAAAGCCCGGCTGGCTCGGCGCAGCGAAGGCTGTCCGCGCCCCCCAGAAGGGAGCGCGGACGATCGTCGTAGGTAAGGGTTAGAACGTCTTGCGGATGCTGGCGTAGAAGTACCGGCCGTAGGGCTGGTACACCGACGCCATGTAGCCGTTCGACGAGAGCGACGGATCCTTGTTGAACAGGTTCTTCACGCCCAGCTTCAGGAAGGTGTTCTGCGCCCAGCCCTGGCTGAACTCATACTGGCCGTAGACGTTGGCGGTGATCTGGGAGTCCACGACCCAAGGCGTGCCGGCCGAGTCCAGCAAGCTCGTGTCGTTCACGTCCGAGATGTACTGGGTGAACGCGCCGACCGTGAGGTGGTCGAGGTTCCAGGTCGCCGAAGCGGTCCACTTCCAATCGGGCTTGCCGTTGTAGCGGATATAGCTGCCGCCGCCGGTGATGGTGGTGCCGGCGTTGATCTGGCCGGCCGAACGAGCGGCCAGAAGTTGGGCGATCTGAGGCGAAGGCTGCTGATAGAACTTCAGCAGATTGGCGCCGTTCACCGTCACGTCGAAGTTGCCGAAGCGCGTGCCGTGCTTGCGCCACATCACGCCGATGTCCACGCCGCGGGCTTCCTGCGGCAGGGTGTTGACGTACTGGTCCTTGACGTACTGCACCGTGCCGACTGGGGTCAGGCCCGTGCCGGCGAAGGCTGCGACGTCGTCGGCCGTCGGCGCGGCGCGCACGACGTTCGGGTTGCTGGAGCCGCTCTCGCGCAGCAGGTAGTCCAGGATCAGGGCGTTGCCTTCGCCGAACAGGCCCACGATGCCCTTCTGCTTCACGCGCCAGTAGTCGACGGTGAAGGTGAAGTTGCCGAAGTCGGACGGAATGAACTTCGGCTCGAACACGAAGCCGAAGCCCATGGTCTCGGAGTCTTCCGGCTTCAGGTCCGGGTTGCCGGCGCGCTGGGCGGTGACGCTGAGCGTGCGCGTACAGTTGCTGAAGCTGGTGATCCGGCCGGCGCGCAGGTCGGCCTCGCATCGCACGTAGTCGGTGCGGGTGTTGGCGCGGCTGATGACCGAGGCGTTGATCTGTTCCAGGTTCGGGGCCTTGAAGCCCTGGGCCCACGAGCCGCGGATGCGGAAGCCGTCGACCACGTCCCAGGCCATGGCCACCTTGGGCTTGGCCACCGAGCCGACGTCGCTGTAGTCCTCGGCGCGGCCGGCCAGTTGCAGTTCGACGTTGCGAACCAGCGGGATGCCCATCTCCGGCGAGATCACCGGAATGGCGAACTCGATATAGGCCGAGCTGACCTTGCGCGAGCCCTTGGTGTCGGGCGAGGGGCTGGTGCCGACCAGGTCCGAACCGTAGGCGATGCCGGTCACCGGGTTGGTGTAGGTGATCGTGCCGTCCACGTGGGCGTCACGGTCGTCCTGCTGGGTCTCACGACGCCATTCGACGCCAGCCGCCACGCCCACGTCGCCGCCGGGCAGGTGGAACAGGTCCGGACGCGAGACGCGGAAGTCCCACGAGGCCAGCGAGCTGGTGCTGTAGCGAGTGGTCTTGATCTTGATGGCGTCGATGGCTGCCTGGTTGCTAGGCGTGGCGTCGCCGACGCTGGGATTGGCCACCGTGCCGCCGTTGAAGGGGTTGTAGGCGTCCGTCGTCGACAGGGCCAATTGCTTGGCCAGGGCCGTGGCGCTGATGCCGTCCGACACGTCCTTGACCGAGGCGTGCGAGTACAGCAGCGCCGACTCCCACTTCCAGCCGGCCACCTTGCCGCGCAGGCCGCCCAGGAAGCGGGTCTCGTTGTTGGTGACATCGACCTCTTGCTTGCCGACGTCGGCGAAGGCGTAGCTGGTCAAGGTGACGGCCAGGCCCGTCGTCGGGGCGGTGGTGCCGGCCAGACGGTTCGGGTTGGCCGAACCGTTGGCGAAGGTCGCCATGCCGAAGGGGTTCCAGTAGTTCGACGCCGGGGCCGTCAGCACCTGGGCCGAGGTCGTGGTCGTCGGGGCCTGATAGGCCGTGGTGGTCGCGTGATACACGCCGACTTCACCGAAGGCGGTGATGTTGTCGGTGAGGTCGTAGTGGCCGGTCGAGAAGACGTTGATGCGCTTCAGCGACGGCATGATCGACACGCCGGTGGCGGCGGCGTCATAGCGCAGGTTGCGGTCGTCGCCCGAGGTGGCCAGCGCGGCGTCGTCGATGCTGATGCCATTGCCCAGCGAGACCAGGCTGCCGGCGTTGGTGGTCGGCTGGATGTGGAAGGCGCCGGCCGAGCTGGTGATCAGGGCGCCGTTGACGCGGACCGCCGCCGACGCGGTGAAGCTGCCCCACGGCGTGGTGGTGGTGCGGTTATCCAGGCTGGCTGTGCCGGCGAAGCTGGTGCCGTCGAACAGCGGACGCTTGTCGGCCGAGGCCGTGAAGTCCTGGTCCAGCGAATTCAGCTCGGTGCGGTGGTCGTAGTTCACGAAGAACGTGACGTTGCCGCGGTCGAAGTTCTTACCGAACAGACCGTTGAACTCGTATTCCTTCAGGTGCGTGCCTTGGGCCGCGCCGTACTGGGCCGAGACGTCCGCGCCGTTGAAGTTGTCCCTCAGCACGGTGTTGACCACGCCGGCCACGGCGTCGGTGCCGTAGATGGCGGCGGCGCCGTCACGCAGGACTTCCAGGCGCTGCAGGCCCGTCGTCGGGATGGCGTTGGTGTTGTAGGTGATGGTCGGCACCAGGCTGGTGCCGTCGGCCTGGCTGGTCGGGTGGGTGACCACGCGGCGGCCGTTCAGCAGCACCAGGGTGTTGCCCGAGCCCAGGTTGCGCAGGTTCACCGAACCGATGTCGCCGCGGGCCGAGTTGCTGCTGCCCGGTAGGTAGCTGCTGTTGTAGTTGACGTCGCCCATCTGCGGGATCGAGCGGAACAGCTCGTCGCCCGAGTTGGCCGCGACGGCGGCCAGTTGCTTGGCGTCGATCACCGTCACCGGCAGGGCGGCCGTGGCCTTGGCGCCTTCGATGCGCGAGCCGACGACGACGATTTCCTCGACGGTGCTGTCGGGCGCGGCCGCCTGTTGGGCGGCGGCTTGAGTGGCCCAAGCCGCGCACAGGGCGGAAGTGGCCAGCATGGCGGCGCGGAGCGCCTTGCGATTGTTCATTGTAGTTCCCCTCTTCTTGTAACCCGCCCCCCAAGAGCGGGTCTTTGCCTTGATTGTCGTTCGACCCGATCGCTCCCTCCCTGGAGCGAGGTCCGGACGCGATCTGAAGCCGCGCGCCGGACCGGAGCCGCTCAGTAGAAGGTGACGTTGTCGACTTCCATCCAGAGCTTCTCGCCGCCTTTGCGGCCGCCCATGAACTCGACCTCGGTCAGGTCAGCCCCGGTCCATTCGCCCTTGCCGCCGCGCTCGCCCATGGCCTTGAGCGCCGAGAACGGGATCTCGACGGTCTTCCAGGCCGAGCTGGCCGAGAACGGCGCCGACCAACGGCCGCCGGCGGTGCTGACGCCCAGGGCGTAGTCGCCGTCGCCGCGCACTTCGAAGCGCACGCCCTTGAAGGCGCGGGCGTCGACCGGCTGGATCGAGCCGCGCGTCAGCGGGATGATCACGCCGGCATAGGGCTTGGGTTTCACCGACATGCGGGCGTCGATCGACAGGGCGTGACCGTCGGCGCCGCGCGGGATCACCTGACTGATCTCGACGGTGCGGTCGAGGCCGCCGTCCGGATCGTCGGTGCGCAGGGTGTCGAGGCTGGAACGGCCGTCGGCGCGCTCGAAGTCGTCGATCTGGGCCTTGGCCGGGATCGAGGGCATGGCCGTGCCCTGGTTAGCCGTCAGCGGCGGCGCGCCGGGGCCGTAGACCAGCTTGCCGTCGATGAGGACGCGGTCGGTCTTGCGGACGTCGGCGATGTTCTTCCAGGGCTCGCCCTTCAGCAGGACGAGGTCGGCGCGCTTGCCGACTTCGATCGTGCCGCGATCGGACAGCAGGTTGATGACCTTGGCGCTCATCGCTGTGCCGGCCATCAGGGCTTCCGTCGGGGTCAGGCCCGCACGGACCATCAGCTCCATTTCGTGCAGGGTTGAGGAGCCGTGCGGCGTGCCCGGCATGCCGGCGTCCGTGCCCAGCGCGATGGTCACGCCGGCGTCGTGCAGCATCTTGGCGTTGTGCAGGGCGTCGTCGAACTTCTTGAAGCTCTGCTTGACGTTCGGGTTCTCGTCCGGATCGCGCGGGGGCTGGCCGGGCTTCACGGGTTCGTAGACCGCCAGGGTCGGGGTGTCCGACGTGCCGCCGGCCTTGATGATCTGGACGGCCTCGGCGTCGAGTCGGCGGTCCTGCAGGCTGTGGGTGATGACGTCGACCTTCGAGCGGGCAGCGACTTCGCCGCGGTCGACGGTGACGGTGTGGGTGAAGACCTTCAGATTGTTCTTGTGCGCCTCGTCGACCAGGGCGGTCAGGGTCCACTCGTCCATGCTGGTGTTGTCGGGCGCGACGCCATAGCGCCAGCCGTCGGTGAAGGCCTTGATCAGGTCGGGCTTGTAGGGGATCAGCGCCTTGACCGCCGCGCGGGCGGCTTCGGGCGTGTTGACCCACTTGGTCGTGGCGGTGTCGGCCCAGTCGGCGCCGTGGCCGCCCGGCGTGCTCATCCGTGCGGCGAAATTGACGTGCGGCGTGACCAGGGTCGACAGCCACTGGCGACGCGGCGCGAAGGATTCCGGGGCGGCGTTGAAGTCGTTGACCGTCGTGACGCCCGACGAGACGTAGGCGGTGGCGATCTGCGGCGTCGTGCCGGGGATGCCGCTGGGCGTCCAGTGGGTGTGCAGGTCGAAGAAGCCGGGCAGCAGAGCCTCGCCCTTGGCGTCGATGATCTTGGCGCCGCGCGGGGCCTTCACGGTCGGGCCGACCTCGGCGATGCGACCGTCGCGGATGACGACATTGGCCAGATGCGGCGCCGCGCCCGTGGCGTCGAACACCGTCGCGCCCATGATCGCGATCGCCTGGCTATCGTCGGCCTTGCCGGCTTGAGCGATCCCGAAGGCGGCGAGACCCAGGGTTCCGGCCAGCGCGGTGGCCGTGAAAAGGGTCCGGTGGGTAGGTTTCATGGTTGCGCGATCCCCGACGTCGCCAAGACTTGGCTACTTGACCGACGTTCGCGCTCGACCGTTCCGCCAGTCGGCGGTTGGCTTTTTTGCAGGATAGGGATTGCGGCTGGCCGCCGGCGGTGATCCGCCGGCGCGCCTGATCGTCGGCCTTAGCTTGCGGCGCGCACCGGCAGCTTCCAGCCCGGACGGATGAAGTGGCAGGTGTAGCCGTTCGGGATGCGCTCCAGATAGTCCTGGTGCTCGGGCTCAGCCTCCCAGAAGGCGCTGGCCGGCGTGACTTCGGTGACCGCCTTGCCGGGCCACAGGCCTGAGGCGTTCACGTCGGCGATGGTGTCCAGCGCGACCTGCTTCTGCTCTTCGCTTGTGTAGAAGATCGCCGAGCGATAGCTGTCGCCGATGTCGTTGCCCTGGCGGTTCAGCGTCGTCGGATCGTGGATCTGGAAGAAGAACTCCAGCAGCTGGCGGTAGCTGATCAGCGCCGGATCGAAGATGACCTCGATAGCTTCGGCGTGACCGCGGTGATTGCGGTAGGTGGCGTTGGCGACCTCGCCGCCGGTATAGCCGACGCGGGTCTTCAGCACGCCCGTATAGCGGCGCAGCAGATCCTGGACGCCCCAGAAGCAGCCCCCGGCGAGGATCGCGGTCTCGGTCTTGTCGGTCATGGGTGACTTCCTTGCTTGAGCAGCTTCGAACGCAACGCGGAACGCCGCGCTCAGACCCCTTCGAACAGATTATAGATCGGTCCGCGGGGCAGGCGACGCCCGTTCCGACCGCAATCCCGTTCAGCCGGGGGCAGACGTGCCGATGCTGCGATGTAAGCCTGGAAGTTCGCGCTTCAAGGTCAGCCGGTGAGACCGAGCCTGTTCTCGCGCCGCCAGCGCCCCGGCGTGCTGCCCACCACTTGATGGAAGGTGCGGCACATGTGCGCCTGATCGCAGAAGCCGCTGTCCAGGGCGATCTGGGACAATGGGGCGTTGGTCCGCGTCATCAGGGACTTGGCGCGCTCCAGGCGACCCAGGACGACATAGTCACGCGGCGAGACGCCAAAGCTGCTTTTGAAGCGCCGGGAGAAATGACCGACGCTGAGACCGACACTCGCGGCCAAGGACTGGTTGCTGATCGGCTGGGCCAGGTTTTCACTGATATGGCGCGCCACCTTGCGCTCTTGCCAGGGCGCCAGCGCCAGGGACGAACGCATCGCCGGCGGCGCGACGGCAGTGGGCGCTGGCGTCAGCAGGCGGGAAGCCCGATCGATGAAGGCCTTGGCCTGGCCGGGATCGATGTCGATCAGGCGCTCGGCGCGGCCCAGCATGCCAAGCACGGTCTGGGCGATCCCGGCGGCGGGCGTCGCGGGCGCTCCGTTCACCGTGCTCAACCGAATGTCGTTGTCGCGCATGATCGTCGTCTCCAACCCGCCGACGCGCTATCAGCGTCCGCCTGACTCACACGACGCAGCGCGCGCGAAATTCCTCATCGAGTGGCGTTCGCCCGCCGAAATTCGCGCGACGATGGCTTTGGGGGTGAGGGTTTTCGGAAGGGTTGCGTTCTGCCTTTCCGGAAAGCCGATCGCGCATGTGCGCGCAGAAGACGTCCAGGGGCCGTTGGCAGGGATCGGAGTCTCTGATGGGATTGGTGCGAGGGGAGCTCATGACCGACGCCTCCGACGCCGCTGCGCGCGCGGACGCCTTCGCCCGTCAGGCGGCGGCGATGCGCGGACCGCTGGCCGCCTATTTCCGGCGGCGGGTGCGCAACGCCAGCGAGGTCGATGACCTGGTGCAGGAAGTGTTCCTGCGCCTGACGGTGCGCGGGACGCCGGACGACACGGCCCACGCTAGCGCCTACATCTTTCAGACGGCCGTCAGCGTCCTGGCCGATCGCCACCGTCGCCGCACGGTCCGCTGCGCCGAGGAGCACGTGGCGCTGGATCCGGAACTGAACGGCGAGCAGAATTTCGATCCGGCGCGCATCTATGCCGGCAAGCAGGCGCTGAACGCCGCCGCCGCCGCCTTGATGACCATGCCCGAGCGCACACGGACGATCTTCCTCCTTCGCCGGATCGACGGGCTTCGTCATCAGGCCATCGCCACGCAGCTGGGCGTTTCGGTCAGCGCCGTGGAAAAGCATATGGTTCGCGCCGTCGAGCATCTGATGGCCTACGCGGGAGACATTCGATGACCCGCGACCTTCTCTCGGCCCTGCGTGGGCTGACTCCGGATCAGGCGGCCGCCCGTTGGCTGGCTCGGGACGATTTCGACCAGCTAGGCGTGGCCGAGCAGTTCGAGCAATGGCTTGAGCAGAGCGAGGCCAATCGCCGGGCCTGGGACAAGGCCCAGGCGATCTGGGATGTGTTCGACGACGCCGAGGACAGCGATCTGGTCTCCGCCATGGCGCGCGCCGCCCGGCAGGCTAGGCCCGAACGCGTCGCCAAGCCGCTTTGGCCCCAGCTACTGGCCGCCTCGGTCGCTATCGCGGTGGTCTCGGCGACCCTGGTGGCGGGCGCGCATCGCGACTGGTTCGGCGGCGAGCCAAAGCAGGTGGCGTCGGCTGCGACGTCCCTGTCCGCCTTCGGCCAGGCCGACTACGTGACGGGCAAGGGGCAGAAGTCGATCGTCGACCTGCCGGACGGCACGAGGGTGACGCTCGATGTCGACAGCGCGCTGGACGTGGCCTTCGCGAACGGCCGGCGTGACGTGCGCCTGGTGAATGGCCGCGCCTTCTTCGACGTGGCCCATGATGTAGAGCATCCGTTCGCCGTGCAGGCCGACGGGCATGTCGTGACCGCGCTGGGCACCCAGTTCGATGTGCGGCTGACGCCGGATGCGATGCAGGTGGTCCTGGCCGAGGGCAGCGTATCGGTCGCCCCGGCGCCAGGGCGCCCGGCCGAGCTCCCGATCAAGCTCTCGCCCGGTCAGGTCTTCGCTGCTCAGCATGGCGCCACGGGCAAGATCGCACCGGCCGATCTCGACGAGGCCCTGGCCTGGAAGCAGGGGGTAGTGGAGTTTCACGATCAGCCCTTGTCCGACGCGATCCAGCTGCTGAACCGCTATACGCGGGCGCAGATCGTCATCAAGGATCCGAAGGTGGCCGCACTGCGCATCACGGGGGTTTTCAAGACGGGCGACGTCAAGCGGTTCGGCCGTTCGGTCTCGCAGATCCTGCCTGTCCGGATGATCGCCCGCGACGCCAACACCTACGAGCTGGTCTCGATCCGGCGATAGGCGCTTACCGTCGAAGAAAAGAGGAGCCAGGCGTGTCGGCCTGGCTCCTCTTTTTGCATGCCCGAGACCAGGAGCGCCGAAAGCCGGCGCTCCTGGCTGAACTCATCACTTGGGCTTGTCAGCCGCCTCGACGTAGTCGGTGCTGGTTGGTCCATAGCCCGAGATGTAGACGGTGGCGCCCTCGGGGCCGGTCATGGCGAAGTGCTCGACGGCCGCCGGCTCGGTGTAGAAGCTGCCCGGCGGAAGGGTCTTGAACAGAGCCTCGTCCGCCTTGCGCCCGTAGCCGAAATGCCAGACGCCGGCGACGACCACGGCGGTGCGGTCATCGCGATGGCTGTGGGCGGCGATGCGGGCATTGGGCGGGACGCGCAGCATGATGGTGTAGGGCCCGGCCTTGGTGGGATCGCCATAGAGCACCGTCGTGCGGATGCCCGCGACGCCGGACGTGCCGGCGCCGGCGCCGCCCTGGTTCAGCGCGGCGATCTCAGGCGGCGTCAGGCGCAGCAGGTGGTCCTGAGCGCTGGCGGCGCCGGCGAAGGCCGCCGCCAGCCCGAGGGCGGCGGCGACGATTGCGAGACGGCGGCTCATTGCTTGGCGTCCAGGAAGGCGCGGACCATCTTCACGGTCGCCGTCGGGTTTTCCTCCATGATCCAGTGACCGGAGTCGGGGACGACGCCTTCAGTGACGTTGGTGGCCGCAAAGCGCATCACCGTCGCCATCATCGGTCCGAACGACTTTTCACCGCCCAGGGCCAGCACCGGCATGGTCAGCTTGCCCTCGGCGAGGAAGGCCTTGTTGTCGATGGCGTCCTGGTCGAAGGCGGCGAACTGCGAGAAGCCGCCGTGCATGGCGCCGGGCAGGGCGTAGAGCTTGGCGTAGTGCTCGCGCGAGGCCTCGGTGAAGCGGGAAGGAGTCGCCGAGAACTCGTTCCAGAACCGGTCCAGATAGATCCGCTCGCGGCCAGCGACCAGGCGCTCCATATCGGGGCCGCCGAACCGGAAGTGCCACAGCAGCGGGTTCTTGAGGATTTCCTCCCACGGCCCAACCCCGGGCAGCGGCGCGTCGATCAGCACGAAGCGGCTGACGCGATCGCGATGCTCGGCGGCGAAGGCGTAGCCCACCATGTTGCCGATGTCGTGGGTGACCAGGTCGACCTTGGTGATCTTCAGGGCGTCGAGCACGCCGGTCACGTCGCCGGCCTCGGTCTTCTTGTCGTAGCCGCCAGACACCGGCTTGGACGACAGGCCAAGGCCGCGCAGGTCGGGCACGATCACGGTGTGATCCTTGGCGAGATTAGCCGCCAGCGGCTCCCACATGTCGCCGGTCTCCCCATAGCCGTGCAGCAGCACGACGGCGGGTCCGGTCCCGCCGACGCGGACGTGGATCGTCACGCCGTTGGTGGCGATCTCTTGGGTCTTGAAACTTGGCGGGAAGGGCTGGACCTGCGCCTGCGCGGAGGTCGAGAGGAATAGGGCCGCCAGGGCGATGGGCGCGAACTTGAACACCTGCTGTCCTCCAGGATGGTAGGCGTCGGTGGGACGCCCTCATCCGGGTGAACGCAGGTTTTTCAGGAATCCTCAGCGCTTTTAGAAATGACCGACGAGGCTGAGTTCGAACCGGCGACCACGCGGATCGCCATAGGTGCTGTAGGTGGGCTGGCTGGATCGGACCACCAGCGGCGGTGCGTGGTCCAGCAGGTTCTGGATCCCGAAGCGCACCTGGATCTCGCGCAGGCCGCCGGTCCCGCCGCGCAGCGTGACGCGACGGGACGCGAAAAGGTCGAGATAGACCTGGGCTGGAATTCGAGCCGCGCCCTGCTGCAAGACCTCGGCGGCGACCGCGTCGGGGGCGTCGAGCCGGTTGAAGACGCGATAGCTGTCGTAGAACACGATGTTGAAGCCCGCCGTCGTGGCGCCTCGCGTCCAGTCGGCGCCGCCGTTGGCGCGCCAGGCCAGAGGGCCGTCGGCATAGCCGACGTAGTCGATCACTTCGCTGTCCGGGTTGCTCTGCCGGGTCAGGCGCGGCTGCCAGGTCGCGGCGGCGTGCAGCCTGAAATCCCCCAAGCTCGTCATCGGGATCAGATAGTCGCCTTGCAGGTCGACGGCTTCGACCACGGTCTTGCCGATGTTCATACTGGTGGTGTCGACGGCGGTGACGACGCCGGCGGCATAGCCCTTGGCGCGGTCGTCGGCGGTCAGCGGCGCGCGCGTCACCCGGTCGGGATACTGAGCCTCGTGCGCGAGGAAATAGCTGACGTCGCCGGTGTGGAACGTGGCGATCTCGCGCCGTTTGTCGATGCGCGTATAGTCGATGGACACCCTGAAGCGATCCGATGGCGTCAGGACCGCGCCCGCGGACAGGCTTCGCGCCTGTTCCGGCTGCAGACGCGTGGACCCGCCGTAGACGACCGCGTAGGGCGCGACCGTGCCCAGCGGTTCGCCGCCGCGCAGAGGATCCTTCGGCGCGGTCGCGACCGGCTGGAGCACCCCGCCCAAGCCGGCGGCGCCGCGCTGGGCAAAGACGTCGGCGTCCGAGGTGAAGGTCGCGGTGTAGGAGCCCAGCATGTTGAGGTCCGGCGGCAGAAAGCCCGACGCCGCGCTGGCCCGGATCATCAGGCTGGGCAGGGGAAAGACCTTGAAGCCGCCCGTATAGACGGTCGTCGAAGAGCCCAGAGCCACGGTGTCGAAAGGCCCTTGAGGAGAGCCTTCACGATGCATTTCACGTCGCACCGCCAGTTGGACCTCGAGGCCCTTCAGGCCGGCCGGGCCGGCGTATCGATCGGTGAGGGGCGCCCGCAACTCGGCGGCATAGGAGCGCGTCGAGGTATAGACGCCCGAAGTGAGCTGGTCCTCGGCGGGATAGCCGATGTCTGGAAAGGTCCATTTGGAGATTGGGACGGAGTCGCGCCTTGCCTCGGCCAGCAGCGACATTTCCAGCGGTCCGCCGGCGAGGTCGACGACAGGTCCCGCCAGCCGCAACGACAGGTCGCGGAAGTGGTTGACCTGTGAAAGCGCCGTGCGGCCCTCGGTCGTGTAGGCGGTGAGGTCCTGGAGGAACACCTTGCGCCCGGCCAGCGGATCGATCGTTCCTCCGCTTGCCGACGCCTGGCCCGACAGGAGCGCGGACATGAAGTCGGCCGTGAAAACCTTGCCGGTGACGCTGGTGTCGACCTTGGCCCCGCCGAAGCTGCCGTCGGCATTCAGCTTCCAGCCATGGGGCAGATCGGCGATCACGCCCAACGCGCTGCGCAGGGTCTGGGCGCGATTGTGCGTGACCGCGTCGAAGCCGGGCAGGGGGTAGCTGATCAGAACGTCTTGCTGGAACGGATTGGTCGGCGCGCTGGCCGAGACCACCGCCTGCTGTTGGGCTTCCGGGATCGTCGCCTGCCCCTCGTTGCGCAGCACCAGAAGGTCGGCATAGGCCTCGATCGAGGCGCCGAAGGCGTGACGGACGCTGCCGATCAGCGACGAGACCGTGGGCTGGGTCAGAAGGCCCTGCGTGACTCCCGAGGCGTCGGGCGACAATCCGATGTCGTGCTGGCCGGCGTTGGCCAGCAGCAGCGCGCCGCCATCGGTCGAGGCGCCGCCATAGGAGGCCGGAGCAAAGGTGGAGGCCGCGCCCAGGCTGGTCCCGCCATAGGCCGGATCCAGACTCAAGGGCGCGCCTGAGAGACTGAAGATATTGACCGAGCCGCTGACGGCGGTCTCGGCGATGGACGCGGCCGGATCCTTCGCGGCGCGCTGCGCCCGGGCCCTGGCCGTGAAGTCGCGGTCGCCCACGCTGAGGCCGCTGCCCCAGGCGCGGCCGAAGGCGATCATCACCTCGGTGCGGCCGTCGTCGGGCGTGAAGCCGATGCGCCCGTCGATCCGCGTGGCCGGGGCGTCGCCACGGGCGGTGATCCCGTAGGTCACGCCCAGGTCGGCGCCGCTGTAGTCGCGCTTGAGCACGATGTTGACGGCGCCGGCGGTCGCGCCCGCGCCATAGAGGCCGCCCGCCGTGGAGTTCAGAACCTCGACGCGGTCGATCGCAGCCAGGGGGATGCCGTTGAGGTCGGGCTGCGCGACCGAGAGACCGCCGTCGATCAGGCCTGACGGCAATCCGGGCATCCGATGGCCGTCCACCAGCACCAGCGTCTGGCTTGAGCCCAGGCCACGCAGATTGACCTCCGAGCGATTGCTGGCCGACGCGCTGACGGGCGATTGCCGCGCCGACGTCATCAGGGTGTCGCCGGTCGCCTTTAGCCGCAGGAAGTCGTTGATGTCGGCGGAATGGGCCTGTTCGATGTCGCGACTGTTCCAGACCTTGTAGGCCTGGATGTCGTTCTCATAGCGCTGGATGTCGCTGTTCTGGGATCGGCGGCCGGTCACCAGCAGTTCGGGCAGGGCGACCGGCTCGTTCGGTTCGGCGCCCGGCGCCGGCGCAGCGGGCGCGACCTGGATGATGTAGCTGCCGTCCAAGGTTCGCCGAGAGTTCAACCCGGAGCCCGCCAGCAGAAGCGGCAGCGCCTGATCGATCGTGAACCGTCCCCGCAGCCGCGGCGCCGCGCGATCGCCTAGACTGGGCGTCGCCAAAAGCAGCTCGCGTCCCGATCGTCTGGCAAGATCGGTCAGGGCCGTTGCGAGCGTCTGGCCAGTGGTGTCGACCGGAACCGCACGAGCGCTTTGGGCATGCGCAGGCGTTCCCGAAGCGGCGCCCAGCGCCAGCCCCGAGGCGGCAAGGGCCGCGCACATACAGATCCCACGCATACGGATCCCCCTGCGTCGCCCCTAGCAATACGGATAGTGTGGATCAACCTTCGCCTTGAGGCGCGCCTTACGAAATCGCGATCCCGTTTTTCGGGCTTGCTTTCCCGGCATTTCCCCGCGATGGGCGAAGCATGAGCCGTGCGCCGGAAAAGCCTCAGCGTCGTCGCCTGCAGGGCGTGACCATCGCCGACGTGGCCGCGCGGGCGGGCGTGTCGATCATGACCGTCTCGCGCGTGATCAACGGCGAAGGCCGGGTCAGCGAAGACACGCGGACGCGGATCAATGCGATCATCCGTGAGCTGAACTATGCGCCCAGCCCCGCCGCGCGGGGCCTGGCCTCGGCCGGCGTCACGCGGATCGGGCTGCTCTACACCAATCCCAGCGGCGCCTATCTCAGCGAGTTCCTGATCGGCGTCATGGACGAGATCAGCCGCACGGGCGACCATCTGCTGCTGCATCGCTGCGACAGTCCCGAAGCCATCGAGGCCGCTGTCGCCAGGTTGGTGGAGGAGGGTGTGGACGGCGTCGTTCTGCCGCCGCCACTGTGCGACTCCGAGCAGGCGCTGGCTCTGCTGGGCAGGGTCGGCAAGCCCGTGGTGGCCGTGGCCACGGCGCGTGAGGACGAGGGCGTTCTGGCCGTGCGCCTCGACGACTACGCCGCCGCGCGGGCCATGACCGAGCACCTGCTGGGCCTGGGGCACCGTAGGATCGCCTTCGTCACTGGCGACGCCAGCCAGCTGGCCGCTCAGCGTCGTCTGGCCGGCTTCCGCGACGCCTTGAGCGCGGGGGGGCTGGAGCCGCACGCTGTGGCGCAAGGCGACTATTCCTACCGCTCGGGCATCGACGCGGCGATCGCTCTGCTGGACGCGCCGGAACGGCCGACGGCGATCTTCGCCAGCAATGACGACATGGCCTCGGCCGCCATGTCGATCGCCCATCGCCGGGGTCTGGACGTGCCCGGCGACCTGTCGATCGTCGGCTTCGACGACAGCCTGCTTGCCACCACCAGTTGGCCCGAGCTGACCACGATCCATCAGCCGATTGGCGAGATGGCGCGAGTGGCGATCGAGCTTCTGCTGCGCCATGTCCGCGCCCGTCGCGTGGGCGGAGAGCCCGGTCCCGTCGGCGTGCAGGCCGACTTCCGCCTGGTTGTTCGCGAGTCCTCCGCGGCCGTCTGATTTTCCCGACAGCGAAGTTTTTCGATCGCGCCTGAAAGAATTCTCTTGCGTTAGCGCTAACGCATCCGCATGAATGTTAGCGCTAACGCAACGCGCCGCAGAGCGCACAAGGGGAGTGCGGGCCAGCCCGCGCGGGAGGAAACATGATCCGGTTCAACCAGCGTGCGCGCAGCGCGCTGATGGTGAGCGTCTCGACGCTGGCCACGTTCAGCGCCGCCGGCGCTTTCGCTCAGCAAGCCTCGGCTCCGGCCGCGCAGGCCCCGGCGCTGGAGGAGGTGATCGTCACCGCCACCAAGCGCGAGACCCAGTTGATGACGACGCCGGTGGCGATCACCGCCGTCACGGCCGCCACGCTGGAGAAGCAGGGCATCACCAACGCCCTGCAACTGGACAAGCTGGTGCCGAACCTGAAGGTCCAGGACCAGTCGACCCTGGGCATGGGCGCGCTGCAGATCAGCATGCGCGGCATCGGCAATTCGAACTTCACCGAGCAGGGCGATCCGAACGTCGGCTTCCACGTCGATGGCGTCTACATGTCCCGCCCGCAGGCGGCTTGGAACCTGCTGTTCGACGTCGACCGGGTGGAGGTGCTGCGCGGCCCGCAGGGCACGCTGTTCGGCCGCAACTCCACCGTCGGCGCCATCAACGTCATCGCCAGCAAGCCGAAGCTGGACGAGTTCAGCGGCAAGCTGGAAGGCCAGTACGGCAACTACAACGACCGCATGGTGCGCGGCGCCATCAACATCCCGATCGGCGACAAGATCGCTCTGCGCGCCACGGCCTTCGCCGAGAAGCGCGACACCTATTACGACCTGCACTTGGACACGACCAACGGCGCGACGGCCGCGACCAATCCATACCTGAACCTGGGTGATCCGACCTCGAAGTCGAAGGGCGCGGGCAGCCTGGATCACCACGCCATCCGCCTGTCGGCGCTGTTCAAGCCCGTGCCCGAAGGCTCGATCTTGCTGACCTATGAGAAGTACCAGTCCAACTCGCCGGCCGCGCCGCTGACCGTGCGCGGGCACGAGTACGAGGCCTGGATGTCGGTGGCCAACAAGACCGACATGGACATCGAGTCGCTACGCGGTGAGGTGAAGTACGAGTTCGCCCACGCGGTCGAGGCCAAGTACATCTATGGCCACACCGACTACGAACACGAGATGATCATCGACCTGGACTCGGGCGTCTCGCGCTTCCGGCCGTCGACGGCGCCGGGCACCGACCAGCAGTACTTCTGGGACCGCCCCTTCCATACCAAGTCGCGCAGTCACGAGCTGCAGCTGACCTCGACCTATGACAGTCCGGTCAAGTGGGTGGCCGGCTACTTCAACTTCAAGGAAGACACCCAGCGCAACCTGTGGATCGACCTGCCGCTGGTCGCCGACGGCCTGATCGACTTCTGGCAGCCCAGCCGCGTGGCCAAGTCCGAAGCCTTCTACGGCACGGTCGACTGGGCGATGAACGAGCAGTGGGCCGCCAAGTTTGGCATCCGCCACTCCAAGGATCGCAAGACCGACACGAACGGCAGCCGCTACGACGCCTTCCCTGGCGACGGCGCGCAGGCCCGCTTCGGCGTGCCGTACTATCTGGAAGCCAAGGGGATTTCGGACAGCGACTACCGCACCGGCGTCAATACCGGCGGTTATCAGGGCATCTCGCGGGTCACGGGCTTCCCGGCCGATCCCGGCACGCCCGGCGCCCAGATCGCCGCGCTCAGCGGCGGGACGCCCGCGCCGTTCGATCGCTTGTTCAACAACGACCACACCTGGCAGAACACCGACTACAGCCTGACGCTGTCGTACAAGCCCAACGACGAGACCTACCTCTATGGAACGGTGGCGACGGGCTACAAGTCGGGCACGTTCCAGGACACCTACTTCCAGGCGCGGTCGTACAATGTGTACACGCCGATCCTCGATCCGGAGAAGCTGATCAGCTACGAGGTTGGCTGGAAGCAGCGCTTCAGCCTGGCCGGCGGCCCGGCCCAGATCGCCGCGACGGCCTTCTACATGGACTACAAGGACAAGCAGGAAGCGATCCTGGTCGACTTCGGCGACCAGTTCTGTCCCTACACCTTCGGCGACTTTGACGGTAACGGCTATGTCGAGAGCTTCGTCCCTGGCCTGACCGGCGTGCCGATCTTCAGCCAGGTGCAGTTCGATCCCAAGACGCTGAAGAACAACCCGACCGCCACCCAGATCGCCAACTGCGCCAAGCCGCTGTTCGACACCCCGGCTATGCAGAACATGACCGAGCTGGTGCCGATCAACCTGGCCTCGGCGGCCCTGGGCGGCATGGAGCTGGAGTGGAGCTGGGCGCCCAGTTCGGACGACCACCTGAACGGCTTCGTCACCGTGATGGCCGAAAACAAGATCAAGGACATCGACACCACGCGCCTGCCGTTCCTGCTGACGGACGCTTTGGCCTGCGGCGACCGCAAGGGCGGCTGCCCGACCATCGCGACGATCAAGGGCAACAAGCTGCCGTTCGCCCCGAAGCTGACCGCCAACGTCAACTACGGCCACGACTTCCACCTGGCCAACGGCGGCATGGTCACGACCTGGGGGCAGGTGAACTACTCGGCCAGCTACTTCCTCTCGCTGTGGAACGTCGACTGCTACACCTCGATCGCCACCGGCGGTCAGGTCTGCAACAACGGCGACAAGCAGAAGAGCTACGCCACGGTCGACCTTTCGCTGCGCTACACGCCGGAAGGCAAGACGTGGTACGCCGAGGCCTACGGCACGAACGTGACCGACACCTCCTACGCGACGTTCAACCGTCGCAACGGCAACGATTTCGTCACCGGCTACGCCTTCAGCCCGCCCGCCTTCTACGGCGTGCGCGCAGGCGTCTATTTCTGATGAGCCAGACTTCCGTCATCGCCTCCTGACGACGGACCGCCGGCCCTATCACTTCCCCTGGGCCGGCGGGTTTCAAGGGCGGCCGCGCGAGCGCCGCGGCCGCCCGTTTTTTCCGGACATGCCAAAAGCGACATGACGAGCCAGCTTGCCCTGCGCGGCTTCAATCCCGATCCCAGCCTGGTGCGGGTGGGCGACGACTACTACGTCGCGACCTCGACCTTCGAGTGGTTCCCGGGCGTGCAGATCTTCCACTCGCGCGACCTGGAAACCTGGACCCTGGTCACGCGGCCGTTGAACCGGCCCGACCTGCTGGACCTGCGCGGCGTTCCCGACAGCTGCGGCGTGTGGGCGCCGTGCCTGTCGTACGCGGATGGGAAATTCTGGCTGGTCTACACGGTCGTCACGCGCTTTGACGGGGTGTTCAAGGACACCCACAACTACGTCACCACCTGCGAGACGATCGATGGCGACTGGAGCCCGCGCGTCTATCTGAACAGCAGCGGTTTCGATCCCTCGCTGTTCCACGAGGCGGACGGGCGCAAGTGGCTGCTCAACATGGTCTGGGACCATCGGCCGGACCGCACCTCGTTTGGCGGGATCCTGCTGCAGGAGTACGACGCGGCCGGACGACGGCTGATCGGACCGGTGCGTAACATCTTCGCCGGCAGCGCCCTGGGACTGACCGAGGGACCGCACCTCTATCGCCACGACGGCTGGTATCACCTGATGGTCGCCGAGGGCGGCACCGGCTACGACCACGCCGTCACCATGGCGCGCAGTCGGACGATCGAAGGGCCATACGAGGTCGATCCGGGCGGTCCGTTGATCACCGCGCGCACGACGACAGATGCGCCGCTGCAGCGCCTGGGCCACGGCAGTCTGGCCATCGCGCAAGGCGGAGAGCCGGTGGTCATGCATCTGTGCAGCCGGCCGATCCCAGGCCTGCGCCGCAGTCCGATGGGCCGCGAGAGCGCTATTACCTGCTGCGCCTGGAGCGCCGACGGCTGGCTGCGCGCCGTCTTCGATCAGCCTGCGCCGGCTCCCGCGCCGATCGTCGAGGAGCGCCTCTATCGTTTCACGCCAGAGGGTTTGGACCCCGACTTCCAATGGCTGCGGACGCCGGATCCGACGCAGGTGTTCTCGCTGACCGAGAAGCCCGGCTCGCTGCGCCTACGGGGCCGCGAGGCCCTGGGCGGTCCCTTCAGCCAGGCCCTGGTGGCGCGCCGCCAGACGGAGTTCGTCTACGTGGCCGAGACAGAGCTGGTGTTCGAGCCGGACAGCTTCCAGCAGATGGCCGGCCTCGTGGCCTACTATAACGGTCACAAGCACCACTATCTCTACGTCTCTTGGGACGAGGTGGCCGGCAAGCACCTGGGCCTGATGTCCTGCAACGGCGACCTGTCGCTGACCAACACCTTCCCGCTGAACGGCGCGCGGATCCCGTTGCCCAAGGGACGGCCTGTGCGGTTGAAGGTCGAGGTCAATCACGAGCGGCTGGCGTTCAGCTGGTCGCTGGACGGCGAGGCCTGGGCGCGGGTGGGGCCCGAACTGGACGCCTCGGTGTTGTCCGACGAGGCCGGCAAGGGCGAGGGCGCCAACTTCACCGGCGCTTTCGTGGGGATGTGCGCCCAGGACCTGACCGGTCGCCGCCAGCCGGCGGACTTCACCTGGTTCCGCTACGAGACGCCAGGCGCGCCTTGAGTTTCGGCGCGGCGTTGCGCCATACGCAGATGAACCGGCCGCAAGCGCCGGGCGGGGAGGGTAGATGAGCCAGCTTGACGTGGCCGGTGGGCGGCTGTCGATGGTCGAGAAGCTGGGTTACGGCCTGGGCGACGCGGCCAGCAACCTGGTGTTCCAGACGATCGTCAACTTCATCGCCTTCTACTACACCGACGTAGTGGGCCTGACGCCGGCCCTGGTCGGGACCCTGTTCCTGGTGGTGCGGGTGTTCGACGCCGTCATCGATCCGGTGATGGGGGCAGTGGCCGATCGCACGCGCAGTCGCTGGGGCCAATTCCGGCCCTGGTTGGTGTGGCTGGCCGTGCCGTTCGGAGCCTCGGCCGTCCTGACCTTCGCCACGCCGCAGCTCCCCGGGCACGGCACGGCGATCTGGTGTTTCGTCGCCTATACAGTGCTGATGATCTTCTACACGGGGGTCAACATCCCCTACGGGGCCATGGCCGCAGCCATGACTGACGATCCACAGGAGCGGACCTCGCTGCAGTCCTGGCGCTTCGCCCTGGCCATGGTCGGCAACATGATCGTCTCGGGCGCGACCCTGCCGCTGATCGAGCTTTTCGGCCATGGCGACCGGGCCAAGGGCTATCTCTGGACCATGGCGGTGTTCGCCGTCCTGGCGGTGGTGCTGCTGCTGGGCTGCTTCGCCACGACCCGCGAGCGCGTCGCGCCCGAGGCGCGCAAGGCCGGCGAGGGCGGCTCGATCCTGGCCGACCTGAAGGCGCTATGGGCCAACGATCAGTGGCGAGTTCTGGCGGCGATCAATTTCGTGCTGCTGATCTCGGTGGTCATGCGCGGCACGGCGGCGCTCTATTTTGTCCGGTACGTGTTGCGAGAGCCCGATCGGGCGACCGCCTACATCACCTTGGGCGCCGTGGGCGGCGTGATCGGCAGCCTGTTCGCCGGCAATCTGCACGGCAAGCCGACGGCGCGAGAGGTGGGGCTGATCGCATTGGTCCACGCAGGGCTTCTGACAATCCTGGTCGCCGCCCGTCTGGTCACGACCGACCTGATCTTCCCAGCCACGATCGCCGTCGTGATCGGCTACGCCCTGGCCAAGCTGTCGGGCGCTTGGCTGGATCGAGTGCGAGCGTTCGGCGTCCTGATGGTGCTGCAGGCCATGGCCCAGGTCGGGTTGTTCTTCACGGCGCGGTCGGGGATCGAGGTTAGCGCGGCTGGCTTTGTCCTGGCCATGCTGCTGAACCAGGTCGCCGTACCGGTGCTGTGGGCGCTGATGGCCGACAGCGTCGACTACGGCCAATGGAAGACTGGCCGGCGGATCACCGGCCTCAACTTCTCGACCATGTTGTTCGCCTTGAAGCTGGGCGTGGCGGTGGGCGGCGCGCTCGCGGCCTGGCTGCTGGGCTGGTACGGCTATGTCGCCAACACGGCCCAGACCGAGCGGGCCATGCTGGGCATCGCGGTGGTCTTCGGCCTGGGCCCTGCCGCCGCCTGCGTGGCCGTCGCGCTGGTCAGCCTGGCGGTGCGCCTGACCATGACCAGGATGCGCGAGGTGCAGGCCGCGCTGGCGCGCGCCTAGCGGCCAAGACAAAGGGCGCTCACCGGTTGATGAGCGCCCTCGAAAGTCTCATCCGATCAGACGGATGAAGGCGTCAGTTCAGGTGCAGCCGGTCGGCGTCCATGACCTTGGCCCAGGCGGCCACGAAGTCTTTCACGAACTTCCCTTGCGCATCCGAGCTGCCATAGACCTCGGCCAGCGCCCGCAGCTCGGCGTGCGAGCCGAAGATCAGGTCGACGCGGCTGGCGGTCCAGCGGGCCTGGCTGCTCTTGCGATCGTGCCCGGCAAAGGCGTTGACCGCCGTGGGCGCCCAGGTGGTGCCCATGTCCAGCAGGTTGACGAAGAAGTCGTTGGTCAGCTGGCCGGGACGGTTGGTGAAGACCCCGTCCTTGGAGTTGCCGGCATTGGCGCCCAGCACACGCAGGCCGCCGATCAGCACCGTCAGCTCTGGACCGCTGAGGCGCAGCAGCTGGGCGCGATCGATCAGGGCTTCTTCCGGAGCCATGAACTGCGCACCGCTCTTGCGGTAGTTGCGGAAGCCGTCGGACAGCGGCTCCAGCGGCTCGAACGACTCCGCGTCGGTCTGTTCGGCCGAAGCGTCGCCGCGGCCGGGCGTGAACGGAACCGTCACCGAAGCCCCGGCGTCCCTGGCGGCCTTCTCGATCGCCGCCGCGCCGCCCAGCACGATCAGGTCGGCCAGCGAGATCTTCTTGCTGCCGCCGGCCGCGCCGTTGAAGTCTTTCTGGACGCCTTCCAGCGCCGCCAGCACCTTGGCCAGAACCGGCGGGTCATTGACCTCCCAGTCCTTCTGCGGCGCCAGGCGGATGCGTGCGCCGTTGGCCCCGCCGCGCTTGTCGGAGCCCCGATAGGTCGAAGCCGAGGCCCAAGCGGTCGAAACCAGCTCCGAGACCGAGAGGCCCGACGCCAGGATCTTGTCCTTCAGGCCAGCGATGTCCTGGGCGTCCGCCAGCGGATGGTCAACGGCCGGGATCGGGTCCTGCCAGATCAGCTCTTCCTTGGGGACCAGCGGGCCCAGATAGCGGCCGATCGGCCCCATGTCGCGGTGGGTCAGCTTGAACCAGGCGCGAGCGAAGGCATCGGCGAACTGGTCGGGGTTCTCGTAGAACCGCCGGGAGATCTTCTCGTATTCCGGGTCAAAGCGCAGGGCGAGATCCGAGGTCAGCATTCTCGGCAGTTGCTTCTTCGAGGCGTCATAGGCGTCCGGGATATCGGCCGGAGCGTTCTTGGCCTGCCACTGCTGGGCCCCGCCGGGACTCTTGGTCAGCTCCCATTCGAACTTGAAGAGATTGTCGAAGAAGTGGTTGCTCCACGTCGTCGGCGTCTGGCTCCAGGTGACTTCCAGGCCCGACGTGATCGCGTCGGCGCCAAGGCCCGTCCCGTGCTTGCTGCGCCAGCCCAGACCGGCGTCCTCGATCTGGCCGCCTTCCGGCTCGGGCCCGACGAACGAGGGATCGCCCGCGCCGTGGGTCTTGCCGAAGGTGTGGCCGCCGGCGATCAGGGCGACGGTTTCCTCGTCGTTCATGGCCATGCGGGCGAAGGTGGCTCGGATGTCATGAGCCGAGGCGAGGGGATCGGGATTGGCGTTCGGGCCTTCCGGATTGACGTAGATCAGACCCATCTGCACCGCGCCCAGCGCCGGATGCAGCTGGCGCTCGCCGCTGTAGCGCTCGTCGCCCAGCCACGAACCTTCGGGGCCCCAGTAGAGCTCCTCCGGCTCCCACTGGTCAGCGCGACCGCCGCCGAAGCCGAAGGTCTTGAAGCCCATGGACTCCAGCGCGACATTGCCGACCAGCACATAGAGGTCGGCCCACGAGAGCTTGGCGCCGTACTTCTGCTTGATCGGCCATAGCAGGCGGCGGGCCTTGTCCAGATTGGCGTTGTCCGGCCAGCTGTTTAGCGGGGCGAAGCGTTGCTGCCCGCCACCCGCGCCGCCGCGGCCGTCGCTGGTGCGGTACGTGCCGGCGCTGTGCCAGGCCAAGCGGATGAAGAGGCCGCCATAGTGACCGAAGTCGGCCGGCCACCAGTCCTGGCTGTCGGTCATCAGGGCATGCAGATCGGCGATCACCGCGTTCAGGTCGAGGGTCTTGAACGCCTCGGCGTAGTCAAAGGCCTCGCCCATCGGATTGGAGCGGGGAGCGTGCTGGTTCAGCCCCTCGAGCCGCAGGTTTTCCGGCCACCAGTCTCGATTGCCTCGACCTCCCTTGCCACGCCCCATCGGGCATTGGCCTTGCACGCTGTCCTCGACCTTCGCATCCATCGTCGTCTTCCTCCGCGTTGGCTTCTGCCTGAACCGTTGACCCCGACGCGTCCTAGAGAGCGCTCCCGGAAGTATTGGTACAACTGATTGTTTCTATCGGGGCGATAGACGCGGTCTTGTAGGTATCGATCCTGGCTCGAAGCGCGGGCGTAAGGAGGCGAAGGCGCGCGCGGCTGCGCGTACGGGCCTGAAAACGGAATTCATCCGTTCGCGGTCCATCGCCTTAAGCAGCCTGGACCAGCGAACACTGAGAGCGGTTGCGCGATGGCGCCGACCGGGCGGCCTAGCGGCGCGCCTGCTTCTGGTCTTCGTGGATATCCAGCAGAGCCTTCATCAGCTCCTCGTCCTCGCTGGACATCACGCCCAGCACCTCGGCCTCGTCGCAGCCCTCGGCCGTCAGGTAGGCGTGGCCCATGCTGGAGTCGATGTAGATCGACTGGCCCTCGTTCAGCACGACAGGATCGTAGAACTCGGTCGTCACGACGATCCGGCCCTTCAGCACGAAGATATATTCCTCGCCCGCGTGCCGCACGAGATCGCCGAACTGCTCGGCGCTCTTGGCGCGGATCTTGGTGATCACCGGGATCATCCGCTTTCCGCGCAGTTCGGTGCACAGATAGTAGTAGTCGTAGTTCGGCGTCTCGACCCGCACGGCGCGGTCGATGTCGCCCAGGCTGCGGCGCGCGGTCACCGCCTGGGGCGGGGCGTCCACGTCCTCGGCGAACAGTTCCGACATCCGCATGCCCAGCCTTTGGCTCACCTGCTGCAGCTTGTCGTAGGTCAGGGTCAGGCGGTCGTGCTCGACCTTGGACAGGGTCGAGACGGGGATCCCGCTCTTCTCGCTCATCTGCTTGAGCGTCCAGCCCTCACGATCTCTCAGTCCACGCAACAAGGTTCCAAGCGTGTGGGCAGTAGCAGGCACGCGCCAAAGCTCCTCAAGGCAGTTGACGAATTTTCCAATCAGGATAGCAATTGTCCTGATCAGGATTGTTAACTCCCAATCTACCGGCTGGGCCGGGCGGGAGCAATCCGCCGGTTTTCGCTAGGGGGCAGGGTATGCGGTCTATCAAGGGAGCGGCGGTCGCGGTCTTCGCGCTGCTGGCGGGGATGGGTCCCGCGCACGGTCAGACACGACAGGAAACGGCGGCGCCGCCGACCGCCAAGGCCGCGCCAGCCGCGCCGGCCAGTCCGGTGACGCCCTCGGCGGCGCCGGGCCTGACCCCAAATCTGACCAAGGCCGACGTGGATGTCTGGCTGGACGGCTACATGCCTTACGCGCTGCGCACCGGCGACATCCCCGGCGCGGTGGTCACGGTGGTCAAGGACGGCAAGATCCTGACGACGCGCGGCTTTGGCTACGCCGACCGCGACAAGCACACGCCGGTCGATCCGGAAAAGACGCTGTTCCGTCCAGGCTCGATCTCCAAGCTCTTCACCTGGACGGCGGTGATGCAGCAGGTCGAGGCCGGCAAGATCGACCTCGACGCCGACATCAACCAGTACCTCGACTTCAAGGTCCCGCCGTTCCACGGCAAGCCGATCACTACGCGCCAGCTGATGACGCATACGGCCGGCTTCGAGGAAGTGGCCAAGGCGCTGATCTTCTACGGCCAGCCCGAGCCGGTGCTGGGCGACTATCTGAAGAAACACCTCCCGCAGCGGATCTTCGACGCAGGGACCACGCCCGCCTATTCGAACTACGCCACGGCGCTGGCGGCCTACATCGTCGAGCGCGTGTCGGGCGAGAAGTTCGACGACTATCTGGACCACCACGTGATGGGGCCGCTGAAGCTGGCCCACACCACCTTCCGCCAGCCGCTGCCCGCCAGCCTGGCCGGCACGGACGCCACCGGCTACTCCAAGCCCGGCCAGGCCCCGAAAGGCTTCGAGATCGTCGGTCCGGCCCCGGCCGGCGCGGCGTCGTCGACGGGCGCGGACATGGGTCGCTTCATGATCGCCCACCTGCAGGGCGGCGAGCTGGACGGCGTACGAGTCCTGTCGCCGCAGACGGCGGCGATGATGCACGACAGCCCGCTGGCCAAGGTGGATCCCAAGTCGCTGATCCCGCCGCTGGACCGCATGGAGTTGGGCTTCTTCCAGACCTCGATCAACGGCAAGACCGTGATCGGCCACCTGGGCGACACCGAGGGTTTCCACTCCTCGCTACACCTCTTCATGAACGATGGCGTCGGCCTCTATCTGTCGCTGAACAGCGGCGGGCGCCAGGGCGCGGCGGGCACGCTGCGCACGGCCATCTTCCGCGACTTCTCGGACCGCTACTTCCCGTATGCCGGCGCGCCGGACGGCAAGGTCGACGCCAAGACCGCCGCCGAACACGCCAAGGCCATGGCCGGTTCGTGGACGGGCAGCCGCCGAGCCGACAGCACCTTCCTGTCGCTGTTCTACGCCCTGGGCCAGACCAAGGTCGCGGTCGGTCCCAAAGGCCAACTGATCATCCCCAGCGTGCTGGGTCCCAATGGCCGTCCGAAGGAATGGGTCGAGATCGCGCCCTACGTCTGGCGCGAGGTCGGCGGTCACGATCGCCTGGCCGCCCAGGTGGTGGACGGCAAGCCCGTCCGCTGGAGCTGGGATTTCGGCTCGCCGTTCATGGTGTTCGACCGCACGCCGGCCGCCCAGAGCATGGGCTGGATCCTGCCGTCCGTCATCGCCAGCCTGGGCGTCCTGGCGTTGACCTTCCTCTATTGGCCGGTCGTGGCCCTGGTGCGTCGTCGCTACAAGACCAGCGTCGACATCGCGGGCAAGGCGCTGACCGCCTCGCGGGCGTCGCGCATCGGCGCGGGCCTGCTGCTGGCCCTGATCATCGGCTGGGGCGTGGGCGTGTCGAAGCTGACCTCCAGCGCGGCGGCCATGGCCGGGGCGATGGATGGGGTGATGCTGTTCCTGCAGGGCCTGAGCTGGGTCGTGCTGATCCTGGCCGTGGCGACCGCCGGCTGGAACCTGTGGCTGACCTGGACCGACGGCCGCAGCTGGGCGCGCAAGCTGTGGAGCGCGGTGCTGCTGCTCTCGACGCTGGTGCTGTTCTACGTCGCCCTGAGCTTCCACCTCCTGGCGATGTCGGTGAACTACTGATGGGCCGGCTGACCTTGGACGTCTCGAGCGAGACGCTGCGGCTGGCCCAGCCGTTCCGCATCGCGGGCCACGTGTTCGACACCTCCGACATCGTCGTCGTGACGCTGTCGGACGGCGCCCACAAAGGGCGAGGCGAGGCGTCCGGCGTCTTCTTCCTGAACGAGGGCGTGAAGCAGATGCGTGCGGCGATCGAGGCCGTGCGCGAGGCGATCGAGGCCTGGCCGACCCGCGAGGCGTTGCGCTTCATCCTGCCGCCGGGCGGCGCCCGCAACGCCGTCGATTGCGCGCTGTGGGATCTGGAGGCGGCGCATACGGGCCAGCCGGTCTGGCGCCTGGCGGGGTTGGATGCGCCCCGGCCGCTGCGCACGACCTTCACCCTGGGCGCGGACACACCGGAGGCGATGGCCAAGGGCGCGGCCGGCTATGCCCAGGCGCGCTCGATCAAGATCAAGCTGACCGGCGATCTGCCGCTGGATCAGGCGCGGGTGCGGGCCATCCGCGCCGCGCGGCCGGATGCCTGGCTAGGCGTCGACGGCAACCAGGGCTTCGTGCGCGACCAACTGGACGACCTCGTCGCGACGTTGGTCGAGGAGAAGGTCTCGCTGCTGGAGCAGCCGCTGAAGCGCGGCTGCGAGCACGAGCTGGAAGGCTTCGACAGCCCGATCCCGCTGGCCGGGGATGAGAGCGTGCTGTCGCTGCCCGACGTGGCGGCGGCGGTCGGTCGCTTCCAGGTGATCAATATCAAGCTCGACAAATGCGGCGGCCTGACGGAGGGACTGCTGATGGCGGCCAAGGCGCAGCGCCTGGGCCTGGGCGTCATGGTCGGCACCATGGTCGGCACCAGTCTGGCCACCGGTCCGGGCTTCGTGCTGGGCCAGGTCTGCGATCTGGTCGACCTGGACGGCCCGACCTTCCTGGCGAAGGACCGCGCGCCCAGCGTCGTCTATCGCGACGGGACCGTCTGGGCCGACGACGGCGTCTGGGGCGGCCCCGCCGCGGCGGCCGCCGCGTGAACCGAGCCGAGGCCTCGCCGTGGTTTGGTCAGCCGCGTGGCCTGACCGTCCTCTTCCTGACCAACATGTGGGAGCAGTTCTCCTACTACGGCATGCGCGCGCTGCTGGTCTTCTACATGACCAAGCAGCTCTTGATCGCGCAGGGCGGCGCGTCGCTGATCTACGGGACCTATACGGCCTGCGCCTATTTCACGCCGATCATCGGGGGCGTGATCGCCGACCGGTGGCTGGGCAAGCGGCGGGCGGTGATCGTCGGGGCCAGCGTCATGGCGCTGGGCCACTTCATGATGAGCTTCGACAGCCTGCTGTATGTCGCCCTGGCCACGATCGCGCTGGGTAACGGCCTGTTCCTGCCCAGCCTGCCCAGCCAGATCAACGACCTCTACGCCGCCGACGATCCGCGTCGCGGCTGGGCCTATAATGTCTACTATGTCGGCATCAATATCGGCGGCTTCCTGGCTCCGTTGATCTGCGGGACGCTGGGCGAGGTCTTCGGCTGGCACTTCGGTTTTGCCGCCGCCGGCATCGGCATGTTCGTCGGCCTGCTGATCTATCTGTGGGGCCAGCGCTACCTGCCGCCGGAGCCCAGCCGGTCCGATCCAGCGCCGGTCGAGGCGCGGGGGCGGATGGGTGTCCAGACCGTTCTGGTGCTGGTCTCGATCGCCCTGGCGGTCACCGTCTTCCGCGGCGCCTACGAGCAAGCCGGCAACACCGTGGCCCTGTGGGCCGATACGGGCGTCGACCGCCATCTCGGCGCCTGGACCTTGCCGGTGACCTGGTTCCAGTCGCTGAACCCGCTGCTGGTCATGGTCATGACGCCGATGCTGCTGGCCTGGTGGAAGCGCAGGGCCGACGCGGGCTTTGACACGCCGCCGGCCAGGCGCATGGCGACCGGGGCTATGATCATGGCCGGCGCCTTCCTGCTGCTGTGCGCCGTCGAGACCCTCAGCGGGGGCCATGCCCACTGGCTGTGGCTGGTCGTGTTCTTCGCGACCTACACCTTCGGGGAGCTGTTCATCCTGCCCACGGGCCTGGGCCTCTTCGCGCGCCTGGCCCCGCCGGGGTTCGGGGCGACCACCGTGGCGGCCTGGTATCTGGCGATCTTCAGCGGCAGCCTCTGCGCCGGCCTGGTCGGGACGCTGTGGGGCAAGATGAGCCACACGCTCTATTTCGCCCTGCTGGCGGGCCTGGCCGCGACCGCCGCGATCCTCCTGCGACTGATCGATCCTTGGGCGCGCCGCGTGCAGGCGGACACCGTCGCTGCGTCCCTGCGCGATTGACGTTGACAATTCTCTGATTGGGATAACAGTGTCCTAATCAGGATTAAATTTGCGTAATCAGTTCCATTTAGCGCGGCGGAGCATCGGGGCTCGCGACGCGTGGCGGGGGTAGGGCGCGGCGTCCGTCAGAGGCGCTCCAGCCCACGGTTCGGCCCACCGCCGTCTCAACGAGGAGGGGGAATTCCAATGAAGCTCAATCGTGCGACCCTGCTGATCTCCAGCGCCGCCTGCGCGCTGCTGGCCCAACCGGCCCTGGCGGCCGATGAAGGCAAGACCGGATCCGGGCCTGCGTCCGTCGCCACCGTCGAGGAGATCGTGGTCACCGCCCAGAAGCGCGCCCAGACGCTCATCGACGTGCCTCAGGCGATCTCGGTGGTGTCGGGGGACACGCTGGAGACCCAGCAGGCCAACAGCTTCGCCGACTACCTGAAGCTGGTGCCCGGCCTGCAGCTGGTCCAGAGCACGCCCGGCCAGGGTCGCCTGGTGATGCGGGGCATCAACACAGGCGGCGTGGCCTCCACCGTGGCGGTCTACATGGACGAGACCCCGTTCGGCTCGAGCAGCGGCCTCGTCAACGGCGCAGTCCTGGCGGGCGACTTCGACACCTTCGACGTGGCGCGGATCGAGGTGCTGCGCGGCCCGCAAGGCACGCTATACGGCGCCAGCTCGATGGGCGGCCTGCTGAAGTTCGTGACCAATGCGCCGGACATGAAGGGCTTCAGCGCCAAGGCCCGCGCCTCGGTCGAGGACACCAAGGGCGGCGACCTGTCGTACCGGACCACCGCGATGGTCAACATCCCACTGGGCCAAAACGTGGCCGTGCGCGCTTCGGGTTTCTATCGCAAGGATGGCGGCTTCATCGACTCGATCGGGACCGGCGGTTCTGATGTCGAGAAGAACATCAACGACGCCAAGATCTATGGCGGCCGCGCCTCGCTGCTGTTCAAGCCGACCGACAAGTTCGACGTGCGCCTGACGGCCATGCTGCAGGACATCAAGGCCGACGCGCCGACCGTGGTCGAGAGCGATCCCAACACCTTGAAGACCCTGTACGGCCGGCCGACCCTGTCGCAGTTCGTGCCTGCGTTCTCGGACGTCGACTACCGCGTCTTCAACGGCGTGGTGAACTACGACCTGGGCTTCGGCACGTTGACGGCGTCCAGCAGCTACACCAAGCAGAACCAGACCAAGCGCGACGACGCGACGTTCAATCTCAGCGGTCTGATCAAGTCCGTGTTCGGGACGGCCAACGAGCTCTTCCTGGCCCAGAACACCAACGACCGGAAATATACCGAGGAAGTGCGCCTGGCCTCGAACGAGGGTTCGCCGTTCGAGTGGCTGGTCGGCGGCTACTACACCGACGAAAAGGGCCTGATCCATCAGGAGTATGTGGCCGTCGCGCCGGGCACGCTGAACGTGCTCACGGCGCTGCCGCTTCTGGCCAAGGTGGATCTGGCTTCGCGCTACAAGGAATATGCCGGCTTCGCCAACGCCACCTTGCACCTGGGCGAGAAAATCGACGTCGATGTGGGCGGCCGCTACAGCCACAACAAGCAGACGGCCGGGCAGACGGCCAGCGGCGTGCTGGCCGGCGGCACGCCGGTGAACACCGGGCTGAACTCGTCCGACAACGTCTTCACCTACTCGCTGGCGCCGAAGTTCAAGCTGGACGACCATCGCTCGATCTATGCTCGCGTGGCCAAGGGCTATCGTCCCGGCGGTCCGAACGTGATCCCGCCCAGCGCCCCGGCCGGCACGCCCGCCACCTTCGAGCCCGACACGGTCACCAGCTATGAGGCCGGCTTCAAGGGCGAGAGCGCCGATCACCGCCTGACCCTGGACGTGGCCGCCTTCCACATCGACTGGAAGGGCATCCAGCTGCTGACGGTGGTCAACAACTTCGGCATCAACGCCAACGGCGCGGACGCCAAGAGCGACGGCGTGGAGTTCAACGCCACGGCGCGCCTGGCCGGCGGTCTGACCGTCTCAGCCAACGGGGCGTATACCGACGCCAAGCTGTCGGGTGACACCAGCGCCCTGGTCGGCGGCAAGAAGGGCGACCAGCTTCCGTTCACGCCCAAGCTCAGCCTGGGCTTCAACGGCGATTATAGCTGGGCGATCGGCGACAAGCAGGCCTATGTCGGCGCCTCGCTGCGCGTCATGGGCAAGCAGAGCGGTACGTTCGACGCGACCTATCGCGCCGCCCACAGCGAGCAGCGCCAGGTGTCGTCGTACGAGGTGGTCGACCTGCATGCTGGCGTCAGCTTCGGCAATGTGGACGTCGAGGCCTATGTCCGAAACCTGACCGACGCCGACGGCAAGACCTCGACCACCTCGGTGACGGCCAACGGCCTTCCGGTCTATCCGGGTGGCGCGATCGGCACGGGCGTGATCCGGCCGCGCACCATCGGCGTCAGCCTGACGGCGGGCTTCTGATCGGTATGAGCGCCATCGCCAGAGCCACGCGAGAGGACGCGCGACGCGGGGAAGAGGCGGGGGGCTTGCCCTCGCCCTACCTGTTGTTCCTCGGCGACACGGTCGAGCCCGGCTACGCCAAGACGGCGTTCGGCCTGCGCGACTGGGTGGGGGATCGGTGCGTGGGCGAGTTTGTCCTGCCGGGCGCGAAGGTCACCACGGGCCTTGCGCCCCTGGCGCCGGCTCAAGCCGCCGCTCTGGGCGCGAAGGGTCTCGTCATCGGCGTCGCCAACGCCGGCGGCGTGATCCCGCGCCCATGGGTGGCGGCCCTGGTCGAGGCGCTGGAGGCGGGGCTGGACATCGTCTCGGGCATGCACGCCAAGCTGGGGGACATTCCCGAGCTGCGGGCGGCGGCCGAGCGGGCGGGGCGGCGGCTGATCGACATCCGCACGCCGCCAGTCGGTTTGCCGGTCGGCTCGGGCGCGCCGCGCTCGGGTCGCCGGATCCTGACCGTCGGCACCGACTGCGCCTTGGGCAAGAAGTATGCGGCCCTGGCCATCACCCGGGGGCTGAAGGCGCGAGGGATCGACGCCGACTTCCGCGCTACCGGCCAGACCGGGATCATGATCGCCGGCGCCGGCATGCCGATCGACGCGGTGGTCTCCGACTTCATCGCCGGCGCGGCCGAACGGCTCAGCCCCGCCGCCGAGGCGGGTCATGTCGACGTGATCGAAGGGCAGGGGTCCTTGTTGCATCCGGCCTATGGCGCGGTGTCGCTGGGCCTGCTGCACGGCAGCCAGCCGGACGTCTTCGTCGTCTGTCATGAGCCGGGTCGCACCCAGATCCTCGGCCATCCTGGCCACGCTGTCCCGTCGATCGAGGCGGTGATCGAGGCGACCCTGACGCTGGGCCGCGTGACCAGTCCGAACATCCGCTGCGCCGGCGTCAGTCTGAATACGGGCAAGCTGTCGCCAGAGGCCGCCGAGGCCGAGATCGCCGCCGTCGCCCAGCGTCTTGGCCTGCCGACCGCCGACCCGCTGCGCGGCGGTCCCGCGTTCGAGCGGCTGCTCGACGCCTGCCTCGCATGAGCGCGTCCGCGCAGGGCCGGTTCAGCCGCTGGCTGCTGCCGGGCCTGGCGTTCAAGGCCGCCGTCATCGGCGGCGGCTACGCCACCGGGCGCGAGATCGCCGAGTTCTTCCTGCCGGCCGGTCCGTGGGGCGGCCTGGCGGGCCTGGTCCTGGCGACGGCGGTCTGGAGCGCGATGTGCGTCCTGACCTTCCTGTTCGCGCGGGCGCATCAGGCCAGGGACTATCGCAGCTTCTTCCAGGCCCTGCTGGGGCGCGGCTGGTTTGCGTTCGAGCTGGCCTACGCCTTCTTCGTCGTGCTGGTGCTGGCCGTGTTCGGCGCGGCGGCGGGCGAGATCGGCCACGCCGTGCTGGGCGCGCCCAAGGTGGTGGGCATGCTGGCCCTGCTGCTGGGCGTGACCGCCTTCGCCGCGTTCGGCAACAAGGTGGTCGAGCAGCTGTTCGCCTGGGTCTCGATCCTGCTCTACGGCGTCTACGGCCTGTTCCTGCTGCTGGCGGTCAGCAGGTTCGGACACCAGATCGCGACCGCCTTCGCCGTCCCGGCCCAGGTGGGCGTCGACGCCCTGGCTGGTGGGGTCACCTATGCCGGCTACAACATCATCGGGGCGGTGATCATCCTGCCCGTCACCCGCCACCTGCTGAGCGACCGGGACGCGGTGACCGCCGGCCTGATCGCCGGACCGCTGGCCATGACGCCGGCCTTCATCTTCTTCGTCTGCATGTGCGCCTTCGCCCCGGCCGTGGCCGGCGCGGCCCTGCCGTCCGACGTGCTTCTAGCCAAGCTGGACCTGCCGGTGTTCCGCATCCTGTTCCAGCTGATGGTCTTCGCGGCCCTGCTGGAGAGCGGGACCGGCGCCGTGCACGCCATCAATGAACGCGTGGCCGGCGCCTGGCGCGCGCGTTCGGGACGGCCGTTCGGCGTGCGGGCGCGCGCCCTGGTGGCGCTGGGCCTGCTGGTCTTCTGCATGGTGCTGGCCCAGCGCTTCGGCCTGGTTGGCCTGATCGCCGGGGGCTACCGCCTGCTCGCCTACGCCCTGATCGCGCTCTACGTCCTGCCGCTGGCGACCAGCGGCCTCTTCCGTCTCGCCCGACGTCCCGCCTTCCAACCGGAGGTCCCATGATCAGCCTCATCCTCGCCGCCGCGCTCGCCAGCGGATCGGTTGTTCAGCCGCCCAAAGGCTTCGACGCCCATGTCGAGGCGCTGCGCCAGGAGGTCGGCGCGCCGGGCCTGTCGATCGCCATCGTCGACGAGGGCCAGACCGTGCTGGCCAAGGGCTGGGGCGTGCGCAAGCTGGGCGCGCCGGAGAAGGTCGACGCCGACACGCTGTTCATGACCGGCTCGACCGGCAAGGCCTTTACCACCGCCGCCCTGGCCACCTTGGTCGACGCCGGCAAACTCTCGTGGGACGACAAGGTCGCCGACCGCCTGCCGGGCTTCCAGATGTACGACGCCTGGGTGACGCGCGAGCTGACCGTGCGCGACCTGCTGGTCCATCGCTCAGGCCTGGGGCTGGGGCAGGGCGACCTGCTGTTCGTGCCGCGCAGCAACATCCCGCGCGCCGAGGCCGTACGTCGCCTGCGCTACCTCAAGCCCGCCACCAGCTTCCGCAGCGGCTACGCCTACGACAATGTCCTCTACATGGTCGCCGGCCAACTGATCGAGGCGGTCAGCGGCCAGACCTGGGAGGACTATGTCCGCGAGCACGTGCTGGTCCCGGCCGGCATGACGACCTCGACCACCGACAGCGAGCGCCGCTTCGCCACCACTAACCGCGCCCAACCGCACGCGCGCCTGAACGGCGGCCTGCGTGGGGCTGGCGACCAGGAGGTCCTGGACGAGCGCGACGAGTTGGCTCGCAGCGCCGCCCCGGCCGGCGGCATGGCCGTCAGCGCCAACGACATGGCCAAGTGGCTGAAGCTGCAGCTGGCCCACGGCGTCCTGCCGAGCGGCGGCCGGCTGTTCAGCGAGGCCCAGCACGACGCAATGTGGCGGCCGACGGTGATCGAGCCGATCGACAAGGCCCCGCCCGGCATGGAGGTCACCAAGCCCAACTTCCAGGCCTATGCGCTGGGTTGGCAGATCCAGGACTACCGCGGGACCCAGATCGTCTGGCACAGCGGCGCGGTGCTGGGCTTCAAGACCGTGGTGGTGTTGATTCCCGACCGCAGTGTCGGCTTCTCGATCGAGCTGAACAGCGAGGACGGCGAGCTGCCGCGCGGCCTGATGCTGGAGCTGCTGGACCACTATCTGGGCCTCAAGCCCGAGCCGTGGGGCGAGCGCTACATCGCCTACAAGAAGCAG